>Ga0209573_1002489_pt1 | contig 23314 bp, 23 predicted proteins | sample TNRBio252014_DNA_FD_185870 | JGI IMG/M metagenome (GOLD analysis project Ga0209573, IMG submission 185870) | Wastewater treatment Type I Accumulibacter community from EBPR Bioreactor in Madison, WI, USA - TNR Reactor_6/25/2014_ DNA (SPAdes)... | ecosystem: Engineered > Bioreactor > EBPR >...
GCCGATCACGGCGATGACGCCGACGATCAGAGCGATGCCGGCGAATCCGGAACCCGCACCGCCCGCGCTGCCGCTCCCACCGCTGCCGCTCCCACCGCGTCGGCCGCCCAGCAGGGCGCCAAACTTGTCGGACAGCTTGCGGACCACTTCATCCAGATCGGGCGGCCCCTGCTCGCGCCCCCCGCCACTCCAGGGATCGCGATTGCCGCCACCGGGTTCATTCCAGGCCATGTCATACCCCAACATCATCAGAACTCACTGATACTTCCGGGATTTCAAAACCCGAACGCACCCATTCCGCCCGCAACCCTTCCCGGCGGCGCAACCACTCCAGATTACCACGCGACGTGCGCACCTCGATCAGCCATTCGCCCTCCGGGCCGGTGCGCTCGGTCACCACCGCGCCAAGCCCGAACAGCTTGGCCCGCAACCGGGCCGCCATCGGCGGCAAACTCAACCAGCCATGCACGGCATCGCCCCGCAACCGTTCGGCCAGCGCCGCCAGCAACAGGTCGATGCCCGCGCCGGTCGTCGCCGACAGCCACGCGGCGCGCGCTTGGTCCTCGGCATCGCGCTCTAGCCGGGGCGGCTCGCCGCTCAGATCAATCTTGTTGTACACCCGCAATTGAGGAATTTCGTCCGCGCCGATTTCCGCCAGGACCGCCTCGACCCGCGCGATCACCGCGTCTCGGTCGGGATGGCTGGCGTCGATCACCTGCAACAGCAGGCTGGCCTCGCGGGTTTCCCGCAGAGTCGCGCGAAACGCCGCCACCAGCTCGTGGGGCAGGCGGTTGATAAAGCCCACCGTATCGGCCAACACCACCGGCTCCGCGCCCGGCAAATCCAGCCGGCGCAGGGTCGGGTCCAGAGTGGCGAACAACTGATCGGCCGCGTACACGCCCGCCTGGGTCAAGGCGTTGAACAGGGTGGACTTCCCAGCGTTGGTGTAACCCACCAGCGAAACGGTCGGCAAATCGGCCTTGCGCCGCGCCCGCCGTCCCTGCTCGCGCTGGCGCTCGACCCGCTCCAGCCGCAGACGAATCTGCCGGATGCGGTCGGCCAGCAGCCGGCGGTCGGTTTCCAACTGGGTCTCGCCGGGACCGCGCAGGCCGATGCCGCCGCGCTGCCGCTCCAGGTGGGTCCAGCCACGCACCAGCCGGGTGGACAGATGCCGCAATTGCGCCAGTTCCACCTGCAACTTGCCTTCGAAGCTACGCGCCCGCTGGGCAAAGATATCCAGAATCAGGCCGGTGCGATCCACCACGCGGCATTTCAGGAAGGCTTCCAGATTGCGCTCCTGGCTCGGTGACAGGGGATGATCGAACAGGGCCAGTTCCGCCCCATGCGCCTCAACCACCGCGCGGATTTCCTCGGCCTTGCCGCTGCCGACGAACAGGCGCGAATCCGGGGCTTGCCGACGGCCGGTGACCAAGGCCACGCACTCGGCGCCCGCCGAGGCGGCCAGATCCCGAAACTCGGCGGCATCCTGGGATTCCTCGGCCCCATTCAGCAACAAACGCACCAGAACGGCGCGCTCGCCACCGCGCGGACGCTCGAACAAACCGCCTCCCGCGCCTATGCTTGCACCCGTCAGGATTGCTCGCCGCCAGCGCCGCTGTCGTCCATCGCCAGATTCAGCCGCACGTTGCGCACCGGCACGACCGTGGAAATGGCGTGCTTGTAGATCATCTGGCTGACGCTGTTCTTGAGCAGCACCACGAACTGGTCGAAGGATTCAATCTGGCCCTGTAACTTGATGCCGTTGACCAGATAGACCGAAACCGGAATCCGCTCCTTGCGCAAGGCATTTAGGAACGGTTCCTGGAGGGAATGACCTTTTGCCATCATGACTCTCCCCTGTTTTTATTGAGGCTTGGAAAAAACCCATCGAGAACGAGCGCGAGAATACTCGCTAAAAAATCAAAAAGCAGATAGCGCGTTGCAAAACGCGTGCCTGCTCCCCGGGTCGTCTCGCCGGACGACCGGCTCATCACTTCCCATGATGTGTAGCCCGTGGGATTATCGAAAATCGCGGGGTGGATCGCCATCGCGCGCATGGAGGCGGTCGACCGAATGCGGTTGCATTTTATCATAAGCACTTTGACATGTTCGGAAAAACCCCCTGCTCGCGCAAGCGGGCGATGGCGCGATCCAACAGACGGCTATCGTTGCTGTCCAGCCAAGCGGCCTGGGACTCCGCGCGTAGCCAAGTCAGTTGCCGTTTAGCGAACTGGCGAGTAGCCACGATGCCGCGCTCGACCATCGCCGCGTAATCCAGCTTGCCGTCCAAGTGCGCCCAGACCTGCCGGTAACCGACCGCCCGCATCGAGGGCAGGTCCGGATCGAGATCGCCACGGGCGCGCAGACGCTCCACCTCGGCGACGAATCCCTGTTCCAGCATCATTCCGAACCGGCGTTCGATCCGCTCGTGCAACGCGCGCCGATCCGCCGGCGCCACGATCAGTTTGACGGTGCGGAACGGCAATGATTCGTTGCGCGACTGGGCGCAAAGTTCCGTCAACGGTCGGCCGGTGAGTTCGTACACTTCGAGCGCCCGCTGGATCCGTTGCGGATCGTGGGGATGGATGCGCGCCGCCGCCGCCGGATCGAGCCGCGCCAACCGGGCATGCAGGGCCACGCCGCCCTGCTCGGCCAACTCCGCCGTCAGCCGGGCGCGGAGGGCTGGATCGGCGGAGGGCAGTTCCGCCAGCCCCCGTTCCAGCGCCCGAAAATAGAGCATGGCGCCACCCACCAGCAGCGGCACATGGCCCGCGGCCTGAATGGCGGCGATCTCGCGCCGGGCGTCGGCGCGAAACTGGCCGGCGGAATAGGCTTCGGCCGGATCGAGGATATTCACCAGGCGATGGGGCGCGATGCGGCAGGTCTCGGGGTCAGGCTTGGCGGTGCCGATGTCCATCTCCCGGTAGACCAGCGCCGAATCCACGCTGACGATTTCGAACGGCAACCGTTGAACCAACTCCACCGCCAGCGCGGTCTTGCCCGACGCGGTCGGCCCCATCAGGCACGGCACGGGCGGGCGCAAATCGGAAACCGTAGTCATCGCCTACCGTCAGCGCCCGCGCCGGAACAGCCGGTCCAACTCGGCCAGCGTCAGTTGTGCCCAAGTGGGCCGGCCGTGATTGCACTGGCCGCCACGGTCGGTTCGCTCCATGTCGCGCAGCAGGGCGTTCATTTCCAGCAGATTGAGCGGCCGGTTGGCGCGCACCGCGCCGTGACAGGCCAAACTGGCCAGCACGTCCAGAATGGCCCGTTCCGAACGGTCGCTGGCCTGGTGCGCCGCCAGATCGGCCAGCAGGTCGCGCACCAGCCCGGCAATGTCCAACCCGGCCAGCAACGCGGGGATGTGGCGCACCGCCACGGTTTCCGGCCCCAGCGCCGCCATGTCCAACCCGGCCTGGGCGAACAATGCGCCGTGCTCCTCGACCCACTGGCGCTCGCGCGGCCCGACCGCGACCGTCACCGGAACCAGCAGGGCCTGGGTCTGGACGCCGCCTTGCGTCAACGCCGTTTTCAGCCGCTCGTACAGAACGCGCTCGTGGGCGGCGTGCATGTCCACCACCACCAATCCAGCGGGGTTCTCGGCCAACACGTAACAACCGTGCAATTGCGCCAGCGCGTAGCCCAGCGGCGGCGGTTCAGCGACCTCGGCCAGCGGGACGGCGACGGACGCGGACTCGACCGCTGATGGGGAGACATGAAGCTGGCCATACGCCGCTAACCGTTCGTTCACCGCCAGCGGCAAGCCGGACTGTCGGGTCACCGCGCCGCTACCCGATCCACCAGCGAATCCGCCCGCCGGCCACGGCCGCTCGCCGGGCCAAAGGACCGACGCCGGGCCGACGCCGGGCCGCGCTTCCGCCAGCGCCGCCTGCACACTCTGGCGGATGAAGGCGTGGATCAGCGCCGACTCCCGAAACCGCACTTCATGCTTGGCGGGATGGACGTTGACATCCAGCGCCGTTGGTTCCAGCTCCAGATGCAGCGCCAGCGCCGGATGGCGCCCCTGGGGGAGTACGTCCTGAAAGGACAGCCGCACGGCGTGGGCCAGGGTTCGATCCCGCACCGGCCGACCGTTGACGAAGAAATACTGCTGGTCCGGCTGGGCGCGGGCGACCGCCGGCAGCCCCAGCCAACCCCACAGCCGCAGTCCAACGTCGGCGTGGTCCAGGAACACGCAGGCGGCGGCAAACTCGCGGCCCAGCAGCTCCGCCATCCGCCGGGCGCGGGCTTCGTCGCTCGTGGCGGGCTCCAGGTCCAGCGCCGCCCGCTGGTTATGCCACAGACCGAAACCGACCGCGAATCGGCTCAACGCGAGCCGGAGAATGTTGTCTTCGATATGGCCAAATTCGGTGCGCTCACCGCGCAGGAACTTGCGGCGGGCCGGGACGTTGAAGAACAGATCGCGCGCTTCCACCGTGGTCCCGACCGGATGCGGCGCCGGTAGCGGTTCGCCGACCGTGTCGCCACCATCGCCGGTGATGCGCCAGCCGGTCTCCTGACCGGCGACGCGGGAGGTGAGGGTCAGTCGCGCTACCGAAGCGATACTGGGCAACGCCTCGCCGCGAAAGCCGAGGCTGGCGACGTGTTGAAGGTCGTCGAAACTGGCGATCTTGCTGGTGGCGTGGCGGCTCAGCGCCAGCGCCAGATCGTCGGGATGGATGCCGGCGCCGTTGTCGCGCACCCGGATCAGCCGGACCCCGCCCTGCTCCACCTCGACTGTGACGCGGGTGGCGCCGGCGTCCAGGCTGTTTTCCAGCAGTTCCTTGACCACTGAGGCCGGGCGTTCGACCACCTCGCCGGCGGCGATCTGGCTGACCAGTTGCGGCGGCAACCGCTGGATGCGCGCGCTCACCGTAAGGAGAATTCCGCGATGCGAGGAACGGGAGGGAGATGAGGAACGGGAGGGGGGATCATGCGAACCGGGAGCGCCGATCGGACGCCGACGCCCCCAGTCCGGTTTACTTGATCACCTTCTGCAAGGCTTCCAGCACCTGCTTGGCGCCCGCCGAACTGTCGGGCTGGTCGCTGGCGTCGCGCACGACCACCACCGTCTGTTGGCCCTGACCCGACAACCGAACCCGATAACGGGTCCCCACCGGCGGTGCGTCCGGTTTGCCGCGCCAGAACGCCAGCTTGGACAACCATCCCTCGTCGCCCGGCTTCTGGTTTTCCTTTTCGGGGTCGCGGTACTCGACCACGTACAGGCCCTGGCTGCGGTTTTGCTCTTCGACCGCGTAACTGCTGCTATCCAGCGCCAGCCCCACCAGCCGCCAAGCGCGGGAATAGTCCTCGCCAACGATCAATCGGCTTTCGCCGCCCTGCTCGACCAAGCTCACGCGCGGCCCGGCCGGGGTCGTCCCCGCCTTGGCCTGCTGGGCCTCGGCGCGCTTCTCCGACGCACCCAGATAAACCGTCAGCCGATTGAGCATCTCGGCTTCCAGTTCCGGATCTGCGGGCCGCCGCTGCCAGATGTAGGTATTGGTGGAGCTGGCGCTGGCGCCGCCCATCGCGACTTCCTCCACTCCGGAGTGGGTCAGGTAGATTTCGGTGCTCTTGCCGTCGGCGGCACGCTCCAACCGGGTGCGGAACCGGTCGCGGGTGGGCGCCGAATAGAGGACGTCCAGATATTTTTTCAGGATGGCGCGCACGCCGTCCTGGGGAATGTCCGCGCGGTTTTCCACCCAGTCGGTTTCCATGATGCCGATGGTAGGATCGTCGCGCTTCAGGGCAAAGCCGTTGCTGGTCCAGAACTCCCGCACCTTGGGCCAGACCTGATCGGCGGGCGCCGCCACCACCAGCCAGCGCTGGTTGCCATCCTGCTCCAGGGCGATGCCCGGTTGCGGCGGCAATACCGTTTCGGCTTTTTTGATCTGCGGCTGCCGCGAACCACTGCGCTCGCCCGCGTAAGCCGACAAACTGGCCGAGCCGGCCGGATCGATCTCCGGCACCACCAGGGTGTCGTCGATGGTGGATGAGGTCAGGTCCGGCGGCACCTCGAGCGTTTGCGCCGGCTTGCTCTGGCGGTAATCCGGCCGCCGGTCGGGCAACAGGGTATCGAAGTTGGTGGAACAGGCGGTCAGCGCCGTCAGCGCCGCCGCCAACATCGCGGCGCGCCACGAGGGAGAGAAAAAGCGTGTCGTCATGGCGGGTCAAATCGCTCCGGCCTGTTGCATCGCCGCGCGCACCGCCGGCTGGCAGGACTCGGACAGGGGCGTCAGCGGCAGACGAATGCCCGGCGGAATCAGGCCCAACTGGTGGACCGCCCATTTCACCGGGATGGGATTGGATTCCAGAAACAGCGCCTGGTGCAAGCCGGCCAACCGGGCGTTGAGCGCCTCGGTCCGGGCGCGGTCGCCGGCCAGCGCGGCGGCGGCCATCTCGCGCATCAGGCGCGGCGCGACGTTGGCCGTCACCGAGATCACCCCCTTGGCGCCCGCGAGCATCGCTTCGGCGGCAATGCCGTCGTCGCCGCTGTAGACATCCATGCGATCGCCCAAGCGACGCACCAAGTCCTGGATGCGTTCGAGAGTGCTGGCTTCCTTGATGCCGACGATGTTGGGAATATCGGCCAGCCGTTCGACCGTCTCCGGCTTCAAATCGCAGGCGGTACGGCCCGGCACGTTGTAGAGAATCTGCGGAATCGCCACGCTGTCGGCGATCAGCTTGTAATGCCGGTACAGCCCTTCCTGGGTCGGCTTGTTGTAATAGGGCGTGACCAGCAGGCAGGCGTCGGCGCCCACCTCCATGGCCCGCTGGGTCAGATGCAGGGCCTCGGTGGTCGAATTGGCGCCGGTGCCGGCGATCACCGGAATCCGGCTCTTGACCAGTTCGACCACCCGGCGCACCAGCCGGATATGTTCCTCGAAATCCACGGTCGCCGACTCGCCGGTGGTGCCGACGGCAATCAGGGCATCGGTGCCATTTTCGATGTGAAACTCCACCAGCCGCGCCAGCGCCTCGAAATCCAGCGCCCCATCTTCCTTCATCGGCGTTACCACCGCCACCATACTGCCACGAAACATGATCTTAGTGCTCCCGGTCTACCCGCAATCGCCGCATGGTACGGTGACCGGGCGGGCTTGACAAGCGCCCGCCGGGGTAGTCCCAGGGCAATCGCCCTATGGCAGCGTAAGAAATTGGTTTAACTGAATATTGATTTGTCGACGCACCCTGCCTGTATTTTTAACTATTTGATAAATATTGATAAAAACACATGGGGCGATTGCCCTGGGGGCGGTCTCGCCACCTGTCGGTTCCCATGATTGTGAGCGGGGGTGACTCGATGCACCGGCCAATCGCTCCCCATGCGCCTGATAGCTGTCCTTCACCAGACGTCCAGGAGGCCGTTCTGTCTCTTCATCATGACGACGTATGATAAGAATACCCAAGGCGATCTGGGAAGGGATGAAAAAAGTGAGAGCGTTTGCCCTCGCGTTGGAGTCTGGCCGTGCCGCGTATACCGGCGATGGGTGAATTTATGGGTGATCGAGTGGTTTAAAATCAGGTAGATCATCCAAGGTGTCAGGCGGTGGTGGAGCCACTGCAGGGGTCGGGCGAGCGAAAGGCACCGGATAGACGTTTTGCTCATGAAAGAAGGTGAGTTTTTCGGCATACGGTCCGCCAGGTTCGGTGTATTTCACTCGGTAATCTCCCCAGACATCGCTGTCCCAAATGCCGATACCCTGGATAAAGTCCAGGATTTCCATGGTGGTGTGGTCGGGAAACATCAGCACTTTGCCACGCAACACGTAGAAGCCTTTGCTGTTGCGCAGTGGGATGGCCAGCGGGGACTGCTTGAGCCATTGGAGGATGTTGTCGTGGGCGTGATGGTGCATGGTAGCGACCCTGATGTATTGGAATGGAAAGCCATGTTGTGTTGCCTGACTATCTAGCAGGGTGCGTGCCAACCTGTGATTATGAAATATTTATCATTTAAAACAAAATATTATAAATAACGACTATTGAGGTAACACAAGAACGAGGAGGGCTGAGACCATAAAATTTCTTATCCATTAAGAAATTTATTATCAACCGTACCCGTCAGGGTAGCTGATCAGAATGGGGGGTGATCCGGTCAGGCTTGGAGTAGGAGGGGGGTCAGGCCGGCCTGTTTGAAATGTTCGTCGGCGGCCAGCGCCTGGAAAATTCCCCGTTCCTGCATGATGACGAAGGAGGCGCAGTCAGTCAGGCTCCATTCCTTGTCCGGGCGCTCGCGGAACAGTCGGTACGCGGTCTCGAACAGCCGGCTATCGAGGGGGATGATTTGAACGTTCGGGTCAGCGCGCAGCCCATCGATGAGCTTTATGGCAGCGGGGCGATAGGCGAGTTTGGCGAGTGCTGCGCCTATTTCCAGCAATACTGCGTCGCTGGTAATCACCTTGGTTCCTTGTTGCCGGATTTGAGCCGCCAAGTGCAGGGCGATTGCGTGATATTGATCGCGCGGCGACAGCAGGGCAATGGCGAAGCCGGTATCGAGGAAGATCGTGGAATCGATCATGGGACGCGGCGGTTGGCGTAAAGATCAGCTTCGAAGTTGGTCGAATAGTCTTCCGGCGCATTGATTTCAATATCGGCGATGGCATCCAAAAAGCTTGGGCCACCCTTATTCACCGTTTCAATACTCTGTTCGATCAGAACGATCACCTCAACCCGATCACCGGGACGCAATTCAGGAGCTTGCAGTGTAATGAGGTGGTTATGATCAACAACAGCATAACTACGGAGCGCAAGAGTCATAAATTTTCCTCCTCATTTTCCTCCTGTATTGAAGAAACAGCCTAACTGGGAAGTCAGCAAGGCATTAATCATGCGTGGGTTAATTTTTTAATTTCATGGGCTTGTTAAATTAGGTACATCAATAGTACCCAAGAGTTTGTATTCTTTGCTTTTTTCTTTATCAAGAGAATTCCAGCGATCTTTCCACAACTCTTCACTCAACCGAAAAACATTAGTGCGTTGCCCAGGATTTTCACCTTCATCTAGCCCTTCAAATCTAACTCCACCTTTTTCAGTAAGTATATAGCGATCATGAAACCAGTCGTTAGATGGTTCTATTTCACTCCAAAGGATTAAGCTGATTCTTTGATTTAATGACAAAAGTGGCTCAATGCAAATTTTACAATTTTCACTAAATTTCTGATACCATTTTTGTGCTTCTAATACAAAATTTCCATTTTTGATTTCATCAGTATTATTTTTAATTTCTTTATGATGAATTTTCAAATGATATTCAATTGTAACTTCGGAAGCATGAATTCTATTAATAAAAGTAGATAATGTGCTAAGCCATTCTTTTTTATTTGGATTAAAGTATGGATCGACAAATCGAATATGAGAGCTTTTCTGAAGTAGTTTGCTCACACAATTGCATAATGCTTCAGGCGTGCGTGGCACACGGTCATCATGCCGAATTTTCCAACGAGATTCACGAGCATTTAAGTCGCTTGGAAGTAATAAATCATCATTTTGCAATGTTTTTTCATGAACAATAATCGCTTGGAAGGGATTGCTTTGATGTTGGTTCAAGGCATTTGATATCCAATTGGGGTTATTACCGTCAAAGTTTCTGCCAGAATTGATTAAAAATTTTTCTTTATGGTCACGTAACCATTTCCATTCCTCAGTAAGAATACTTCTCTGCCTCATAGTCAGTTGCTTGAAAGCGGCATCTTGCGCCTCTCTCACCCTGCGTAACCATGTGCCAGGAAAATTGGAAATTAGCCGTCCATCACACCAGCTAAACTCCCCGGTTAACCGTTTGATCTGTTCTGCATCTGCATAACATTCTGGGTCTACAGCATATTCGTAGAACATCAGAACAACTCCGCACGCCGTTCTTCAAAAAAGCCTTCCGGCCAATCGCCTTTTGAGTCACCATCCTCGCTGATTTCTAGTCGGCGAATGCGCATTCCTTGCGCCCCTTTCTCTAAGTAATAGATTGCTACATCATCTGCAGTACATGGTTTCATTTCAGGAGGTAAATTTCCTTCAGAAGTTTCATTAATACGCCGTAGCAAACGTAACAATAAATGTTCGCTATGAGTTTCAATCAAGAAGAATTTTTTATCATTAGATTGTGTGATAAATAAATCACCCAGTTGAACCTGTATTGCTGGATGAATATGTAATTCTGGTTGTTCGATAGCCACCAAAGGTGCATTTGTACCAACCGCAGCGACAACAACAGGTAGAACTTGAGAAATACCAGTTCCAATTTCATGTGGTTTTAGGTTTATGTCACGAGATATATCATGTAACCAAACCCGAATTTTTTCAAACTCATTGAGAATCTCTTTGAACAGCATTAATAAATCTTCTTTCGATTTGTCTTCATCAAAATTTTTAAAAAAGATAGAAGATATCTCACGATATCTTTCAATAAAAACTTCATAGCCAGTATTCAACCGCTGTTCGTTAGCAAGCCAATCGTTGATTCTATCCAGCCATTCATCTGCATGTTTTTTTATATTTTTATAAGATATGCAATCTTTTCTTACTCGATGTAGATTAACTAAAGTATCAGCAGGTAAGCGCTTAAGAAAATATAATAAATCACTTTTCGACATGGACGTCACGCGTTGATCCCACGACAATGGAGGTCTTGGAATTGGATTATTAAATTTCTTAAAATATTCTAGTTGAATTGTTCGATCAGATTTTACAGCATCAGATATTTCTTTATAATGTATGTCAATATTTTCTTCTAGCCAATCATGAATGTCTTTATTTAATTGTTGTGATTCTTTTGATAGATAGGATTGATCTGATTGTATTTGGCCTACGCGATAAAGTTCATCCCAAGCTCCCAAGCCTTTTTCCCAACGCCACCGACTATTAAAATTTCCAGAAATTTTACCTAAGAAATATCGGGATGGAATTTCACGAAGCGGGCCAAGATAAAGTGTATTACGGAGCCATTTTGCAACTTTATTACCTGGCGAAACTAAAACAGAGGTAAGAAAATCTTCAAAAGCAACCATTATAGGTTGAATTGTATCTTCTTCATATAAATACCTGTCATAATTACACCAAATGTTGTGTGCTAAGTATAATCTTTTTGTAAAGTAAGGTAAAGCATCCTCTTGGTGGATTAATCTAAGATTGATATTGTTATCGCTTGAAGACATTGTAGATTCGTAACTTACTAACCGATTTAAATCAAATTTCGATGTAAATCCTTCGAACGCTGCATGTGCTTTATTAAAATAACAAACCATGGTTTTATTGCTATTGTCATCGGTATGGATAGTAGCTATCCTTTTATTATCAAGACCTGTTTCGTAACGAGATACATAAGGATTATTTCGAACATGACTCCATGAAATTTCCACTTCAACATAAGCCGTTTCTACATTACTAAGGATTTTCCTTGGGTCTAATTCTGGAAATATGTCATATAATTCCCTTGGATCTGGTCCGAGTATTAATGATGACCAGTTTATTAATATATTTTCAGGAATATCAGCAGACTGAAAATCAAGATCAAATCGAAGTATGATACTGCGATTATTGCTATGACAGTGAACAAATCGATCAAAATGGCCTAAATTTAAGATGCTATCACTGTGGTCGTTATATTCAGCATTCAAGTTATGATCAATAAATACTGAATAAGCGTAATTCAATGCATGAATGATACTACTTTTGCCCGCGCTATTTGCACCAAACAACAGCGTAATCGGCTTTAACTCAATTCTTACTGGCTCTTCGCCAATCGCTTTAAAATTTTTAACGGTAAAAGCCGTGATCATGTGAATTTCCCAGGGTTGGTTGAGGCTGGATACGGTATAGCACGAAATTTCTCATCGAGACCTTGCTTCAATTCAGCAACCTTCATGCCATCATTCCGTAACCCCATACTTATCCATCCAGTTTTTGAGCGTCTGGTAGCTGTTTAGGCTCAACAGTTCAGCAGCCCGGGTCTTGTTGCCGTGCGTCTCAGCCAGCGCTCGTTGCAGATAATGCCGTGCTACATCACCCAGCAACTCTTCGAGATTGAACCCTGCTATCAGGGGGCGGCCCAGCACCTCTTCCCCTTGACGGGCCGGAAACAGCAGCAACGCCTCGCGCAGATCGTCTTCAGTAATCGTAGCACCCTCCGACCACAGCGCGGCCCGCCGCAAGGTGTTGAGCAACTCGCGCACGTTTCCCGGCCAATGGTACGCCAACATAAGATTCCTGGCGCCGGGAGAAAGATTTTTATGCCGATGGCCGGGGCCTTCCTTCCCTTCCTGGTTGACCTGCTCCAGCAACCGGTCGATCAACAGGCTCAGATCGCCCTCGCGTTCTCGCAACGGCGGCAGTTTCAGTACCGCCACTGCCAGTCGGTAGAACAGGTCCTCGCGGAACCGCCCCACCTGAATCTCCGTCACCAACTGCCGATTCGTCGCCGCGATGATCCGGGCATTCACCGCCACCGGTTGCGTCGCGCCGACCCGCGTCACCGTCTGCTCCTGCAGCACCCGCAGCAGCTTGACCTGCGCCGCCAGTGGCAACTCGCCCACCTCGTCCAGAAACAGCGTTCCACCGTCCGCCGCCTCAAAGACGCCCTGCCGATCCTGCGTCGCGCCGGTGAACGCGCCTTTTCTGTGACCGAACAGTTCCGATTCCACCAGCTCGGCGGGAATCGCTCCACAGTTAACGGGGATGAATGGCCGATCCCGGCGCGGGCTGGCCGCATGAATCGCCCGCGCTAGTAACTCCTTGCCGGTCCCGGATTCGCCCTCGATCAGCACCGGGACCGACCGCAGCGCCACCCGTTCCGCCCGCAGCAACAGCCGGCGCATCACCGGGCTGCGATGGATAATGGCGCTGAATTCCGCCCGCGCGGGCGCTTCCCCGGCGCTCAACTGACCCAGACGCCGATCCGCCTCGTGCAGCATGTCGGGCAGAAATTCCGCCGCGATTTCGAACGGCACTGAAGCAATCTCGACCCCGTGCGCCGCCGAAGACTGAATCAGTTCAGCGGGAAAGCGGGTCTTGGCCAGGATGATCCAGACCGCCGCCATCGCCGGCGTGCCGGGGCTGAGGTGGATCGTCAGTGCCGGCGTGGGCGACGGGCCGGCGGTCAGTTCGCTCAACGCCTGCCGCGCCGCCCGGTAGATTTCGCCGAAGTGCATCGGACTGGACAGGACGACCGGGCGCACGACCAGTTCGGCGCGGGTGCGCATTCCCAGCCAGGCCAGATAGCCCTGCGTCCGGTCTTCGGGGTAGTCACTGAGCAGGACGAGCCGGGCGAAATCCCTGAACGCAGCCGCTTGCGCAATGGGGCCGATGCCCGTTGTAGCGTCGTTTTCAGTCGCTTTAAGGTCGGTGGCGCCGATCCAGCTCACCAGTACGGATTTCAGGGAAGCGATTTTGAGTACTCCTGTTCTTGTCCGCCCCGCACACACCCGCGCAGGGTTAGCTCAAACGGATGGGCGGTGAGCGGGGCGGTTTTCACCCCGATTGGATGGCGGTACACTGGCGCGGTGCGATTCCCGTTCCCTGGCCCGTTTAGGAAGCTCCGTCCGTGAAAAATTATCTGGTCGTCTCCGCCCTGGGTGAAGATCGCCCCGGTCTGGTCAACGAACTGTCCCGCGTGATCCTAGACTGCGATTGCGGCATCGTGGATAGTCGCATGACCGTGCTGGGCGGCGAATTCGCCACCCTGCTGCTGGTGCAGGGCAACTGGAACACCCTGACCAAATTGGAAATGCAATTCAAGCGGCTGGAACAGACGCTGGGCCTGACCATCGTCGCCAAGCGTACCGAGAACCGCCCGCCGGTGGGCGACGCGTTGCCCTACGCGGTGGAGGTGGTGGCGGTCAACCAACCGGGCATCGTCCATCACTTGGCCGGCTTTTTCGCCAGCCGCTCGATCAACATCGAGGACATGGTGACCAAGAGCTACAGCGCGCCGCACACCGGCACGCCGATGTTCTCGGTCAACCTGGCCATCGGTGTCCCCGCCAATACCCACATCGCCCTGTTGCGCGAGGAATTCCTGGATTTTTGCGACGATCTGAATCTGGACGCGGTGATGGAGCCGATCAAGGGATAGACGACGCTGGCGATTTCGCCGTCAATCCAGATACAGGTTGTCACGGGCGCGCTTGGCTTGCTGGAAGACGGTGAGGATCGCGGCGCGGTCGTCGGCGCGGATTGCCTCGGCCAGCCGCGCCAGATCGGCGCTGAACAGCGTGATCATTTCCAGCAACTGCTCGCGGTTGGCGACGCAGATGTCGTGCCACATGCCCGGATCGCTGGAGGCGATGCGGGTGAAATCCCGGAAACCGCCGGCGGCGTAGCGGAAGATTTCCGCCCGGTCGTCCAGCCGGGCCAGGGTATCCACCAGGGTGTAGGCCAGCATGTGCGGCAGATGGCTGGTCGCGGCCAACACCGCGTCGTGATGGCGCACGCCCATGTCCACGACCTCGGCCCCGGTCAGCTCCCACATTTTTTTGACGAGGCGATGCGCGGCGGCGGCGGTTTCCGCCAGCGGCGTCAGAATCACCCGCCGGCGCTGAAACAGGGTCGCGAACGACGCCTCGACCCCGCTCTTCTCGGTGCCGGCGATGGGATGACCCGGCACGAAGTTGGGTGGGATAGAGCCATAAATCCGCTCCACGTCCGCCACCACGCTGCCCTTGGCGCTGCCCACGTCGGTCACCGCGGCATCGGGCGACAAAGACGGGACGATAGCGCGCAATACCGGTTCGATGGCGCCCAGCGGCACGGCCACCACCACCACGTCCGCGCCGGCGACCGCGCGGGCGGGATCGGTATCGTAGCGGTCCACCACGCCCAGGCGGACGGCGGCGCGCAGATTGTCCTCGTTGCGGCCGGAGCCTACCACTTCGGCCACCTCGCCCTTCTCGCGCAACGCGCGAGCCAGCGAACCGCCGATCAGGCCGACGCCGATCACGCACAGGCGCCGGATCAAGGGTTGCGTCGTCATGTCAACTTTTCAACACTTCGGTCAGCGCTTCGATCAATCGGGCGTTTTCCGTTTCGGAACCGATGCTGATTCGCAGAAAGCGCGGCAGGCCATAGTTATCCACTGGCCGGGCGATGACGCCGCGCTTGAGCAGTTCCAGAAACACCTCCCGCCCGGGCCGGCCCACGTTCACGCACAGGAAATTGCCCACCGACGGCAACCAGCTTAGTCCCAGTTGGCGGCAGGCGTCCCGCAACTGCTTCATCCCGGCGCGGTTGACCGACCGGCTCCGCTCCAGATGGTTGACATCGTCCAGCGCCGCCGCCGCCGCGACCAGCGCCAAGCTGTTGACGTTGAACGGCTCGCGCACCCGGTTGAGCAGATCGGCGACCTGATGATGGGACACGGCATAGCCGACCCGCAATCCCGCCAGTCCGTAGACCTTGGAGAAGGTGCGGGCGACGACCAAGTTGGGAAAGCGGTCGAGCCAGCGCAGGGCATTGGGACAGTCCGCCTCGGCTTCAACATATTCGCCATACGCTTCGTCCACCACCACGATGACCGATTCGGGGACCAACTCTAGAAACTCTTCCAGTTCCGCCGTCTTCAGCCAGGTGCCGGTGGGATTGTTGGGATTGGCGACGAACACCACGCGGGTCCGGTCGTTGATCGATGCCAGCATCGCCGCCGGATCGTGGCCGTAGGGCATCGCGTGATCGGGCGGATGGGCCTTGGCGACGCGGGCCGTCGCGCCGATGGCTTGGGTGACGATGGGATAAACCGCGAAAGCATGTTCGGAAAACACCGCTTCATGCTCCGGGGTCAGGAACGCCCGCGCCGCCAGTTCCAGGACGTCGTTGGAGCCGTTGCCCAAGGTCAGCGTCGCCGTTGAAACACCGAGCTTGGCCGACAGCGCGGATTTAAGCTCGAAGCCGTTGCCGTCGGGATAGCGAGCCAGTCCGCTCAGGGCGTCGCGGATCGCGGTCAGCGCCCGGGGGCTGGGGCCGAGCGGATTCTCGTTCGATGCCAGCTTGACGATGTCGCTCAGGCCGTATTCCCGGCGCAGTTCGCTTTCCGGCTTGCCGGGCTGGTAGGGTTGCAGGGTGCGCACGCCGGGCGCGGCGAGGGAGAGGAAATCGCGGGTCATGGGGAACGGGTCTCCATCGGAAATAGCTGGTTTTCGATAACCCTATCAGAAAGTTCGGGCGCGACATAGCGGATTACGCCGGGTACCGTCGCGGCAATTCCCGGCGCGGCTAAGCGGTGCGCTCCACATCCTCCATGCCGTCGGTCATTTGACGAATCACGCCCCTTGCCATGCCAATTCCCGGTAGGTTGCCGTACCTTAAGAAAAGGTGTAGGTTGCCGTACCTTCCAAGAAACCGCGTAGAGTGGGTTTAAAGCCATCCATGATCACGCCTTACCGTACCCGCATATCGATCCTCGCGGGTTTTATTCTCCTTGTCCTGCTGGTCGGTTGCGAGCAGGAATCGCCCGCTATCAAGATCGGCGCCCCCGCCCCCGCCTTCGGTCTGGCGCGACTGGAAGGTCCCACCATCCGCTTTCCCGAGCAGTATCGCGGCCAAGTAGTCGCCATTCGCTTCTGGGCTGATTGGTGCCTGTATTGCCACGATGAGATGAAAGCACTGGAGCCGGTCTATCGCCGGTATCGCGACCGGGGACTGGTCATTCTCGCCGTCAACGTGATGCAACCGCCAGAAACCGTGCGGCCGTTCGTCGAGCGTCTCGGCATCTCCTACGACGTATTGCTGGACCGCCAGGGCGAGGTGATGCGCGGTTATCGGGTGATGGGCCTGCCGATGACCTTCGTCGTCGATCGGCAGGGCGCCGTCCGCGCCCGGATCGTCGGGGAATCCACCCCCGAGGTGTTCGAACGGACGATAGCCGGCTTGCTTTGAGCGCGGTCAATTCCGCTCGCGCGATGCTGTCCGAATGTCCTGGAGAATGGATTCCGCATCCCGCTCGCCCCACGTCGCCGCGACCGCTTCCACATCCAGTTGCCGCAGCGCGGAGATGGCGTACTCCCAACGGCCCTCGGCGCACAGACCGAGCACGCCGCCCTCCTCGTAAGCATCCAGCGCCGCTTTGATGCAGGCGACGCGCACCGCTTCGGCCAATCGTTGTTCGTCGGACATCAACGTTGCTTCCAAAAAGTCCGGCGGATTGGGAAAGCCCTGAATCCGCCGGATTCCAGTCGGGTTTCCAGACTACTGCCTACGCAACTCATCCGGCAGTCTGGTCTAACTTCAAAAACTTAGGGGCACACTCTTATTTGCAAGCCCCTACCTCTTTACCCGCAGGAATATCGCATTTCTTGGAAGCGCATACTGCATCGCGTTTGCAAGGCTCGCCCGCAGGTTGCGGTGCTTTGCACACCGGGGGCGTCAAGGCCAAAATACAAACTTTCCCATCTTTACAATCCGTATCGCTTTTGCATTCTTCCGCCGCGAAAGATGCTTGCGATAAAGACACCGTCACGACTATTGCCATTGGCAACAAAAATTTCTTAAACATTTTTTGACCCCTTCTTTATGGTTTAAGGATAGAACCTATCAAGGTTGATTTGCATGGCTCTTGTCAATTTCTTTCCTGATGCGATTGCTTTGCCTCCTTTGGAGTGGTGGGTTGAAAAAAACCAGACATTGCTATCCCGTCAGCCGCGTGTACAGCAGCAACAATTGACGCGGCAGGTCTTCGGGACGGCGGATGAGTACGAAACTGTCCTTGCCGAATAAATACGGCAGATAATCATCCGCTTCCTGATCAATCGTCACGCAGAAGGGGTGTAAACCCTCGCGGCGAGCTTCCAGCAGGGCCATCCGGGTATCCTCGATCCCGTAACGCCCCTCGTACTGATCGAGATCGTTCGGCTTGCCGTCGGTCAACAGCAACAGCAGTCGGCGGGCGGCGGTCTGCCGGCCTAACAAGTGGGTGGCGTGGCGCACGGCGGCGCCCATCCGGGTGTAATAGCCGGGCTTGATGGCGTTGATCCGCCCGCGCACCGCCGCCGTGTAACGCTCCTCGAAGGTCTTCACCCGATGCATCCGCACGTGCTGGCGCTTGCGCGAGGAGAAACCGTACAGCGCGAAGCGGTCGCCGGTCACCGCCAGCGCCTCGGCGAACAAAAACAGACTGTCGCGGATCACCTCGATCACCCGGCCCTTGTTGTTGACCCAGGCGTCGGTGGACAGCGACAGATCGGCCAGCAGCAGGCAGGCCAGATCGCGTTCCTGCCGCGCCAGTTGCCGGTACAGGCCACGTTCGTGGCTGTGCCCGCCGCTGGCGCAATCGGCGGCATGGCGCACGCAGGCGTCCAGATCCAGTTCTTCGCCATCGGGCTGAGCGCGCCGCCAGCCGCGCCCGGGGCGCAGGATTTCGAATTGTCGGCGCAGGCGCTGGGCGTCGCGGCGCAACGGGGGCGGCAGATCGCAAGGCTGGGCGCGGCGGGCCAGCATTTCCTGCACGCAGCAGTAATCCGGCACCAGCATACGCTTGCGATAATCCCACTCCGGCAACTTGATCCCCGGCCCCAGCGGCAGATCGTCCTCGCTGGCGGAAGGCAGATCGAGATCGAAGCGCACCCTGGACGCCGTGCTGGAGCCGTCGCGGGTGACGCTCAGCACGTCCATGTCATCCGCCGCTCGCCCCGCGTTGGGTTCCGGCTCATCGTCGGTGGGCCGGTTGACCCGCACGAACTCGGCCCACGACAGCAGGCTCTCGGCCCGGAACGGCGCCAGAAAGGAATTCTTGCGTTCCGGCAAGTCCACCCGTTCGGCGCGGCGGCGCTGGCGGTCGCGCTCCGCCGGTTTGCCGCCGCCGGATTTTGCATCGCTATCCCGCCGCTGGGACTGGCCGGCGGCTGGAACTGGGGCAGGATAGAGCCAGAGCGGTATGGGTTGCGGCGGGCGGCGGGCGGCGGGCACATCCAGAACGCTGCCGGGTTCGCGCAAGGCTTGTCGCACCAGGATTTCCTGGTCCGCCTCATCCGGAGGCAACCGTTCCGGTGGGATTCGCAACTCCAGCGCCGCGACGGCCAGCCGCCGATAGTGGGATCGCAGGCCGGGAAAGCGGTCGAGGGCGATCAAGGTTCCCTGCTGGTTTTGTTGCCACCAGGACGCATCGGGCTCCACGGCATCGTGCGCGGCGGCCAAGACGATCAGCCAAAGATAGAGATCGCGGTTTAATTCCCGCCTGGGCCATAGCGCCAATTCCGCTGGCAGTTGCAGGGTTTCCACATCCCGACAGGCCGGCGCGACCTTCTCGCCCAGCCCGGCGACCCGCGCCAGCCAATGCCGCCGCGCGCCGTGCCGGACCGCCGCCGCTGGCGCGACCCGCAGGCCGGGATCGCCGCCGAAAGCGCGGAACAGCAAGCCAGCGGTTTTCTCGATTTCGGCCAGGGTAACGGCCGCGTCCGGGTAGTGGCGTTGCGCCGCGCGGGTGATCAAGCGATGCCAGAGCGCGCCAACGTGTTCTTCCATAGCCCGCTCAGAAGTTCGAGCTTGGCGGACAAGCCGCCGTCAGGTTGAGCGACTTGGGCGCTATCTTGGACTTTTGAGAGGCGGGTTCACTCACCAGTAGACCCTGCGAGCCGTCCGCTTGCAATGCCTGTTGCCCGGCGATCCAGTTCAGCAAACTGCCGTCGGGATTGTTCCGCTGCACAGTTTCGCAGGCGTCGATGCACTGCCCGCACTGGGTGCAGGCAAACATCAGCCGCTTGATGTTGCGCGGCTTGAGCCGCATCGGGCAGACGTGATCGCAGAACGACTGGCAACTGGCGCAGTCGCGGGCGCGTTCGCGCTGATAACCCACCACCATCGCCTGGCGGTTGGCCATCCAGACCAAGCTTTGAAACATACCGACCGCGCAAGCGTAGCGGCAGAACAGGTGCCGGGCCAGGGTGAATTCGACGAACAGCACCGCCGTGCCCACGCCGACGAACAGCGCCTGATTGCGGGTCGGGGTCAGATCGAACAGGTTGCCGTAGACCTCCACCGGCGGCAGCAGGTAGGTCAACAACACCACCGCCCACAGGAAGGCGAAGACCAGCGCGAAGGGAATCGCCAACAGCCAGTAGCGGGCGTCGGTCGGAGCCGGCGTGCCGTCGGGATGCCACGGCGGCCCCGGCTTCCTGTCCCAGATGCTTTGCTTGCCGCTGGCCTTGCGCACCAGTTGGTTGATGGTTTCCACCACCGAGAAATGCGGGCACATCCAGCCGCAATACAACCGGCCCCAGCGCCAGGCGATGCCCAGAAAGGCGGTGGCCAGCAGCAGGATCGGCACGATCACCCGCAGCAGAATATTGAGCGCCATGTGCGTGTTGCTGATCCGTCCGGCCAGATAGTCGCCCAGGCCCAACGTCCACGGCTGGCCGAACACAATCAGGTGGCCCTGGGTCAGATCGAAGCGCAGCAGATCGAAGATTGGAGCGAACATGAACAGGATGAAGAACCCGCTCTGATACAGGACGCGCTTGCGTTCGAAGGGAGTCATGGCAACAGGTTACCCACCAGAGGATAGCGATACGACTGGCCGGCCAGCGCCCGCGCCAGTCCCAGGATACCGAGGACGACCAGCGTGGTATGCGCGGTGGTGAAATAGAGAATGACCACGACCCAGGTCCAGCCGGAATCGTAGCCACCCAAGGCGACAATGAGCAGATTGGCCAGAATCAGCAGCCCGCCCGCCCATAGACTGGCCGACACCGTTTGCCGTAGATGGGCGCGCGCCAGCGGCGGAGCATCCCGCCGCTGGCGGAAGAACAGCCACAGCAGCGCCAGAAAGCCCGGACCGGGTAATACCAGCAGGTTGATCAAATACAGCGATTCAGCGGCGATGGCGAGACCTTGACCGGGGGATGACGCCTCGTCCAACGTTTCAGGCGAAACTGGCATTCACCACCTCCAGCAGCGCAGCGGCGGTCGGCTCATCATCGGTCAGCGCCTCCACCAGCGCCACCCGGCAGGCGGTAATGCGATCCATGCCGTCGCGAATCAGTTGCGCGGCGTAGACCAGCAACCGGGTACTGGGAACCTCGTCCAGATCGTGTTCCTTCAAGGCGCGGAAGGCGCCCGCCAGCTTGACCAATTGGCCGGCGGTGACGGCGTCGCAGCCCGTTTCGCCCACGACGATGGCCCGCTCCCGCTCCGGGCTGGGAAAGTCGAAGCGCAGGGCGAGAAACCGTTGGCGGGTGGAGGGCTTCAGACTCTTCAGCAGGTTCTGATAGCCGGGGTTGTAGGACACCACCAGCATGAAACTCGGCGGCGCCGGCAACATTTCGCCGGTGCGCTCGATGGGCAGCACCCGCCGGTCGTCGGCCAGCGGATGCAACACCACCGTCGTATCCTTGCGCGCTTCCACCACCTCGTCGAGATAGCAAATCCCCCCCTCGCGCACCGCCCGGGTCAGCGGCCCATCGCACCAGACCGTCGCGCCGCCGTGCAATAGATGCCGCCCCACCAGATCGGCGGCGGACAGGTCGTCGTGACAGGCAACGGTGTGCAGCGGCAACCCCAACCGCGCCGCCATATGGGCGACGAAGCGCGTCTTGCCGCAGCCGGTGGGACCCTTGACCAGCAGCGGCAGATGGTTGCGCCAAGCCGCTTCGAACACCGCGCACTCGTCGCCGAACGGCTCGTAATACGGTACTTCCTGCGATTGCGGCTCAATGAGGGGTTTCATGACAACTCCCTCCCCTTGCGGGGGAGGGTTGAGGTGAGGATCGATCGCTCAAGTTGCGGCGGGTTGGACCGCGCCCGCCTCGACGGTTTGCGGCTTGTCCTTGGCGAAGAAGCTGTAGAGGTACACCACCAGCCCGATGAAGAACACCACGCCAGCCAGCCAGCGCAACCAGTAGAAGATATGCAACTGGTCCTGCACCGCCATAAACGACTGCGGGCTGGGGATGATCCGCTGCAACCAGATTTGCAGGATGCCGGCGGCAGTCAGGAACAGGGTGATGAACACCATGGAAACCGTCATCAGCCAGAACGACCACATTTCCAGCACCTGCGAGCGTTCCGGATTGACTTCGCGCCCGCGTAACATCGGCATGGCGTAGGAAATGATGGTCAACACTACCATGACATAGGCGCCGAAGAATGCCAAGTGACCATGGGCGGCGGTGATCTGGGTGCCGTGGGTGTAGTAGTTGACCGGAGCCAGGGTGTGCAGGAAACCCCACACGCCAGCGCCGAGGAAGGCCATGACGCCGGTGCCCAGCGCCCATAGGGTGGCAGCCTTGTTGGGATGCTCGCGGCGGCGGCGGTTGACCATGTTGAAGCAGAATACCGTCATGGCGAAGAACGGCAGCGGTTCCATCGCCGAGAAGATGCTTCCCCACCACTGCCAGTAACCGGGAGCGCCGATCCAGTAGTAGTGATGGCCGGTGCCGATGATGCCGGTCACCAGGGCCATGGTGATGATCACGTACAGCCATTTTTCGATGACTTCGCGGTCCACGCCGGTGATCTTGAGCAGCACGAAGCCGAGGATGGCGGCCATGATCAGCTCCCAGACGCCCTCGACCCACAGATGCACCACCCACCACCAGAAATATTTGTCCTTGACCAGATTGGACGGGTTGTAGAAGGCGAACAGGAACAGCACCGCCAGCCCGACCAGGCCAGCGAGCAGGATGATGCTGAGCGCGGTCTTGCGGCCCTTGAGGATGGTCATGCCGATGTTGTACAGGAAGGCCAGCGCCACCACCACGATGCCGAGCTTGGTGAGCAGAGGCTGCTCCAGAAACTCGCGGCCCATGGTGGCCAGAATGTTGTTGCCGGTCATGTCGGCCAGGCTGGCGTAGGGCACCGCCAGATAGCCGACGATGGTCAGCGCGCCGGCGACCAGGAAAACCCAGAACAGCAGGTGGGCCAGCAGGGGGCTGTGCAACTCGGTTTCGGATTCTTCCGGCACCAGGTAGTAAGCCGCTCCCATGAAGCCGAACAACAGCCAGACGATCAGCAGGTTGGTATGCACCATGCGGGCGATGTTGAAGGGGATCGCCGGGAACAGGAAATCGCCGATGACGTACTGCAGGCCGATGATCAGACCAAACAGAATCTGCCCCACGAACAGGGCGATAGCGGCGATGAAATAGGGCTTGGCCACCGCCTGGGATTTATATTGCAATTGCATGATTGCCTTTTCCTTTGTGGTGAGCGCCTGGGTTCAGCCTTCGACGTTCGGGGGCCATTTTTCGGTATTGATTTCCGAGGTCCATTTCAGGAACGCCACGATGTCGTCCAGTTGCTGGTCGCTGAAATTGAACTGCGGCATTTGCCGACGACCCGGCGCCTTGGTGGGTTGCGCCTTGATCCAGGCCTTGATGAAATCCGGGCCGCGCCGAATGTGGAC
>Ga0209573_1002491_pt1 | contig 23298 bp, 21 predicted proteins | sample TNRBio252014_DNA_FD_185870 | JGI IMG/M metagenome (GOLD analysis project Ga0209573, IMG submission 185870) | Wastewater treatment Type I Accumulibacter community from EBPR Bioreactor in Madison, WI, USA - TNR Reactor_6/25/2014_ DNA (SPAdes)... | ecosystem: Engineered > Bioreactor > EBPR >...
GGTAATCAATGCCGTGAGAAACAAATTACTGCATCGAATTGTAGCCGTAGTAAACCGGGGAACTCCTTATGAATTACAACTCAAAAATAATTAACAAAGAGATTGTTTTGATCATAGATATCGTTTGAGTTTATGCAGTTGCGGGATTAGGAGGGTTTAAAAATGTAGCGCAGCGGAATGTTAAACCCGACCTGCCGAGAAATTGTCCCCCGTGACCGAACTGAATTTGAAACATAAACTGCAATTTAACACTACACCCCGCAATTGCATAAACTTTTTGTTGGCAGTAGTGCTTCATTCTCCTCTCTTCATTTTTTCAAACATGTCCAGCACTTTTTTTCTGTTCTCTGAAGCTTCTCGTAATACAAAATCTACGTCCCAGTCTGGTGTCCCCTTAAACTCAGTGTGTACATTAAACAATTTACCCCTTGTGTTATTGAAGATGTAAGCACTTAAATCAATTAGAAGTTTCAATTCATCACTAGTTACCGCCTTTACTGTGGCTTTCGGGTCTCGGTGGGCATAAACCTTGTCCCGTGCCTCGATTACTTTTTCAATTACCGATTCTTGCTTTTTAAGTTCACTCCGCATTTCATCAACTGTCTGCTCAATTTCTTTCCGAGATTTAAATACGTTAGTGAACATCTGGTCACTATTTGACTTTAGCAACGTCTCAATTTCCTCGTCATACTTTTCATTTGTAAGTCGGTTGAATAGCTTATGAAAATTCCGTCTCTGGTTAGAACTGTCGTCAAATAGTTTAGCCAGTTGAACAATCATTATGAATTTTAACTGATACCAATGATGCTGGAAGAAGCCATGCCGTTTAATCTGTTCTTCGTATTGATATGTCTCCTTTTTTAGTCGAAGGGCATTGTTAATTGAAATATGAAGGTCTACTATAATATTCCAATGGTCTTCAAACCAGTCCTCAAGTTCTTTCTTGGTCAGCATATCATTGTTGAGGCATTGATTCACCGTTCCACAAGTCTGTCTCTATGTCGTCAAAGTATAGTATAAAGACTCTGTAGTCGGCAATATTTGCTCCTTTTGCTTTTTTGTCACGGAGAAAGTCGAATGAATTCAATGCTTCTTTTTCAAAGTCGGTATTTGTCACCAGTGACCTAAATTTGCTTATTGTCTCGTCCGCTGTTCTGTTGCAATACTCAATCCATTTTTCTCCTTCTCTTCTCTCGTCTGGGTCATATGTCAGCCAATACAATTCACAGGTCCCGTCCGGTAAAACATATTGAACTTGTCCACCAATAATTCCTAGTTTTAGATTTCTCGCTGTCTCAATTGTCTCTATGAAGTCAGTTTGCCGCCAACCAAATTCATTACCACTCTTAATCGCTTTGTTAAGAATTGTCTCAGGTAGCCGTTTCTCTTCTATGTTAGTTGTCGTCATTGTCCGGAAGCATTACTGCCAACGGTTTGGCGCTTGGCGCAGTGGCGGATTATTAGCACAAATGTTCATTAGAAGCACAAAACTTGAACTTTGCACTAAACTGTCATAGAAGCACTTAACCCGCCATTGAGCCAAACGCCTGTTACCGCCTAGTGCTTCTTTTTTTTCGTCCGTTTGTCGGTCAGTCGTGCGGTTGGACAGACACACTCTTTGCCAAGTTTTGGCTTGTGCTTCGGTTTGTGCGACTTGGCAATGTGTGTGGCTGTTATGCGATGGATTCATTCTTGTCATCTTTTATTAAGTCTTTTGCAAAGTCAATAAATAGTTTGTGTGCTTTGGTAAATGAATATCTATCGTTGCCTTGTTTTACTGCTATGTTTCTCTTAACCATAGTTCCAATATGTCGCTTTAAACTGTCGTCTGTGTTTAGTTGCTTGTTAGCTTTGATTACGTCTAACCACGATGAATTTTTAAAGTATTCGAGTATTTCGTCAATATGAAATTCCGAATAATTAAGTTCTTCTAAGAAATTCTTACCGTCTTTGTCAAGTTCATAGCATAGAATTGAAAAGAAAATAGAAATATCTCTTGATGTGTTTTCGTTTGTCTCGCTTGAAACCAAGTAATAAAAGTCGTGATTACCAATTATTTCAAAGCCAAAAGAAGTCTCAAAAAAATTGATATAAAAGTCTTCATTCTTCTTGATTGTCTCAAACAAAAAATCCTCAACTGTTATGAACTTCCCTTCCATTAAGGAAGTGACTATTTCTTTGTGTTTATCTGGATACATCTTCTTGTTTCTTAATTGTAAGTTTCGGCATAATTAGTTCTGATTCGTCATAGGAAACAGTAATCTTATTTCCTTGTTTGTTTACTGTAACTTCATAATCATCTTCAAAAAGTAAGCTGGTTACCATAAAAAAATTGTCAAAGGAAAAATTCTCACTTTCTTGCTTGATAGAACTTTCACACCATTTAAAAAAATCCTCTACGGGCAAATTTTTGTTCAAAGTTTCTTTATATTTTGATTTATCAAAGAGCCAATCGTTTGTTTGTTGTGCAGCTTCTACGATAATTAATTCAGCTTCGTTTTTGAACTGTTCAAAGTATTCTTTCGTGTTTTCATAAACAAATCGGTTGTAGATGTTATCACGAGTAGAAACGAATATTCGAGGTGGTTCAATACCTTTATAACAATTTCCATTATTTAGATAGTGATGAAAACCCCTCAAATATTGGCTTTCAGTTTTTATTCGTTCAATTAATGGTAATAATTCATTGGTGAGAATAACGGATTGAGTATTTAGGTCTTTCCCTACTTGACGAAGTAGATGATAAAGTTTCTCAAATTCTCGTCTTATACTTTCATCTCTATAATCAAATCTTTTTATGTTGGAAAATTGAGAAACATTCAGCAATTCGTTGTAGATAGATTGACTATGATTTACATCTAAAATTGTATTGAGTGGAGAAATGTAATTTTCTATAAGATATCGTGCCTTATGAATTTTTTCTTGGTAGTCAATTTTCTTATTGTTCGCTTTTAGTTCTTTTGATTCAGTCAACAAACTTTTGGTATTATTTACAACAGCGTTTGTGAACTTCTTAATTTGGTTTGATAAGGCTTCAATTCTTTCCAATAAAATGTTCTTATCATCATTTATACCTTCTTTGATTTTTAGAAATAAAGTTCTGATTGATTGCCCGAAATGTTCTATTTCTTCAGGTAAGAGAGGTTTGAATTGTTGATGTATATACTCAAAAAGAATCAAATAAGGCTCGTTAAATGCAAAGTCGTCATTCTGCTCAACCAATATTTGATATTCGGTTAGTTGTGTCTGTATATTCTTGTCATAGTTTTCTAAACAAATATTTAGAGCTTCTTTGGTAATAATATCATTCTTAACCTGTATGTCAAAAAGGTCTCGTAGCAAATCGTAATGATTTGCCATAAACTGCAATATTGATTTTGGTTCTGACTTAATCATATTTCCAATATTGTTGCTCTAAAAATCGGTTATTTCTTATAATTGTTTCTCTAATTCTAATAACGCTAATGTCTCTACTTTGCTTAATTCTATTAGTCATTTCGGCTTTGTTGCCTTTTAGACTTTGAGAATACTTATTAAAAAGTTCGTCATAATTTTCAGGTATGTGTAGTTGGGCAAAGTCAAAAACTTCTTTGATTCTTAGAAATTCTTCAAGACCGTTAAAATCATAATCAACAAAAACAAGTAAGTGTTTTGTAGAAAGGCAGTTTAGTGATTCTTTGCCAATTCGACCATATTTATGAAGGAATACATAATTTTTGCCTAAAAGATTTTCGGCAACTAAAAACGTGTCTAAGTTCTCAACAATACAAATGTGATTGGCTTCAATCTTTTCAGCGTTACAAGCGAATATTTGAAATTTACTTGTGTAATTTTCTAAATTTAATTCATTGCCATTTATCCTAATTGTTTCAAAGCCCCTTAGCATAAAGATTGGTGTAGAAACTGTTTTTTGAATTTTAGAGTTTCTAAATTTCCTAACATTATCTGATTTGTCCTTGATTTCAATATCTTCGGGAAAATAGGTTTTAAAGAAATTATCAAATTCGGTTGGCTTGTTTATTTCATATCTGAAACCTCTTCCTGACCTAGTTTTTTCAATAATTAATGAAGAAACTAAACCTTTGAAATGTGGCGAACTCAAAACAGTTTTAGGGATTGCCTTTTCTGTAATAAAAGAATCCTCTTTTAATTTCTTGTATGTTCTGAAATCTGTTTGATTCACACTGTTTTCTTTTTACGGTATATTACATTTCCGTTAGTTTCACTTAAAACAATTTTTCCCTTACTTCTTCTCACTAAGTAGTATTTGTCAAATCCGTCATATGGATGCAATGGTGCAGCTGATATAGGAACAAAATTATTTTCCTTACAGAAATTCAAAATTTCAATTCTGTTGGCTTCGTCAATTGTCCCGATTTCATCAACGAAAATTACAATTTTGTTTTCTTCGTCATTGATTACAATTTGGTGGATTATAGACATAATAATTACCATTCTAATCATTTTATCCGTTCCGTCAGATTCAATTTGATTTCTCAAATCAACAACTTTGTGTTGTCCTTTTTTGTCAAGATGTAATTTGATGTCAAAAAGGTTATTAAAATCAATTACGGATTGATTATCCAAGTATCTGTTCAGAATATTAAGGTTTTCCGATTGGTCGTCAAAGATTAGTTCAGAAGTTAAATCTCTAATATCCATTATCTTCTTCAAATCTTTGATTAGATTTTCGTTCGGAATGATTTCAATACTCAACGAATCTATGTCAGAGATTTTAATTTTTCGGATTTTAGAATTGAATTGATTATTGATGAACGCTTCAAACTCTTGAAATTTTGAATGAAGTGTTTTGCACGGAATTGAAAATTGCGTTGAAATGTTTTTCAATAATGCGTCAATACTTTTCTGCTTATCTTCAAGCGTTGCGAGTTCAGAATCAAGATATTTGATAAACTCATCTTCCGAAGCAAAAACGGTTTCCGTTTTTGTTTTCAGATTTTCAAATAATCTTTCTTTGTTGTTTTTGATACTTTCTCGTTCGGAAGAGTTTCTTTCAAAATTTTTGAAAAGGTTGTCAAGAGTTTCGTTCGTTTGATATTCAATTGGAATTATTCCCGATTGCTCAACTTTTACTTTCCAACCTTGAATTTCCTTAATACGATTTTCTGCTTTGTTGATGTCTCCCAAAAGAATATTTATAGCTTCATTAATTCTCGCAATGAGTTCCGTTGTTTGTTTTAATTCCTTTCCTACGTTCTCTTGATTTTGAAATAGATATTTTAGTTCTTCTTCTAACTCTGCAAGATTCTTTTCAAGTTCGGGTAACGAATTAAGTTCTTCAATTTTCTTTTCTGTTTCTTTAGTTTTTGCTCGAACAGAAGAAAGTTCAGAACGATATTTTTCTAAATCTTTCGCTATCGGTAAAAGTTTTTCGTTACTTGTTTTTTCTTTGATTACATTTTCTCGTTGAAGTTTTAAGTCATCAATAGACGGAATTGGTTTTCCTTTAAAGTCTTTCGGAATTGTAATTGCTCCGTCAAAGATTTTCATTATATCAGATAGATTTTCAATTCCCGATTGAATATTTTCTTTCGGAAGTGCAGTAATGGAATCGGAAAGAATTGCGTTTAGCAATTCTTTGTCTTTCCCATTTTTGCTTATCTGATGAATGAGCAAGTTTGAGTAAGTTTCAATTTGTCCGTCAAGTTTTGAAATTTCTTGATTGAGTTTTGAAATTTTGTTTTCTAAATCTCGACTGTTTAGGTTTTGATTTTCAATTTGAGTTAATCGGCTTTCGATGTCTTTTCTTTGTGTGTCTAAATTACTGAATGACTGTTTTAAAAAGTCAATTCCCTCATACGATTTTATATTTCGGATTTTTTCGGCAAGGGATTCTTTTGCTGAACCTTTTTGAGAAATGGTTGCTTCTAATTTTCCAATAGTTTGATTTAAAGTGTTTTGTTTCGGGATTAAGTCTTCGCTTAATCGTGTTCTATTTTTATCTCGTTCATTCTTTTTCTCGAAAAGTCTTGTGTTAATGTCAATATTCACAGATGAATAAAGTACATCAAACGCATATACAATTTCAGATAAAATCTGATTTTTCGCTTTGTACTGATTGACTAATTCCTTGAAGTCGGAAAAACTCTTTTGAATACTTCTAATTACCTTGATTTCTTTGTTATGTTTCAAAAGTGTTTGAATGTCCTTTTGGTTTTTCTTGGAAAATTCAACTTGTTCATTTTCTTTATTGTCAGCAATAATCAAAGATTCCTTTAAAGTCTTGTTGTCAATAAGTTTTGAGTTAATAAGGTAACGATAAATTTTAGAAAAGTTGTTACTGATTTCTCTTTGGTCTTGTGATGCTCCTTCGTTTAACCACACAACACCGTTATTTTTCTTTCCTTTTTGATATACAAAATTGAAAAGGTCTCGTCTGTTAGAATATTTGCTGTATTCTACTCCTGATGAAGAAAATTCAGCAAGTAATGAATCAAATTTCTTAAGTTTTTGTCCTTCTGGTGTTTGTTCAAAATACTGCTCCTCTTTATAATCGCTGTCAATTTTGTAATAATCTAAACTTCCCTCTGCATTCTTCTTTACTAAGATGCAGTAATACCGCTTTTTGAAAATCTCAAAAATAATGTAACTCGAATTGATAGAAGGGAAGTAATGATTAATTGACGATTTGTCTCCTGTCCGATTACCACTAAATGTCATTTGTTTTCCGTCAATGATATACAGAAAGTTTAAGGCATAAATTAGAGTGCTTTTCCCAATGTTATTAGGTCCAACTATTTGTAATGAATCGCAATCGCCTAACTCGATGTCAGCTTTTGAATATGTGTCTGAATGAAGTATAACGAGTCTTTTTAACATTGTCTAAATTCTGAATCATTAGTATTTGGGTCTTGCGGGCAGGAAAATTCAGGCTCTTTTGATTGCGAAGCGGTCGCCCGTGTGTTGGGGCAAGCAAATGTGCCTGAATGTGCGGTTGGCATTTTATTTCTGTCGTTCAATTTGTTCACTGTCGTTGTCTTTTTAGCATTGGCGGTAACGTTTGTGCATAAGCAGTGGCGGGTGTTCGAAGCGCATCACTGTCCCACGAAACCAAACGTTATTTGAAAAACTAAACTACAAATTTACACCGAACCCCGCCATTGATTATGCACTTTGTTAGGGGCTGGCGGCTTAGTCCACTCTTTATTGTTCGTTCAGTGTAATTGTCAGTCCAAGTTTCATAAACTTCACTGTCGGAATAACTTTAAGCGCGAACTCTAATTGAACGTCTTTTCTTTCAGCAACAATTAGTCCCGTTACTTTTTGTCCGTCTTTACAGAGTTCTTCTTGAGTCCAACCCATGTATCTTAAAATCTGTCCGATTGTTTTGTCTGTTGCGCTTCGCTTTATCTCGATGATTACAAAATTTCCCTTTTCGTCAACAGCTAAAATGTCCATTATCCCAACTGTCTGTGTATCGTACTGTCCGTTTTTTGGAATTTGTTCTTCGTCATCAAAATATTTGAGCTTGGGAAAAAGTCTGCTAAAATTTCTATGCAATAAGCTCTGATAGTGTTGAACTTCCAAAGCGTCAAACTTTAGCTCTTCTGCTTTTTCAATTACAGGTTTTAACTCGTCTTGTGTTTCTGCTTGTTCTTTTGGAAATACGTGATAAAGAAGTCGGGCAAATTCAAAATTCTCGAAAGTCCGAGTTGATACTTCTTCCAGTCTGTCTTTAACCTTCAACAACTTGAAATTGTATTCTAAATAAAGGTCGAGTCCAGTATTTTCTGTTTCAAGTCCACCTGTCAATAGGTTTGACAGAAAGTGGTCTTGGTCATTGAAAATTGGTAAAAATGTCTCGGGATAGTAGATGCTTAATAGTTTGGGGATTACAGTCCTTCCTGTTTTAAATCCATTTATCTCTTTTGAAAGTCTCGCAATTTGCAAAAGGTCTTTCGATAATGCTCCGTCCGCTTGGTAAGCATTTTTGCTGTCAATTGATATAACCTTTTGAATTAGTGATTTGATTTTTGAGAAATCTGTCTCGTAGCCGTATTTGTACTTTGAACCACCTTTAATACTTCCAAGTATTCTTGAACCCCATTCAAGGTCATACGCCATACAACCTTGTTTTCGTCCAAGTCCAGCGAAGTAATCCTCTTTGGTTAATTTGTCAACACGGTCTTTGTTATATGTCGTTCGAAATTGCTGTCGCAAAGTTTCTCGCTCTTGAAAATCCTTCTCCGTCCAAACGTAGCTGTCAAGCTTATTTAAAATTTTCTCGATTGCTTCTTCGTCAATTTTCGTAACTGTCATAGTAGTCGAATTTTTTTGAGCCGCTTGCCCCTAACGTGAGTGCATGAGCCGTAGCGGGGTTTAGGAGGACTTGGCAATGTAGCGAAGCGGAATGCCAAGGCCGACCTGCTGCGACTTGTCCCACGTGATAAATTTAATTAATGAAACCGAAACTACAACACAACACCGAACCCCCGCTATGGCTTATGCACATTGTTATGCACAGGCATGGCATGCACCAATCTCTATTTGAAAAAGTCAATCGCAATTTTGTTTATCAAGTCAGGTCTCTCAGCAAATACCTCATGAGTCGTATTTGGTAAAACACAATATTGACTATTTTTTATGAGTCGGTGCATCTCTAGTCCATGTTCAATTGAAATATCATCTCTGTCCCCAAGCACAATCATAGTCGGTATTTTTATGTTATCATAGACGTCAGATGGAAAATACTCTTTACCGTACCACATCATGTTTAAATTGGTCGCCATCATTTTCCAGTCCTTCTTTGGAGTCAATGTGTTGTACCATTCAATATCCTTTTCGTGATATTGTGCCCATTCGTCCAACTTGGGAATTTTAACAGAGTCAATTGGAAATCCATCCGGGAGTGTAAAACCTCTTGTCCCGTTGTTTGCTCCAACTGCAATGACTTTTTTAACTTTGTCAGCACGCTTGTCGGCTAATAGAATTGCCACAATCGCACCGTCACTCAGTCCCATGACGTACACGCTGTCAATCTTTAAAGAGTCGATTAACTGTGACATGAAGTCCGTTAGCAGAGCATAACTTAAGCTGTCGGTTTGCTCCGACCTGCCTTGTCCTGGTGTATCAGGTGCAATAACTCTATAATGTTTTGAAAGGTTGGGGATACATTTTTCGAAGTCCTTAATACTTCTATTCAGTCCGCCACCAGAAAGTAAAAACAAAGGAGTCCCACGTCCATACTCCTCATAATAAATATTTTTACCCTTAATATTTATGAGTCTACCTTCATTCGAACCAAATTCAATTTTTTCTGTCCCGGTGTTGCAACTGGTCCAAAGGAGTGAAACTAAAATGAGTCCGAATGTTACTTTCATGTCTCTTTTGTTAGTTGGGAAATCTGTCCGCCATGCTTGTGCATAACGTTTGTGCATAAGCAGTGGCGGGAGTTCGAAGCACTTCACTGTCCCACGACACAAAACGTATTTTAAAAAACTAAACTACAAAATTACACTGAACCCCGCCATTGATTATGCATTGTGTTGTGGGTAGGCCGCTTTTACTCCTCACCAAAATAGTCGCTGTCAATTCTCTTAACTTCGTAACTACTCACACTCGTCACACCAAGATTATAGTCAATCATTAACTGTGCGAGTTGTTCACCGTCAAGTAAAACTATTTTAGTCTCATTTCTTGGCACATAGTCCAAAGCGTCTCGGGTAAACGATGATGTCGTTATGAAGATTCCTTTTTTAGCGCCTTGTCCCGCAAGTGCACCAACAAATTTTTGTAATTCGGGTCGTCCAACTACATTGCCTGGCTGCCATCTTTTTGCTTGAATGTAAATAATATCAAGTCCAAGTTTGTCCTCTTTTATTGTTCCATCAATTCCTTCGTCTCCACTTTTTCCAATTGCTCATCCAGCATCTTTGATTGAACCACCGTAACCCATTTTAACCAATAACTCGACTACAAGTCTCTCAAAAAATGCTGGTGAAAGTGTCATTACTCTGTTTATCAACTCCTGAGCTAATGATTTTCTTATTTTTTGATAAGCTGCCTCAAGTATTTCTTCGGGAGTCTGTGTCGATTGCTCCTCAGTCGTCTCGGTCTCAGTTTCTATTTCTCCGTCTCCTCGTTTTGCTGTTTGAAACTCAACAAATTCCGGAAACTGCTTTAAAAATTTAACATTTATTGAGTCAAGATTTCTTTTTAAAATTTCAAGTCCTCTTGTCGTTATTGTTACTGTCGCTCTTTTCGGTGTGTCAATCAGTCCCGCCTTTTTTAAGTAAGTCTTTGCCCAACCAACTCTATTGTCAAATATTGGTTGTACTCCACTTGGCAACAATTCCTTTCTTTCGTCATCTGTCAGTCCGAATTGTTTTGCGAGTCCTTCAATTATGTCACGAAACTTATGATCTCCTTTGTCCGAAACTTGTCGGAGTAGTGGTAACATTATTGATTGGTAATCTGGTATCATTAATATGTAATCTAATTTGTCCGAAGCGGCTTACCCACAACGTTTTAGGTTTATGACGGCTGCGGTTTTCGAAGCCGTGATAGTCTACCGTGTGCAAACGAAATTAATAAAACAAAACTACATTTCAACCTGTCACCCGCAGCTGGCATAAACCTGGTGTTGCCGGCTGGCCCCATTAGTTTTGTGTCCGCGTGTTACGTTTGAACTCAAATCTATCTCTGTCAAAGGAATGCCTATTAAAATAAATGTCTGACTCATTAGTCAAGCGGACTCGTCACAGTCGGCATGAACCTAAATTTTGCCAATTAGTCCAAGTGTTTTTAAGTCGTAAATTAAAATCTCATTTTTATCTGTCTTGTCATACTTATTGTTGTTGTTAGAGTCGTAATGCCCAGTTATAACGATTGTTCCTGCTTGTCTATTTACTACCCATGTCCTTACAAATAGTTTGTTGTCGGTTAACTGAGTTTTCTCTTTTCCATCTGTCGATAAGATTATTATCTGCTTAGGGTCAATCCAATCTATTCCACTTTTATTATTTAAATCAATAGTCCTTGCAAATACGATGATTTTATTAATTCCTAAACTGTCAATTTTTACTTGTTCAATTGTTTCAATATATCCGTCACTTGGAAAGTCAACTTGGTTTGATTGTCCTGTCTTTGAGTTTATGAACAATAAATATTTTCCTTTGGTATCTAGCATTTTGCCCCAATTCTCTATGGAGGCAATTACGTAATCTGTTCCAGCAATTTCAGTCAGTTTGTTGAATTGAACATAGTTGTATTTGTCCTGTCCGAATAACGTTAAGGAAAATAATGTCAAAATGAATGTTATCAGTTTTCTCATTAGTCGATATTTATTTTGCTGTCAGGGGCTTGCCGGCAACGTCTATGTTTATGCAGTGCGGGGATAGGAGCATTAAAAAATGAAGCGTAGCGAAATGTTTAATGCGACCATCTCCGAACTGTCCCACGTTGCTGAACTAAACTAATAAATTACTCTTAATACCTACACTGAACCCCCGCATTGAATAAACATTTTGTTGGTAGCTGTAGGGCTCTTCTCTGCTCTTCATTCGTAGCCTTGTCTTTTGTCCCCCGTTAATTAACACCAATCTTTTTTAGTCAGTCGTGCGGTGGGGCATTTTTCTTCATTGACCACTTTGTCCACTTACACCACGTTGAGCACACTTATTGGCTGGCTTTGGATGTGGGCTGTACGTGCGGCCTGACAATGTGTGTGCGATTTTTGGAAACATTACTCTGTGTATTCCTTATTCTATTCTATGTCACTAAAACTTCTTACCCTTATCTCATTAACTCCATTCGTTTCAGGAATATGAATTGGACTTGGAATTTCTGTCGAGATAAACTCTTGCCTTTGTTTGGAGCATATTTTTCTAAAGTCACATTCCTCACATTTAGAATTGCTAGGTCTCATTGGAAACTCACCTTCGAGAATTCTGTTTACAGCCCATTCAATATTTTCGATTGCGGACTGTATGGCTCCTTCTGTAATCGGAACATCAACTCTGTTCGAATTGTCTTCCGAATTTGTGGCTTTTAAAAGGTGAACAGAACCTGTCCTTGCATTCTCACCAAGAACAATATCTGCAGCATGAGCATAAAGTTGAACTTGCAATGAAAGATTTATCCAAAAGAACGGATTTATTTGACCTTCTGGAAAGTCCATTGATTTAAAATCAATCACTCTTGCTTCCAAGATATTACCATCATTATCCTCTCTTAAGAGTAAATCGATGGAGCCAGTAATTAATGCTTTGTCCGCTTTTATTTCAAAACGTTGCTCTAAAGACCGGCTTTGAATAAAATCATCAGGATAATCTTCTGTATAATTCCCGACAAGTCCTTTTGAGGCATTTTTTGCTCTCTCATAAGGTCCTTCTCTTGCTGGGTCTCTTGATGGAAATACATGCTTTAAATGGAAAACGTCTTCTGCTATTTGTTCTGCTTGTTCTCTTGTTGGCGCAGTATTATTGAATAGTTGATGAATTCTATTTATCGCTGTATGTGTTGTCAAGCCATAACCAAAAAGTTCAGGAACGGCCGGACTGTACCCATATATTTTCCTGAACTTGTATTTCATAGGACATTCTAAATAGTCCTTAATTTCTGTAAAACTCGTAGGCATAGACTCTTCGTCTATGCGCATTCTTGGTTCGCTTCTCTCAATATTGTCTGGCAAATGTGTTTCGTCAGTGACAATTTCGGGCAGATTTAAGCCTTGAATTCTAAGCTTGAAAGGACTCGGATTTTTAGGCCTTTGCAACCCAGGTTGATTGCTGCTTCCTGTGACGTATAAAAATCTTTCGGCTCTCGTCAGCGCAGTATAGAAAAGCCGGGCTTCTCCGGCATTGTTGGATTGATAAAGTCCTCTTGATAATGGATTTTGAATTAAGTTTAGTGGCAACCATCCATTATAGTTACTCCTTCTTCCGGGAAATCTTTGCTGTACAACGTCAACAATAAAAACTACAGGGAATTCAAGCCCTTTCATTTTGTGTACAGTTGAAATCGTAACTGCATCGGGTCTCGACATAAGCTCTACTTGAGTTGTGTCATAGCCTGATTCAGCGACATTTTCTAAAAAATTTAATACACTTTGATACCGATTGCCAGTGTCAATACTTACAAAAACCTTTTCAACATCTAAAATAATTCCACTGAACACGCCCAAGTCGCGCATCACTTGTTCATGGTTCGTGAATTCTGTGGTAGATACCCTAAATGCTTCAATCAATTCATGTACGAGTAATTGCGGGTAGACTTTTCTCCTAGCACCGCCTATCGGTCTGTGAATTTGATTGTTCCAGTCTGCTAAAATTTCTAAAAACCTATTTAAATCAGCGTTTGGAAAAACAGGGAGGATATTTGAATTGAAAAAATTGATTGCTTCCCTTCGTGGATAACCGGGACTTCTTAAAAGCCCCATTGCTTCTCTCAAAACTCTTGCATGAAGTCTTTCAAAAATAGACCCCTCAGCTTCAATTATGTAGTCAATGTCCGCATCAGTTAGAGCATTCGTATAGTCTCGATGATAAGGAGCACCTCCGTTGCGTGTACCACCTTGAACCGACCTCATCAAAATTGCAAAATCCGCTCTAGTTAGTCCTCGCTCTGTCCCGTTTCCTTCAATGTACTTTGTTCCTATCAGTTCATTTATTCGTCTGGCTATCCATTCTGCCTCGTCTTGTTTGGTGTCAAACCATAAGTTCCCGAAGTGCTGAATATTTCCATCCGAATTTGAAGTAGGTGTTTTGTCAATTCTTGCGGTACTAAGTTCGAGTTGTATAAACCTGTCCGATGCGGTTACGATACTATTTGTGCTTCTAAAATTAGTTGAAAGTGTATGAGTTGAGCAAGTTGGATAGCGCTGGTCAAACTCAATAATGTTCCTTACATCAGCGCCTCTCCATCCGTAAATTGATTGGTCGTCATCACCAACAACGAAAAGTGAATTGAGTCGACTGTACAAACCTCCAATCAGTCTTTCTTGGGAGATGTTTACATCTTGATACTCATCTACCATTAGGTGACTTGCTGCTTCGAGAGCTGCATTCATCTCCGGATTATTACTTTCCAGTGCAGCAACAACTAACCTAATCATTAATGAAAAGTCAATGTACTGGTCGGAGTTTAAACGTGTGTTAATGTTCTTAAGGCATCTACCCAAAGGAGCATCGTCACGTTCGATGTCATCGAGAGACAACATTTCATCGTTTGCCATTTTCCAAGCATTTGAAACCTCAGCAATAGTTTGAAACATTCTTGCACCCTTTGCTGCTTGGAGAATATTGAGTTCTAATTCATAGAACCTAGAAAGTAAAAACAACTTTAATCTATTTTCATCGAGCACTTCATATTGCCGATACTTGGCATTCATCGAGCCTAATAGGTTCTGACAAAAGGCATGTATCGTCCCTATATACATGGCACCAACTAAAGCCACGGGAATACCAGCTTTTTCAAGGGCATCTGCAACGCGCCTTTTTATCGATTCTGCTGCTTTTTCAGTAAAAGTAAATGCAATTATACTCTCTGGTTTAGCTCCTTCATGAATCAGTCGAGCTATTCTAAATGATAGTGTCCTTGACTTGCCTGAACCCGCACAAGCCAAACATAAAATTTCACTTGTATTATCAATTACTGCATTATACTGGTCTACCGTAAGTGAAATATCGTTCGCAGAAAAAGTATCACGAAATAACGGCATGCTTAATTACTTTAGGTAAGCTTGAAGGTGATGCTTTATATTCTCTGCTTGAATCCTACTAAACTCAGGAGGCAAAGCATTGCCAATCATTAAAGCGATTTTCGTAGCTGGAGCATCAATTGGAAATTTATATGTCTTTGGAAAGGACTGTAGCATCGAAGCCTCTCTGGCGGAAATACATCTGTTTTGCTCGGGATGTAAAAAGCGACCCTTAGATGGATTCAAACAACCACCAGTAATTGTGGTGGAATAGTCGTCCCAACGTAATCTTCCATAAACATCGTTGAAACCTATGTTCTCATCTTTATGGCAATTCAATAGATATTTTTTTGGCAAATCTTTTCTGCTCCCACCGTTCTTAGGCGTTAATTCAATTCGTTTCTGTACCTCAGCTGTATGAATTGGAAAAATTTTGTGTAAAGGGTCTTTTGATTTCTTAGGATTAGGGAGATTTCCAATTACCTGTCTAACAGTTCTCTTTTTTTCGGTTGGTTCCGCAATTTTCAAAGGAGCTAACCTTGAGCCAACTAAAACCAGTCTTTTTCTATTCTGCGGAACACCATAGTCTTTTATGTTGACGACTTTCCAGTCGGGCTTATAGTATCCAGCGCTTTCAAGGTCTTTGAGAGCTTTTTTGAAAGACTTGTCAAGAGCTAAACCGGGTACATTCTCCATCATGAAAGTAAAGGGCTTAAGCTCTATCACAAACCTCACAAACTCTGTGATAAGTTTATTCCTTTCATCTTTAACTGGTTTTGCTTTGTTTAATCTTCTTATGGAACTAAACCCTTGACAAGGCGGACAACCGGCTAATAGATGAATTGCTTTGTTACCAAGTTTACTTTTTACTTCGACTGTAGAAACGTTTCTTATGTCGTCCGTAATAACCTTTGTCTTTTTATGGTTTAGCTTGTAGGCCTTAGATGCAATCTCATCAATTTCAAATGCAAGTTTTGTTTGAAAACCTGCCTTGTGGAGTCCTTGTGTCAGCCCCCCAACCCCGCTAAATAAATCTATTGATATCAGTTTCATTTATCGAATTACATATCCCTCTAAGTGGGACAATTTTAACTATCAAAGATAAAAACCTATCTCGTTAAATCAACAGGACCTGCGCGTGGAAATTTGGCTCTTGCCATAGCTTTGGTTCGCGGTGGGTTTGCGCGGCTATGGCATGTGCCAAAAGCGTGGGGCAATTCGGTGCACAATCTTCTTAAAAATGCGAAGGGTCGGCTGTATTAATTTTTAGTCTGTCCCACGTTTTATTTTTTTTAAAGTCCAAGTTGTCTGCGAAGCCGTTCACTTGTCTGCGTGGGAAATCTTTGTTAGAAAAATTGTCGTCCGTTTTTTTTGAAACACAAATTGTCCGGGCCCTATTGCTACCAACGTTTTCGGGCTTTGCGTTCGGGCGGGGTTTTACCACCAAACTTAATTACGAAGCCGAAAGTTCAAATTTAAGAAAAACTGTCATACGAAGCCGTTCGCCCCGCCTGACGCAAAACCGCTGTTAGTGGCTGCTCTTCTTTCAATCGTTGTCATTGTTTATTGTTCTTGAAGTTTAAATCTAAAATCACATTTCTTTGCTCCATTTGCAATTGTCCCTGTTCGTATGAGTTGCAGTCCTGCAAGTCCCGAAGTGATTTCGTCAACTTCGCAAAGTATGGAAGCGTATTTTGAATAGTTGTGTTTCTTAAACAATTTACATATTCCACACTCAATTATGTCTATGCCGTAGCCAAGTCCAAATGTTTCTTTTTTGTCTGTTACTATGTTGGCAATAAAACCGTCTGCGTTTGTGTTTACACTCACTCGTTTATGAAAGGATTTTATTAAAATCTGTCCAAGCCAAGTGTTTGTCATTCTTGGTAAAAGTCGTTTAAAAAACTCTTGAATTTTACTTTTCGGCTGAACGTATTCTGTCGTTATTTGAAGGCAAATTTTTCGTATGTTTTCAAATGTTTCTGCTTTCTCGTCAAGTGTCTTAATGAGTGCTAAAAAATATGAGCTAAAATCAAGTCGTCTGTCAATTGGATTTTTTGAATTTTTTGCAAATGCTGTGTCTGTCGAAATAATATTGTAATGTCTGTCCGTGTCGGCAAGAATATTGTCGAAGTCGTTTGGATAATTTTCCTTTACAAATTGTCTAAAATATTTTCTGTAATCGTCCATTTGTCCCTTTTCTATTTGTCGGGGTGTCGGTTTTTTAGAGTTGCCACTAACGGTTTGGCGCTTGGCGCAGTGGCGGATTTCGGAGCACAAAACTGTCAATACACCACAAAAGTTGATGCGAGGTAGAATGTTCAATTAACCACGTCACCCGCCATTGTGCCAAACGCCTGTTATCGGCTGTTATTCTTATTGTTTCCATTGTCAGTCTTGTATTAAATACATCTTTTTAACAAGTTCCAAAAGTTTAAGCGTTTCAACAAAATCGCCTTTAAATCGCTTGTCAAACGGATTGATTGTGTCAAAATGCCAACAGTCAAAGATTGCAGAAAATAGTTTGGTTACAAAAATGTAATCGGTAATGATGTTTGTGATAAAGTTGGTATTGTTGTACGCAATCGCTAAAAGCAAATAAGGTTTTATTAAATCGGGATATTGTTCACACCAATTTTGATTGGAAAGGAAATAACGGTGTGCTTCTTCTGCCAACAAAAATTCCTCGTTCCACAAATATACAGAAGCAACAATGTGATAACCCGCTATTCTGTGGTTTTCATCTTCATCATAAGGTAAAATTTGCTCACCCATTTTTGCTAATGACAATGCAATTTCTTTTTTGTCGTTTTGTCCTTGTTGTAAGTAGAGATACGCCAATTTCAAAAATGCTTCTTCATTGCCTACAAGCATACTTTTTATGAATGACTGTTCGGCTTCTTCTGGATTTTTCAGCGTTTGAAATTCTATACTTCCGATAAAATCAAGCAAAACAGGCGGTAACTGTATGTGATTTTCTTCCGCAATTTTTATAGCTCTCTGAAAATAAGAATATGCTTTATTCGGCATATCCAAATACATAAAGTAAGTTGCTCCAATTAAAAAATCGGCTAAAAACTCTCTGCCTTCAAGCGGTTTTAAAATGTCAAATAACTTTTGATGGTCGTTGCCGAAATACTTTAATGCTTCTAAAACATTTTCGTTGATTAAGTCCGCCAACAACTCGTGTAGAACGGAAAAACGTTGTGCCTCAATTTCAAAATTTTCATCGGGCTTATCTTCACCTTTCGGGAAAGAATAAAGTTTCTCAAAAGTTATTTCGCAATACAACGATGCTTTGTATTCTTTAGCTTCCTGCACAAAATTGTAATCTATTTTTTGGCAATCATTGACTAATCTTTGCAAGTAGCCAAAGATTGCATTTCGCCAATCGGTATTTAAGTCAGTAGGTTTGCTTTGGTTGTTCAGTAAGTCAAGATAATATTTTGTGGTTTCAGATTTCAGCTTCGTTGAAATCCAATTTATCGTCATTGTGTAGCCGAAATCTGTTTCTTTTATTTCATAAAAAATTTGTCCGTTTTTACTTGTGTAATTCATTATGCCCAAAGTGTTGTGCAGGAAGCCAAACAAATTACTCCTGTGTTCTTCTTTGGCATTTAAGATATTCAATACAGTTCCGTTGTTTACGTTGCTGTAAACTTTCCAATTCACGTCATTGTATGTAAATACACTCATAAATTACTCGCTAAAACTTTTAAGGAAATTCAAAACTTCTTCTAATCCGTCTTTTTCCAAACCCTCCTGCACTCTGATAAAATGAACATTAGGAATATGCTTTTTGATTATTTTTTCTCGTTGCACATCTTCGTCTGTTCTTAATTTGTGGGCTGTTTCGTCATATTCCACAATCAAGTTTTCGTTGATAAACCAAAAGTCGGGACGATATTTTAATTGCCAACTTATGCTTTCATCGTGAATGAAACGCCCTTTCAATCCTGCATTTTCAAGCATTCTCAAAAACTTAATTTCTTTTCGGCTTTCGTCCAAAATTTCTTTCTGCTCAATTTTTCTTTTGATATGGTCAATCTTATTCCACAGGGAATTGTCTTGTTCCCACTTTTCATAAGCTGTAATAACTTCGTTGTGTAACCAAATTTTTTCGCTCATTCGCAACATCTGCTGACGAACAAATTCTTTGTCAAAAAGATAAAGCCGTTTTCTGATTAGCGTTTCTGCTCTTATACCTTGCGAAACCTGAAACTCATACAGAAAATTCTTTCCGTTTTTTGATGTTGTCCATTTGTTGATTGGGCTTTTTCGGTCAAATGCTTTGAATTGTCTAAGTGTTGCGTATTCCTCGCCCTGTTCTTCGTCAAAAAGTTGGCGAACAATTTTAATGACGTTACGATTGATGATGCTATCCCAAAATCCCTCTTCTATTTTTACTCTTGGAATAAAAAGTATCTCGGTTGGTATGTTGTTTTGCTTTGCAAGTTCAAATAGTCGTTCTCTAATTGGCTCAACCGCTTCAACAAATTCCATTTCGTAATACGTTACATCACAATCATCATTGAAAACAATGTATTCACTTGGATTTTGTGAAATGTGTTTATACATTCCCTCGTAATACGGTGTCATTCGTTTGGCATATTCTTCTCCGTTGTATTGAGCCGTAAGAGCAAGTTCTACGTTCACAAATTCACGATATGCTCTGATGTATTGTTCGGTAATTTCTTTTTCTATTTTGGGTTTAGGAACATTGATTATTGGTGCTTTTTCTTCAATGGGCTTGGATTTGACTTTTGGGTTTTTCTTCAAGATGTCTAACTTTCGTTTCACACCAATTTTAGAATTTATCTGCATTGCTTTCTCCCAGTTTTCAATCGTCTTGGCAACATCTCCGTTTGCTTCGTGATACTCGCCAATCATTCTGTAAATTTTGTCTTTCCCGAATGAATAAGAAGCGTCTTTGTCTGTGAGTGCTTTGGTTAGTAGCTCCAAATACTTTGGGTCTTTTAGTTTTATTTCATCAGGTTTGTCGGCATACACCCAAAGCCTGTCATAAACAGAGCCTTTTGTTAGAATATGATTTTCATATTCTTCTGCGTTGGTTTGATTTCCGTCAAAATCAATTTCAAAAACAAAACCTTTGTGGTCTTTCAATTTTATACGTTTGTTCTCTGTGTCAATTATTGCACTATTGAAAGAAGCTGGTCGCTCAAACTTTTTAATGATTTGTTTATTCGCTATATCAACGATAAAAATTTTATCTCCGTCATTCGTGTCTGAATTGTGTGTTTCAAACAATGCAATTTGTGAGTTGTCGCTGATAGCACAATTTCCTAAATTTGCAGTTGTCTTTTTGAAAAAAAGTTCTTCGCCTGTTTCGTTGAAGATTAAAAACTTTCCTGTAAGTGCGTCAGAGTTTAGCCAATCGCAAGCAATTACAATTCCGTCATTGCTCACAAAACAATCGTTTGGTCGTTGAAGTTTCTTTTTGAATAAAAGTTTCTTGTCTTTTACCAAAGCAATATCGCCATTTTTCCACTTGTCGTTTTCATAGTGTCCATCAGCATAGGAAACGCAGTATTGCCTGTTTGGTGAATATTGTTTGTTGCCGTAAAACCCTGTAATATCTTCAATGTCTATTTCTCGTTTGCCACTTCCAAGTGTTCCGTCTTTTAGCTTTTTGAGAAAGACATCTTCATTCAGTTCAATAGTCATTTCGGTTGTGTTGTTACCTACACTTTTAGTAGTAATGTTTACCAACTTGTCCGATGATTGCGAACTGTTTGATTGTTGAGTTGTCGTTGTTTTGAATGCTTGCGGTTGTGTCCGTGTGTTGGGAAAAGATTGTTGGTTGTTGTCAGTAGGTTTCTTTGATAGGGCTTTTGTTACGGGCGGCAACAACAACAGTCCTAAACCAAGCGAAAACAATGCTTGCCAAAATTCACCGCTTGCAAAACCGCCTATTGAACCTAAGCAAAACAGTAGTCCAAAAAACCATCTAATAATTGTCCAAATTACTTTCATTCCTTATTGTTGTATCTTGTTAGTGTGGTGTGTCGCGATAATAGCCGATAACGTCTAGCTAAAAGCAGTTGCGGGTTTAGAAACTGCTTCACTGTCCACGTTGTAAAATCTAAATTAGGTATTTAAATCTATTTACTTAAACCGAACCCCGCAATTGCGTTTAGCTTTTGTTGTGCGCTGGCGTTTCCTCTCTCTCCGTCTCTTTCGTCATAGCCGTCCGTTTCTATAATTCCTTTTTATGAATCGTACAATAGAATTTAGGGTCACAACCTGTCAAATTGCAACCTGCTAAATGCACTTTCCCTTTTTTAGATTTCTCCATTGTACGTTTGTTCGGCAATCCATAAACCATTGGAATTATTTTATCTGTGTGTCCGTCAATACATTTTGGATTCTTGTCTGTCGTAAACGTGCAAGGTGGTGGGTAAACAAGATTAAGGTTAATCAATGTGTCACTGGTTATTATCAGTCCGTCAGTAATTGCGTCTCTGTAACCAATTTGTCGTATTACTAAACTGTAAGTCCCTTTATCGATTTTATCAATCTTAAAATTCCCTTCTGAATCCGGAACTGTTCCCGTTACTTCTACACTGTCCATCTTTAAAATCAATGTCAAGTAGCTGGGGCCAGAGACCTTGTCAGTCATTGTAACGCGTCCTGCAATTTGTCCGTGTTGTCCCAGACAACTTAGTGAAACCAGAATAAATATTTTAACGAGTAGTAATCTCATGTCACATGTTTAGCAGAATCTTTTTTACGCTTGCGCACAACGTTTGGGTTTGTGCAGTGGCGGGCATAGGAGGGCTTGGCAATGAAGCGAAGCGGAATGCCAAGACCGACCAGTTGCGCCTTGTCCCACGACACAATATTAATAAAGAAACCGAAAGTTATGAGGACACAGAGCCCCGCCATTGCACAAACCTTTTGTTGGTAGCTGGCGCTTAGTCCCGCTCTTAATTTTGAAACCTGTAACACTGAAACGGGATGCCTTCATTAACGTCCTTTGTTAAATTTAGCGTAACTGGAAATTTCCAGTCGACCTGTCGATTGTCGAGATAGTCGGGTAGGTCGATTTGAATATTCTCACCTTTTTTGTCCACGAACTCCTTTGTCACTGTGGCTGAAATTTTGTTACCCAGCTCTGATTTGTCCAAGTTCAATAACCATTTGAGCTGGTAGTAGTCGCAGAAAATGTTAGTGTAAGCTGGCTGGTCGTAATTCTGTCCTTGAAACATAACATTTGCAGCAATTGTGATTTTGTCGTAGTAACGAATTATTATTGATTCAATTCCTAAATATGTCGTCCTCATTTATTTTTTCCTTTGCTTTCTTCAGATTTTATTAAGTCCTGCTCTTTAAGAAAGTGCAATAGTCGTAGGGCTGCGTTTTCTTCTTTCACCCCCTTTTTCTTTTGAACATAATCATAGAGTTCATTGAAATATTTTCGAAATGAAGATACTTCAATACCCTCGTCCTCCAGAATTTTTAAATATGATTTTGGTGAGTACCATTCGTAAATTACTATTCTTTTGATTTTCACGCCTTTCGTCCACCATTTAATGTCAGTCACACCGTCAGGGGCTAATCCTTTGTTCAAGAAATCATCAACTCTCTTAAAATATAGTTTAATCTTCTCGGCTACTTTTTTGTCGTTAATGATGGCCTTCACCTGGATTATCGCCAATTCATCTTCCTTTCTTGCAAGAATGTCAATGTCAGTCCAGCTCTGAGCGTCATATTCTTGGTCTTTCCCTTTCTGCGTCCGTTTCCTATTTGAAACAAACGGAACCCAGAAATTTTTTGTCACGAAGTAGCCTTTTGATTGGTACAACTCTGCGATTAACTCTTCGACAAAATTTTGCATGATGCTATTTTTTTGGTTTTTTACTTATGGACTGAATCAACCTTAACTTGATGTTAGCAAACTTGTTGTCGTTTGGGTTCAAGTCTCTAATGGTATCAAGTATTTTTAACACGTTCTCTTCAGTCAAATAATTAAATCCCTGCTTGCCAAGTTCTTTTCCCTTTGGAAGAATTTTCGTTAGGTCGGGCATTTTTGTCAGGTTGATAAAGTTTTCAAGAATATGGATGTCCTTGGGTAAAGCTTTAACATTTACGTCCCTTGTTGGTTTTTCAGGAATATTTGTCGGTATAGATTTTCTTTCAATGATGGGGAAGCCGTAGAGTCCAACGATATAGTTGTTTTTATCATTCCAGTTTTGTGATTTAACAAAGATTACTTCAAGATATTTTGATTGCGGAGTCTTTGACCAAAGTTGCGGGAATGAACCATAGTAATATCCTTTGTCGTCTGGCGGGAAGTCGTTGTGGCCGAAATTTAAATAGGTATGGGTTTTATCATTCTCAACAACGTAACCGAAATTTGATTTATCTAAATCCTCTTGTGTCGAAATGTCTCTCCACCTATTTGAATTCCAGTCAATCGAAGTCAGTAGTCCAATGTTTCTGTTTTTCATTATGTCTGTCGGTTAGGAGAATCTTTGTCAAGCGCTTGCCACCAACGTTTGTGTTTATGACGGCTTGGGGAGTAGGAGTGTTTGTTAAATCCGCCATCTGGCGGATGACAAACACGACCACTCCGAAACTGTCCACCGTTACGAAACTAAATAAAGAAAACGAAAGTG
>Ga0209573_1002492_pt1 | contig 23282 bp, 20 predicted proteins | sample TNRBio252014_DNA_FD_185870 | JGI IMG/M metagenome (GOLD analysis project Ga0209573, IMG submission 185870) | Wastewater treatment Type I Accumulibacter community from EBPR Bioreactor in Madison, WI, USA - TNR Reactor_6/25/2014_ DNA (SPAdes)... | ecosystem: Engineered > Bioreactor > EBPR >...
TCTCGCACAGCAACTGCGCCGCGCTGCACGCCCACGCGCGCAACATCCCGGACGACATGATCCGCGCCTGTGCACGGACCGGCGGCGTGGTCGGCATCAACGGCGTCGGCATCTTCCTCGGCCGCAACGACACGTCGAGCCAGGCCTTTGCGCGTCATGTCGACCACGTGGTGCAGCTGGTCGGCCCGGCGCATGTCTCGCTGGCGCTGGACTACGTGTTCGACATCGGCGAGCTGGAGCAGCACCTGGCGCAGATGAAGGCCACCTTTCCGCCCGACCTCGGCTACGAGCTGGGCGCGCGCTTCGTGCCACCCGAGCAGCTCGAGGAGATCGTCACCACGCTGCAGGGCTGGGGATACCGCGACGATGACCTGAGGGCGTTGCTGGGCGGCAACCTGTTGCGCCTGGCGCGCACGGTCTGGCAGCCGCGGTCCCATGGCTGAGGCCGCTGGCCCGGCATTGCAGGCGCTGGCCGAGCGCTACTGGCAGTTCCTGCGTCACGAGTTCCCGCTGGGCGCGCTGCTGGCCGGCCAGCCCAACGACGACCCGACGATGTTCCGCGAGGGTCCGCAGGACTTCGCACGCCGTGCCGCTCAGGCCGAGCTGATGCTGGCCGCGCTGGCCGGAATATCGCGCGACGGGTTGTCGCTGCAGGACGGCATCACGCATCGGTTGCTGGAGCGGGAGCTGGACGACCTGCGTGAAGCGTACGCCACCGGCTCGCACCTGAGGCCCTGGTTGCTGCCCGCCGGCCCGGAGTTCAACACCATCTTCCTTGCCAACGTCAGCCAGTTCGACAACGTGCAGGGTGCGCGCCTGTATGTGGCGCGCCTGGGCAGCTTGCCGGCGTACTTCGCCGATGTGCGGGCATGCATGACGCTGGGCGCCGACAGCGGGGTGTGCCATCCGGGGGTGGTGCTGTCCGCTGCGGTGGCCAACCTGCGCGCAGCGGCAGCCGGCGCGGCCGACCAGTCGCCCTGGTTCGGCCCGTTCAGGCGTTCGCCGGCCGCGGCTCAGGCCGGCGTCGTCAGCGAAGCGCAGTTTGCGCGGGAGCTCATCGAGCGCGACATCCAGCCGGCGCTGCTGGCCCTGGCCGACTTCATCGAGGGCGAACTCCTGCCACGCGCACGGGACACCATCGCGTGCACCGAAGGGCCCATGGGACATGAGTTCTATGGCTTCTGGGTGCGCCACTTCACGACCTGCCGCGACCTGACGCCAAGGGCCGTCCACCAACTGGGGCTCGAGCAGGTCGAGCGGCTCGAGCGGGAGATGGCCGCCGTGGCCGCGCAAGCCGGCTTCGAGGGAGACGCACAGGGCTACCGCAGCTTCCTGCGCGAAGAACCGAGCTTCCATGCGCCCACGGCGGACGAGGTCCTGATTCGCATCCAGGCCCTGGCAAAGCGCATCGACGGCAAGATTCCCGGTGTCATCGGCCACTTGCCACGGGCCACGTACACGGTGCAGTCCATCCCGGCGGCGGTGGCCGGGAAGCTGCCGCTGGCCTATGCGCAGCCGAGCCCGGCCGACGGCTCGGCGGCCGGTACGTTCTGGGTCAGCAGCCTGCCCGGGCGGGTGCCGGACTACCTGCACGTGAGCCTGACGCTGCACGAAGCCTGGCCCGGTCACCTGATGCACATCGCGCTGATGCAGGAGATGGACTCGCTGCCGATGTTCCGGCGCGCCAACTTCACCAGGTACAGCGCCTGCCTGGAAGGGTGGGCGATGTACTGCGAGGGCCTGGGGCACGAGATGGGGCTGTACGAGACGCCGCATCAGCACTTCGGCCGACTCGACATGGAGATGTGGCGCGCCTGCCGCCTGGTGGTGGACACAGGCATCCACCTGGAAGGCTGGACCAGGGCGCAGGCGGTCGACTACATGGCGCGGCGCCTGACGCTGGCACTGCCGGCCATCGAAGCCGAGGTCGACCGCTACATCGCCATGCCCGCGCAGGCACTGGGCTACATGCTGGGCGGCCTGAAGTTCCGGGAATTGCGCCAGCGGGCGCAGCAGCGCCTGGGCGAGCGCTTCAGCCTGCGCGCCTATCACGACCAGTTGATGGCGGCTGGCGCGGTCACCTTGCCGGTGCTCGAAGAGGTCATGGACCGCTGGCTGGACGATCATGCCGCTTGACCGCGTCACGGGTGTGTTCTATGCACTGCATGGCCCGCCACAGGGTCAGCCGCTGCTGGTCACGCTGCCTCTGATGGCCTCGTTCGGCGAGATCTTCGGCCGCGAGCTGGAGCCGGTGCTGCAGGGCTACCTCGATCGACTGACCGACCGCTACCGCGTGCTGCTGGTGGACTACCCTGGCATCGGCCGCAGCCGCGACATTGCCCCGCAGGACCTGATAGCCGACCGCGTGTGCGCCGACCTGTTGGGCGTGGCCAGCGCGGCCGGCTTCGACCGCTTCGCCTACTGGGGCTATTCGTGGGGCGGCAATGTCGGGCTGCAACTGGCAACACGGACCGATCGACTCAACGCGCTGGTGGTCGGTGGCTGGCCTGCCATGGGCGGCCCGTACGAGGCCTTGCTGGCCGCCGCCCGAAAGAAGCTACCCAACCCCGAGCCGTCGTCCCTGGTGGTGCTGCGCAATCCGGCCCAGTACGCGCAGTGGGTGCACTACGGAGAGAGCATCGTTGGCTGGCCCGAGCACGAGGCCGTGGCCCGCATCACCTGCCCGCGCATGAACGTGTTCGGCAGCCAGGGGGATCTGTTGGAAGCCGGCTACCCCGTGGCCATCGCCTCGTGCATCCGCGAACATCGCGGTGCGCTCGAGTCCCTGGGCTGGCGCGTGCACGAGATCGCAGGCCACGGTCACGCCCTTTGCATGCAGCCCGAAGTCGCCGTGCCGCCGGTGCGGGACTTTCTCGACGAGGTGCTGACGTGACACGCTGGAGTCCCGCCGCACTGGACGACCTGGCGACCTACTGCCGCGATCAGCGCACCACCGGGCTGCTCGTCGTCCAGGATGGGCAGACGATCCTGGAGCGCAACTGGCCGCTGCCGGCTGGCAGTGAGGTCTTCGTGCGGCGCTACCTGCACGGGACGAGCATCGGCGGCGCGCTCAGGGAAGACGTCGCTTCGCAGCAGAAGAGCCTGGTCGCCTTGCTCGCCGCGATGGCGGTCGACCGCAACTTGCTCGACATCGGGCAGCCGGTGTCGCGGCATGTGGATGCGGGCTGGTCGCGTGCCAGTGCGGCCCAGGAACAGGCCATCACCGTCCGGCACCTGCTGGAGATGTGCTCCGGCCTCGACGACGAACTGCGCTTCCAGCACCCGGCCGGAGTCCACCACTGCTACAACACGCCGGCCTATGCGGTGCTGCTGCCACTGCTGGAGGCCGCCGCCGGCCAAGGGCTCGACGATCTCACACGGCAGTGGCTCACCGGCCCGGCGGGCATGGACGACACCGGCTGGTGCCACCGCATCGACGAGCTGTCGACCTTCCTGGGCAACCCTCGCGGCCTCGTCACCACGCCGGGCGATCTGTCGCGCCTGGGTCAGCTCGTGCTCGACGGCGGCGTCGCCGCCGACGGCACGCGGCTCGTCAGTGCGGACGGCCTGTCAGCGATCTTTCGCCGCACCGATCTGCACCCGGCCTACGGCCGCCTGTGGTGGCTCAACGGCGGCACGCACTGGGTGGTTCCGAACCGTGGGCACGGCAGTGGAAGCCTGGTAGCCACCGCGCCCGACGATGCGGTCTTCGCGCTGGGCTCGGAGAACCGGGTGCTCATGGTCGTGCCGTCGCAGCGGCTGATCCTGGTGCGGCTGGGCCAGCAGGCGCCTGACGGCGACTTTCGGGAACAGATGGCGCTGCGGCTGTCGCGCGCCATGTTCGGCACGGCCGCCGCATGAACGCGACACCCCCGCCCGCCCTGTGTGCCGACGCGCAGGCGCTGCTGGCGCCCTGGCCCGGCCCGTTCGGCGGCCTGCCGCCCTACGACCACGCCACGCCGGCAGCCATCGCGCAGGCCCTGCCGCTGGCCATCGGTGCCAGGCGGCAAGCCGTACGCGCCATTGCCGCGAACCCGGATCCGCCCACCTTCGACAATACGATCGTGGCGCTGGAGGACAGTGGCCGTGCGCTGCGCGACCTGCAGGCCCTGGCCATGGCCGTGACACAGACCGCCAGCACTGTCGAGCTGCAGGCGGTGATGCAGCGCCTGGCCCCGCTGCTGCCGGCGCTCGAGCTCGAGATCGCCCACGACGGTGCGCTGTTCGAGCGCATCGACGCCGTGTGGCAGGCGCGGCACGAGGCCGGCCTGGAGGCCCGGCAGATCCGCCTGGCCGAGGTGCTGCGCCACCGCATGCTGCGGGCCGGCGTGAGCCTTGCCGATGACGCCAAGGCGCGGCTGCAGGCCATCGACGCGCGGCTGGCGGTGCTGTCGTCGATGTTCAACCGCCACCTGCTGGCCGAGCAGAACGAGCAGGTGACCTGGATCCAGGATGCGGACGACCTGGCCGGCCTCGATGACACGCAGCGCCAGGCCGCGGCCCAGGCCGCCGCCGAACGCGGCCGGCCGGATGGCTGGGCCATCCCCAACCAGCGGCCGGCGGTGTGGCCGTTCCTGACGCAATCGACCCGGCGCGACCTGCGCGAGCAGGTCTGGCGCCTGTGGAACCAGCGAGGCGGCAACGAAGGCCCCTGCGACAACCGCCCGGTGGTCGGCGAGATGCTGCGCTTGCGCGGCGAGCGCGCCCGGCTGCTGGGCCATCGCAGCCACGCGCATGCGGTGCTGGTCGACCGCATGGCCGGCACGCCCGAGACGGCCATGGCGATGCTGCGCCGCACCTGGAACGCGGTGCTGGCTGCCACGCGGCACCAGGTGGCCGAGCTGCAGGCCACCGCCGACGCCGAGGGCGGCGGCTTCGCGCTCGCGCCCTGGGATCGCCTGCACTGGGCCGAGAAGCTGCGGCGGAAGCGCTTTGCCGTCGACACCGCGCAGCTGATGCAGTACCTGCCGCTGGAACAGATGCGCGAGGCGATGTTCTGGGCCGCTGGCCGCGTGCATGGCCTGGCCTTCCATGAGCTGCACGCGGTGCCGGTGCTGCACCAGGGCATCCGGGTGTTCGAGGTGCGGCAGGACGGCGACACGGTGGGCCTGCTGTACCTCGACCTGTTCCAGCGCGCGGGCAAGATGCACGGCTCGCACCAGCACCGGGTGCGCGCGGCCGAGAACTTCCGCGGCCGCGTGCTGCCGATTGCCAACATCGTCTCGGGCCTGCCGGTGCCGGCGCCGGGCCGCCCGGCGCTGCTGCCGTGGGAATACGCCAACGTGCTGTTCCACGAGTTCGGGCACGCGTTGCACATGCTGCTCGACGATGCGCGCTATCCGTCGCTGGGCAGCCTGCAGGTGGCCTGGGACTTCGTGGAACTGCCTTCGCTGCTCAACGAGTACTGGCTGCGCGACCGCGAACTGCTGCACCGCTTTGCACGCCACCACGAAACCGGCGAGCCGATGCCCGGGGACCTGGTCGACCGGCTGGAGCAGAGCCTGAAGGCCGACCGCATCTTCAGCGTCAACCTCGAATACCTCGGCGCGGCCATCGTCGACCTGGAACTGCACCTGCGGGCCGACGGCGGTGACCGCCAGATCGACGCCACGGCGGTGGAGCGCCAGACGCTCGACGCGCTCGGCATGCCGCCCTGCTGGGACCTGATCCTGCACACCACCCACAACGTGCACAGCTTCGCCGGCGGCTATCACGCGGGCCTTTATGCCTACCTGTGGTCGGACGTGATGGCCGCCGACGTGGCCGAGGCCTGGCTTGCCGCACCTGGCGGCCTGTACGACGCGGCCTTCGCGCAGGCGTGGCGCGAGTCGGTGCTGTCGGTGGGGCATGCCGTGCCGGCTGACGAGGCGTTTCGCCGGCTGATGGGGCGCGATCCGGATCCCGCAGCGCTGATGCGCCGGTTTGCCTTGCGGTGATTCCCCGCGCCACGCGCATCGAACGCGTCATCGTCGGGGCGTCGGCGCGCTTGAACTCCACGCCGACGCGGCGCTCGCCCTTGAGCAGCAGCAGGTCCAGCTCGGCGCCGTTGTGGGTGGCCCGGAAAGACGCTGCGTCCGGGCGCGCCAGGCGCGACAGCTGTTCGAGCGCAAAGCCCTCCCAGCTGGCGCCGCACATGGGGTGCGCCAGCAGCTCGGGCAGGCTCTTCAGCCTCGACAACGCGTGCAGGAGCCCGCTGTCGCGGAAGTACACCTTGGGTGCCTTGCCTCGGCGCTCTTCCACATTGGAGTGCCAGGGCTGCAACTGGCGCAGCATGAACGTCCGGGTCAGCGCGTCGAGACAGCGCCTCGCGGTCGGCTCGGAAAACCCGAGCGATCGCGCAGGATCGGCGGCCTTCCGGATCCGGCCGTCCCGAACGCCTCGTCTCGCCGCCGAGCCCCTGTGGGGAATCTTGCCGGCGTGCCGTCCCCGGTGTTCCCGCGAGCAGGGCTCACCGTCAACCCCTGAGCAGACCCCATGCCTCGAATCCGCACCTGTCTGGCGCCGGAGTCGGCGCTCGGCCTTTGCGCCCTTGAGGATCTTGTCGACGTACAGCGCCGCGCGGCGCTCCACCTCGGGCAGGTTGACGCCGTAGGACAGCAGCGCGCCGGCCTCGGCGAACTGCCGCAGCCCGAAGACAACGGGCAGCCGCTCGCGCCTGGCGAACTCGATGATGCGCGCGCGGTTGCCGATGTTCAGTGGCGAGTCGAAGCCCGTGATCGCGTCGGGGCGCATGCGCAAGATCTCCGCGAAGGCGGGATCGAAGTCGTCGGGTCCGTCGGCCGCGACGGCCACGAGTTCGAGGCCGAGCGTGCGTGCCGCTGCGGTGGTCTCTGCCGGCCAGGGCGCTCGCCCCGCAGCCCACCGCGGGTGGAGGTACGCGATGCGCCTGGCGCCGGGGATGGCACGCTTCAGCCATTCCAGCCGCTTGCCGACGATGGCGTTGCCGGCGTCGAAAGACAGCCCCGTGACGTTTCGGGTCGGGTTGACCACCGGGGGGCCTCTTCTGCGTTGATGCAGTTGAGCCACTCGATCACCCGCGCGGCGCTGAGCAGCAGCTCCTGCGGAAACGTCAGGCCGATCGCGCGCGCGGCCTTCTCGTTGATGACCACAGGCCCAGCTCGCTTGCCTGCTCGATCGACAGCTCGCCCGGCTTGGCGCCCCGCAGGATCCTGTCGATGCACGACGCTGCGGTGCGCGAGCGCTCGGCCAGGCTCACGCTGTAGGACTTCAGCCCGCCGGACTCGAAAAAGAGCGGGACGCCGACGATGGCCGGCAGCCCTTCGTGCGCGCCGAACTCGACGATGCGCCAGTGCTGCTGGATGTTCATGGCCGTGTCGGACCACCGGGTTGCGGCGGGCCGCTGGCTCGAGAGCTTCCCAAGAAGCCGTGACGAGATCCGGCGACAGCCGGTCGCCGGGGCGATCGGCGGCAGCAGGCGGTTCACCATCGAGGCACACGCGCTGGCGCGGCAGCCTGTCCAGCGGCGAGTCGGACCCGCAAGCCTTGCCGTCAGGTGATGCCACGGTACGTGGCGCCCGCCGCCCGTTGCCCGCGCCCCGGACATGGTCAGCCGGGGGCCTGGGAGACGAATCTTCCATCCCCGACGACCGCCTTCAGGGGGGTGTTGCCGACCATCGTCCCATCCACGTGCGCACTGATCCGGCAGGTCACCGCATCACCGCTCACCTGCAAGCCGCAGGTGTCGACCTTGGCGCCCGAGTCCGGCTCGCGCTGCATGTCCGCCCGGATCTCGCTCCTGCCCATGAACCTGGCGCCGCGCGAGAAGGAGTTCGGGCTGCAGACCGTGACCGCGTCGCCGGCGAACAGGGCCGCCGCGGCGTCGACCTTGCCGGCGATCTGCGATTCGTGTCGGGCCTGGACGACGGCCGCCGGGCCGTCCATGGGGGCGGGTGGGTTCGTGCTGCTGGCCGAGATGGCGGGGCCCCACAGCAAGGCCATGAATGCGGATCCTGAGGGCTTCATGTGCTTTCCTCTAGTCTGCCGGGTCCCGGAAGCCGGGTGATCGTGGCGGCATTGAAGCCGGCGCGGCCCCGCTTGTCGATTGCACCTTGGGGCGCTTGCAGGGTGGTGGTGGCCGGCCCTTTGGGGCGTGTCGCGGCGCCGGGCGGGGCCTGCGGCCGGCCGCGGCGCTCAAGTCCTGCGCCGCGGCGCCGAAACCAACGCCCAGGGGGCGGGCCGCATTCGGCGGCAGCCCGGTCGGATGGAGCGGGACGCCCCGGGTGTCCCGCCCCGAGAAGATGCACGACTGCTGCAACAGCCCGTTGCCGGAGACGAGTCAACCGCCATGGCCATCGAGACCCCGTATTCCAAGCTCTGCGCACTGATCGTCGACGACATGGCGGTTCAGCAGACCACCTTGCGTGGTCAGCTCACGATGCTGGGCATAGGCAAGGTGGAACAGGCGACGACGGCCGAGGACGCGATCCGCATGCTGCGGACCGGCAGGCACAACCTGGTGCTGTGCGACTACAACCTCGAGCACACCACCGACGGGCAGCAACTGTTCGAGCACCTTCGCGAATCCAACCTGTTGTCACCGGACTGCCTGTTCTTCATGGTCACCGCCGAGAACAACTACGCGGCCGTGGCTTCGGCGTCGGAGCACAAGCCCGATGCCTACCTGCTCAAGCCGATCACCGCGGCCGACGTGGGGGAGCGGCTGAAGTCGGCACTGGAACGGCGACGGGTGTTCCAGGCGGTCTCGGCCGCCTTGGCCCGGCAGGACCTGGCCGCGGCGCTGCAGGCCAACGACGAGGTCCTGGCGCGCCGCGACCGCTGGGCCCTGCATGCCTTGCAGCAGAAGGGGCAGTTGCTGCTCCAGATGGGGCGTCACGAGGAAGCCAAGGGGGTCTACCAGGCCGCGCTGGCGCAGCGACCCCAGCTGATCTGGGCGCAGCTGGGCCTGGCGCGGTCGCTCAAGGCTGCCGGTTTGTTCGAGGAAGCCAAGCACATCGCGCGCGACATCGTGGAATCCCAGGATGGCCAGCGCACCATGGCCGCCTACGACGTGCTGGCCGAATCGCTCGAGGCCCAGGGGGACACCGGCGCTGCGCAATGGGTTCTGCGCGATGCGGCGACGATGGTGCCTTCGGTCAAGCGTCAGCGCCTGCTGGCCGACTGTGCCTTCCGCAATGGCGACGTGGACACTGCGCTGGAGGTCCTGGGCAAGGTCACCCGCGCCACGCGTGGGTCCATCGTGGCGCAGGCGCAGGACACGCTGAGCCTGGCCCAGGCCCTGGTCGACGCCGGCCGTCCGGCCGAGGGCCTGAGCCTGCTGGACCAACCCCTGGCGCGCGGCAGCGGTCCGGCAGCGCAGCAGGAGTCGGTCGTCATGGCGCTCAAGGCACAGGCCTACGCGCGTCTGGGCGACAGGGACCGGGCCGTGCAGGCCGTGGGCCGCGCCCGTGAAGTGCTTCGCAACGCCAAGGCCGACTTCGCCACGGTCGCACTGGCCAAGGCCGAACTGGTGACCGGCAACGAGAGCGACGGCCTGCGACTGCTGGCCGCCGCCGTCAGCTCCGACCACGAGAACCCGAGGGTGCGGCAACTGGTCAGGATGGCGCTGCGCGACACCGGCCACGAGGACAAGATGGACCATCTGGTGGAGGCCGCTGCCGCCACCTTGACCGGCAGAGTGGCCGACGCCAAGGCCATGTTCCGCAACAGCCGCATCGACGAGGCCCTGTCGGCCATCGAGTCGGCGCTCAAGGACTACCCCGAGAACACCGGCGTGCTGCTGCAGGCGGCGCAGATGAACTGCCTGTCGCTGCGGCTGAAGAAGCAGGCCAATGCCGCGGTGGTCGACCGCGTGCGCCTGTACCTGGCACGGCTGGACAAGCTGATGCCCGGAAGCGACCGCGTGACACAGATGCAGCGCTATTTCCGCGAGACCTTGTCGGCGCTGGCCGAGCCCGCGGCGGCCTGAGCCCCGGCTGGCATGTCACCCGAAGCGACAGCGCTGGTCGTCCACGACCTGAAGAACGAGCTCGGTGCCCTCGAGGCCTCGCTTGCGCGCCTGGCCTGCGCGCCCACGCCGACCGCGGCGGAGGAGGCTCATCGCCAGTGCGGCCTGCTGAGGCAGCGCCTTGTGTGGTTCCTCACCGTGCACGGCGCCGATGGCCGTCTGCAGGCCCACCTGGACGACGAGTCGCCGCACGAGCTGCTGGACTCGGTGGCGCAGCGCGCGCGCTCGGGCCTGCTGGCCGGGCGGGACATCGGGATCGCAGTCCAGGCGTCGGCGAGCCTGCCTGCGGTGGCCATGTTCGACCGCCGACTGCTGAGCTTCGCGCTCGACGCGGCGGTTCACAACGCGGCCGGGTTCGCCCGCCAGCGCATCGTGCTGGCCGGGCAGGGCAGTGACGGGACCTTCAGCCTGACGGTCGACGACGACGGCCCGGGCCTGCTGGCCGGGCACCCGGCGCCGCAGGACTCGACCGGGCTCGGCAGCTGGCTGTGCCGCGCCGTCGCCCAGGCGCATCGCGGCACGATGTCTCTCGGCGCCGGGCCGCTGGGCGGCGCCCGCTTCGAGATGCGGCTGCCTACTTGAAGAGGTCCTTCACGCGGTCGGTCCAGCTCTTGGCGTTCGGCGAGTGGCGGTCACCGGCCTTGCGGAAGGACTCGTCGAGCTCCTTGAGCAGCTTGCGCTGGTGCTCGGTCAGCTTGACCGGTGTCTCCACGCTGACGTGGCAGTACAGGTCGCCCGGGTAGCTGGCGCGAAGACCCTTGATGCCCTTGCCGCGCAGGCGGAAGGTCTTGCCATGCTGCGTGCCCTCGGGCAGTTCGATCTCCGCCTTGGCGCCCAGCGTCGGCACCTCGATGTGGCCGCCCAGCGCGGCCGTGGTCAGGCCCACCGGCACCGTGCAGTGCAGGTCGTCGCCGTCGCGCTCGAAGATCTCGTGCGGCTTGACCCGGATCTCGATGAACAGGTCGCCCGGCGGGCCACCGTTGGTGCCGGGCTCGCCGTTGCCCGTCGAGCGGATGCGCATGCCCTCGTTGATGCCGGCCGGGATCTTCACCTCCAGCGTCTTCTGTCGCTTGACCTTGCCCGCGCCGTTGCAGCTGGTGCAGGGGTCCGGGATGATCTTGCCGGTGCCCCGGCAGTGCGGGCAGGTCTGCTGGATGCTGAAGAAGCCCTGCCGCATGTGCACGGTGCCGCTGCCGTTGCAGGTGCTGCAGGTCTTGGGGCTGGTGCCGGGCTTGGCGCCTGTGCCCTTGCAGGTTTCGCAGCTCTCCCAGCTCGGGATGCGGATCTGCGAGTCCTTGCCGGCCGCGGCCTCCTCGAGCGAGATCTCCATCGCGTAGCTGAGGTCGTTGCCGCGGTAGACCTGCTGCCCGCCGCCGCCGCGGCGGCTGCCGCCGAAGATGTCGCCGAAGATGTCGCCGAAGGCCTCCGCGAAGCCGCCGAAGCCCTCGGGCCCGGCGCCGCGGCCGGCCCCCATGTTGGGGTCGACGCCGGCGTGGCCGAACTGGTCGTAGGCGGCGCGCTTCTGGGCATCGGAGAGCATCTCGTAGGCCTCCTTGGCCTCCTTGAACTTCTCTTCGGCCGCCTTGGCCCCGTCACCCTGGTTGCGGTCGGGGTGGTACTTCATGGCCAGCTTGCGGTAGGCCTTCTTGAGGTCGTCGTCGCTGGCATTCTTGGGCACGCCGAGAACGTCGTAGTAGTCGCGCTTTGCCATGTTTCGGTGCCTGGTCCTGTAAACGAATCCGCCGCGCCAGGCGGCCGGGGTGGGGTCCCGTCAGCCTCGGCGCGGCGCTCTGTCCGGGCAGCCTCGGGCGGCTGCCTAGGTGCTCACTTCTTGACTTCCTTGAACTCCGCGTCGACCACGTTGTCGTCATCGGCGCGTGCCGACGGGCCGGCCTTGGCCCCGCCGGCCTGCGCACCGTCCGCTGCGCCACCGGCGGCGGCTGCCGCCGCCGCCTGTTCGGCGTAGAGTTTCTCGCCGAGCTTCTGGCTGGCCGTCATCAGCGCCTCGGTCTTCGCTTCGATGGTCGACTTGTCGTCGCTCTTGAGCGACTCCTCGGCGTCCTTCAGCGCGGCCTCGATCTTCTCCTTCTCGGCGGCATCGAGCTTGTCACCGTGCTCGGCCAGGCTCTTCCTGACCGAGTGCACCATCGCGTCGGCCTGGTTGCGGGCCTGCACGAGCTCGAGCTTCTTCTTGTCCTCGGCGGCATTGGCCTCGGCGTCCTTGACCATCTTCTCGATCTCGGCCTCCGACAGGCCGGAGTTCGCCTTGATGGTGATCTTGTTCTCCTTGCCCGTGGCCTTGTCCTTGGCAGTCACATGCAGGATGCCGTTGGCGTCGATGTCGAAGGTGACCTCGATCTGCGGCATGCCGCGCGGAGCCGGCGGGATGCCCTCCAGGTTGAACTCACCCAGGCTCTTGTTGCCGGTGGCCATCTCGCGCTCGCCCTGGAAGACCTTGATGGTCACCGCGGGCTGGTTGTCGTCGGCGGTCGAGAACACCTGGCTGAACTTGGTCGGGATGGTGGTGTTCTTCTTGATCATCTTGGTCATCACGCCGCCCAGCGTCTCGATGCCCAGCGACAGCGGCGTGACGTCGAGCAGCAGCACGTCCTTGCGCTCGCCACCGAGCACCTGGCCCTGGATCGCCGCACCGACGGCCACCGCCTCGTCGGGGTTCACGTCCTTGCGCGGCTCCTTGCCGAAGAACTCCTTGACCTTCTCCTGCACCTTGGGCATGCGCGTCATGCCGCCGACCAGGATCACGTCGTCGATGTCGCCGGCCTTCACGCCGGCGTCCTTGATGGCGATGCGGCAGGGCTCGATCGTGCGCGCGATCAGCTCCTCGACCAGGGCCTCGAGCTTGGCGCGCGTGAGCTTGATGTTCAGGTGCTTGGGTCCCGAGGCGTCGGCGGTGATGTAGGGCAGGTTGACGTCCGTCTGCGTGCTGTTGGACAGCTCGATCTTGGCCTTCTCGGCGGCTTCCTTCAGGCGCTGCAGGGCCAGCACGTCCTTGGTCAGGTCGACACCCTGTTCCTTCCTGAACTCGGTGACGATGTAGTCGATGATGCGCTGGTCGAAGTCCTCGCCGCCGAGGAAGGTGTCGCCGTTGGTCGACAGCACTTCGAACTGCTTCTCGCCGTCGACGTCGGCGATCTCGATGATGGAGATGTCGAAGGTGCCGCCGCCGAGGTCGAAGACCGCGATCTTGCGGTCGCCCTTGCCGTGCTTGTCCAGGCCGAAGGCGAGCGCCGCGGCGGTCGGCTCGTTGATGATGCGCTTCACGTCCAGGCCGGCGATGCGGCCGGCATCCTTGGTGGCCTGGCGCTGGCTGTCGTTGAAGTAGGCGGGCACCGTGATGACGGCCTCGGTCACTTCCTCGCCGAGGTAGTCCTCGGCGGTCTTCTTCATCTTGCGCAGAACCTCGGCGCTGACCTGCGGCGGCGCGAGCTTCTTGCCGCGCACCTCGACCCAGGCGTCGCCGTTGTCGGCCGCGGCGATCCGGTAGGGCATCAGGTCGATGTCCTTCTGCACTTCCTTCTCGGTGAACTTGCGGCCGATCAGCCGCTTGACGGCGTACAGCGTGTTCTTGGGGTTGGTCACCGCCTGGCGCTTGGCCGAGGCGCCCACCAGCACCTCACCGTCCTCCTGGTAGGCGATGATGGACGGCGTGGTGCGCGCGCCCTCGCTGTTCTCGATGACCCGCGTGCTGTTGCCCTCCATGACGGCGACGCACGAGTTGGTCGTGCCGAGGTCGATGCCGATGATCTTTCCCATGTCGAAGTTCTCCTGAGGCTGGAACCGTTGCTGTTCGAGTTGTGGATCGCCGCCCGGCTTTCAAGGTCCGGCGGGCGGGGCGGCCGTCATTTCGGCGCGCTGACGGTGACGAGCGCCGGGCGCAGCACCCTGTCGGCGATCAGGTAGCCCTTCTGCAGCACGGCCACCACCGTGTTGGCGTCCTGCTCCGAGGGCACCATGCTGATGGCCTGGTGATGGTGGGGGTCGAAGCGCGTGCCGGCGGGCGGGTTGATCTGCACCACCTTGTTGCGCTCGAGTGCCTGGCCGAGCTGACGCAAGGTGGCATGCACGCCTTCGAGCAGCTGCTCGTTGCTGGCATTGGGGATCGCGATCGCCGCCTCGAGGCTGTCCTTGACGGGCAGCAGGCTCTCGGCAAAGGCCTCGATCGCGAACTTGCGCGCCTTGCTGACTTCTTCCTCGGCACGCCGGCGGGTGTTCTCGGACTCCGCCTTGGCACGCAGGTAGGCGTCCGAGAGCTCCTCGTGACGCGCCTTGAGCTCGGCCAGCTGACCGTCTGGCGAGGCTTGCGCTGCGGGGTCTGGCTCAGGGCCGGGAACGGGGCTCGAGGGGGGGGCGGCCGGGGCGGCGGCGGCGTCGGAGGACTCGGTTGCGGGGTCGGGATGTTCGGAGGTCTGGTTCATGAGGTGGGAAAGGCCGTCGCAACAAACCAGCCGGATATGGCGTCGCGGCCATGGCTTTCAAGGCCGGCGCAAAGGTTTTTTTCAGTCCTTGCCGGGCAGGTCGTCGGCGCTGGCGCTCCAGCGCTGCCAGTCGGCCAGGCGACGCCGGTCGCGCTTGGTCGGGCGGCCTTGCGGGAGGTCGCTGGCCGGCTCCGGCGCCAGCCGGCGGGCCTCGGCGGCGCGCTGCCTGGCCTCGACGCTGGCCGCGGTCTCGGCGTACAGGCCCTGCGCGACCGGGGCCGGTCCGCGTTGACGGCTCAGTGCCAGGACCTCGAGCTCGCGCCAGTCTAGCCCCTGCCGCAGGCGCAGCCGGTCCCCGGGGCCGACGATGCGGCTCGGTTTGGCGGTCTGGCCATTGACCAGCACCCGGCCCTGGTCGGCTGCCTGGGCAGCCAGCGCGCGCGTCTTGTAGAACCGCGCCGCCCAGAGCCACTTGTCCAGGCGCACGCGATCGCGGCCTCGTCCCTGTTCGTCGTTCAATGCGATTGATCCGTCCTGGCCTGTTCCCCAGGGGCAGCGGGCTGGGGTGGGGTGGCTGGGGCCGAGTCCAGCAGGACCCGCGCGTCGACACCGACCACCTGGCCCGCGTCGACGCGGTTGTCCAGATGAATGCTGCCCCCCAGGCTGTCGACGATTTCCCTGCAGATCGCCAGCCCCAGCCCGCTGGCGCCACCGCTGCCGGCGGAAAACGGCTGGAACAGGCGCTGCCGGACATCGTCGGCAATGCCCAGCCCGCTGTTGCACACGCACAGCTCGACGCGGCCGTTCGCGCTGCGCAGCCGGACCCGCAGGCTGCCGCGCGGCGGGCAATGCCGGATCCCGTTGTGCAGCAGGTTGCGCGTCAGCTCCTTCAGCGCCCACTCATGTCCGCGCACCCACGCCGGCTGGGCGTCGACTTCGAAGTCCAGCCGTGATTCGGTGGCCAGGGCCGAGACGTCGAGCGCCACCGAGCGGACCAGCGGGCTCCAGTCGAGCACCGGTGGCGGGCCCTGGTGCCGCAGCTGCTCGACCTTGGCCAGCGCCAGCATCTGGTTGGCCAGCTCGGTCGCCCGCTTGACCGTCTGGTCGATCTCCGCCAGCGCCGTGGCGGCGTCGACATCCCCACGGCGGGCGGACTGCACCTGCGCCTGCAGCACGGCCAGCGGCGTGCGCAGCTGGTGCGAGGCGTCGCGCACGAAGCGCTTCTGGTGCTCGAGCAGCTGTCCCAGGCGACCCATCAGGCTGTTCGTGGCTTCGACGAAGGGCCGCATCTCGGCCGGCGCGTCGCCCGGCGCCAGGGGTGTCAGCACGGTCTCGGGGCGCTGCCGCAACTCCCGGCTCAGGCGGCCCACGGCATGCGCGGCGCGGTGCACGACGAACAGCACGACGAGCGCGATCACGGCCATCAGGAACGCCTGCTGGGCCAGGGTCTGCAGCAACAGGCGGCGCGCCAGGGCCTGGCGCAGCTCCAGGGTCTCGGCAACCTGGATCACGGCCATGCCATGGCCTTCGGGGCCGGCGACGGGCTGCCTGAGCACCGCCATGCGCACCGACTCGCCACGGAACCGCTCGGCATAGAAGTCGACCAGCGCGGCGTAGGCGTGGCGCACGCCCGAGTCCGCGCGCGGCGGCGGCAGGTCGTCGAACCCCGAGACCGTCTCGCCCTTGAAGCCCTGGACCCGGTAGTACAGCCGGCTGCGGTTGTCGGCCTCGAAGGCCTCCAGCGCGCTGTAGGGCAGTCCGGCTTCCAGCGTGGCGCCACCGCCGTCGGCGGCCACGCTCAGCTGTTCCCCGATGACCTTGGCCGACGCCAGCAAGGTGCGGTCGTAGGCGGTGTCGGCGGCGGCGAGCGCCGCCCGGTACAGGCTCGCCGCGCCGGCCATGACCAGCAGCGTCACCGGCAGCAGGATGCCCAGCAGCAGGTAGCTTCGCAGCGACAGGCCGGAGCGGGTCATGGCCGCGGGTCGACGGCGCGCAGCAGGTAGCCCAGGCCCCGCAGGGTGACCAGCTGCGCCGCCGTGGGGGCAAGCTTCTTGCGCAGCCGGTAGGCCACGACCTCGATCGCATCGGGCTGCACCGAGTCGTCGGACTCGAACACCAGCTCGCTGAGGCGCTCCTTGGCCACGGCATGGCCGGGCCTGGCCAAGAGGGCCTTGAGCAGCGCCGCTTCGCGCTGGGTCAGGTCCAGGACCTTGCCGTCCAGGTAGATCGCGCCGGACTCGGGTTCGCAGTGCAGCCCGCAGAAGGCCGCAGACGGCGGTGGCGACGAGGCGCCGCGCCCCCGGCGGGCAAGGGCGCGCACTCGGGCCTCGAGCTCGTCGAGGTCGAAGGGCTTGGCGAGATAGTCGTCGGCACCGCTGTTCAGGCCCAGGATGCGGTCGCCCACGGTGCCGCGCGCGGTCAGGATCAGCACCGGCGTCGTCAGGCCCTCGGCGCGCGCCGCCGACAGGATGTGCAAGCCGTCGACGCCGGGCAGGCTGAGGTCGAGCAGCACCACGTCGGGCTGGGCGGCACGCCAGCGGTCCAGCGCGCGATGGCCGTCGCCGCAGATCACGACCTGCATGCCGCGGCGCTCGAAGGTGCGCTGCAGCGTGACCTGCATCGCGGCGTGGTCTTCGATCAGCAGCAGCTTCATCGTGGGTGGCGCGGATTATCGGCCGACGCGGTCTACGGGTTTCTCCTGGCCTGCCTGACAGCGGCTTGACAGCCCCGGGCGCGACCATCTGCCGCATCGTCATCGCAGTCCGTTCAGGAGCCCCGGCATGCAACGAAAGCAATTCCTCCACTCGCTCGCCGCACTGGCGGCTGCCGGCTTGCTGCCTTCGGCGGCGCGCGCCGCGGCCAACCTCAAGATGATGATCCCGGCCAACCCGGGTGGTGGCTGGGACAGCACCGGCCGCGCCTTGGGCAAGGCGCTGCAGGAAGCCGGGGCGGCCACGGCCGTGACCTACGAGAACAAGGGCGGTGCCGCCGGGGCGATCGGGCTGGCGCAGTTCGTCAATGCCGCCAAGGGTGACGGCAACGCCCTGATGATGATGGGCCAGGTCATGATCGGCGGCATCATCACCGGCAAGCCGCCGGTCAGCGTCACGCAGTGCACGCCGATTGCCCGCCTGACCAGCGAATACACCGCCTTCGTGCTGCCGGCGGCGAGCCCGCTGAAGACGATTCAGGATGTCGTCGAGCAGATGAAGAAGGACCCGGGCAGCGTCAAGTGGGGTGGCGGCTCGCGGGGGTCGACCGAGCACATCACGATCGCGATGATCGCGCGCGAGGTCGGGGTCGACGCCTCGAAGATCAACTACGTGCCCTTCCGTGGCGGTGGCGAGGCCACGGCGGCCATCCTGGGCAACAACGTCACCGTCGGGGCCAGCGGCTACAGCGAGTTCCAGCAGTACATCGAGAGCGGCAAGATGCGTGCGATCGCCATGGCGTCCCCGGCGCGCCAGAAGGGCATTGCCGTGCCGACGCTCAAGGAGCTGGGCATCAACGTGGAACTGGGCAACTGGCGTGGCGTCTATGGCGCACCGGGCATCACCGCCGAGCAACGCAAGGCGCTGACCGACATGGTCGTCAAGGCCACCAAGACCAAGGGCTGGGCCGAGGCGCTGGAGAAGAACAACTGGACGGCCGCGCTGATGACCGGCAAGGACTTCGACGACTTCGTCGACCGCGAGTTCGCGGCCCTGCGCGCGACCATGGTCAAGGCCGGCATGATCTGATCGCCGGCGTGCCCAGGCGTGACCTGGAGCCGTCGAACCCGGCCCGGGCGTGCGCCTCGCGCGCTTCATCGGAGAGCACCACCATGGACCCTGCGCTCAGACCGCCGATCCTGCAGCAGACGCTGATCGGCGGCGCCACGGCGCTGCTGGGCGCCGCGATGGCGGTCGGTGCCTGGTTCATTCCGTCGCAGGCCGGTTATGCCGGTGTCGGGCCTGACTTCCTGCCCTGGGTCGTGGCCGTGGTGCTGTGCGCCAGCGGACTGTGGCTGGTTGTCGACGCGAGGCGGCCGGGCGGCTGGCGCCATGTCGACGAGCCTTCGGGGGCGGCTCAGGGGGACTGGGTGGCGCTGGCCTGGGTGGCGGCCGGGATCGTGGCCAACGCGCTGCTGATCACCCGCATCGGCTTCGTGTTGGCCTGCACCCTGTGCTTCATGCTCGCAGTGCGTGGGCTGCGGGGTGCCGAAGGCAAGCCGCACGGTGGTGCACGCGGACTGCTGCGGGACCTGGCCACCGGCTTCCTGATCGCCGGGCCGGCCTACTGGGTGTTCACCAAGCTGCTGGCCATCAATCTTCCGGGCCTCACGGCGTCGGGCTGGATCTGAGCGCGACTCGCGCCGGCCTGCCTGCGCCAGTGCCCGCATCGCCGCGAGGGCTTCCACCATGGACATCGGTGCATTGCTGCTGCAGGGCTTTGCCACGGCGGCAACCCCCGTGAACCTGCTGTGGGCCTTCGTCGGCTGCGCGCTGGGCACGGCCATCGGCGTGCTGCCGGGACTCGGCCCCGCGGTGACGGTCGCCATGCTGCTGCCCATCACGGCGCAGGTCGAGCCCACCGCCAGCATGATCTTCTTCGCCGGCATCTACTACGGCGCGATGTACGGCGGCAGCACGACCTCCATCCTGCTCAACACGCCGGGCGAGACGGGCACCATGGTGACCGCGCTCGAGGGCTTCAAGATGGCCAAGAGCGGCCGCGCCGGCGCGGCGCTCGCCACCTCGGCCATCGGCTCGTTCGTGGCCGGCAGCATCGCCACCGTGCTGGTCACCCTGTTCGCGCCCTTCGTCGCGCTGCACGCCGTCAAGCTGGGGCCGCCGGAGTACTTCCTGCTGATGGTGCTGGCCTTCACCACCGTCAGCGCGGTGCTGGGCAAGAGTGCGGTGCGCGGCATGACCGCGCTGTTCGTCGGGCTGGCGATCGGCCTCGTCGGGCTTGACCAGATCACCGGCCAGGTGCGCTACACGGCAGGCGTTCCCGAATTCATGGACGGCATCGAGGTGGTGCTGGTCGCCGTCGGCCTGTTTGCCGTCGGCGAGTGCCTGTACACCGCCTTGTACGAAGGGCGCGAGAGCGCGCAGCGCAATGCCTTGAACAAGGTCCACATGTCCGCCGACGAGTGGCGCCGATCCTGGCCCGCCTGGCTGCGTGGCACGGCGCTGGGCTTTCCGTTCGGCACCATCCCGGCGGGCGGCACCGAGATCCCGACCTTTCTCAGCTACGGCGTCGAGCGCAAGCTGTCCCGGCACCCCGAGCAGTTCGGCACCACCGGTGCGATCGAAGGCGTGGCCGGGCCCGAGGCGGCCAACAACGCCGCCGTCACGGCGACCCTGGTGCCCTTGCTGACGCTGGGCATCCCGACCTCGGTGACGGCGGCGATCCTGCTGTCCGCGCTGCAGAACTATGGCATCAACGCAGGCCCCCAGCTGTTCGAGACCAGCTCGGGCCTGGTCTGGGCGCTGATCGCCTCGCTGTACATCGGCAACGTGATGCTGCTGGTGCTGAACCTGCCGCTGGTCGGCCTGTGGGTCAAGCTGCTCGAGATCCCGCGCGCGCCGCTGTATGCCGGCATCCTGATCTTTGCCACCATCGGCGTCTACGGCATGCGCCAGAGTCCTTTCGACCTCTTCCTGATGCTGGGCATCGGGCTGTTGGGCGTCCTGATGCGACGCTTCGACTTCCCGACCGCGCCCGTCATCGTGGGCATGATCCTGGGCCCCCTGGCAGAAGCGCAGATGCGCAATGCGCTGTCGATCGGCGAAGGCCGCTGGACGGTCTTCCTGGATCGACCGGCGTCGGTCGTGCTGCTGCTGGTCGTGCTGGCCGTGCTGGTGCTGCCCCGGCTGCTGGCCCTGCGGCGGCGGCTGCGGGCCGCGGGCTGATCCGGCCCGCCCCTTGAGCGCAGGGCGCGTCGATCAATCGGCGGCGCCGCGGGCGCGGGCCGCAGCCGCGCGGCGCTGCAGCTCCTCGTGCGCTTCCAGGTTCAGCGGCCAGCCCTGCAGGTGCCGCAGCGCCAGGCGTTCGAGCGCGTCTATCCACGCCGGGTCGTCGTTCAGGCAGGGGATGTAGTGGAACTCGCGTCCGCCCGAGTGGAGGAAGGCGTCGCGCCCCTCCTGCGCGATCTCCTCCAGCGTCTCCAGGCAGTCCACGGAGAACCCCGGGCACAGCACGTCGACGCGCCCGACACCCTGCCCGGCGAGACGGCGCAGCGTGGGTTCCGTGTAAGGCTCCAGCCAACGCGCCCGGCCCAGTCGGCTCTGGAATGTCACTTCGTGGTCCTGGACAGCGAGCCCGAGCCTGTGCGCGAGAAGCCGGGCGGTCAACAGGCACTCGCAGTGGTAGGGGTCACCCAGCTCGAGGCAGCGCGCGGGGATGCCGTGGAAGCTCATCACCAGCTTGCCGGGGCGGCCATGCGCCCGCCAGTGTCTTTCGACCCCGAGCGCCAGGGCTTCGATGTAGCCCGGGTCGTCGGCGTAACGATTGACGAAGCGAAGCTCCGGCAGGCGCCGCACCCGTTGACCCCAGAGGGCGACAGCGTCGAAGGCGCTGCCCGTGGTCGCCGCGGCGTACTGCGGGTACAGCGGCAGCACCAGCACCCGGTCCACGCCCTTGGCCTTGAGCTGGTCAAGCACATGCGGCAGTGAGGGTTCGCCATAGCGCATGGCCAGCGCCACCTCCAGCGCCTGGCCGGCGACATCCAAGCGCTGCTGCAGTGCCGCGGCGACCCGTTGCGAGCCGCTCAGCAGCGGAGACCCTTGGTCGGTCCAGACCCCGGCGTACTTGGCGGCGGAGCGGGCGGGGCGGGTGCGCAGGATGACGCCGTGCAGCAGCAGCCACCAGGGCAGGCGGGGAATCTCCACCACGCGGGGGTCCCACAGGAACTCGGCGAGGTAGCGCCTGACGGCGGACGCGCTCGGTGCCTGAGGCGTGCCCAGGTTGACCAGCAGCACCGCCGTGCGGCGACTGCGGTCATGGCGATGAAAGGGTTCGGCAGCGAAGCTCATCCGGCACTCGGGCGCGCAGTCCCGCGGTTCAACGACCGCGCTGCGGGTTCCCGCCCGAAGGCATGTCTGCGAATCGCAGCACCTCGAAGGCGACGCAGGCGCTGCCGGGATCGATGGGCGAGCTGCCCAACCCGACGCTGCCACTGCCATGCAGCGTGCAGCTGCCGCGGCGCAGGCTCACGATCTCGCCGTCGGCAAATCGGACGTAGGTGCCGTTGAAGCTCAGGTCGGTCACCTGGAAGCTGCCGCTGTACCAGTCGACACGCGCGTGCGAGCGCGAGACGCGGGAGTCGTCGACGCAGAAGGTCGCCTGCGGGCTTCTGCCCAGCACGACCGGCATCTGCTGGCTGGCAAACAGCCTGGCCATGTCCTGCCAGGCCAGCCGCAGGCCGTCGGGCTCGCCGGCGATGGACACATCGCCGAACTGCGTGACCGCCGCATCGCCGCCGCGCCGCCGGACCATCACGTAGACCTGCACCGGCTCCGCGCGACCCCGCAGCGCCAGCCGGTCCAGCCCGCGGAAGCGCGCCCGCTGCTCTGCGGGCAGCCCCTCGAGCACGGTGGCGGTGATCAGGGTCTCGTTGTCGCCGGCATGGTCGAGCAGGCGGGCCGCGACGTTGACGGCGTCGCCGAAGCAGTCGCCCCCCATTTCCACCACTTCGCCGCGCGCCAGTCCCAGTTGCAGCCTCAGTGCGCGCAGGCCCGACGAGGCGCCGCGCTCATGGCCCTTGGAGACCATGGTCTCCAGGACTTCGTGCATCTGGGCCGAAGCCTGCACCGCGGGCGGCGACTGCGGGAAGACGGCCATCAGGCCGTCTCCCAGCGTCTTGACCACCGTACCGCCGTTGCCCGTGACCGCCCGGGCAAGGGCATTGACGCAATGCGTGACCACCGAGGTCGCTTCAGCGTTGCCCAGCGTCTCGAACAGCGAAGTGCTGCCTCGCAGATCGGCGAACAGGACGGTGCGATCGGAGATCTGGGTCATTCGGGCCTGAAGTGTAGCGGCCGCCCATGACCCGATTCGCGCCCGCCCGGGCGCTGTCGCTGCGCGACCGCGGCGACCTTGCGGTCGCTCCTCCCTGGCCAATCAGAGATTGTCCAGGTAGGTCCGCAGCTTGTGCCTGCGGCGCAGGCCCGGGCGCTGTCGCTGCGCGACCGCGGCGACCTTGCGGTCGCTCCTCCCTGGCCAATCAGAGATTGTCCAGGTAGGTCCGCAGCTTGTCCGAGCGGCTGGGGTGTTTGAGCTTGCGGATGGCCTTGGCCTCGATCTGGCGGATGCGCTCGCGGGTGACGTCGAACTGCTTGCCCACTTCCTCGAGCGTGTGGTCGGTCGACATCTCGATGCCGAAGCGCATGCGCAGCACCTTGGCCTCGCGCGGCGTCAGGCTGTCGAGGATGTCCTTGACCACGTCGCGCAGGCCGGCCTGCATGGCCGCGTCGACCGGGGCCACGTTGTTGGTGTCCTCGATGAAATCGCCCAGGTGGCTGTCGTCGTCGTCGCCGATCGGCGTTTCCATGGAGATCGGCTCCTTGGCGATCTTCATGATCTTGCGGATCTTGTCCTCGGGGATCTCCATCTTCTCCGCGAGCGTCGGCGCGTCGGGCTCGTAGCCAAACTCCTGCAGGTGCTGGCGCGAGATGCGGTTCATCTTGTTGATCGTCTCGATCATGTGCACCGGGATGCGGATGGTCCGGGCCTGATCCGCGATGGACCGGGTGATCGCCTGGCGGATCCACCACGTGGCGTAGGTCGAGAACTTGTAGCCGCGCCGGTATTCGAACTTGTCCACCGCCTTCATCAAGCCGATGTTGCCTTCCTGGATGAGGTCGAGGAACTGCAGG
>Ga0209573_1002493_pt1 | contig 23278 bp, 17 predicted proteins | sample TNRBio252014_DNA_FD_185870 | JGI IMG/M metagenome (GOLD analysis project Ga0209573, IMG submission 185870) | Wastewater treatment Type I Accumulibacter community from EBPR Bioreactor in Madison, WI, USA - TNR Reactor_6/25/2014_ DNA (SPAdes)... | ecosystem: Engineered > Bioreactor > EBPR >...
CCAGGAACGCCGGCACGAGCGCGAAGAGCGCGAGCCCGGGGCGTTGCGGCTCGACCGGAACCCCCGGGGGCGGCAAGATGTCGGCCGGGAATCGCACGATCAGGGCCTCTGCCGCGATCACGCTCAGCGCGATCAAGCCAAGTACGCCCAACCATTGCGTAAATCGAAGCTTTAGCCAATCGCCTCGGGTTCCGGCCAGGATAGCGACGGCAATCAGGCTGTAGAGAATCAGAAGGATATAGCCGACGAAACCGTTCGGCTGGCTGAGATGCCAACCCGCGTCGAATCCCCAAACATCGAACTGCATAGGGTCAGTATAGCATCGGGCCTATTCGCCGCAACAAACGGCGTGTGCGATCCTCTGCGGCGTGCAAGATCCGTGCCGGCCCGCCCGTCAGGGTTAACGATACAATCCGCATGGATCGGCCAACCGTGCACCACTTATCTGGGCACCCCAGCTGAGGCAGCAACCCCCATACCGACAAACGGCGGTGGACTGGTTCTCATCGCCCGCACATCCAGGAGGGACCTTTGCACGATATCGACCTGTTGATCAACATCGGTGTCGCGCTGGGCGTTGCGTTCATCGGCGGCTACCTCGCCCGCCTCATCCGGCTGCCGACCATCGTCGGCTATCTCCTGGCCGGGGTGGCGATCGGGCCGTTTACGCCCGGCTTTGTCGGCGACAGCGAATCGATCAGCCAGCTGGCTGAGCTCGGCGTGATCTTCCTCATGTTTGGGGTGGGGCTGCATTTCTCGCTCAATGACCTCTGGCGGGTCCGAGACATCGCCATCCCGGGCGCCATAATCCAGATGCTGGTCGCCACCGGGCTCGGCCTTGGGCTCAGCCAGCTCTGGGGCTGGACCCTGAGCGCCGGGCTGATCCTCGGCCTGGCGATCTCGATCGCCAGCACGGTCGTCCTCTTGCGCGGGTTGATGGATCAGGGGTTGCTCAATACCCGTCATGGCAAGGTGGCCGTCGGCTGGCTTGTGCTGGAAGACCTGGCGACCGTCTTGATCCTGGTCGCCCTGCCCGCGCTCGGGACCTCTGGCGAAAGCGATGGCGGCGCCGCGCTGGTCTGGACCCTGGTGAAGGCCGGCGCCTTCATCGCTCTGGTGCTGATTGTCGGCGGTCGTGCGGTTCCGTGGTTGCTCCAGCGGATCGCCTTCACGCAGTCCCGCGAGTTGTTCATCCTCGTTATCTTGACCGTTTCGCTGGGGACCGCCCTGGGCGCCGCGACGATCTTCGGCGTGTCGCTGGCGCTGGGCGCGTTTCTAGCCGGCGTGGTCGTGAGCGAGTCTCCGCTCAGCCACCAGGTAAGCGTCGACGTCTTACCTTTCCAGGAAGCGTTCGCCGTGATCTTCTTCGTCTCGGTCGGCATGCTTGTGAACCCGATTGACCTCGTGGCGAACGCCGGGCAGGTGTTGGCGCTGACGGCCCTGATCGTGCTCGGCAAGGCCGGGCTCGCCGCCGGCATCGGGTTCTTCTTCCCCCACCCCGCTCGCACCGCGCTTGTGGTCGCCGCCGGGTTGAGCCAGATCGGCGAGTTCTCGTTCATCGTCGGTCAGGCCGGTCTGGGCCTGGGCTTGATCGACGCCGATCAGTACGGCCTTATCCTGGCGGGCGCCCTGGTCTCGATCACGCTCAACCCGCTGATGTTTCGCTTGATCGACCCTATCGAGCGCGCGCTGCAAGGCATTCCGGCGCTTTGGCGGATCCTGAACCAGCACGGCCCCGCGCCGGCACCGGTCAGCGCAGGATTGGCCGGCCATGTGGTCGTCGTAGGCTGGGGGCGCGTCGGACATCACATCGTCGACGTACTCGATCACGTCAGGGTGCAGCGTCTGGTGGTCGAGATGGATGCGGCGCGCGTGGAGGACCTGCAGAGTCAGCAGGTGCCGACGCTCTTCGGCGACGCCGCGAACTCCGAGATCCTGGCTCATGCCGGTCTCGAACGCGCTCGCGCGCTTGTGGTGACCGTGCCAGACGAGGCCAGCGCCGAGTTGATCATCGCGGCGGCGCATCGATTGGCGCCCGAGGTGCCGATCATCGCCCGCGCGGCGACCCAATCTGGTGTCACACAACTTGCCTCACTTGGCGCCGAAGACGTGATCCATCCCGAGCTCGAGGGAGGGCTGGCGATCGTGCGGCATACGCTGATCCGGCTTGGGCTGCCGATCCGCGAGGTCCAGAAATACGGCGACATCGTTCGGCGCGATCACTACCACGTCGGCATCGACACGCCGGCAGAGCACCGCATCTTGCATCGATTGCTCGACGCAGCGCAGGGCATCGAGATCACCTGGGTGCAGATCCCACCAGAGCATCCGCTTGTCGGCCAATCGCTGATCGAGGCCAATATTCGGTCGCGCACCGGCGTCTCGGTGGTGGCGATCTTCCGAGATGACCAGCTCATCCCGAACCCGAAATCGAGCACGGTCTTCCAGTCCGACGATCGTATCGGCCTGATTGGCGATCCCGAAGACGTCGGCGCCGCGGAAGCCTGGATCACCGCTCAACTTCCGACGTGAGGTCCGGTTGCGCATTGCCGCACGACCCGCCCCACAGCCCGCATCCGACTGATTCAGAGCCGTGCCTGAACCGGGTGACAACTCGCCCGTGCACCCCGCCCCGAGCCGTTTTGCAGAAATCGGGTTGAGCCGTGGTATACTTCGTCGCGCTTGAGACGCCACCTTAGCTCAATGGCAGAGCAACCGCTTCGTAAGTGGTAGGTTTCGAGTTCAACTCTCGAAGGTGGCTCACACCGACGCCGGCCGCAGGATAATCCTGCGGCCGGCGTGTTTGTTCGCCAAATCGGTTAAGATAGCCGTGATGAGCAGCCCCCTGATCCTCGGAGTCGCGGGCGGCACCGGCTCCGGAAAAACCACGGTCGCCCGTCGGATTCTGGAGCGAGTCGGCGCCGACCGGATCGCTTACGTCCCCCACGACGCGTATTACAAGAATTTCAGCAGCTTCACAAAGGCCCAACTCGAAGCGCTCAACTGGGATCACCCTGACACGCTCGACACCGAACTGATGATCGACCACGTTCGCCAGTTGCGTAAGGGTCGGGCCGCCGAGATCCCGGTCTACGACTTCACGCGCCATCATCGCGCTGCCCAGACCGTGCATGTCGAACCTCAGCCCGTGATCCTTGTCGAGGGCATCCTGATCTTCGCTGACGCCGAGTTGCGCAAGCTGTTCGATGTCAAGATCTTCGTCGACACCGACGCCGATATCCGCTTCATCAGAAGGCTGAAGCGCGATATCACCGAGCGCGGGCGAACCGTCGAGTCGGTGATCCACCAGTACCTCACCACGGTCCGGCCGATGCACGTCGATTTCGTCGAGCCCTCAAAGCGCTACGCCGACGTCATCATCCCAGAGGGCGGGCTGAATGAAGTCGCGATGGATCTGGTCGTCGCCCGGCTGGCCGAGCTGTTGGCGGTCGGATGAACGAGATGGGCGGCGCGCACGTTGGGGATCCGCCGGCCGGCCGGCCGGCGCGCGCCCTGGCCGCAAGCCTCGCCGGGACCGGCACCGCCACCCTGCTCCAGCTGATCTTCATCCCGGTATTCGTCAACCTGCTCGGCATCGAGGCCTATGGCCTGCTGGGTTTCTACGTCGGCATCTTTGGCGCGGCTCAGGTGCTCGATATCGGGCTCAGCCCGGCGCTCAACCGTGACCTGGCGGGGCTCGCGAGCCGTCCGGGTGATGCCCAGGCCGCGCGCAACCTGGTGCGCTCGATCGAGACCGGATACCTCGCGCTTGGCGCGCTGTTGGGGCTCGCGCTCATTGCGCTTGCCCCATGGTTTGCCGACGGGTGGTTCCACGACGCCGAACTGCCTCGCGACACGATCCTGGCCGCCTTCCGTTGGATGGGCGTCTTGCTGGCCGTTCAATGGCCGATCAGCCTGTATCAAAGCGGCCTGATTGGGCTCGAAAGACAGGTCGATTTCAATGTCGTCAACGTCATCGCGGCGCTGGCCGCGCATGCCGGTGGCGCGCTGCTGCTATGGTCCACCGGGCCAAGCCTGCCCAAACTGATCGCCTGGCTGGCCGCGATCAACTTCCTGCGGGCTGCGGCATTGGGGGTTTTGCTCTGGCGAGGCTTACCGGCGACGCCGGCCCAACCGCGCTTCGAGTGGGCGCAATTGCAGCGGATCGCGCCCTACGCGACAGGGCTGGCCATCGGCGGCGCCGCCGGCCTGCTGCTCGCGCAACTCGATCGCTTCGCCGTCGGGCGTGCGCTGCCGCTGGCCGACCTGGGCCGGTATAGCCTGGCCGCGAACGTCATCCTCGGCATGAGCCAGATCGCGATCGCGGTTTACAACGTCGTCTTCCCGCGGCTCTCGGCCGTGCGTGAAGCGCGGCCGAGGGACCTTGCGGCCCAGTTTCATGTAACCGCTCAAATCATCGGCGTGCTTGTCGTCCCGATCGGCCTTGTGCTGACCGTGTTCGCGACCGACGTGTTCACGCTGTGGACGGGCAGCGCTGAGCAGGGCGCCGCGATCGGGCCGGCCGCCGCCCTGCTCGCAGCCGGCTCGACGCTCAACGCGCTTGCCGTGGCGCCCTACGCGCTCCAGCTGGCAGCCCGCTGGACGCGTGCCAGTGCGCTACTGAGCGTCGCCCAATTCCTGCTGGCGCTGCCCCTCTGGTGGTGGTTGCCCATGCAGTATGGGCTGCCCGGCGCGGCCGGTGTCTGGCTGATCGTCAACGCAGTCGGGCTGATCGTGCAGGCCTGGGTCACTTTCGCGCACCTGCTGCCCGGCGAGCGTTGGGCGTGGCTCCGCTCCGACATCCTCCCGACGACTGGCGCGGCGCTCGGCGCCGTCCTTTTCGTCTCGTTTGGCGCGTCGTGGCTTGCGCCAAACCGCGTCGGCTTGGCCGCTGCGCTGACGATCGCGGCAGCCGCTGCCCTCGCGCTCGGCGCCGCGCTGGCGGCCTCCGTTTATCCACGCCGGGCCGTGGCTGCCTGGCTCAACGGGCGGTTTCATGCTTGAGCCCGGTCGCCCACGGCTGTCGCTGTGCATCGCAACGGTCGAGCGCGCCGCGTTGCTCGCCGAGATGCTCTCGACCCTCGAGGCTCAATGGGGGCCGGGACTCGAACTCGTCATCGTGGACGGCGGCTCGCGCGATGAGACGCCCGAGGTCGTCGCCCGGTTTCGCGATCGTCTGGCGCCGCTGACCTACATCAAGCTCGCTGAGCGCGGGGGCTTCGACCAGGACTACCATCGCGCCGTCGCTGCCGCGCACGGCGACTATGCGTGGCTGCTCTCCGACGACGACAGCCTCGAACCCGACGCGATCGCGGTCGTGCTCGCGACGCTGGCGAGCGATCCGAGCCTCGTGGTCGTCAACAGCACGCTCTATGACGCCACGCTCACCCACCCGCTCGGGCCTGGCCAACTCAGGCTCTCGGCCGACGCATTGTACCCAGCCACAGACTACACCCGCCTTTTCGTCGACACGGCCAATCAACTGAGCTTTGTCGGCGCCGTGGTCATCGACCGCGCGCTCTGGCTGAGGCGCACGCCCGAGCGCTACTTTGGCTCGCTCTTTGGGCACGTTGGCGTGATCTTTCAGTCGCCGCTGCCCGCCCATGCGGTCGCGCTGGCGCGGCCGCTGATCCGGGTCCGGGCGGCCAACGCGAGTTGGTCGCAGCGCTACTTCGAAGTCTGGATGTTCTTGTGGCCGCAGTTGATCTGGTCGTTCGAGGGCCTGCCCGACACGGCCAAGCAGGCCGTGTTCGCGCGCGAGCCCTGGCGCCGGCCCGGCGCGCTGGCCATCTGCCGGGCCAAGGCCTCCTACGATCAGGCGACCTATGCGCGCTGGATCGCGCCACGCCTGCCCTCCGGCCCCAACCGGTGGGTGGCCGCGTTCATCGCGCGGCTGCCTGGCCCGTTGGTCAACGCGCTGGCCGTGAGCTACTTTCGGCTCTTTCGCCCGAATGCCAGGGCCGATCTACTTGACTTCACGCTCAGCCCTTATCATTGGTCAAGGCTCGGCGCAGGGCGCGCCAAACGCGACAGGTGAGCGGCATGCGGATCACGATCGACACCACGGCCGCGCAGCGACACGGCGGCTCGGCCGCAGCCGGGATCGCGCGCTATGCCACCGGTCTGACCGCGGCGCTCCGGCGCAGGGCGACCGAAGACGTGATCGAGACGTTCGCGCTAGGCCCCGGTCACGGCGTCGAGCGGCGCCTGGCCTGGAGCGATCGTCGCTGGCGCGCGTTCGCGGCGCTGAGCCATCACCTCCCGCTCGATCTCGAGTCGCATCTCGGCCCGACCGACGTCTTCATCGCCGCCGATCATGTGCTGCCGCGCCTCCACCGTGCGCGCGCGATCTTCGTCGCCTACGACTTCAGCTTCATCACGGCGCCGCAAACCCACAGCCGCCTTAACCGGCTGTATCTGCGCGCCGCGATGCCGGCTTTTCTGCGCGCTGCGGATGCGGTCGTCGCCATTTCGGAGTCGACCCGGAGCGATGCGATCCGTCTGTACGGCCTCAAGCAAGACGCGATCACGATCGCGCCGCCTGGGCTCGGTCAACGTTTCACGACGCCGATCGATCCGGCGCAACTGACAGCGGCACGGGCGCGCTATGGGCTACCCGAGCGTTTCGCGCTGTTCGTCGGCACGCTCGAGCCGCGCAAGAACCTGGCTGTCGTGCTGCGCGCGCTCGCCCGGCCGGCGTTGAGCGATGTGCCATTGGTCGTCGCCGGGCGGCCGGGCTGGTTGTTCGCCGACACGGAACGGCTGATCGAATCGCTCGGCCTGCGCAGCCGAGTGCTGCGGATCGGGCGCGTGCCCGATGACGATCTGCCGGCGCTCTACGGCCTGGCCGAGGTCTTCACATTCCCAAGCTTGTATGAAGGCTTTGGGCTGCCCGTCCTCGAGGCGCTGGCCTGCGGCGCGCCTGTGATCGCTGCCGACCGGTCGAGCCTGCCCGAGGTCGTGGGCGACGCCGGCCGGCTTGTCGCGCCCGAAGACGTCGACGGCTGGGAGGCAGCGCTTGTCGAGCTCTGGCATTCGGCGGAGGCCAGGGCTACGCTGCGCGAGCGCGGCCCGGTCCGGGCCAGAGCCTTCTCGTGGGACAATGCCGCCAGGCGCATCGAGGCGCTCTGTCATGACCTGCTTTGATCTCTCCGCAGCCGCGCATGAGCGGGCCGGGCTCGGGCGATATGCCGCCCGCCTGGCCGAGGCGCTGCTGGCGCTCGGCATCCCACTGACTGCGTTCATCAACGATCGGCGGGATGGCGCGCTCAAGCCGCCGCTTGACGCCCTGCCGTTGGTGACCGTGGGTCTGCAGCGCAAACCCTGGAGGTTGCGCGCCGCCCTCTCCTACTTTGGCGCGCCGCGCATCGCGGCGCTCGACGGCGTCAGGTTGTTCCACGCGACCGAGCACCTGCTTCCGGTCATCCCTGGCGCACGGAGCGTATTCACGCTTCACGACGCCGCGTATCTCCACTTCCCCGAGCACCATCTGCTGCAGAACCGGCTCTACCTGCGCTGGATGATGCCGCGCTTCCTCGATCGCGCCGACCATGTCATCTGCGTTTCAGAGTTCACGCAGCGGGATGCGCTTCGCCACTATCGGCTATCGCCGGAGAAGGTCAGCGTGATCCTCGAGGGCGTCGAGCCCCGGTTTCGGCCCGTGCTCGATCCCGATACACGGGCCGAACTGCGAACGCGTCTGAAACTCCCGGACCGTTTCGTGCTCTACGTCGGCACCCTCGAACCACGCAAGAACCTCAGCACCCTGCTCAACGCTTTTGGCGCGATCGCGAGCGAGTTGCCCGAGGTCGGGCTCGTGATCGCGGGAGGCAAGGGCTGGCTGTACGAGCCCTTTTTGGCCGAGGTGCGCGCCTCGGGGCTCGAACAGCGCCTGACGTTCACGGGGTACGTGCCCGACGCCGACCTGCCGACGCTCCTGAGCCTGGCCGACGTCTTCGCCTTTCCATCGGTGTTCGAGGGTTTCGGGCTTCCACCGCTCGAGGCCATGGCCTGCGGCACGCCCGTGATCGTCTCGGACGCCGCCAGCCTGCCCGAGATCGTGGGCGACGCGGGGCTACTCCTCCCGCCGCGCGCCGTCGACGCCTGGGCCGCAGCGCTGCGCCGCGTGCTCACCGACCCACGGCTGCGCTCCGACCTCGCGGCCCGCGGCATCGTCCGCGCCCGGACGTTCACCTGGGAGGCGGCGGCGCGACAAACCCTGGCCGTGTATGAAGCGATGACGGCGAAGGGCAAGGCGCGAGAAGCGAAGGGGGAGTAGCCTCCTTCGGCCCACGGCCCTCGCTCTTCGCTTGCTATACTTGCTTCATGATCGTCCTCGATGCGCGCACGGCGACGCCACACTACCCGGGTGTCGGACGCTATACGCGTGAGCTCGCGCGCGCGTTGGCGCCAGTCACCGAGCTCGCGTTGATCGTCAATCCGCTGCAGAGTGGGCTCGAGCGCGAGTTGTGGTCGTTGCCGGCCCGACGCGTTTCGGTGCCGCATGCCCCGCGCAGCATCGCTCAGCAATGGGCGTTGCCGGCACGTCTGCGCGGCCTCAAGGCCCTGGTCTATCACTCGCCGTTCTACCTCATGCCCTACCTGCCTGGGCTGCCGACCGTAGTAACGGCATTCGACCTGATCCCGCTGCATCCGGCCAGCGGGACGCCGCGCAGCCAGCAATCCGCGTATGCGCTTGCGCATCGACTGGCATTCATGTCCGCTCGACGCATCGTCACCCTGAGCGACGCCTCACGCCAGGCCTTCATCGAACGGTTCGGCCTGCGCGACGAACGGATCGTCACGGTCGCGCCCGGGCTGACGTCGCGTTTCGTACCGCCCGAGCCCGAAGATCTCCGGAACGCGCGCCAGAAACTCAATCTACCGGGGCAGTACCTGCTCTCGGTCGGGATCAATAAGCCCCACAAGAACCTTGTGGCGCTGGTGCAGGCCTATGCCCGGCTCCCCGTCGATGCGCCGCCGCTGCTGATCTGCGGGCCGCAGGATTCGCGCTACCTCGAGGTCAGGGCTGCAGCGGCGCAGTTGGGATCGCGCGTCCGACTGCTTGGCCGCGTCCCCGACGATCTCTTGCCGGCGCTCTACGGCGGCGCGCACTGGTACGTGCATCCTGCACTGGCCGAGGGCTTCGGCTTCCCGGTGCTCGAGGCGATGGGCTGCGGCGCGCCGGTCGTGTGCTCGGACATCCCGGTGTTGCGCGAGGTGACTCAGAACGGCGCCGTGTACTGCGACCCCAACGACAGCGAGGCCATGGCCGCCACCTTGCGTCAGGTGCTCGACGACACGCCCTTGCGTCAGGCAGTGGCGGAGCGCGGGCTGAAACGGGCGCGCTATTTCACGTGGGACAGGGCGGCCGAGCGCATGCTGAACCTCTACGCCCAGGTCTGCGCGCCCTGAACGCCATGCGGATCCTGCATCTCTACAAGGCCTATGCCCCGGTCTTGGGCGGCATCGAGAACCACATCCGGGCCCTGGCCGAAGCTCAGTCAGCTGAAGGCCATCAGGTGCGTGTACTCGTCACAACGCAGCCCGGCATGCCATCGTCGGAGCGCCTGAACGGCGTCGACGTCGAGCGCGCGCCGAGCCTTGGCACCCTCGCCTCCACGCCGCTCAGCCCGGCGCTGATCCAGAGTGCCCGCAGTGCCAGGGTGGATCTGATTCACCTGCATGCGCCCTACCCCGTTGCAGAAGTCGCCGTGCTCGGGCGACGCAACGCGCCGTATGTGATCACCCTGCATGCCGACCCGACCCGACCTGTACAGCGCCTGATCCTGGCCGCCTATGCACCGTTGTTTCGACGTGTGGTTGACGGCGCACGCGCCTTGTTGGTGACCAGCCCGCAGGCGGCGCATCGTTCGCGTTGGGTCGAGCCGGGCGATCCGCGGATCGCGATCGTACCGCTCGGCAGCGACCCGGAGCGTTTCAGGCCAACCGCGAGCTCACCGAACGTGCCGGGCTCGCCGCTGCGGATCCTGTTCACCGGGATGCTCAGACACTACAAGGGCGTCGACGTCCTCCTCAAGGCGCTGCCGTTGATCACGCACGCCGTGTCGCTGACGGTTGCCGGCGCGGGTCCCGAGCTGGAACGACTGCGGGCGCTGAGCCGGCAGCTCGACCTGAGCGAACGGGTATCGTTTTTGGGCCGTATCGCCGAGGATGCCCTGCCGACGCTCTACCAGACCCACGACCTTTTCGTATTGCCGGCGGTCAGCGCGGCCGAGGCTTTCGGCCAGGTGCTTGTGGAGGCCATGCTCAGCGGCCTGCCGTGCATTACCACTGAGCTCGGCACTGGGACGAGCTTCGTCGTTCAGGATGGTGTCACCGGCCGGGTCGTCGAGCCGCGCTCGCCGGAAGCCCTGGCCACGACCATCGACCGCCTCGCCGCTGAGCCCGAGCTGAGACGGCGTCTGGGCCGGGCCGGCCGAGACCGCGCGCTCGAACACTTCACCACGGCCCGCATGCTCGCCGATGTCCGCGCCGTCTATGCCGGCGTCGTATCCGGTGGCGGAGGATCGATCCATGAGCCCATCCACAGGTGAAACCGACCTCGACCGGCTCCTGAGCGGGTTGCGCCCAGACCTGTTGCCCGACCCGTACGCGTTCTGCTCCACGACACCCGACCACGCGACGATCCTTTGGCCGACGGCGCTCGGATTGTTCCGCGAGGTCGAGGGCGTCACAGTCATCCTGACGGCGCGAGCCGCCGCCGAGGCCGGGCTCGCCCATGATGGTACCTGGGCGTGCATCACGTTGACGGTCCACTCGGCGCTGACCGCGGTCGGCATGATCGCGGCACTCAGTGCGCGGCTGGCGCAGGCCGGGCTCAGCCTCAACCCGGTGGCCGGCTATTTCCACGATCATCTCTTCGTCCCATGGGCGCAGCGCGATCTCGCGCTCGAGGTCCTGGCAAGCTTCGGCCGGCCGGGCGACCCGACGAACGACTTGTAACAAACGCCGAGGTCGGAGGACCGGCTGGGAGTGCATGCACGCGTAGTCAGCTCGCTTTTGCCGCGAATTGCGCGAATGGGGCTGAACAATTGCGCGCCGGCTTCGAGAGACCCAATTCGCGTCATTCGCGAAATTCGCGGCTAGAATCCGCAGCTGACAACGCCGGATGCCGGGGCATCCGGTCGCCCGTGCACCCCCCGGATGCCGTGCAGCGCGCGCGGATAGGTCCCGTGGTATCCTCGCCGCATGCGTTTGGCAAAAATCAGCGACGGCGTACTGGAGGCCTGCTGGCTCCTGGCGCTGGTCCTGGCCCCGCTCTTCTTCGACACGTATAGCGCCCGCGTTTTCGAGCCCGACAAAATCGCGCTTGTGCGCTCGCTGGCCCTTGTGACCCTGGCAGCCTGGCTGGCCCGCGCCATGGCCAACAACACACGCCCGGCACTGCCCGAGCGCTCGACCTGGGCCAGTTGGTGGCGGGTGCCACTGGCGCTGCCGATCGTTGTCTTCGCCGGCGTGGTCGCGCTGGCGACTGTCTTCTCGCTTGCGCCCGAGATCTCGCTCTTTGGGTCCTATCAGCGCATGCAAGGCACGTTCACCACGTTCTCGTATCTGGTGCTCGCGCTCTCGGTTGCCGCGCATCTCCGTACGCGCACTCAAGTCGAACGGATCGTGACGACCGTGATCGTCACAAGCCTGCCGATCGCATTGTACGGATTGCTGCAACGCAACCAACTCGACCCATTGCCCTGGGGCGGCGAGACTGTCGAGCGCGTCACAGGGCATATGGGCAATGCGATCTTCCTGGCCGCGTACCTGATCATGGCCGCGCTGCTCGCGCTTGGCCGCCTGACGCTCGGGTTCCGGGCGCTGCTGACCCGGGCCGACGACGCCGTAGAGAACATCGTCCGCACCGCGGCTTACGTCTTCATCTTCGTGCTCGACCTGGCAGCGATCTGGTTCACGCAAAGCCGTGGCCCCCAACTGGGCCTGCTGCTCGGCGGGTTCTTCTTCTTCATCTTGGTCGCCCTGCACTACCGCGTGCGCTGGCTCGCGCTGACCGCGGTCGGGCTCGGGCTGGCCGGCGTCGTCTTCCTCGGCGTGCTGAATGTCGCCAACGGGCCGCTGAGCCCGCTTTGCGAGGTTCGCGGCGTCAACCGGCTGTGCCAGATGGCGGCCGAGATCGAAGACAGATCCGGCACAGGGCGCGTGCGTGTGTTGATCTGGACCGGGGTGACCGAGTTGATCACGCCGCACGAGCCGCTCGAGAACCCGATCACGGGCGCTGACCCCTGGAACGCCATTCGTCCGCTGATCGGCTACGGGCCCGAGACCCTGCACGTCGCATACAACCGGTTCTACCCGCCCGAGCTCGGCACCCTCGAGTCGCGTAACGCCTCGCCCGATCGGTCGCACAACGAGACCTTCGACGCCCTGGCGACGACCGGTCTGCTCGGCCTGCTCGCTTACCTTGGGCTGTTCACTGGCGTGTTCTATTACGCGCTCAAATGGCTTGGCCTCATCGAAACGACCAACTTCAGCCGGCTCTTCCTCGGTCTGTGGTTGGGCGGCGGCGCCATCGGGGCCGCGATCTTCGTGGGGTTCTTCGGCTGGCCGCTGTTCGGCATCGGACTGCCGCTTGGCCTGCTCGGCGGGTTGACGATCTTTCTCACGGTCTGGGCCCTGCGGGCCGGCGCCGAGCGCACTGCAAGCCTCGAGAGTTGGCGCGCGATCATCATGATCGCGCTCTTCAGCGCGATCGTCGCGCACTTCTTCGAGATCCATATCGGCATCGCCATCGTCTCGACCCGCACACACTTTTGGATCTTCCTGGCCGTGCTGTGGGTGCTCGGCTGGTACTGGCCGCAACGCGGCCCAATCGCCGGCGCCGTGAACTCAAAGGCCGTAGAGCTCAACGCTCGCAAGCGGCGCCGAAGCGAGATCGGACGGGCGCAAACACCGGCTGTTCTGCCGCTCGACCTGATCGGCCCCGCCGCCGGCCTGGTGCTGGTCATCCTGTCCACGCTGGCGTTCGACTTCATCGCCAACTCGGCCCGCGCGACAGACACCGCCACGATCCTGGCCAACGCGCTAACCGCGATCCAAAACGGCTCGCAGCCGAGCGCCGGGGTGTTTCTGCTGTTCGGGTTCACGTGGCTGGTCGGCGCAACGCTGGCTGTGCTCGAAGCGCGCGCCGGACGCGCCGACGTCGCGGCGTTGGCCGTCATCCCGACCGTGGCGGGGTTGGCCGCGATCGGGACGGTCGTGGTGATGCTGATCCTCGCCGGCCAGCATGCCACCCTGGCCAATACCCGGTTCGCCACTGTCGAGGACCTGGTCGCCTCTGGCGATGTCGTCGCCGGGCTGCTGACGGGCTTCTACGCCACGCTCCTGGTGATTGGCGGGCTCTGGGCGCTCACGCTGGGGAGCGATTCCCCGGCGCCGCGCAACGCACCGGGCTGGGCGTGGTTGATGGCTGCGGGCGCGACCGTGCTGGCTCTGGTCGGCTCCGTGGCGCTCAACCTGCGAGTGATCCAGGCGGATGTCATTTACAAGACCGCGCAGCAGATCGAAACCGACGGCTACCCGGATGTGGCGGCACGGCTGTACGAGCGCGTGATCGCGATGGCGCCCTCGCAGGATTTCTACTACTTGTTCCTGGGCCGGGCCTATCTGAGTTCGACGACCCTGGTCGAGGCTACGCAGCGGCAAAGCCTGCTCGAGACGGCTCAAGCCCAGCTGCTCGACGCCCAACAGATCAATCCGTATAACACCGATCACACAGCCAACCTGGCCCGCCTGCACCGTGAGTGGGCGCGCACAAGCGGCGACGGCGCCGAGCGATCCGAGCACGCCCGGATCGCCAACGATTACTACGATCGGGCCACGCGTCTCAGCCCGAACAATGCCGGGCTGTGGAACGAATGGAGTCTGCTCAGCTATCAGCTGCTTGGGGATCCAGCGGCGGCGCAGTCGCAGCTCGATCGCTCGCTGGCCATCGACTCGACCTTCGACCAGACTTACCTGCACCTCGGCGACTTCCGCAGCTGGGAAGCCAGTCAGGCAAGCGACGGCGCGGCCAAGACAACCGCGTTCGAGCAGGCGATCGCGGCGTACGAAACCGGTCTCGAGCGCAATCAGGGCCAGGGGACCGCCGCGCTCCAGATGCGTCTCGGACTCGCCGTGGCGTTGGTCAACCTCGAACGCATCGACGAAGCCATCGCCCAATACGAGATCGTCGCGCAGGCGAACATCGGCGCCAATCAGTGGCAGCTCCTGCGCGCGCTCGCGGCGCTCTACGCGCAGCTTGGCGACAACGCCCGCGCCCTCGAGTACGCCCAACAGGCGCTAACCGGCGCGCCGGACGCCAGCAAGCCAGAGGTTCAGCAGTTCATCGACGGGCTCAGCGCTCTGACGCCGTGACGGTAAGCGCCGACGCCGAAAACCGGGCCAGGACGCGCCGTCGCGATCAGCGTGCGTTCAGGGTCACGCCGCGCCATCTCCTGTCAGCTCGGCCAACAGGCCGCGGCAAGAGCGTTCAACCAGTATGTAGACCTGCTCAAAGTGCCTGGTGTCGCCGTAATACGGGTCAGGGACATCGCGGCTGTGGTTGACCTGTGGGTCGAAGTCCCGAAGATACCGGATCTTGCGGCGCGCACCGACATCGGGGGCCAGGCGCTCGAGGCCGCGGTAGATTTCGGCATCCAGCGCGAGCACGAGATCGAACCGATCGAAATCCGCGGCCGTGAATTGCTGTGCCGCGCCAGCCACGCGCACGCCATGCGCCCGGCCGACCGACTGGGCGCGCTCATCGGGTGCATCGCCAATGTGCCATCGTCCGAGGCCAGCCGACTCGATCGTGAAGCCGTCCGCACGGCCAGCCCGGTGCACGAGGTGTTTGAACACGCCCTCCGCCATCGGGCTGCGGCAGATGTTGCCCAAACAGACGAAACAGATACGTCGCATTCGGCGATCGTATCACACAGGCGACGCGGTGGTTCCCATGATGTGCCGGTGTGCAAGCGCGCGTTGTCGGTGCGCTTTTGCCGCGGCTGAGAATCACATCTTGCAGAGATCTTTGGGTGAGCCGTCAATGCCTGTACACGGCTGGCGTGATCCGTGGCGAAATCGCGGCGGATATGGGATGATGGCGCCGTCCGCTTGAAACCGGTACCAGATAAAACGATCCACGGCCCGGTTGTTGCACTCAAGAACCTGGGGACGCCACACGCTGGCTTTACGCAGAGTGTGCCCAATTGACCGTTAACTGATTGAGATCGAGGCCGCCGACACTGGGTCGCTGCGGCCCGGGTGCGCAGGTGAACTGACTATGACTCCCGAGTGGGCCAAAGACGCCGTCTTCTATCAGATCTTTCCCGATCGGTTCGCCAGGAGCAGCACGTTGGTGAAGCCCAACGGGCTCGAGCCGTGGGATTCCCCGACGACCGTTCACGGCTACAAGGGCGGCGATCTGGCCGGTGTGCGCGAGAAGCTGGATTATCTGCAGGATCTTGGCGTCACGGCCCTCTACTTCTGCCCGATCTTCCAATCCGCCAGCAACCACCGCTATCACACGCATGACTACTTCCGCGTCGACCCGTTGCTCGGCGGTGATGCCGCGTTCGATCAACTCGTCGAGGATGTTCATCGACGCGGGATGCGGCTGGTGCTGGACGGTGTCTTCAATCACAGCTCACGAGGTTTTTTCCAGTTCAACGACGTCCTCGAGAACGGCCGCAGCTCGGCTTACCTCGACTGGTTCATGGTCAACGAGTTCCCGCCGAACGCCTACGATCACGACCGACCGGCCGGCTATGCCGCCTGGTGGGGCCTGCACGCGCTCCCGAAGTTCAACGTGCACAACCCACAGGTCCGCGATTATCTGTTGAGCGTGGCCGAACACTGGATCCGGCGTGGCGCCGATGGCTGGCGCCTCGATGTCGCCGAGGAGATCACGGCGCCCGGGTTCTGGGAGGAGTTTCGCTCGCGCGTCAAGGCGATCAACCCCGAAGCGTATATCGTCGGCGAGATTTGGCGCATGGCGCCCGAATGGCTGCGCGGCGAGCGCTTCGACGCGACCATGAACTACCCCCTGACCGAGGCGATCCTGGCCTTTCTGACAAACGGCGCGATCGATCGGAGGCTGATCGAGAACAAGGGCTACAACCCCGCCCAACCGCTCGATGCCCGCGGCCTGGCCGACCGCATCGGCGAGTTGCTCCGCGCCTACCCGTGGGATGTGAGCCTGACGCAGCTCAACCTGCTCGATAGCCACGATACCCCGCGCGCCCTGACCGTGCTCGACAATCGCGTCGACCTGCTCAAGCTCGCGTCGCTCCTGATGTTCTGCCTGCCGGGCGCACCCTGCGTGTACTACGGCGACGAGATCGGCGTCGAGGGCGGCATGCCCGATTACGAGGCGCGTCGGCCCTTCCCGTGGGATCATCCTGAGCGCTGGGACAATGACCTCCGTTCGCACTACCAGACCTTGATCCGCCTGCGCAAGGAGTCGCCAAGCCTGCGCCGCGGCGGCGTCCACCTGCTCCACGCCGAGCGCGATGCCCTGGTCTTCGGGCGTTGGTACCACGACGACCGCAGTATCCTCGCCGTCAACCGCGCCGACACGCCGCTCACCGTGACCGTGCCGCTTGGCGACCTGAGCCAGGGGGTGGGTGCCTGGCAGGTCGTCTTCGGCGGCAACAGCGGCGTCATCCATTCGGATAGCGCGCTACCCTTACACCTCGGCGCCCGACAGGGCCTGCTGCTCAAGCCTGCCTCGTCCGGGTGAAGGGCGACACACGCGCCGAAAACGGGGATCTTCGGCCAGGATCAGACCCAGGCCCTCATCGAGCGACACACGCGGAGCGAAGCGCAGGGCCTGCCGTGCCAACCCAAGGTCAGCCTGCATCGTCGACACCCCGGTCGTCTCGGTGTTGCGGTACAGCGGCTCGATCTTTCTGCCTGTCGCGCGACCGACGGCCTCGGCGAGCTGGCGCACCGACGTCGATTGGCCGCTGCCGATATTGATCACACCGCCGGCCGATGGCTCAGCCGTCATGGCGGCCATCAACCCGTCGACGACGTCATCTACATAGACGTAGTCGCGAGTCTGGCGCCCATCACCCGATACCACGAGCGAGCCGCCCGAGAGCGCCTGTTGCAGGAAGCGCGGGATGACCGGGGCGTGCACGGCCGGCAGCGGCTGGCCCGGCCCATAGGCATTGAACACGCGCAGCGAGAGCGTGGTGACGCCCACAAGCTGGCCGATCGTCCGCACGTAGTATTCGGCCGCCAGTTTGCTGACCGCATAGGGGCTCCCAGGAAGCGGAGCCAGGCCCTCATGGAGCGGTTGCGCCCCCTGCTCGCCGTACACGGCGCCCGACGACGCAAAGATCACGCGCTGCACGCCGACATCGCGCACCGCCTCCATCAGGCTCACCGTGCCACCAACGTTGACCGTGTTGTAGTCGCGCGGGAAGAGCACCGATTCGGGCACCGAGACCCGGGCCGCAAGATGAAAGACGCACGAAACGCCCTGCAACAGCGACCAGAGTTTGGGTCGATCATTGACATCGCCACGGGTCAGCAGGACCTGGGGCGAGAGCCGGGCAGGATCCCCAGCCGAGAGGTCGTCGAGCCCTCGCACCGAATGCCCTTCATCGACCAGTCGATTGGCGAGCGCCGATCCGAGAAAACCGGCCGCGCCGGTGACCAGGATATGCATCAGGCTGGATTATGCATCAATTCCAGGCGAACAGCGGGCGGCCGACGAGGCGGAGCCCTCGCCCCATGGGCTGCCCCGCTGCTCGCCAACACTTATTCGCCATTCAGTCGGAGCACTGTATCATCGCCGGGATGCGACGACGCCTTCGCTATGGAACCGCCCAACTGCTCTGGGGTCTGCTGGCAGCGATCCCGGCCTGGCTGCTGGTCAGCGGCCTCGCCGGCCCGCTCGACCCCGCTGCCAGTATCAACGCGCGGGTCCAGACGGTCACGCGCGGGCTGGATTTCGATCTGGTCGGCTGGACGGCTCAGGCCGTCTGGGCCAAACTGCTGCAGGCCAGCACCGGCGAGCAGCTCTTCATGACCGAGGCCGACCGATCGGATCTGGTGCGCGACTACTTCCTGAACCGGCAGGCGCTTGACGACATCGAAGGCCAGATCGCCACACGCTTCGCCGACCCCGGGCTCTCCGATCCGCTCATCGCCACAACCGACCTTCGCGCCGAACAGACCGCGCTCCGCGCGCGGCTCGCCGAACTCGCGCCACTGGCCGAAGCGATCCTGGCCGAGCAGGTCTCGACGATCACGGCCGAGGAGGACCTGACGGTCCTGGGCCAGCTGATCCCGCCGGTGTCGTTCCAATTCACGCCGCTGCCTTTGGCCCTGATCGTCTCACCGCGCGAGCGCATCGAGCAGTCCTGGCTGCAACTCATCGATGGCGCGCTGACCCTCGATGCTCAGGTGGCGCTCGAAGACACGACGACCGAACGGCTGGATGTGTCGGCGCTTGCCTCGGCCGTGGGGGGACTGGGCACCTACCCCACCATGGTGGCTCAGCACAGCGACCTGCATTGGATCGCGTCCGTGGTCGCTCACGAGTGGATCCATAACTACCTGACGCTCCGGCCGCTCGGCCTGCGCTATCTCGAGTCGCCCGAGCTGCGCACGATGAACGAAACCACGGCCACGTTGATCGGCGACGAGATCGGATCACGGGTGATCGAGCGCTATTATCCCGAGCTGGCCCGGCCGGCCACGTTCGCCACAGTGCTCCGGCGCGATGCCACAGTCGCGCCCGACGCGCCTCGGCGCTTCGACTTCCGCGCCGAGATGCGCGCGACCCGTCTGCGCGTCGACGCGCTGTTGGCCGGGGGTCAGATCGGTGAGGCCGAGGCGTACATGGAGGCGCGGCGCGCCGTGTTTTGGGATAACGGCTACCGAATCCGCAAACTCAACCAGGCCTACTTCGCCTTCTACGGCGCTTACGCACCCAGCGCAGGCGGCGGCGCGGGCGGCGCGGACCCGGTCGGGCCCGCCGTCATCCTGCTCCGGCGGCGCAGCGCCTCGATCCACGACTTCCTCGAGCACATGGCCTGGGTCCCCGATATCGATACCCTCCGCGCCGAGCTCGGCCTGCCTCCGCGTTGACGACTGTCGGCGCCGTGTCGACGCCGCTGCGCGCCCATAGGCCCGACTCGACTCTGAAGTGGGACGTGCCGCCGGACGATCGTCCTGTCGTGACGCCTCGCCCGTGCACACGCGCCTCGCCTGCCATTGTCGCGATTACGCTCGTCCTGTATAATGGACTGATATCCGTTATCCTGGATAATTGCCCATGACCGCTGAAGCCGACTCCACAGCCGTGGCCCGCACCCTGCTTGTGCTCGAGACGTTGCTTGAGGCCAGCAGCGGCGCTGAGCTGCCGGAACTGCTCGCGAAGGTCGACATCTCGCGCAGTGCGTTGTATGTGCTGCTCAACACGCTCAAGGCCACCGGCTACGTGGAGCAGGCCGAGAAGCGCGGCCGGTACCGCGCCGGCCCGCGGTTGCTGGCCTGGCGTGGTTCGGCTGCGCTGACCCCCAACCTTCAGACCGCCTTCCAGCAAGAAGCCGCGGCTGCCGGGTTGCGCGAAACGCTCGCCCTTGCGCTGCCGGTGGGTGGCGGCGCGGCGCTCGGCGCGCAGGTCGAGGGCACGGCCCGGGTGCGGAGCGTTTTCCCAGCCGGGTGGCGCTTCGCGGTCGAGCACGTCGCGGCCCAGGTGCTCGATCCCGCGCCGCGGTTCAAGCTCCGTCAGGCGGGCTACGCGCTGGCGCGCAGCGACGAGAGCGTCGAGCTCGCTCTGCCCATCTGCCCTGATGGCCAGACGCCGGCCGCCGCGTTGCTCCTCAGCGTGCCGGCGCAACGCTGGAAGGCCCCCCAGCTGGCCGAGTTCCTTCACGTACTCCGTCCCATGGCGGCCCGCCTGTCGTATCGGCAGGGCGCGGTGCGCTACGCGCCGTGGCAGGCCGGGCCAGAGGGGCCGGTCGCCGCCGGCCGGCGCAGATCGCTGAACCGCGCTGCGATCGCGGCCTTCCTGGCCGAGCCCTGGATCGCGCGTCTGGCCTGTGTGCGCCCGGACGGCGCGCCGCATGTCGTCCCGGTCTGGCAGGAATGGGACGGCGCGCACTTCACGGTCGCCGCCTGGCAGGGCTCGCTCTGGGCCGACTACATCCGCGCGAATCCTCGCGTCTCGCTCACCGTCGATGAGCCCTGGCAGCCGCTGCGCCGCGTGCTGGTGCGGGGCGCGGCGGCCCCGCTCCGCACCAGCGCCGTCCGCGGTGGGCTCAAGGCGTTGATGGAGCGGTTGCGCCGGCGCTACCTCGGGCCGAGCGGCGCGCTGCCGGCCGCAGAGTGGCAGGCTTTTCGGATCACGCCCGAGACGCTCAGCGGCTGGCAGGGCCTGGCCTGAGCGCCCCACCCGTCATGCGCGCCGCCCTGTTGATGGTCGCCGCCCTGATTGGGGCCTGGGAACTCGCAGTCTACAGCCTGAGAGTCCCCGTCTATTTGCTGCCCGCCCCGAGCCGGGTCGCGGCCACGCTGGCGCAGGATCCGCTCTATTACCTCACGGCCCTGGCGCTGACACTCAGCGAAGCAACCGCGGGCCTAGTGCTCGGCACGCTGCTCGGCGGCGCGGCCGCGGCGCTGGTCAGCCTGCAGCCCCGAGTCGAGCGCGGGGTGATGACGCTGGCCATCCTGGTCAAGTCGATGCCGCTGGCCGCGATCGCGCCGCTGCTGACGATCTGGCTGGGCTTTGGCGTGCTGCCCAAGATCGTGATCACGGTGTTGCTGACGTTCTTCCCCACGCTGGTCAACCTGCTGGTCGGCCTGCAGAGCGCCGAGCGCGACATGCTCGACCTGTTGCGCGTTTACCGCGCCTCGGCCTGGCAGGTGCTTGTGCATGTGCGCGTCTGGCTGGCTGCGCCATACCTTTTCGCGGCGCTCCGCGTGGCCGCGCCGCTGTCGCTGACCGGCGCCGTGATCGCGGAATGGACCGGCGCATCGGGCGGCCTCGGCCGTGTGATGTGGCTGGCTTACGCCAATCTCAACCTGCCCCCGATGTTCGCGGCGATCACGGTGCTGGCATTGGCCAGTACGGCTGCATATGGCCTGATCGTCGGGCTCGAGCGCGCGACCATCCGCTGGCGCGCCACGTCCAACGAGCCCTGACGCTGCTCTGAAGGAGAAGACCTTGATGTCACCCCGTCTGCGTATGCCCGCCTTGTTGCTCGCGCTGACCCTGCTGCTCCCGGCCTGCGCCGGGCAAACCCCGACCCCGCAGGCCCTGATCCCGCTGACTTTCATGGCCGGCTACAAGCCGCAGGCCAACCTGCCCTTTGTGGGCGTCTACGTCGCACAGGCCAAGGGCTTCTTCGCCGAGCAGGGGCTGGCGGTCACGATCGAGCACTCGACCGGCAGGGGCGAGCATCTGCAGTTGCTGGTGGCCGGCACGGTTCAGGTGACCACGGCCGACGCGGCCACCCTGCTCCAGCGGCGCGCCGAGCCCGGGCTGCCGCTCGTCTCGCTGGCCCTGATCGGCCAGCGCGGCCAGCAGGCTTTCGCGGCGCTGAAGAGCTCGGGCTTTGAGTCGCCCAAAGACTGGGAGGGCCGGCTCGTCGGGTACAAGGGCACGCCGCCGCCGGATCTCTACGCGCTGCTGGCCGCGGCCGGCGCCGACGTCGACAAGGTGCAGCTGGTGAACGTGGGGTTCGACCCGCGTGTGTTGAGCGAGGGCCAGGTCGACGTCTACCCGCTCTTCAAGTCCAACGAGCCGTTTCTGCTCGATAGCTGGGGCGCCGAGCTGACGTTGTGGGACGCCGCCGACTTCGGCGTGCCGACGCTCGGCCTGACCTACGTCACGACGACCGATCTCCGCCGCACCCACGCCGATTCGCTGACGCGCTTTCTGCGGGCTGCGCTGGCCGGGATCGCGTTCGCCGAGGCGCACCCCGATGAGGCGGTTGAGATCGTGATGACCCATACCGGGCCCGAGACCGACCCGGCCCACATGCGCTTCATGCTCGACGCCGAGCTGGCCGACGCGCGCAGCGAGCACGGCTACGGCTGGCAGAGCGCCGAACAGTGGCAGGCGTTGGCCGACATGCTCAAGGATCAGGCGGCCTTGCCCGCTGACCTTGGCGTGGACGAAGCGTTCGACACGGCGCTCTGGGCCGAAGCCCAGGAGTAGCGGCCGGCGCAGGGGAACCGCCCGCCGCCGCGGAGCTTTCGAGGGTTTGGATCAGAGACCGCGCTGCGCTAGTCGCCCGTGGGGTCGGCCGTGAACCCGGTTGTTTCGTCACGGTCCGGACCCGGCACCCGCCGGGCCAACCAGAGGGTCGCCGTTGCCGCGAGCGAGAGCCCGGCGACCAGGCCCAACACCAGGCCGTAGGATTGCTGCGCGTCGTAGATCAGGCTGGCCGCCCAGGGGGCGGCCGTGGCGGTGAGGGTCAGGAGCATCGACATCACGCTCGAGATCCGGCCGTAGTTCGCGGCGCCGTACACCTCGGCCAGGATGGCGGGCCGCGCCAGCGTCGCGGCGCCCTGGGCCGCCCCAAACAACGCGATGAAGCCGACCGCCGGGAGCGTCGTCTGCCCCATAAGGAGCAAGGCCGTCGCCAGGCTTTGCACGCCAAAGATCCCGACCAGCAGCTGTCGCCCCGGGAACCAGCGCTCGAGCGGCGCGAACAGCAACCGGCCCAACACCTGGGTGACGCCGATCATGCCCGTGGCCGTCGCTGCGAGGCCCGGGTCCATCCCGGCGGCGGTCAACACCGGTATGAAGTGCAGCCGGATCGCCGAGGCCGACAGCGCGGCCAATCCAAAGCCGAGGGTCAGCAACCAGAAGAGCCGCTGGCTGAGCGCCTGTTCGAAACCCACACCCGGCGGCGTGTTGACGTGTGGCGCACGAGGCCCGACCCGGCCCGCGCCGGCGGGCGCCCCGGGTCGGTTCGTGCGCCGCCGCAGCACCAGGGCATGCAGGGGGATGGTGATGCCCGCGAGGATGACGCCCAGACCAAAGACGGCGCCGCGCCAGCCCCAGGCCTGGAGCAATGTATGTGAAAGGGGAAGGAAGATCGTGCTCGCGAAACCGGCTGCGAAGGTGACGATCGTCAAGGCCGTGTTGCGCCGCGTGTCGAACCACTGCGCGATCGCGGCGAACGCGGGATCATACAGCACGGCGGCCGCGCACACCCCGATCCCGGCCCAGATCAGATACAGATCGCTCAGCCGCTCGACTTGCGACCAGGCGATGACCAGAAAGCTGGCGCCGATCGAA
>Ga0209573_1002494_pt1 | contig 23276 bp, 19 predicted proteins | sample TNRBio252014_DNA_FD_185870 | JGI IMG/M metagenome (GOLD analysis project Ga0209573, IMG submission 185870) | Wastewater treatment Type I Accumulibacter community from EBPR Bioreactor in Madison, WI, USA - TNR Reactor_6/25/2014_ DNA (SPAdes)... | ecosystem: Engineered > Bioreactor > EBPR >...
AATTTCCCATCAATAATCAACAGTAAAATTGCAACTATCGAGCAGGCAACCATCCATGTAAACTGCTTACCACTGTTGAAATTGGTATCGAAAATATTGCTGCTTTCTTCGCTATACACTGCGCTGTAAATTGTCAACCAGCCAATAGTTACAAGCACGATGTAAAGTATTACCGTTATCCAGTCAAAACTTCCAACAATTGATTCGTCTTTGCGCACTTCTGAATGTTTTTTTTAATCTTTTATTACGGTTAAAGAATCGGTTGCTTTCTTAATTCCATACTTGCCAAGCAAATTTGCTTCTAACATTCTTTTTTCTAACGGCAATCTTTTTGTTTGAATAGTATCATTCAAATATTTTTCTACAATCAAACTTGCAATTGGCGCAGCATAAGTAGAACCAAACCCACCGTTTTCTACAATTACTGCAATCGCAATTTTGGGATTGTCTTTGGGAGCATATCCGGCAAACATACTGTGGTCATCGCCATGCGGATTTTGTGCTGTTCCGGTTTTTCCACACATGGTAATTCCCTCTACCCGGGCACTACGAGCAGTACCGGCTTCTACTACCGAAAATAAACCATCATTCACACCCGGAAACCTTGCCACATCCACCTTTGCGATATGCTTTTCAAATGGACTCAGCACATTCTTTTGAGTGGTAGGGTCGGTTATTGATTTTACCACGTGTGGTGTGTACCAAAAACCTCTATTAGCAACTGCTGCATAAAGATTTGCCAACTGCAATGGCGTTACCAAAATTTCTCCCTGCCCAATTCCCAATGAAATAATGGTAGAAGAACGCCATCCCTTTTCGCCATACAATTTATTGAAATAGGCAGAACTAGGAATATTACCCTTGCCTTCGCTCGGCAAATCAATACCGGTTTTAACACCCAATCCAAAGCTGTTGCAATAGTCCACCCACTTGCCATATACATCTTGAATGCGCTTGTACTCTTGATTTTCGATAGTATTGCGAAAGGTTTGCCAAAAATACGGATTGCATGACTGCTGCAACGCCACCACAATATTTTGTGCCGAAGGATGCCGATGCGAACACTTTAACGATAGACCCGCAAAATAATACATCCCGTTACAGGTTACTCCGTAATTTTCGCTTTGCACACCTTCTTGCAATGCTATTAAACCAACCAATGTTTTAAATGCAGAGCCGGGTGGATAAGTAGCTAATGTAGGGCGACTGTACAGTGGTAGCAAGGTATCATTAACCAACTTATTGTAGTTTGCCCCACGCACAGCACCGCAAAGTAGATTTGGGTCGTAGCCCGGGCTACTTACCAGCACCAACACCTCTCCCGTTTCGGGCTCAATGGCCACAATACTTCCTTTTTTATTCTGCATTAATGCCTCGCCATATTCTTGCAGTTTAATATCAAGGGTGGTCATCACATTGTTGCCCGACAAGGCTAATGTATCAAACTCGCCATCGGCAAAGCTGCCCTGCTCGCGGTTGTGTACATCCACAAACACCAATCGCTTGCCTCGCCTGCCACCCAACTCGCTTTCATACACTTTTTCTATACCGCTTTTGCCAACATAATCGCCCGGCTTGTAATATCCGTTCGAAGCTTCAATTTGCCTATCGTTTACCTCGCCTACATCTCCCAAAATAGTAGCTGCCACTCGATGTGGATAGTGGCGAATGGTTCTTACCTGACCATAAAACCCGGGTAGGCGATACAATATTTCTTGTAGGCGCGAATAATCTTGTTGCGAAATTTGCTTCCAAAACACCTGAGGTTTGTATTGCGAATAACCTCTGTTTTTTCGGGTATCTTTTACCTCGGCCCAACGCTCGGTGTAGCGTTGCAATGTTATACCCAATACCTCGCAAAGCTTTACCGAGTCAATACTTTTTGCTTGGCGGGGCACCACCATCAGGTCGTAGATTGCTTCGTTGTAAACAATCAACTCGCCCTCTCTATCATACACCAAACCTCTGGTGGGGTACACATCTACCTCTTTTATGGCATTGCTGCGCGCTAACGACACGTAGCGCGAATCCACTACCTGAATGTAGAATAAACGAGCAATAAAAAGCACCGCCACCAGCACAATGGCAATTTGAATAACAATATGGCGGCTTTTAAAAATATCTTTCACCTGTTGCAAAGGTGTTGTTAGCTTTCACTTTTCTGTATAGCGATGCAAAATTTTTATGAACCTTTAATGTTAGTTTGGCAAACAAAGAATACGCAGGCTATTGATTTTTTGCAGAACTTAGTTATTTTCGCCCCGCTTTAGTAAAAGCATTGCCCGATCGTCTAATGGCAGGACGACTGTTTTTGGTGCAGTTTGTGGTGGTTCGAGTCCATCTCGGGCAACTAGTACACTTCCGAAAGCCTTGTATATCAAGGCTTTCGGCATTTTAAGCCCTCCCCTTACACAAGCTTTTACACAAACTTTCGCGTTTAGGGTGTAGTTTCTCCCTGAAACTAAATTTTTCATTTGTGTACAATTCCAAACAAAAGTGCACAACATGGAATTGAACAACAGAGTCCTCCTCACCGATGAAGACACAATCAAAAGACTACTTACAAAAATTGTAAGTGAACAGTTTGCAGTACTGGCAGACGAACTGAAAGATTTCTTTAACTCAAAGAAAGACGGCCAAGCCAAAGAAAGATACTACACCAAGGACTTGATGAAGAAGCTGGGCGTATCCAGAAACACTGTCTCTAACCTTCGTAAATCAGGCCGACTGCCTGAACCGCACTTCGACAGCACCAATCACCCGTACTGGACTGAGTCGCAACTCAGGGAGACTGAAACAACATGCAGGTTCCCGCTATGATAGCGGTTCAACTACCAAATTCTATACTCGTAACAACAAATCATTTCAGGCATGGCAGGGGAAATAAAACGGCACGTGAGGTTCTACATTGAACAACGAAAAAGCAAGGCTACAGGAAACAAAAACAAACCGAAACCACTGATACTTTCCTTTCACTATGATGGTAAGATACTGTGTTCGACAACAGGCATAAAGTTGAAGGATTCAGACTGGGATAAGGCAAAGCAAAGGGTAAAACTGCCGGTGCTGCGCTCAAAAGAGGTAAACCGGATTCTTGACGGCATAGAGCGGAAGATTAATGACACCTACTATTCACTGTTGGCTCAGAATATTTCTGTTACCAACGCCCTGCTTCTAAGTGGTATCAAAACCAAAAAAGAAGTAGTGAAAACTTCTTTCTGGGATGAGTGGGAGAAGTACTTTGAAATGAACAAAAACAGGCTGAGTAGCGGCACCCTGAAATCAAACCGGACTTCCTACAATAAGTTCAAAGAGTTCATCGGTAAAAGAGATGTTCAGTTTGAGGACATAACTCCTGAACTATTGTCTCAGTATGCAGAGTTCTTGCTGAAAATCGGCAATACTAACAACACCATTCACGGCAACATCAAGCGGATTAAAATTTTCTTAAACCACAGTAAGAAAACAGGGTTGCTAAGGAACGATTCATACAAACACTTTAATGTTCCTGAACGTGTGGGCAGCATTAAATTCCTTGAATGGAAAGAAGTAAAATTATTACTGGATATGCAGCTGACTGATCCGCTAGAGCGCGATGTACGCGACTTATTTTGCATGTGCTGTCTGACTGCGCTTAGGTTCAGCGATGTGCTTCAACTTCGTACAACTGATATTCAGGAATACACTTTTGAAAACATCGAAGAGGTTCATCTTGGTTTAAACATCAGGCAGCAAAAAACAGACAAAGTTACTGTGATACCTCTGCTGAAAGAGTCTATCGAAATCATAGACAGAAACAAGCATCCTAAGAGAGAACTCATCATGCCACAACGTGCTTTACAGACTGTAAATCGTGTCATCAAACAGCTGGGTAAACGGGCGGGTATTAAGTCTCAACAGGGCCTTGTTACATTCAGGGGCAACCGGAAAGAAGTCAAAACCGTTGAGAAGCATAAGGTGTTAGCTACGCACATGGGCAGAAGGACATTCGTAACCATAGCAGCTACCAGAAAAATTCCTATAAGTGTCATCGCAAGTATCACCGGACAGAACCCAAAAACAACGCTTAAACATTACATGGGCGTAGTGGAGGTTGAGAAGTTTAGAGAGGTATCAAAAATGAACTTCTAAGTTTCTCATTCAAAGAATATTGCCGGAGGGTGAACACCTTGTTTTATGAAGCTGTCTTCCATGATTGCTTTTACCCTGTCTTTGTCCGTTTCCTTTACCATGAAGCTGTCGTGTATCGTGATGAACGGAATGTCCTTTGTCATCAGTTTGGGCGCAATCAGTTTAAACATGAAGGCGCTTTCCATTCTTTGAAGCAGGCAGGGCATCAGTCGAGAGGAATCGTTCTTGTGTTTCTTTGATTTTTTGTCTTGGTAGTGAATGATGTTGCTGAGTTCGGGTAAATCGTTGGCGCTGCACTTTCTTACTGATGCTGTAAAGGCGAACACATTAGGAAATGCTTTTTTGAATTGCTGTTGAAATACTTTATTTTCCTTAAACACTCTCTTCTTACAAAATAACACAGCTGCATACATTTGACTCTTAGCCTTCTTTCTTCCTTCTTTAAATGCTTCATCAGTCAATCCTTCCTGCACAAAACGTTCGTACAGCCCGCCCTCTATACTCAAACGGCTGAACTCTTTCCAGTCCTCACTTTCTCCATATTGGCGGGCGAGTTCAGCAATCGGGGCAAACTCCGGAATCATTTTACGAATCAAACCGGGTTTTGAACAGATGGAAAGGAAGTAGGGTTGACTGTTCTTTATATCTAATGAGACGAGTTTTTGATTTTCAAATCCTTTAAATCGGATGTACTGTCTTAACTCCTTTTTCATGCGAGTAATCTTGGTATGAAACCTTCTACCAAAATCGTCAACAACAAACCATGATAGCGAGATGTCGAAATCTTCCTCACAAACTTCGTCAACGTTCGTTTGCAGAACGTATTCTTTCATTCTGGTGAATACCGGACTCAATTTTTTGTCATACCTGATTTCTATTTCCTTGTTGTTGTACAAATCCTTTGTTCTGATAACAGATTTGATTGTTGTGAAATCGGTAACATTTTCGGTGCGGACTTTCAGTTCCTTACTCATGTTTTCCGGAATATTCCATCTATAGAGTTGTGAGTGTCCGCCTGCTGCATAACACTTCCCTCCGGCTCCGTTTGTCATTCTTGTGAGGATTCCTTCCTTAAGTAAAACTTCGAGATAACGGGCATAATGTCTGGTGCATGTATCTTTAAGAATGCCTGAATAAACAGGGAAGTAATCATTGTTGTATTGTTTTGAGTTTACTTTCCTTATTACCTTGTTGTGGTGGTACGCAAGAAAAAACTGGTGAATCATTATTCGCAGCCTGTCAGGCTTTACGTTGTGCTTCTGTGACAGTTCCTCTACAGAATGTATCCATACAGGTATTCTTACTTTTAATTGGCGTCCTGCCTCCTTACTAACTGATGCTTTCATACTGATTATATCAACTGAAAAGGCCGTGTTACAGCATTAGGTTCAACATAACAGTGCAATTCATATAATATTCGGGGGCTTTTTTTTTAAGGAATTTATATGGTTAAAGAGGATAACAGGGGGCACTCGGATATGAGCGGTAGCCAACTGATAATAATCAATAAAGAAATTTATGGTCAGGTCGGTCAACGGCAGTGTCGGATTATCCGGTAGAGGCGGTAGCCATCTATTTATTCTTTTAGGTTGGCTGGGCCAGGGGTAGAATACACTGTGGTTGAGGTGGGCTCGAGGTAGAATAAATCTGTGACTGAGGTGGACTGTCGGATTACTCGGTGGAGGCGGTAGCCGGTAATCCACTCTGAAAAGTTGGGCGGACAGTTCAGGTAAACAATGTTGCTGCCGGACAGTCCGGATTATGAGGTTGACGCCACAGCCTTGTTTAAAGTGCGGTTCCGTTTCATCACCAGGCATGTTTTTATATTCATTAAATCCGGTGTCGCCTTCAACTGCAAAAAGTTGACATAAGTACCAAGAAGCAGGCCGTATAGCCCATGAGATGCGAAGCAGTTCAAGTTTCTTTTTCCATACAACTTCGTCATCTATCCTCATTAAATCGTTTAAGGTTGTTTCGGGCTCCGTGGTGGAAGTTTTGTGCCGCCCCTTTATACTTTGGCAGTCTTTACATGAAAAGCGCCTTAAAAGAGCCCGTTTCAGCCCGCCATGTTTTCCTTCTCGGTTGGGCTTCTATATTCGGCTGATGTCAAAAAAAAGGCGAACCAGAGAGGAGTATGAGCGGATACTTTACTTGCAGTACGCCAAGATTGAAGTCTTGGACGAGACGGTGAGGCTGTTGCGTGTGCAAAGAGACTTACTGATTGAATCCAACAGAAGGATGAGGGAGGAACTCGGGTTGTCGCCCAAGAGTAAATCTTACTTCAAAGATAAGAGAGCAGGTGAGAAGTGTACTTGTTACAAAAATTGTAAGTCGGGCGGGAAGAAGAAACGAAAAGCTGTTGCTTAACTTGTGTCGGTTTAAACACAGGTTGGTGATGGGCACATTCACAACCTTTGTCTCTAAAGACATAAGTCAAAGTGTTTTTGAAGGGGTGTCCGCTGACACGAAGTCCTACTTTGTATCTTAAGTGGGACTTTCGTTTTGTGTGCAACTGATTGGTTTGCAATATAAAAGGCGGTAACGGGAGGTCTCACTCGAATAAAGTAGTCCCGTTTAGCATCAGTTAGCGCCAAGAGTGGGACTAATGCGATTTCTTCATGGTTCATCAACTAAAATACTGAATGAGTAAGCCAGGAACGACTACGACTACCTCCGGGATGGAATGGAACGCCATGCTCGGTCTTACACACCGATTGAAGCAGGACGGGAACCTCACTTTTTACCTCTTGATACTTACGGGTTGTTACTTCGGGTTGCGGGCGGGCGACTTGTTGAGGTTGTCTTGGTGTGATGTTCTCGGGCGAGAGGATTTTACGATTACTGAGCAGAAGACGGGCAAGACACGGAAAATCACGGTGAATCTGGTTGTGAGGGACGCCTTGAAAATGGTGAGCGAGCGGTTGGAGCGCAGCGGCAAGTATGATCCGAACGGCTACGTCTTTGCGAACAGGTGGGGCGGGTCATTGTCCATCAGTTACGTCAACAAACAGTTGCATAAGATATTCCCGAAGTACGGTGTGCGAGTGCAGAATCCGTCAACACATACATTGAGGAAGACTTTCGGAAAGGCGGTGTGGGAAAGGGATGGCAGAAGCGAGCGCAGTCTGATTTACCTGAGCGAGATATTCAGCCATAGTTCTATCAGTACCACAAGAAAGTATATCGGGGTGACTGAAAGGCAGATTGCTGATGTGTATTTGAAGTTGTAGGGTATTTAACCTGTGTTGGTTTGACAACAGGTTGGAAAAGAAATCTTTTTTGACTTCCCTTTACTTTCGATTTATTTTGAAGAGGTTACTTTTTATTTGCTAATTTGGGACACCCCGCTTACCTTTTTTATAAATCTTCTCCTAACAATAATCGTAAATGGTTTTCATCAATATTTGACAATTCCATTCTTCTCTTATAATCAGTTCTATAATCCCAAACTTCAAGTAACTTGCTCTCTTTCTCATTAACCGTTTCAACTTCCAACTTAAACTTGCACTCCTCAAAAAAGCATTTAAAAATGATGGATTTTTCTTTACTAAAAACACAAAACTCATTATTACTAATCCATTTACAGCTATTAAAAAGTTCTTTCCAGTATATGAATGTCGGCACTCCCTCATAAATCAGAATATCACAAATAAAATCCTCGCCTTTTAAAAATCTGACATAGTAAGCATACTTTTCAGGATGTGGTAAAACGACAAGTCGGGCGCAAATTTTTTGTTTGTTTAAAGATTTTAGTTTTGGGTTTAAAGGAATATAAAAAATGAAGTTGTTCTCGATTATTTGTTTTTTGGCATCTTCAAAAATACCCTTATCCCAACCCTTCTTTTCACTTAGCAAAAGAAATGCATTATGAACATCCTCTAACAAATTAATACGAGCTTCTGCCAAGCCATTCTCATATCTGTAGAATGGCTTCCTTATCCATACGGTGTAAACAGGACCAGTGTCCCATATCTCATACTCATTATCAAGCTTTTCATCTATAGAGATATTGATTTTCTTACACTTGATGAAACTCACGTCTGGTAAAAGATACAAGTATATCAAAGACAAATCTGCTCCGGGCAGAATGGTTGCATCTTTATCAGATTTGGTTTGGTATTCCCAGTATCTTATCTCAATCAACTTTACCATGGCTTACTAAGTATTTTGAAAATGTCAGGAATTGGTCTGTATTGTTCCGGCGGCAATATAGGCAACCTATTGGGTTTGTAATTGATTCTAACGTAATCATCAACATATTTCAATTCTAACAATAATGCATTTAATCTTCCATGAACATCTCTATTTAAAATTCTGTAGTCAACAGTATAGCCCTTAGGTCCATATCTTGCTTGCAAGTTGGGTTTCTGGCTTTTGGGACGGGATTCGCCCCATCTGTCCCAATTGCTGATTCCATATTTCAGAATTTCACTCTTTCCCGTCACATTATTTGTCATGAAAATTTCATATACAATGTGTTTCTCAGGGTTGTCACTGCGATTGCCGTGTTGATCTGTAATTGCTTTTCGGAGAATAAGTGCTGGGATAACTGCTATCAAAGCTCTTATTGCTTGTATCAAAGGTATTGCTATTGCGGCATTATTTGTATTACCTCCTGCTATCGCATTAACATCATATCCTGTTCCTTTCTTTATTTGCGTATTAACAAAGAAGCCATTAAGAGAGGGCGCATTACCGTGTAATGCTTTGGCAAGATACTTATTGAGATTGGACAAACCCATACCTTCAGTTACCCCCGGAAGGTTACCTAAAGTCAATGAACCTCCACTCTCTCCAAAGAAAGATTCTCCATCCATATCTGTAAAATCCAAAAACGATCCGCCACCCTCATTCATACTTCCCCCTAATGATAGATTCCGGTTATTGATAGCCCCAGGCGCGGGGTTTTTATTTACTTCGATTCATGCCTTTCCTACTCAATAATGAGATTACTTTCCCAAAACCTTCACTCGCAGACAATGATGGTCTGCTTGCCATAGGCGGAGACTTATCAGAGGAAAGATTGTTGTTAGCGTACAGCCAGGGAATCTTTCCTTGGTATTCAGAAGACGAGCCTATACTGTGGTACAGTCCTCATAAGCGATTTGTGATTTTGCCAAGTGAGATTAAGGTATCGCACAGTATGCGAAAGCTGATGAATTCATCAGATTATGAAATAAGATGGAATACTGCTTTTAGTGAAGTAATACAACAGTGTTCTATAACTAAACGAGAGGGGCAAACCGGAACATGGATTCATGAGGATATGATAGCGGCTTATACAAAACTGCACAAGAAGAAGATCGCCCAATCAGTTGAAGTATGGTTGGGCGACTCTCTTGTCGGTGGACTCTATGGTGTTGTAGTAGGTAACGTGTTCTGTGGTGAGAGTATGTTCAGTAGGATGCCAAACACTTCTAAACTGGCGTTGATTGCTCTGTGCCGCTCGGGTATTTTTGATTTGATTGACTGCCAGGTGTACACTTCGCACCTTGAAAGCATGGGTGCGAAGTTTATCAGTAGAAAGGAGTTTATGAAATTTATAAATTGAGTGGCTGTTTCAAATAATCAGATTGAACAATAGAGTCAATTTAAACAATATAAAATTTACTTATGGAGGATTTATACGAACAAACAATACATAAGCTAACCTATTTTATAGATAAGTTTCAAGAGATTCAGTTGGTAACCTTCTATTTTGAGTTTACAGATAGAAACCTTCCTTATGATTTCAGTTCATTTGACAAAAAGGAAATATTAAGAAACGAGTTCAGTAGCATCTATAAGTTATTCATTGATTATGACACATTCATTAGCGAAGTTGATGCTGAATTAAGATTGTTTTTTGGACGAAATAAACCGTCAACAAGCAAAAAACTTGCTCAGAAATTTCTTAGTACTATAGAAGAATTAGATAGCCAACTTGAACCTAATCGAATAAAGGAAAAAATAAAAAAGGATTTCATTCCTGAGAACCTGTACAGCATAGAAAAATTCTCGGAATTAACACCTTATAGAAATTACAAATCATGGAGGGACTTTAAAATTGAGATGCTTGATAAAGATTACTATTTCGATGATTATTTTGATGCTCTATACACCCTTTTGGAGATATTTCAACATACAGTTCTGAACTTTCAAACGGGGTATATAGAGGATAAGCGTAAAGAGAAAATTAGTGCATTAGATACACTTAATGAAGTTGGGCCACTTAATGAAGTAATATACAGTCATAAATGGGAACATTTTATCAAGATATGTAACTATTATTCAGAGGAACGGTTATTCAATAATGAAACTGTGAGAGCAAAATGTATTTCTCGAAAAGGGAATAACGAATTTATATGGCAAGGCATATCGGGTGATGGAGTCACATCTGTGATTCCACCATTGGGAGCTTTTGTGTATGAATTGCATGAAAAAGACTTTTTCGATTTTGTCTATAGATATAAAGTTTGTCAGAGTTTTTTGAATTTTTTCCATCTGTCTTCTATCAAAGATGGCAAAAAGCTTCTTTCAAAAATGTCAACAAATAGAATAGACTCTAAACGCAAAAGCAATAGATACATTGGTTATTTCAAGATTGATGTATAATAAATCAATTCAGGATAGATTGAAATAGTTAGTTAGGAAGGGAGTTAGGGGAGCATGGGCGCCTTTGAATAATCCGACCTTTGTATCATAAATTAATAAACAAAATTTTTTGCGGACGCGTTCAAAATTCTCTTTATCAATTTCCTTTTACTAACAAATTAAATCAATTCAAAATGTATTCAATTATAACAAAATCGGTTAAAAGCATTAAAACTGATTACTATCGACCAGAAAATAATAAAGAATTCCTATGTTCACTCAGTAAACTTGCTACTACAATTTTCCCCCTTGAAAAAATAGTGGTTCACAAAGGTTCTAATCAACTAATTGCCAACGGAGACTACTTACAATTAGCAATTCTTGAAGGAAAAGATGAAATAGAAGTAGTACTTGTAGATTTTCCTGACGATTATCTAATTCATGCCATCGTCACTCATTGGAAACCCACAAAAAAATATTCGGAAATGTTTAAGTTCATTGACGTCTTTATGGGCTATTATTCCAAGAAAAATGGCATGGGGGCTCAATTCAGATGTGATGAAAACCCTCACTCTTTGCGTGATTTTGTGGCTACAATCCTTGGCACAAACAGGACTTATCTGGATCAGATTGAAGCGATTGGCAAGTTCAATTTTGAACTGTTAAATCAAGTTGACAGCGATGAAACTGATCTCACTCTCCAAGAAGCATTTGCAATGGTTCCTAAAGTTCCCAAAACTAAGAAGGGAAATGGTAAAGGAGGCGAAAAAGGCAACGGTGGAGTTGTAATCCCAATGAAAAACTACACTGAAGCTGTTACAGATTTAAACAGTTTATCATTAGAAGAGTTGACTACTCTTACTAATAATCTGCCTTCATTTCTCGCGGAACAAATTGGCAACGGAATTCTGCCAGATGGGCTATTAATAGCAAAATGCTTTACCTACAATGAAACCTTTCAGGGATTCCATATTGTGTATGAAAATGATGGAAAATCGGTTATCACCTACATTGCATATACTGAAGACATGCGCGTGTCTCTACTGAAAGCAGCCTAATTCAATTAGAGGGGCGTTTTAGCCCCTTCTTTTCCTCAATCAGTTCATTAAAGTTTTACCCGCTGAAAAAAATCCAGCAATGCGGGGCTGGGATTTCCATGTCTAAAATTTAATAAAAAGTAAAAAAAACAATATGAAAAAAGTAAGATTCAAATTTGCATCGGTATACAGTGGCGGTGGTTTCGGAAGCCACGGGGCTCAAAAAGCGGGCGGGCAAGAAGTTTTCGCCATTGACTTCGATAAAACTGCTAAAAAAGCATTTCGAAAGAATAAACCCGATGTTCCATTCTTCAATATGAATGCCTTAGAGGTGACTGCTCAAAAAATGATTTCACTTGGTATAAATGAAAAGGATATTAGGAACATTGATATTCTGCTTCTGTCACCACCATGCACAGGCATTTCACGAAGGAATTTACACCGTCATCCTTTTCTACCAGTCAATTTATTACTGCTTGATTGTACGAGATTAGTGAATGAGTTTCAACCAAAGGTTGCGATTATCGAAAATGTAGATGGAATAGAGGATGATAATATGAAGCCGATATTAACACTCTTTATTGCAAGGTGTCAAGCTTTGAAAGAATACAATTTTGAATATAAAATTCTTAACGCCAACGATTTTGGTGTCCCGCAAAGACGCAAGCGTTTTGTTGCAATGCTAGTCAGAAAGGATATAGGTGTTCCGGTATTTCCAGAACCCACTACAAAGGACTATGAGGCGCTTTACATGAATAGGCTGTTTCCTAATTTGTTGGGGTTTGATGCAGGTGGTATCCGCAAAAAAGTCCTATCAAAAACCAGTGAGCAAATTGGTAAAAGAAACAAGTGGCAACACACATGTCAACCTTGCCCAACTTTAACAGCCACAGGCGGTGAAAAAGTTTTTGATATTAAGGAAGGGAAAAGAGACGTCAACAGACAGGAAAGAGTAATTTTCTGTGGTGCCCAGGGAATGAACTTCGATGGCATCACTGATAGGGAATTAGGATTTGTCAGTGGAAATGGAATTATGCCGCCATTTATGGAAGCAATCTGTAACAAAATTGCTACTACCTACTTTGACTAGGTGGATTAGAACAAAGGATTGTTTGATTAGAAAATGGATGCTCAATAGACATCCATTTTTCTTTATTGGGAAATCACAAAATAGGTTCTGTAATTATCGCAACTTACAATTTTTGTAACATCAATATGATTTACGTCTCACCTGAGCGCGATTCGCTGTTTTAACTCACAGAACCTCATAAACTGAAAATGGACGCCTTAGGAGCGTCCATTTCAGGTGGGGAGACAACAAAAGACTACCGGCTACTTCACCTTGTAACCGATACCTTTCACCACAGCCAAAAAAGGTTTGATGTTATCTGCTGTAAACTGAGTGCACACAGCCACCGTTTTATCCTTCAGTTTGATAACATGTTCATCCTTGAAGAAGTATCTGTCCCTCGCGCCCGAGATTTTTCTTGCTTCTTCAACTTCCTGAAATATGCCGAACCTGTGTAACAAGGTGTCAGGGAAGATTTCCTTCAACTGCTTGAAGGTTATTTTAGGATTTTCCTTCGCATAGTGCGAAACAACCGCTCGTACCAACTGTCCTTTCGGATACTCCTCACCATTGAATTTAAACTTCGTGTTGTCGCGCCCCTTTTTCACAGCCTTTGCTTTCGGTGCTTCTTCTTCCGTTCCGGAAGGAGTTGATTCTTCACCTGGTGCTTTCGGTTCGCCCTCAACAACCGGTTGTAAGGTGTAGGTTGTTTCCGCGCCCTCCCCTTCCGATGTCAATCCTTTAAGTTTTTTCAAAAGGTTTACCAGTTGGATGCCCTTGATGCCTGTGGCTTCTGTAATTTGTTTCTTAGTGGATGCAGGATTCTGCGTTAAGAATTCGGCAAGTTTTTCCTGCTCTGTCTTGTTCTTCATGTGTAAATATTTTGTTTACACGAGGGTAGCAGGAACCGATGGAAAGGAGAAAGAAAAAACAGAGGAAATAAAAAATCTTGCGATTGTTTGCGATTGCCTTTGTGGTGTTTCTTAAAACAGCAAGAAAACTCAAAATCGCAGCTCAATCATATCATTTACCTTCCATATTGCCTATCTTGATTGATATGGGAAATACAGAACTAAGAAATGCTGTTTCCAACATGGATACAAGTAATGAAATCAAAAGAAAACAAACCTACATAAGCATCTATGACATGTTGCTTAAAAAGGATTTGCGTTGCTTTGATAAGAAAGGGTTCGTTCATAACTCAGATGGTGAGGTTATAATCAATAAGTGTATTGAGATGTTCACTTACACAAAGGAAGAGGGAAAGACTTTCTATCTCTATAACCTGCTTGCCTTGTTTCAGGAAAAATTCAGAGGAAAATCAGTTAATGATGATGCGCCTGAAAATGCCAGTCATACGTTTATTCCTTTTCCCAAACACTTATCTGACTGTTAATGCAATTCCTTTTTTCGATGTCGAGATATATAATTCATGTACTCAAATAACTTCACGGAAATATGAAGATTGCCATAGTTAAAGACAAGAATGTAGCAAGGGTTTTTGTTGAAGGTTTTTCATTTCGTAGCATTTACTCTTTGCTAGATGATATACCTGCTCAGGTAAATCTGCTGGTGTTAATGAATGATGATAAAACATACAGCTATGATGATAGAACTTCTCGTCATAGTCCTGAACTGGAAGTATGCAAAGAGGAAATGACAATGAAAGAATTGGGCGCACTGGTTGAATCATTTGGTTGTAAGGAACCGTATGAATTAAGGTTAACAACTTGGGGTTTCAAAATGAGACTACAGTTCCATAAGGCTTATAGCATTGACTTCACAAACAAACTTTATTTCATTCATTTCTTCTATCAAATCAATGGCTACATCAAAGAATTTGAAGAAGACGATACTGAAAAAATTTACAGTGCTAAACAGTATTTCCACTGCAAAGAATTTGAAGATGAATTCAAGTCCTGCCGTGACTTCAATGACTTTGTGTACCGCAGGTTTGAGAAGTTTAGTGCGAAGGTTGAGAGAGAGGCAAAGAGAATTTCTCTATAATTTTTGTCAACTCAAATTTATAGCCAGCATAAGTTGTAGCTGTTAACAGTGTGACTTCCGTCTTCACATCTTGGAAAATAAAACCCTAGAGTCCTATATTTATGTTTACTCAACAAATCCTTATCAGTGTTCATTTCCAATCTGCTTTTAGTGGATGAAACTGAATTGTCTAATGTTTCGTTTGGTGTAAGTCTGAGTTCAAATTTCACAACTGATGTACCACATTTATCAATACTTTCTATTTCACCCTCTACAGATATTTCATTACTAGTATTAGATGTACCTGTCCATCTTATGCTCTTCTTATTACACTTAATGCCATAACTCTGGTTTATCTTCTTAATGTTAGAAGCAACTGTTTTTACAATGAATTTATCATTCGACTTGACTATACTGTTTTCCTGAGAACTAGCAGTTAAATAGAGAAATAGCGAACAGATTAGAATGGTAAAGTTTTTCATTATGTACTTCGTTTGGTTAATGTGTAAATTCTACAACGATGCAAGAATAAAAACAATTTTAAAATATAGCACATGTGCCATAAATTAAATCCTTTCTGGATTACCATTGAAAACAAATAACACCGAACCTTACACAGTAAGTGCAAGACTTAGTTCAATTCAAAAATTGTATCGTATCCAAGAATACCTTGGTTCAGATAAAATAAAGAATTTACTTGGATTTACAGTTTACTTAAAGACAAACATTTGTTATGAATTAACACTAGATTTTAAAGTCAAAGAGTTCCTTTAAATCAACATCAAGAGTTCGCGCAATTATAAAAATTGTACTTAAGGTTGGATTAGTCTTTGCAGTCTCAATCCTTGCTATTTGACTAAGTGCAAGACCTGATTCATAAGCCAGTTTCTCTTGGGTGAAATTTTTCCTCTTCCTTACCTTTTTCAGTTGTAGTGCAAAGGCTTTCAGTCCTTTCTCATCAAATACAAGAATTCTCTTTTTTGTACTACTTTTCACAGGGTGTGAAAGACTACAAAGGAGTCAAGGATAATTATAGCACTTGTGCCATATTTCGTTTATTTTCGTTTCATAGTCAATTGGCTATTTAATAAACTAACAAAAAACGAAAAGGCATGATTAAAACAGTATTTCTGACACTATTATGTACAGTATTACTCAATGTTACTGCTCAGCAACAAGTAAAGACTTATTACGATTGGCAAAAAGTACGCCTTAAAGAAAACTACACAGTTAACAGCATCGGCCAAAAAAGCGGGGCATACAAATTGTACGATCAAAATGGAGTTGTAGTTAAGGAATACAACTACTTAAATGGCTTAGAACATGGACTTTGTTCTGAATATGTGGCATTACCTCAAAACCAAAGAATACTAATAGCAAAGGGCAACTATAAAAATGGGAAGGTTGATGGACTATTCGTAGAGTATTGCAGATACTCAAATTATAAAAGTAAAACTCAAGAAGGCCTTTATAAAAATGAAAAAAAAGAGGGCCTCTGGAAGGAGTGGTGGTGTACTGAAATTGACGACAAATACTATTACGACAAACTGAAGAGTATCGCCAATTACAAAAACGGAAATCCAGTTGGAGAATTGATTACATATTCAAAAGACGGTAGTATTGAATCTAAGGGCTCATATCTTAATGGAAACAAAGTTGGTAAATGGACTACATACGCTGACAATGGTTTCATTCTGACAAGTGAAAATTACGATTCAGATGGAAACAAAGTTGGCTATTGGAAATACTACAGCGGGCTAGATTCAACAAAAACTATCAGCGAAGGCCTGTATAATAAAGGGATAATGATTGGCAAATGGAAGCTCATAGAAGATAATAAAGAAACCATTATTTGGAGGATAAACCAACACTCATACAACATGTACAGAGATCATTATGTGGTTGTCACTTTTGATAGTCTTGGTAATTTACAAGGGGACACTGTTCTAGGCTACTATAATTCAGGCAACATTTTGAAGAAAACGTTTATCAATGAAAAAGGAATAGAAAACGGCAAATGTGTTTATTACTATGAATCAGGGGAAGTGTCAGATGAAACTTTCAAAGAAAATGGAGAATTGTCAGGTGAAGCAACATCATACTATAAAAATTCAAAGTTGAAAGAGAGTGGCAAGTATAGTAGGAATCATAAAACAGGTGAATGGAAAGAGTTTAGTGAATCAGGTAAATTAGTGAAAAAGTACTTCTACTATTATGATGGAGAAATTGAAAAAATCTACCACTATGATGATAATGGGGCTATATCGAAAATTGAAGAGAAGGGTCAATAATCTAACATACGTAACAAACAACAACTTATAAAACGTATGGAAAAAGAATTGTTACTAAGCATTAATACACAACAAAATGATGCGTCTTTGACATATTCAGGTTTACACAAATTATAGTTTATGTGCATTTAAAAGTAATAGCGAATATTGTTGTCTATCATGAATGGATATAATGCTATTAAAAAGGAATTAGAAGTGCATTCTGAGTTAAATACTCAAGTTACTACCTTATTCAACCTTTTCCTTAAATCCCCTAAAACTGAATTTGCTGTTAGTGAATTCTTAACTAACCTCAACCTGCTAAGAGAACGAGGCGTATTAAGAGAATGGAATCCAAGCACATTAAAACTAGAGGGTGGCGATGCCTTTTTTTACCTATGGTTCGAATATCTACAAACCTTATTTCCAATAAAATTAGATGAGGACTATAAACGTGTAACTGAGTTTATTGACAAAATAGAAGATTATTATAGGGGACAAAAAATACAATCAGGCTTACTTTCTCTTGTTCACAAAATGGAACAATGGCTAATAGTTACTCTTAATAATGACTATGACTATGATTTCCATGACTATGCACTAACACTTGTGAAGGATGGTAAAGGAAGAGACATTTATGATTTTGTAGAAAGGTTCGGTAAAGCATTACCATATTTAAAAATATCTCATGAAAGACTCATTCCTATAGTTCTACATCTAAGCATAGAGCTCAATAATAACAAAAATGCAAACCCTTATGGTTCATTACGAATCGGGTTAAAGGACTTAGTTTTTGGGAACCCGATTTATGGGATACAGTTACTTAACACTTTAAAATTAGTAAAGGATTCTCATGAATTTGAGGCTTTAGTATTATCTGGATTGATTGAGCAGGGAGGAGTAGATTACCTCAATCAAATTAAGGACAGCTACCTTGAAGAAGCACCTAACGTTTTAGCAAATTCATTTTCACTTCTTAGAAAATTGAATGACACTTTAGCTGATTCGGTATTATCTGTTACTATAAATTTCGACTTAACTAAACCTAATGTAGTCAACTATCTACCCTCAATTTTTTACAGTATTATACAATTCACGGATTGTACCACTGAATTAAAGTCAAAAGCATTTTCCTCACTCAAATCAGCATGGACTATTTCAAAAGAAATCAAACCAAATATTTTGGGCGTTTTAGAAAATATAAATGGATTTGAAAATGAAAGACGAACTTTTCTTTTAGAGGCATTTGATGATGAGGATGTAAGTATTTCCTGGATAGGCAACATGTACGGCTTGACCGAAATCACCACACCTGATTTTATTTTTGATTTAATATTGGTTATTGCTAATAGGGTTAGGTTACAGTTTGACGTAAAGGTTTTGGAATACCCACTAAGTGAACTTAAGAGAAATGATGATGGAAATTTTTCCCACGTACTAATTCAGCTATTAATTCATGACAATGGTTTTGTTCGATTTGCCGGAAGTAGAATCTATACGCATATAACGTTCGGCAGAGGGAAATTTCGTTTTAAATATGACATACTTTCCTTGCAGGAAACCGAGCAGATTAAACTTGTTATTGCTGTACTCACCGAGATGAATCCTCCACAGGATACTTTGGCTAATATCTTAAAACTATTAGACTCACCTTATAAACGAGTCGTTGATATTCTTATACTCAAACTAAAAACAATGGTGGAGTCATTCTTCGATAGCGTAAACATTGAAATGCAATTAGGAATAGAGGAAAATATTTTCAGTAACACCACAGCACTTAAAATTGTACATACACATCATGAACAGTTTTTAAAACATATTGAGGATAAAAAAAAATTGAAGGAATTCAATCCTTTACTAAACGAATACAATTTAGCCAAATACTATTCTGAAACCGTTCATCGCAAAAATTCACGGATGATAAATGAGGTTATGAATAACAATTCAGTCATATCCCACATGGGACCTACCATAAATCTTACAAAAGGAGGCGGATGGAAAGTAGAAGGTAGAGAATCTGTTCAACAACTCGGACACATTAGCAGTTCCGCACCTTTTCCGAGAATTTATTTTATAGCCCCTGAATATTTGGACAGAGTTATAGCTAACAAATATTTGGTGAACTGGAAGCAAATATTCAAATGGGAGCAAATTCAATAATAGTTAAGGAATATCTTGAAAGTTTGAAAGAAGATAAGGAACTGGATTATTTGTTTCCTCTTCTGCTTTCTGTAATGGGTTTTGAAGTAATTACAACAGCTAAAGAATCTAAAGGGCAATCCCAATATGGTAAAGACACTGTTGCAATTGGCAAGGATGAAGCTGGTGTAGAATGGCGATACTATTTTCAAATAAAAGCAGGCAGCGCCAAGGATGTTACCGATAGAACTTTTTATGAAAAAGATGGAATAAGAGACTCGTTACTCCAAGCTAAAGATACCCCTTTATCTGATTCTACCAGACCTGACTTTGATAAGTTACCTATCAAAATTGTATTAGTTCATCCGGGCGTGCTGAAGGAAAACTTTCGTCCAACTTTTGAAGGATTTATAAAGAAAGAGTTTACTCCGGAACATTTCGAGCATTGGCACATTTATAAACTGATTTCGCTTTTCGAGGAAAACCTGTTTAATGAATGTCTTTTAATTGACGATGAATCCTATAAACTCTTTAAGCGCCTTCTGGTATTGTTGGATGCTCCGGGAAATGACTTCAATGATTTACACTTATTACTCGACCATCTCATAAAAAATCATGCAGCTGTTTCAGGGAGAAAATTTCAGAAACTTTTTGCCAGTTTTTATTTGATTGGTGCTGTGGTTTTTCAATACTCTAAAGAGTCAGGCAATCTGCATTCCGCACGCGAATGTTTAACGATTCTAATACTTAAGGTTTGGGCTTGGATTTTAAGTCAGAAATTAGACACAGATAAAATCACTCTGCGGGAATTCCGTAAACTTCTCAAAATTCACTATGTGGCGCTTGACGAATATTTTGGCAAAACATTTCCCATTGCAGTAACTCAAGATGGTTTATTTGCGGAAGGCTCTGGCTTTTATGAAGCTATAGGATATCCACTAAGAAGTTTCGAATACCTAAGTTATTTTTTATATTACTATGAAGCGATGCCCTATTCTTTCGATTTCGAAAGTTGTATTGATGAAGAGAACTTAAGTAAAATACGCATTGAACAAAAAGAGCGGTTAATTTCTTTAATCTCTTCAAACGATGGATGCTCAAGACCAATAATGGATTACCATTCAATTCCAATAACTGTGCTGTTCATGTTTTTTGTTAAGGATGGTATTACTGAATCGCATTTGAGTTTTATTGGTTCTTATCTTTTTGGAGTTTTCGAAAATATACTCCTGCTTAAATCAACACGTGACAGGTATCCTTTTGTTGGAACAAATCTCAAAGTTTTGGCTGAATATAGTGCTGAGGGAAAAAAGCCTGAAGAATACTTTGATACATCGAGTATTCTTATTCCAACTCTATTTGAGCTCATTGCAGTTCTTAGTTGGCAAGAAGGATACAATCGTTACAAAAGTGCGTTTGATACAAACTTGAGTAAGCAAATTCCTCATCCATTAATAAAAGATTTTGATTTTGAACAAAAGTTGTTTGAAGGCCATCAGCATAATGGTTATTACGCTGAAACCTTAACAAAAGATTTCCCTCAAAAAATTAGTGAGTTTAAGGATAAGATGAAAATAAAACCCACAGAGGATTTAAAATTCAGAACCGATGCTGCTGGCTTTCGTTATCTAAGATTACTCGCACACCTACATTATAAGAATGAGTTACCACCCTTTGAGTGGAGGAAATTTCTAAAAGAAAACGATTCGCAAAGTGATCTGACATAAATTAACTGCGTATTGAGTGCTTGTATTTTTTAAATCATAACGAATTCGGCTTTAATAATTCTCTTTATCAAGGTAAATTCAGTTCAATCTCAATTCAAATTCAACTTACAACTTTTGTAACTTACACAAGCTATTACACAAACTTTGCTTCCTCTGTTTTACCGCTTATATTACAGTTATCATAACTAATAAGTAGCCCTGTCCTTAGTTGTAAGCTGCAACTAGCTGGTTTTGATAGTAATTGTGCACAAACTGATTTCAGGTTATCTGTTCATCTCGGGCAACGACCAATTAGGTACAATAAAGGTTTCAGAGGTTTTTAACATCTGGAACCTTTTTTTATTTCAGCCGTTAATGGTTTTTAAAAGAAAACAATACACGAAACCAACTCACACACATTTAGATATTGCAAACGAACAGGTATTACTGTTTCACAATGAAACATTTGTAAACACGCGATAGTTTTATCATCAAAAATGTGTCAGCATACTTTAAGACGAAAAAAGTTTACACTGTACTAACTGCAGCAGATTAGCGGCATTAAGTCAAATCGCACAACCCAAATCATAGCCCGACCAAGCCGGGCTATGATTGATAAATTTATGGCAATACAAATCTGAAACCTGCAAAAGCCATTGCACCGCGAATGGGCCCCCAAATCAAACTCGCATCAAATTGCGATGAAACCATATTGTTATCTAAACCAATAATTGGGCTTGCTTGAGTTTGATTCAAAATGTTTTCTGCACCAAGATAAACTTCAAACCATTTTTTGTGGATGTACGTAATTTGAGCATTCAACAAAAAGTAATTCTTTGAACGTTCCGAAACTTGGAATCTTTCTTCGTTGCCGGCTGTACTTGGCACACGAGCTATGCCATACCAAGTTAGATGCCCGTTAAAACGCCAGCGCTTGTTCTTTAATATGTATTCCATAGAAGCCAAGGCTTTGTGGCGCGGACGCAAAGGATCCCATTTTAATCCATCTTTGAATGTGGTACGCACATCATCAAATTTATATGCAAGCTTTACATCAAAGCGTGGCAATACTTCGTAATGCACTTCTACTTGTACACTGTTGCTAAAACTTTTGCCATCTAAATTGTAAAAGCGCAGCTGGCGCACATCCTCTAAATCTGTTACCAAGCGATTGGTAAATTGGGTGCGAAAGTAATCTACCGTAATGCCGCCTTCGCGATAATCTAAATAGAACTTGTAGCTTAAAGTAGAGCCGAAGTTCCATGAAGTTTCGGGTTTAATTTTATCGGGCAAAGAAATGCTGCGATTGCTTGCCAGCAAACCAAAATGCTCGGCAAAAATAATTGGCACATGATAGCCCTTGCCTGCGCTTAACCGTACACTAAAATCATGTAAAATATTCCATTTAAAGTTTAAACGGGGCGAAAAAAACGGACCGTAGAGATTGTGATAATCGGCACGTACACCGGCAATTAAATTGATTTTATGCTCATATTCATAAGTAACTTCGGCAAATGCGCCCGGCACCAGCTCGGTTCTTTTAAGATGAAAAGTATCTAAATTTTCGCGCACATCGTTAGCCTGAAACGAAGCTCCGAACTTTAAAAAACTTTCTTTTAAAAACTCATATTGGTAAATTAAATTGAAGTAGCCGAAATGCTCGCGAGCGTTATATTGTTTAGCGCCAATATTGCCTAATTGCTGGTGATAAATGTATTTGTACTGAAGACCAAGGCTACTTTTTTCATTCAGCAAAAAACCGGTTTTTAAGAAAGCACTTGCACGAGCTGTTTGCAGTTGCATTGTCCACAAATCATGCCCGATATGCTTTTTTGAGTTGTGCATGATTTGTCCGCTTTTTCTATCCTCGAATGTTCCCGAAAAGGCCGAAATGAGATTGAATTTTTTACCGCTGATGTAGGTAAACCGCTGCATAAGGTTGGCTTGTTTTACCAATGGATTGTCCACAAATTCATCGCGGTTAAAATCCATAGGCATTAAATTTATTAAGCCGTGCGCCATGGTTGAGCCTGTCCATTTCGAGGCAAGTGTATTTGTGTCGGGCTTGCTCAGTTTGTACGCGCTTTGCAAATTCAACTCGGTGCGGGCATCTTGATTGATGTACACATTAGCATAAAATCGCTCGGCATTCTGAGGTTTTTTGTATTCAACATTTATCTGCCCGGTCATAGATTCGTAGCCATTTACCACACTGCCCGCGCCTTTGTTTATTTGTATAGATTGCATCCATGGCCCCGGTACATAACTTAAACCAAATGTTTGCTGCAAACCGCGAATGCCTGGTGTGTTTTCTTCGGTAAACTGTGTGTAGATTCCATCTAAGCCCAACATGCGAATGTGTCGC
>Ga0209573_1002495_pt1 | contig 23269 bp, 23 predicted proteins | sample TNRBio252014_DNA_FD_185870 | JGI IMG/M metagenome (GOLD analysis project Ga0209573, IMG submission 185870) | Wastewater treatment Type I Accumulibacter community from EBPR Bioreactor in Madison, WI, USA - TNR Reactor_6/25/2014_ DNA (SPAdes)... | ecosystem: Engineered > Bioreactor > EBPR >...
TGGCGCAGCGGGGTTTCCGACCTTCCCGGAATCCAGGATTAACCTTGCATATCTTTATGAGGTCCATGCATGAATAGCGAACGGATCGTCCGGATCATGGCCGGATCCTTCATTTTGCTGTCGCTGCTGTTCGGGGCGTCGGCCAGCCCGCTCTATCACAGCAGTTACTGGTTGTGGTTCACCGCCTTCGTCGGCTTCAATCTGTTTCAGAGCGGCTTCACCCGCTTCTGTCCAGCGGAGGCGATCCTGTGGAAGCTGGGCGTCAAAAAGACCGGCGATCCGTCTGACTGCTCGACCTAAGGGATCGGCGATGAGCGATTTTACCGAATTCGCCCTGCAAAACTGGCTGTTGTTCCTGGCGCTGTTCGCTATTCTGGGCATGTTGGTCGGCGGCGAGATCTTGCGCAAGATGCGCGGGGTGAGCGCTCTCGACGCCGTCGGCGCCCTGCGGCTGATCAATGACCGGGACGCCGTGATCGTGGACATCCGCGACGCGGGCGAATACAAGGAAGGCCACATTCCTCAGGCTCGCCACATCCCTTTCGGCGCCCTGCAAGAACGCTTGGGCGAACTGGCCAAGGTCAAGGACAAACCGATGATCGTCTATTGCCGCACCGGCGCGACGTCCCAGTCGGCCTGCGCCCTGCTCAAGAAAAACGGCTTTGCCGACGTACACAGCCTGAACGGCGGCTTGCCAAGCTGGCTGGACGCCCGTTTGCCGATCAGCCGCAAGAAACCCTGAAGGCCGTGCTGGAAGCTCGCCATGCCGAACATCGTTCTGTACAGCTCCGAATCTTGCCCCTACTGCCGGCGCGCGCGAGCCTTGCTGGACCGCAAGGGCGCGGTCTACACGGTGCTGGACGTGGATCGCGATCCGCGATTGTGGCGCGAGATCGCCGAACGCACTGGCCGCGCCACCGTGCCGCAGATTTTCGTCGGTGACCGACACGTCGGCGGTTGCGACGACTTGGTCGCGTTGGACTGGCGCGGCGAGTTGGATCCACTGCTCGATCCCCTGTGAACCCGCCGTCTCCGGTGGGTCTTTTCAGCCCTCAAACCTAAACCTTAGAGCATTCGCATGAGCGAGCAACCGCAAGCTTCCCAGCACTTCGAAATCCAGAAGGTCTATCTGAAGGACGTGTCGCTGGAGACGCCCAATTCCCCGCTGATTTTCACCGAGCAATGGCAGCCGCAAACCGAGGTACGGCTGGAAACCGGCGCCACGCCGCTGACCGAGGATTTGTTTGAGGTGGTGCTGACCCTGACCATCACCACCAAGCTCGGCGAGCGCACCGCCTATCTGGCCGAAGTCCAGCAGGGCGGGCTGTTCACCCTGAAGGGTTTCGACGAGTCGCAAACGGGCCACATGCTGCACGCCTTTTGCCCGAACATCTTGTTTCCCTTCGCCCGCGAGGAACTGGCCTCCCTGATCGGCAAGGGAGGATTCCCGCCAGTGCTGCTCAATCCGATTAACTTCGACGGCATGTACATGCAGCGCTTGCAACAGCAACAGGCGCAGGCGGTGGGGGTCGCGCCGCCGGCCACGCACTGACGCGCGACCGCCGTGGCCACGGTCGCGGTGCTCGGCCCCGGCTCCTGGGGCACCGCGCTGGCGTTGCTGCTGGCGCGCAATGGCCACCCGGTCCGGCTGTGGGGCCACGACCCCGAGGAAATCGCGCCGCTGCGCCGGGAACGGGAAAACCGTCGCTATCTCCCCGGCATTCCCTTTCCCCCGGCCCTGACCGCCGGCGTCGATCTGGCGGAAGCAGTGGCCGGCGCCGATCTGGCGCTGGCGGTGGTGCCCAGCCACGCCTACGGGGTCACCTTGACCCGGTTGCAGCCGCATCTACCGACGGGCGCCGGTTTCGCTTGGGCTACCAAGGGTCTGGAACCCGGCGGAGGGCGGTTCCTGCACGAGGTCACGGCGGAGATCCTGGGCGCGGCTTGGCCGGCGGCGGTGATTTCGGGACCCAGTTTCGCTCGCGAAGTAGCGATGGAGTTGCCGACTGCGGTCACCGTCGCCTCCACCGACGCGGCGCACGCCCGGCGGGTGGCGGCTCTGCTGCACGGCTCCAACCTGCGTGCCTACACCAGCGCCGATGTGATCGGCGTCGAACTGGGTGGAGCGGTCAAAAACGTGCTGGCCATCGCCGCCGGCATCGCCGACGGTCTGGGCTTCGGCGCCAACGCCCGCGCAGCGCTGATCACCCGCGGCTTGGCGGAGATGGCGCGGTTGGGTCTGGCGGTGGGCGGCCAGCGCGGAACCTTCATGGGACTGGCCGGCATCGGCGATCTGGTGCTGACCTGCACCGACGACCAGTCGCGCAATCGCCGGTTCGGTCTGGCCATTGGCCGGGGCGAAACCGCCGAGAAGGCTTTCGCGGCCATCGGTCAGGTAGTGGAGGGCGTGGCCACGGCGCGGGAAGCACTGCGACTGGCCCGGCGGCATCGAGTGGAAATGCCGATTACCGAACAGGTCAACGAAGTGCTGGATCGCGGCCAGGATCCGCGCCGGGCGGTGGAAATTCTGCTAGCGCGCGATCTCAAGCCGGAGGCGGTCTGAGGCCGGCGCCGGCGTTCCGCTAGTTTGCCAACTCATTCAGGTGATGCTATCCAGCAACGGTTGGTGGTGTCCGTCCACCTCGCGATCCGGCCCGCTATAAACCCGTGGCCAGCGCTTTTTCACCACCGGACTGTCGCTGGCCAGGGCGTGGCAGGTGTTCAGCACCGGCGGCGGCGCCCGGTCGGCGGCGGGTTTGGCGTCTTCCTCGTCGTAACGCTGGCCGTAAAGCGTCTGGAAAAAGGTGGTGGCGACCGGACCGAGCAGCTCGGTTATGTGGGTGCAGCCCTGCACGCCATTGAACAATTCCTTGAGCTTGAGCGACCAGCCTGGCCCGATGCGCGCGCCGATCAGTTGTCGGTAGCGGGAGGCAATAGCGGGGCAGAGTCCGAACGGCGCGGCGTCGGTGCGGGCCTCCACGTCGCGGATCTGGAACTGATCGTCCACCGTCAGGCGAATCCGCATCTCGTGCAGCGGTTCGCCAGCCTGAATGACGCCGCCCCGATCCTCGTTGGGAAACGAGTAGGCCTTGGTGTCCACGATTTGGCCCTCGATATCCCACAGTCCATCCTCGCGACGATAGCCCACGCATTGCACGACGCGCCGGTGCAGCAACTGGCGCGGGACGGGAGCGGAGAGCGGCATGAGATTCTCCAGGTAAATTGGGGTTAACCTGCGGTCGGATGTCAGTCGAAGAACGTACCGTCCATGATGCACGCCAGTCGCCTGTCCACTTCGACCAGCACCCTGCGCTTCTGGTCGGGAGGGTAGTCCCACCAGCCGGCAATTTCGTCCAAGGTACGAAAACAGCCATCGCAGAGCTGGATTTGCGGGTTGATGACGCAGACGCCGATACAGGGGGAGGGCGGATCGCTGGGTGAAGCGGCGGGGTCGGCGGTCATGGCGGATAGGTGGGAAGGTCGCGGTATCGAAAGGAAAATGATACCGCACCGCAGCGGGGCGAATCCATAGAACAAAATGGCTTGTGGTGGAGCGCGCGCCAGTGGGGATGGGGTTGGCCGCGAAGACTTGGGAAAAATGATTATGGGCTTATCGAGTGTGCTGGTTTGGAGCACGCGCCTTGGCGCTTCGGTTGGGCGGTGGCGGCCCGACCCTCGATCCTAATGGTGGTTTGTGGATTTTCCCGCCGTCTTCGCGGCCAACCGGTTTAGCCGGATCAATCAAAATTGCACCAACAAACTTTCTTTATCAAGTAAACCAAAGGATCGAGGCCGCGCTAGTCAGGATAAACCACTATTGAAATAGGACATTACCTTATAAAGATAAATTCAGGCGGGCAAGATGAGCGATAAGTACAAAAGCGATGGGGTTTGCGCTTGTATGGACGCAGGGTCGGGTTTAACCTTTACTTAAAATGTAGAGGAGCGGACTGGCCCGTTCTGGCGGTGCGCTGCAGCGGGCTTTAAACCATCAAACGACCCCAGGGGGAATCCCATCATGTTGACCTATCTAGATTGCGTGGAATTGAGCGACCTGACCGAGGAAGAGATCGAGGCCATCGCCGAGCACGAGCATCTGCCGGAAATGGCGGCCCTGGAACTGGGCAGCTATCTGGTGCATAGCGCGGAAGGCGTCCCCATGATCAAGCGCATCATTTTGGAGGATATCGAGGAGGAGCGTCGGCGCGGTCACGTCGACAAGGCGTTGAAGCTGAAGCTGGTGCTCAAGCACTTCGTGGATACTCATCCCGACAATCCGGCCAAGGCGTGAGCGAAACCGGGGTTTCGGAGTATGACCGGGCGGGATCAGGGGTGCTCAAGACCAGGGTTCGAGCAGCAGGGCCTGAACCTCGGCCGGGTCCGCTCGCCGCATGGGTCGGCCATTTACCGGGCTGAGCGGAGCTTCCCGCTCGGCCAGCAGCCCGAAGACCGTGAGATCGATGCGGGCTTCGCCAGCGGTGAAGCGAAAAACCGGCAGACAAACCCGAGCGCCGCTGGCCATGTTCAGCCTGTGTTCGTCCGTCTCGAAGGGAATATGGCGTTCCATTAGGAACAGCGTGATTTCCTCGGGCGATTCGGCGAACAGATGTAGGTGGATGCTGGCGTGTGGGCCAACGGCGCCACTCAACACCGAACCGACCAAGCGTGGGCGAAAGCGCGCCAGGAACCGCATGGCGTCCAGCGCGGTTTCTCGCAAACCGCGCAGGTGGATGGCTTGGCGGTCGGCATGGAACAGCCGCTGGCGGTCGAGCAGGGCTTGCTCGATGGCGACGTTGTCCGGCAGGATGGTCCGGTCGTCGATGGCTAAGCGCAGGGCGGCTTTTCGCCTGGCGGCGCCAAAATTTTGAACGCCTTCCTCGACGATGAGCCGGGCGCATTCCTGGGCGATCAGGGTCTTGAGACGGCGGTCGTCGCGGGGACGGCGGGGCATGGGCAAACTCCGGGCGGGCATGGGCGGCGGTTTGAGGCGAGGACAGCAACCATCCGCGGATAAGCCGGGCCGCTGCCCGACACCGTGGATACGATCATTTGCTATATTCTATGGAGCGAGCGTTCGATCGTCCGCTCCGATCAAGCGAGGAAGCGTAACTTGGCTCTGTTCACGCGTAAAGAACCCATTCTGGGCATCGATATCGGTCCCTCGGCGGTCAAGCTGGTCGAACTGAGTCGTTCCGGACCGCGGTTTCGGGTCGAAAGCTTTGCCATCGAGCCGCTGGGCGAGGGCATGGTGGAGGATCGTAATCCTGCCGATACCGACGGGGTGGCGGAAGCGATCAAGCGGGCCTGTCGCAAGGCCGGCACCCGGACGCGCCGCGCGGCTGTCGCCGTGCCGACCTCCAGCGTGATCACCCGCACCGTGCCGATGCCGGCGGACTTTAAGGAGGGCGATATCGAGGTCAACCTCGCGATCGAGGCGACCCAGTATATCCCCTATCCTATCGAGGAAGTGTATCTGGATTTCGAGGCGAAAGGCTTGTCTCCGGCCAGCAGCGACATCCAGGATGTCATGCTGGTGGCCACGCGCAAGGAGAACGTAGATACCCGGGAGGCGACTCTCAAGGATGCGGGTTTGACGCCAGTGATCGTGGATGTGGAGGCCTACGCCCTCGAAAACGCCTTCCGACTGCTGATGGAAAGCCTGCCCAAAGCGGGCGGCGAGGGAGCGTTGAGCCTGACCAAGGCGCGGGACAACCTGACGGCGCTCGTGGATATTGGCGCCACCCTCACTACTCTCTATATCCTGCAGCAGGATCGCGTGATCTTCACCCGCGAGCAGCGGTTCGGTTGCGACCAACTGACCGTTCGGATCGCCGAAACCTATGGCCTGCCCCGCGACCAAGCCGAGCAGGCCAAGCGTTCGGGCATGGTGAGCGAGGATTATCCGACCACGATTCTGGAACCGTTCAAGCAGATGCTGGCCGAGCAGATCGGTCATGGCTTGCAGTTCTTTTTTTCCTCCGACCAGTATGTTTCTGGCCGCTATAATGTAGATACTGTGGTCTTGGGCGGTGGGGGCGCCACGGTCGTGGGCTTGGACCGGGTCGTGGCGGACGTGCTGGGCATGACCACGGTGGTGGCCAACCCCTTCAAAAACATGGGGAGCGCCGCGCGGGTGAACAGCAACGCCCTGCTGCGCGACGCGCCATCGTTGCTAATTGCCTGTGGGCTGGCCCTGAGGAGCTTCGACTGACATGACGCGCATCAATTTGCTGCCCTGGCGCGAAGCGCGCCGCGTCCAGCGGCAACGTCAACTGATCGGAATGCTGGTGGCGACGGCGCTGTTGGGAGCCGGCATCGTGTTTGGGGTGTACACCGAAATCGATAATCGCATTAAGTACCAGCAGGAGCGCAACAATTATCTACGCGACGAAATCGCCCAGCTCAAGAAGGCGGCTGAGGAGATGAAGGAGTTGCAAAAAGTCAGAACCCGGCTGGTGGATCGTCTCAACGTCGTCCAGAAATTGCAGACGGTTCGGCCCGGCATGGTGAGGATGCTGGACGAGCTGGCGCGGCTGGTGCCCCAGGATATCTACGTGACCAGCTTCAAGACCGCCGCCAATCAGGTGACGCTCAACGGTATCGCCCGCTCCGACAACATCATTTCCGAGTTCATGCGCGACCTTAAGAAAAGTCCCACCAATCTGTTCGGCGAACCGGTGCTGCAGGTGGTCGAAACCCGAAGCGTGAACAACGTACAGGCGCGGGTGTTCGAACTGATCGTGCCGCTCAAACTGGGGGGAGGGGTGGAAGGCGATCAGGCCGGCGCGGGGGGTAAGAAGACATGAATCTGTCCGAGATCAACCTCAGCAACTTCGATCTGCGCGAGGCGGGCGATTGGCCGCTGGCGGGCAAGGCGGTGCTGGTGGTGCTGGTGCTCGCCGCCGTGCTGGGCGCCGGGTATTACTTTTTGACCAACGACCAACTCGCGGAGCTGGACAAGGTGACCAAGGAGGAGCAAACACTGCGTCAGGAATTGGTCGAGAAGTGGCGGGTGACCGCCAACCTGGAGGCATTCCGCCAGCAGCTCAAGCAGATGGAAGCGGATTTGGAGGTGATGTTGCGCCAGTTGCCGACCGGCACCGAGATGCCGGACCTGCTGGAGGATGTGTCCAACACCGGCAAGAAGAACGGCTTGGATTTCGAGTTGTTCAAGCCCGAGGCCGAGAAGCCGAAGGATTTTTACGCCGCCAAGCCGATCACCATCAAGGCCAAGGGCACCTATCATCAGTTTGGCGCGTTCGTGAGCGGAGTGGCGGCGCTGTCGCGGATCGTGACCCTGGAGAGCGCGACGATGGCCAGCGCCGCCAGCAGGGATGTGGGGAAGAAGAAGCAGGATATCAAGCTGACCAGCGAGCCGCTGACCATTCAGGCGACGCTGCAGACTTATCGCTACATGGATGAGACGGCCAGCGCGCCGGCGGCGAGTGGTCCGAAACCGCCGCAGAAACAGTCGCAGCCGCAGAAGAAGACGGGAGCCGGCGAATGAACGCGCGTGTTGCTGTGAGATCAGCGAGATCGGCGGGCGTGGTGTGGCTGGGGGTGGCGCTGCTGGTGGGATGCGCCCAGCCGGATCTGAGCGGAGTCCAGCAGTTCGTGGCGACCACCCAGAAGACGACGCCGCTCAAAAAGCTCGATCCGCCGCCGACGATCAAGCCGTATGAGCCGTTCGCCTATACGGCCCAAGGCATCAAGGATCCGTTCGTACTGGCGCCATTCGCCCAGGAAGAAGAATTGGAACTGCCGCAGGAACTGGTGGCGCAAAGCCCCAATTATAAGGGTCCGCGGCCTGATCCGAATCGGGTGCGGGAAGAGCTGGAGAAGTACTCGCTCGGTTCGCTCAAAATGATGGGCACCTTCCGCATGGGCGGCGGGGGCGAGTTGTGGGCGCTGGTTCTGGCTCCCGATAATGTCGTGCATCGGGTACAGAAGAACAATTATCTGGGCACCAACCACGGCAAGATTATCGGTATTACGGAGCAGCGGGTCGAGCTGAAGGAGATCGTTCCGGAGGGGCCCGGGCGCTGGCAGGAGCGTGAAGCGTTCCTGTCGCTTACCCAATGAGTGAGGGGGAAGTGTCATGACGAACAGGTCCGCGAGCGAAGGCCAACATGACCGTCGGTCGGTTGGGGGGTGGCTGCCACCGTGGGTGGCGGTGCTGGGTCTGATCTGGGGAATCGTGCTGGTCGGGGCGTGGGAGGCGACGGCGGCGGCGGCTGCCGAGACCGGGCCGGTGGTGTTGCAGGGCGTGGATATCAGCCCGCTGGCGGGCAATCGCTTGCAACTGCGATTTCGGTTGTCGGCGCCGCCCAAGGGGCCGCCGAGCAGTTTCACCATCAACGAGCCGGCGCGGATCGTGCTGGATTTCCTGGATACCACGAATGGCCTGAGCGCGCGGCAGCAGCCGATCAACGTCGGGGTGGCCGACAAGATCAGCGTGCTGGAGGGGGCCGACCGGACCCGCGCCTCGCTGAATCTGGCGCGGCTGGTGCCCTACAACGTGCAGGTGCAGGGCAACATGGTGGTGCTGACGCTGGAGAACGCGGGCGCGGCGCCGGCGCGGACCCCGGCGCCGACGCCAGCGGCGGCGGTGAAGGCGGCGGCCGCGAGTTCGCGGCGGGCCGACGCCGAGGGACCGGTGACGACGCTCCGCACGGTGAGCGATGTCGGTTTCAAGCGAGGCCCGGGCGGGCAGGGGGTGGTCACGGTCAAGCTGTCCAATCCCAGCATCCCGGTGGACGTGCGGCAGGAAGGCAATCAAATCGTCGCCGATTTTCAGAAGGCGACGCTGGCGCGCGGGCAGGAGCGGCGTTTGGACGTGACCGACTTCGCCACGCCGGTGATGACGATGGAAGCTTTGAACCGGGGTGGCAACGCCCGCCTGAGTATCCGGCCCAATCCGCCGTTCGAGTACATGGCCTATCAGGCCAACGACTTGTACGTGATCGAGGTGCGCCCGCCGCAAAAATCCAAGGAGGAGGAAGACAAGGAGGCGCAATTCGATCCGTCCAAGAAGAAGTACACCGGTGATTTGCTGTCGCTGAATTTCCAGGACATCGAGGTGCGGGCGATCCTGCAAATCCTGGCGGATTTCACCGGCCTGAACATCGTGGTCAGCGACAGCGTGAAGGGCAACCTGACCCTGCGCCTGCAGAACGTGCCCTGGGATCAGGCGCTGGACATCATCCTGCGCACCAAGGGCCTGGCCATGCGGCAGAACGGCAACGTGATCTTCATCGCGCCGACCGAGGAAGTAGCGGCGCGCGAGAAGCTGGACCTGGAGTCGCGCAAGACGGTGCAGGAACTGATTCCGCTGCGCACCGAGATCATCCAGGTCAATTACGCCAAGGCGAAGGACCTGGCGGATCTGCTGAAGCGGAAAATTACCGCAGACAAAAGCTCCGAGCAGAGCGTTTTGTCGCCGCGCGGCGATGTGGTGGCGGATGAGCGCACCAACAGCCTGATCATCAAGGACGTGCCCGACAAGGTGGCGGAAGTGCGCGATCTGGTGACGAAACTGGACCTCCCGGCCAAGCAGGTCATGATCGATTCCCGCATCGTGATCGCCAGCGACGACTTCGCTCGCGATATCGGCGTGCGGTTTGGGGTGTCGGGCGTCGGCACGAATGGCAATACGGTGAGCACCGTGAGCGGCGGTTTGAACGCCACGAATTCCATGCTGACCGGCAAGGAGCCCGACGAATCGGGTAGCAACATTACCGGTACGCCGGGCGACGATGTCGGCGTGGTGGGTAATTTGGTCAATACTGGTCAACCCTATCCGGCGATCATTCCCGCCCTCACGGATCGGCTGGGAGTGAATTTGCCGGTGGCCGGCCCCAGCATCGCCCTGGCCATCCTGGGCTCCAACTATCTGGTCGATTTGGAGCTGTCGGCCCTGCAAACCGAGGGCAAGGGCGAGGTTCTTTCCAATCCGCGAGTGGTCACCGCCGATCTGAAAAAGGCGACCATCATCCAGGGCCGGCAAATCCCGTATTCGGTGGTGAGCGAGGACGGTATCAGCACGCTCTTCAAGGATGCCTTGCTGAGGTTGGACGTCACGCCGCAGATCACGCCGGATGACCGGGTGCGGATGGACCTGAAGGTGTCGAAGGACGATCAGGGTCCGAACGTTCCGCAGGCGACGGGGGGATTCGTGCCTTCGATCGAGAAGCGCGAGGTGGAAACCCAGGTGCTGGTCAACAACGGCGAAACGGTGGTGCTGGGCGGCGTGTTCGAACAGACCAAGACGAATAGCCAGGAAAAGGTGCCGTTGCTGGGCGATATTCCGTTGCTGGGTTACCTGTTCCAGAAAAACGGTAAATCGACCGCCAAGCGCGAGCTGCTGATCTTCGTGACGCCGCAGATTCTGAAGAACGGCGCGGTGGCCGAGCGTTGAACGTTCGAGAAAACTTCATTCTGTCGTGGGGAGTAGAGTCATGCGATCACGGGTAAACAGGTTGCGCGGGTGGTTCGAGCTGTTGCTGCTGGCCGCCATGCTGGTCGGCTGGAGCGGCGCGAGCCAGGGGGGCGGGTTTAACGGGCCGAGTTCGACGCTCTCGGTCGAGATCACCGCGGACAAGACGACGCTGCCGGTCAATTTTTTCGATGTGGGACCGAGTACGAGCAATGCCTATACCACTACGGTTTACGTCACGGTTAGGCAAAATGGCGGAATCTATGCGGTACCGGGTATCCAAATCAGCGTCGCACAAGGGCTGTCCAGTGGCGCGTTGTACTATTTGGATGGCGATCCGGAACACGAACAGTGCCCGACAGGGGCCACATGCCCTCCAACCGCCACGGTTCCCAAGGCGTATCGCACGGTGGATTTCGAGGATACAACGGGGGTGGTGTCGGCCCACTTTCTCTCCAGCGGTACGCCGGGGACCGTGGTGTTGACGGCCACGGCCCAGGATCCGAACACCAAGAAAACCATCAGCGCCAATCTAACCATCAATGTGAGCGCCGTGGGCAGCGCGCCTTCGTCGGTCAAGTTCGCGATGGATCCGGCCCTGGTTTATATCCGCGACAATCCCCTGGGCACGACCACCGTAACCCAGAACACGGTTAAGTCATTCTATATTCTTGTCCTGGATGATGGCGGTTTGGCGGTTGGCGCGGGCGCCGGGAACAACAACTTGCGGGTCGAAATGCTGCCGAACCGGCCGAATGGCGGCGAGTGGTTGAGCACCGCCGATGTCCAAGGCAACCCGCAGGAAGGAACCCGCGTCTTGACGGGCACGGTCGGCGGTCTGGCTTACTTGACCTTGCACAGCGGCACGTTGCCTGGCACGGTCGTGATTTCGGCCACGGCCGACCGCGCCGATAACAACGTCGATAACGGTATCCAGAGGGGCATCACCAATTACGCCATGGTGTCGATCGGGACGGGTGAGATCAAGTCGTTGACCTTCACCGGGCCTTTCGCCGATACGGTATTCAGCCGTGGCAATAATCTCGTGGCGTGTGTTGATGATAGCGGGAATTGCCAAATTGGCGGCGCTCTGGTCGACCGGGTATGGAACGGCATCTACAATCGCATCATCACGGTCATTGCCAGCGATGCTTTTGGCAATCCACCGCCGGCGGGAACCCCGATCACGTTCCGACTGATCGATTCGCCGCTGGACATGCTGCAAAACCGCTATCCCGACCAGGGGCATGGCCAATTCGTCATCACCGGCACCACGGGCGATCCGGCGGAAGGTGGCTCGGAGTTCTTCGCGCCTAACCGCAAGACCAAGCGGACGGCTGCGGATACCTTGAGTCCGTTTGTGGTGCCGAATGGCGTATCGTTGGCGGTTGCCGATCTGCCCTGTCTTCTGATGTTGCAGGATCCGGAAATCATTAACCCAAATTCCAGTACTATTAACAGCTTGCCATCGGAAGGTCGACTGGAATACCACGTGGGTAGCCGAGTCGTTGTCGGGCGGCCGGGTAACAACACGCTGGTTGTCAACACCCCATTCAACCAAGTCAGCCAGAACGTCGGCGCCAACGTCTGGTGGACGGTCGGTTGCCCGCCCCACAAGGGTAATGTGTCGAATTTCGACAGCGATACAACCGGCCCTCTTAACGATAATACTTCGGTTGTGCTGACGAATGACAGCGGCGTGGCCAGTACGTTGATGAGCTATCCGGCCAACCAAGTCGGGCGGCGGTTCATGGTGGCGGCCGAGTCGAACGGCGGCAAGGTGGGCGCGGTAATGACCCACTGGTATCTGGGGATGCCGAACGGCATTTTGACCATCACGCAGCCGGCGAGCTTGGTTGCGTCGCTTGGAAACTTCTTTGCCGAGATCAATCCGGATGTTCTTCCTATTAATATTCCGAATTGGCCGGCACGGGTGCAGGTGGTTCAGACCGTGGATCCGGGCACGGCGATCAATCTGCCGGTGACCCTGCAAGTGCTGGATGGCGGCGTGTGCAAGGCATGGAGTCTGGATCCGGATAAAGTGTGTGTGCAACTGGCCCGGTCTCCGGTCTCCGGTGTCCCGATCGCGGTGGATATCGTGATCAATGACCCGGCGGAAGCGACGGCGGTCGCGGCGGAGGAAGCGGTGGCGCAGGCGCAGGCGGCCTACGATGCGTTTGTTGCCGCCAATCCGGGCGTTTGCGATCAAGTGGTGACCGATGCCACAACAGATCCACCAACCATTGGAGATCGGGATCAGGCTAAATGCGCCAAGCAAAAGGAGTTGGTCGCTGATCTGGATAAGAAGAAGATCGATGCGGTCGAGGCGCGCACGGTCGCCAACCTGCATTCGCCCACGGCGTCGGTTACGCCGGCGACCTTGGCGAGCGTCGGGGGTGGCTATGCGAGAGCGGTTCTGAATGTCGATGACTTACCCACGGATGGCAGCGTGGACTTCTTCTTCTCCACGGTGGGGCCTGACGTGAGCAGTGAGACGCTTCAGATCACGGTGCAACCACCGCCGCCGCCGGAGGAGGAGACTCCATAGCAGGGCATCATGATATTCTGACCAGTGGATCATTTATTCCCTGGTCAGCGGGTTGAAATGAACCGGCGGCGACCCCGCCGGTTTTTTTATGGCAGCGAACGACTCGGATATCGATTCCCCTCCTTGGCATCTGTCTATTACACACATCTCCAACCATATGATTCTGTTAGTATTAAAAGCCAAGAGCGGTTTCGACGACTGACCCCCTCACCCTGACCCTCTCTCCCTTGGCAGGGGATAGGGACTGAATGATTGCATCAAACCACCCCGGCGCTTTGCGCCACCCCTCCTTAGCCAAGGAGGGGAGTTCGATGGTTTAATTCCGCTGGTCGGCGAGAATTTTCCAAGAGGCCATACAAAAACTCCCCTTTCCCCTCGAGGGAGAGGGGGTGGGGGACGGATCCAGGGGACAAAAAAAGGGCCGCGAATCGCGGCCCAGAAGTTTAAGCGGGGAGGGCGCTACTGCCCGATGATCGTATAGGCGGTCTCCGTCACCGCCGACTCCGCCCAGCCTTCCTTGAAGGCAATGGCTTTCAGGTTATAAATGATGCTGGCCTTGGAACTACTGGGACAAGCCAAGGTAATTGACTGACCATTGGCGAGCAACGTACCCGATGTCGGCGTTGGGATACTGCCATCCATGGTGTAGCGGATCGAAGCGCCCGCTGTCGGGCTGGTGATGGTCACCCTCAGACTTCCTTGATAGAAACCACTGGGTGGATCAAAGGACGGCGCCGCCACCGTCGCCAATGGCCCCATGAACTGACCGAAGGCCCACGGTCCCAACCCAACCGGTATCTCGGCGATGACCCGATTGACTTGGCTGGCCGCAGCGTTCCAGCCGCCGACTACCGACACCGTGTTGCTGGCGGTATTGGCGACGTAGACCCGCCGGTTATCCGGGCTGACCGATACGCCATAGGGAACTCTGGGTTGGTCGTCCAGCCGCAACTGCACGATGCCGGTCACGGCATGGTTGGCGGTGGTGTCGATCACGAACAACCGGTCGCCGGCGCCGTCGGTGACGTACAGTCGCTGACCATCCGGGCTGACCGCGACGCCGCGTGGCACCAGCGGTTGCGGCGCACCGCCGAACTCGTCCAGGGCGATGATGCCGATGACCCGGTTGAAGACCGTCTCCATGACCGAGACCGTCCGGTCACCGGAATTGGCGACGTAGACAAACTGCCCGTTGGGATGGACCGCCACGCCTTCCGGCGCCCAGCCGACCGCGACCGAGCCGACCTGCGTCTTCAGGTCCGCGTCGAAGATCGACAGCGAGCCAACGCACTGATCGGGGTTGACGTTGATCGGCGGCCGCGCCACCAGCGCGTCGCATTGATCCACGTAGGGATTGGCTGCGTCGTCCGAGAACGAGTTGACCGTGCGGTTGGTGACGTACACCAGCGGGATCAACGGGTTGGGATGCGCCGCCACGCCGCGCGGATAGGGGTTCGCCGCCAGGTTGGGCACGTTCAGGTCGATGAACGGCTGGTTGGTGCTGGTGTCGATGACCGACAGGCTGAAGCTGCCTTCGTTGGCCACGAACACCCGCGAGCCGGTGGGATTGATGGCGACGCCCAGCGGCGCGGCTCCGACCGGAATGACGGCGATCACCTTGCGTTCGGTCAGGTCGATCACCGATAGCGTACCGTTCGTCCTGCCAAACTTGGGGCGATTGGCGACGTAGAGCCGGGTGCCGTCGGGATGGACCGCGATGCCGCTGGGACCGACGTTGTTGATGCCCGACGGGATGTTGTCGATGGCTTGGTTGATGTCGGGGTTCACGATGGACACCGTGCCGCCGGCGTAGTTGGTGATGTAGGCTGGCCCACTCAGCAGACTGTAGGCGTGCGGCCCAAAGGAAACGACCAGGTTGACCTTGCCGCTGACCGGCAGCGTGACATCCGGTGGCGGATTTTGCCGGATCACTTGGCCGGCGGGCACGTCCTGGCTGCGCTCGTTGGAGACCAGACCCGCCTGCAAGCCGGCATCGATCAGCTTGGCGGTGGCGGCGGCCAGCGACAGCCCGACGACGTCCGGGACTTGGGTGGTCGGCCGGGCGCCCGGATCATCGGGAATGGGACCGAGCGACACCACCAGACTGATTTTCCAACCCACCGGAACGAGGGCGGTCATCAGCGGATTTTGGCTGATGACGCGACCGGCTTCGACCGTGTTACTGGTCTGGCGGGACACGAAACCCAGTTGCAGGCCGGCCGCCTGGAGGATGGCGGTGGCGTTAGCCAGAGTCTGCCCGACCACGTTCGGCGTTTTCACCGGCGGTTGCGAACCCGAGGATACGAACAAATTGATGGTGGTGCCGTAGGCGACCATCGTACCAGCGGTGGGGCTCAGGCCGGAGACCCGACCGGCGGCAATCGTGTCGTGAGGTTGCACGGTGATGGCGCCGACATGGAACAAGCCGACCGCGAACAGGCTTTCCCTAGCGTCTTCGACGGTCATGCCGATCACCTCGCCGGGCACCGCGACCTCCTGGGGCTGGGAGAAGCCCTCGGAAATAATCAGGGTGACGGCGCTGCCGAGCTTGACTTGCGTGCCGGCCACGGGATCGGTGCCGATGGCGTTACCGGCCGGCATCGTGGGATCCGGCTGTCTCAAGGTGCTGCCGACGGTGAGTCCGGCGTCTTGCAGGACGGATTTCGCCACCTCCTCGGGTAGGCCCCTCACGTCCGGAATCTTGACGACTCCAGCGGGACCCAGCGATACGGTCAGGCTGACGGGAGTGCCCACGGCCACCTTGGCGCCGGCCGCCGGACTCTGGGCGAGGACGATGCCGGCGGGGACGGTGTCGCTGTACTGTTTGAGGACCGCGCCGACGCTCAGGCCCACGCTGCGAACGGTGTTGGCAGCGGCGGTCTGGGTCAGCCCGACCACGTTCGGAACCTCGATGGCTCCTGGGGGAACCGGCGGATTGATCGGGGCTTCGGTTCCCGAGGAGATCACGAGGTTGACGGCGGTGCCGGGAGCGACCAGAGCGCCGCCACCCGGATTTTGACTGATGACGGTGCCGGCGGGAACGGTGTCGCTGGCGGCCAGGGTGACGGTGCCGACCTTGAGGCAGACGGCTGGGGCGGTGCTGCAGGTGCCGGTGATTGCGGTCCTGGCGGCCGCCAGGGGCAGGCCAACGACATTGGGAACCGCGATGGGCGACCGTCCCGAGGAGATGACCAGACTGACGGCGGTGCCGACGCCCACCTGAACACCAGAGGGAGGAGCCTGGCTGATGACGCTGCCAGCAGCGACGGTTTCGCTGGTTTGGAAAGTAACGGTACCGACCACCAGGCATTGGGTGGTGCCGGTCACGCAGGTGGTCTTGATCGCGGTCTCGGCGTCGAATTGCGTCTTGCCGACCACGTTGGGAACGGTCAGGAGGGGCGGACCCGAGGAGACGACCAGGTTGACGGTGGAGCCGGCGGAGGTCACAAAACCGGCGGCCGGGTCCTGACGGATGACATTACCCTTGGGAACGGTGGCGCTGGCCTCCTGGGTGACGGGGGTTCCCGTCGTCAGGCACAAGGCAGGGTTGCCGGCCACGCAGGTATTGTTGATGGTGAGCGTGGCGGTGTTCTGGGGTTGGCCAACCACATTGGGGACCGTCAGTCGGTAAGCGACGACGATAGTGACGGTACTGGTGGGGGAGACGCTCGCGCCGCCTGTTGGGTTCTGGCTGATGACATTACCGGCGGTAACGGTGTCGCTGAAGGCATAGGTGACGGTGACGCTCAAACACTTGTTTGGAGTAAGAGGATCGTCATCATCGTCACCACATGTTGTTGTGATCGCGGTTGTGGCGGCTGCTTGGGTCTGCCCGACCACGGGCGGGACGTTAACATTTGCCGCCGAACTGATTTGTGGGTAGGCCGAAAGAATAAATCCGATTAAGATCAATAGAAAAGACGTGGAAAAAAGCCTGATTCTTGATTTCATAAGGAAGCCCCACGCTTAAGGCATGACAGCACAGGTGCCTTGGCCCTGTTCGGAAGTCGCGGCTCAATCGAATCGCGTCATCCCCCCTTCGATGCAGCTTCAAGTATAGCATCATAATTTTTCGGCGGGGCTAACACCGTGGGTTGATCTGGTTGGTTTTCGCTGGCCCTGTTGCTAAACTTCAACTACAAATGTAGTCATTCCAATCGGAGTATTTCAGTGATGTCTGCCAGCACGTCAATTCGGATCAACCAGGATCTTTACGAGCAAGCCAAGCAAGATGCGGCGTTGGAGCATCGTTCCATTGCCGGGCAAATTGAGTTTTGGGCGCGAGTAGGGCGGGCCGCTTTGGATAACCCCGACCTGCCCGTCAGTTTTGTGGCCGAGTCCTTGGCGTCAATGGCCGAACCGCGCGACCAGTCCCAGCCATTCGTCCCCCGGAATCGCCGCGCATGACGTGGTCCGTCCGGCAAACCCGACGGTTTTCCCGGCAGTATAAGAAGTTACACGATAACACTGCAGCCGATGTGGATAGCACGGTCGCTGAGGTGGCGCAAAATCCCCAGATTGGAGAGCGCAAGAAAGGGGATCTGGCTGCCCTGCGGGTCTATAAATTTCGCACCGGAGGGCAGTTATATTTGCTGGGATACACGCTGGAGGAGGACATACGCCTCGTTTATTTAGAAGCCGTCGGCCCCCACGAAAATTTTTATCGAGACTTGAAGCGCTAGCTGCCCGCTCAGACCGCACCACGCTCGCCCGCAGCGCCGGCTCATCCAGCGCGCGCTGATCCACCTTGAGATAGGGCCAAATAGTTTCTGGTAGTTTCTGGCAAAATCAACTAGACCGGACTAAGCTAATGCTATTTCTAATGTGTCAGGGTTTATCGATCATGCAAACTGTCAATATCCACGAAGCGAAAACTCACCTTTCCCGGTTCGTTGACCAAGCGGCGGCTGGTGAGGAAATTCTGATTGCGCGCGCGGGCAAGCCGGTAGCGCGACTGGTGGCGCTGGCGTCAACCGAACGCAAACCTCGTACTCTGGGCTTGGGCAAAGGCCGCTTCACCTTGCCCGAGAACTTTTCCAGCCTGCACGCCGCTGAAGTTCAGCGGATGTTTGAGGTTGGGGAATAACTGATCATGGAAAAGGTGCTTCTCGATACCAACCTCTTGCTGGTGGCCACCATCCAGCCGGATGCTTTGCCCAACGATATCCAACAACAGCTAACAGATCCGACCTGCACCGTGTTCTTCAGCACCGCCAGCATTTGGGAAATTGCGATCAAGCGCTCGCTAGGCAGGGAATCGTTCGATTTCGAACCGGAAGACATTTACCGGTTGGCGCTGGAGACCGGGTTTACCGAATTGCCTGTGATGTCGCGCCATTGTTTTGCCTTGACCCGGATGGCCTGGCATCACAGCGATCCCTTCGACCGATTGCTGGTAGTGCAGGCGCAATCCATTCCAGCGTATCTGTTCACCACCGATGGCGTTTTGGAAAAATACTCCGAGTTGGTCAGGAAGATTGACCTGAGTTAACCCCCCCGCATCGGGAAACCACACCATGCCCTTCAGCGTCGCCCTGCTGCGCAAAATGGACCAAGTCCCGCCGGACCTCAAGGAAGTGTTGTGGTTGCTGCTCGAGGAAATCGAGCAGCAACGGGAAGCCGCAGTCACGAAAACCGATTTCAATCAGCTCAAGGAAATCGTTCGGGATTTAGCCGAGGCCCAGAAGCGCACCGAGCAGCGGGTGGATACCCTGGCGGTGCGAATGGAGGAACTGGCCGAGGCGCAGAAGCGAACCGAACAGCGGGTCGAGGAACTGGCCGAGGCCCAGAAGCGCACCGAGCAGCGGCTGGATACCCTGGCGGTCCGGATGGAGGAACTGGCCGAGGCGCAGAAGCGGACCGAGCAGCGGGTGGATACCCTGGCGGTCCGGATGGAAGAACTGGCCGAGGCGCAGCGGGAAACCACCCGGGAAATCGCCAGCCTGAGCCGCGCTCACGACAATACCCGAAGCCAGGTGGGCGGACTGGCCCGCACCATGGCCTACGCCCTGGAGAACGAGGCCTACCGGATGCTCCCCGCGTTCCTGAAGACCCAGCATCAACTGGAAATCAGCGAACGCATGGTGCGGACCTGGATCAATGGCGAGGAAATCAACTTCTTCGCCCGAGCGCGGCGCAGCGGCGAGAACGTGGTGATCATCGGCGAAAGCGTGATGCGCCTGGATGATTGCAGCAAGCTGGCTCAGCTTGAGCGCAAGCTGGATGCGGTACGAGCAGTGGAAGCCTCACCACTCGTACCCCTGCTGGTGACTCATTTCGCCCATCCGGACTTGCTGGCCCAGGCCCGGCAAGCGGGCATCGTGGTGGCGCAGAGCTTTGAGTGGGGCTGACCGCTGGCCAGCACCCGTCGGCTTAGGCCACCGCTGCGCACGCTCGCAGCGCCGACTCGTCCAGCGCGCGCCGGTCCACCTTGAGATAGGCCACGCCCTCGGCGGCCACCACCACCGCTTCCGCCACCCCCGGCACCTGGGTCAGTTGCCGGGCCAGCAACCGGGCCTCCGCCTCGTCCAGTGCGCCCACGTTGAGCAGATAGCTGCTCAGATAGCGCGGGTTCCGCATGGTCCAGGCCACCAGCAGCCAAGCCAGCGCCGCCAGGGTGGCGAAGGCGAACACGCCCTTCAGGCCGAACAATCCCCGCAGCCAACCGCCCAGCGCGCCGCCGGCGAACGCCCCCAGAAACTGGCTGCTGGAATACACGCCCATCGCGGTGCCCTTGGCGTCGGGCGGCGCCAGCTTGGCGATCAGCGAGGGCAAGGTCGCTTCCAGCAGATTGAAGGCGGTGAAGAAGACCAGAAGCAGCGCGGCGGTTTCCAGCGCGGTGTCGTGCAGGGCCAGCAGTCCGAACTCGGTCAACGCCAGGGTCAAAATCGCTCCCAAAAACACCGGTTTCAGCCGGCGGTATTTCTCGGCGACGATCACGAACGGGATCATCGCCGCCATCGAGACCACCAGCGCCGGCAGGTAGACTTCCCAATGTCGGTCGTTCGGCAGGCCGGCGTCGCGCAGCGCCAGCGGCACGGCGACGAAGGTGGCGGTCAGCAGCAGGTGCAGGGTGAAAATGCCGAAGTTCAGTCGCAGCAACTGCCCGTCGAACAGCACCCGCCCGAACTGCGACGCCACCGGTTCGGCGTCGCGGTGAATCCGACTCTCCACCGGATCGGGCACCTGGAACCGCACTACGACGATGCCGAGCAGGGCCAGCACCCCCGTCAGCCAGAAGATGCCCGGCACGCCGATCCAGCCATTCAGTACCGGCCCCAGGATCATCGAGACCGCGAACGAGACGCCGATGGTCACGCCGATCACCGCCATGACCTTGAGCCGATGGTCCTCGCGGGTCAGATCCGCCGCCAGCGCCATGACCGCCGCCGACACTGCGCCGCCGCCCTGCAACGCGCGGCCAAGAATGACGCCCCCGATCGAATCGGCCAGCGCCGCCACCCCGCTGCCCAGAGCAAAAACCAGCAGGCCGAGGTAGATCATCCGCTTGCGGCCGTAACGGTCGGACAGAAAGCCGAAAGGAATCTGGAACAGCGCTTGGCTGAAGCCGTAAATGCCGATGGCCAGACCCGCCAGCGCCGGGGTGTTGCCGCGCAACTGTTCGGCGTACAGCGCGAACACCGGCAGAATCATGAACAAGCCCAGCATTCGCAGCGAAAATACCCCCGCCAGCCAGAACGCCGCCCGGCGTTCGTCCGTGGTCATCCCGTCGCGCATCAAACCGGCCGCCTTCATCCCGCTTCAATCCTCCGTTTCTCTTCGAATCAAGGCCGCCAATAGTACTACTGTTTTGATCGGTTCTCGTTCCCACGCTCCGCGTGGGGATGCGTCCGGAACCGCTCCAGCGGCCCGCTAAGGTTGCAACCTCGGGACGGGGCGGGGCTCCCACGTTCCAGCGCGGGAGCCAGACCCTACCTGTCGGAATTTATGCGCCAATCCGCTAGGCGGGAACCTCGCTCAAGGCAATGCCCAGCGCCTTGGCGATACCCGCGCCGTAAGCGGGATCGGCCTTCAGGCAGTGGCCGATGTGACGGATCTGAATCTCGCGCGGCGCCTCGCCAATGGAGCGCGCGGTATTCTCGAACAGTGTCTGTTGCTGGGCCGGCGTCATCAGGCGGAACAGGGCGCCGGGCTGAGAGAAATAGTCCGCATCATCTTCCCGGTAATTCCAGTGATCGGCGTCGCCGAACAACTTGAGCGGCGGCTCGGCAAAATCCGGCTGTTCTTGCCACTCGCCGTAGCTGTTCGGCTCGTAGCCGAGCGTGCCGCCGTGGTTACCATCGACGCGCATGGCGCCGTCGCGGTGGTAGCTGTGCGCCGGGCAGCGCGCCGCGTTGACGGGGATCAGATGGTGGTTCACGCCGAGCCGGTAGCGCTGGGCGTCGCCGTAGGAGAACAGCCGGCCCTGCAACATTTTGTCGGGCGAGAAGCCGATGCCGGGCACGATGTTGGCGGGGTTGAAAGCGGCTTGCTCGACCTCGGCGAAAAAGTTCTCCGGATTGCGGTTGAGTTCGAACACGCCCACCTCGATCAGCGGATAGTCCTTGTGCGGCCAGATCTTGGTGAGATCGAAGGGGTGATAGGGCGCCTTCGCGGCGTCGGCTTCGGGCATGATCTGCACCTTGAGCGTCCACTTCGGGAAGTCGCCCCGCTCGATCGCGTCGTACAGGTCGCGCTGGTGGCTCTCGCGGTCCTTGCCGATGAGGGCCTCGGCCTCGGCGTCGGTCAGGTTCTTGATGCCCTGGTGCGACTTGAAGTGGAACTTGACCCAGTGGCGCTCGTTTTTCGCGTTGATGAAGCTGAAGGTGTGGCTGCCGAAGCCGTGCATGTGGCGATAGGTCGCCGGGATGCCGCGGTCGCTCATGACGATGGTGACTTGGTGCAACGCTTCGGGCAGCGAGGTCCAGAAGTCCCAGTTGTTTTTCGCGCTGCGCAAATTGGTGCGCGGATCGCGTTTCACCGCATGGTTCAGATCAGGAAATTTCAACGGGTCGCGCAGGAAGAACACCGGCGTGTTGTTGCCGACCATGTCCCAGTTGCCTTCCTCGGTGTAGAACTTCACCGCGAAACCGCGGATGTCGCGCTCGGCATCGGCCGCGCCGCGCTCGCCAGCCACGGTGGTGAAACGGGCGAACAGCTCGGTCTTTTTGCCGATCTGCGAGAAGATCTTCGCCCGCGTGTATTTCGTGATGTCGTGCGTGACGGTGAACGTGCCGTAGGCGCCGGAGCCCTTGGCGTGCATCCGCCGTTCGGGGATGACTTCGCGGTCGAAGTGGGCGAGCTTTTCCAGGAACCAGACATCCTGCAACAGTTGCGGACCGCGCGGTCCCGCGGTCATCGCGTTCTGATTGTGGGCGACCGGACACCCGGCATTAGTGGTCAGCTTCTTTTGGTCACTCATGGTGCATTCCTTCTGGGTTGTGGATCGGTACGTTACGGCCGGCGGTTTGTTGTCTCGGGCATAATCGAAATTCCGCAAGCGCTGCGGGTAATATTCCTTGCGAGATCCACTATTGCAAAAAATAGGGTTTATTGATAATCGAATCTAACAAAATAAAAGATAGCTTATATCTATTAAGGCGTCGGTAACCCTTATGTCCTCTCGATTGACGGCGCGAACCTTTCGTCGGCGTGTCCTCAGGCCGGCGGAGGGCGTGTTTCTCTTCCATCCCCGCGTGTTGCAGCGCCTGGTTCGCCGCCATTTGGGCGACGACTCGCCGAACCTGACCATCCCGCCGCTCGGCCATTACTTGATGCCCCGCGAGGTTTTGCTGATCGGTCTGGAGGACGAGAATCCCGATGCGCTGGCGATCATCGAGGGACTCAACCTGCCCGACCCGGTGATTCTTATGCCCATGCCATCGGCCCAGGAGTTGGCCGCCGCCGCTTCTGAGCACTGGCTGCGCCGTTACTGGGGTCGCCGGTTTGAGGCGGAGGTGGCGCGGGCCTGGCAGGCAGCGCGCGCCGACAATCAGGACCATGCCACGTTTGGCGCGCGGGGGCTGGTTCGCGTAATTGGCGAACGGGCGTTTCACGAGGCGCGGATGCTGCTCGAACAGGACCGGCGGGTGGTGCTGGACCTGGACGACGAAACGCTGTGCCGCCAGTGGGTCGGTTTCGTCACGTATCTCCGCTATTTCGTCCCCGGCGCGCGGGCGTACTTTTTCCCGGCCATCCGGGATTGGGACCGGTTGGATCGCTGGCTGAAGGATAGCGGGTTGGACCTGCCACCGCCCCGGCACGGTCGCCGCTGGCCGCAGCTCCTG
>Ga0209573_1002496_pt1 | contig 23260 bp, 19 predicted proteins | sample TNRBio252014_DNA_FD_185870 | JGI IMG/M metagenome (GOLD analysis project Ga0209573, IMG submission 185870) | Wastewater treatment Type I Accumulibacter community from EBPR Bioreactor in Madison, WI, USA - TNR Reactor_6/25/2014_ DNA (SPAdes)... | ecosystem: Engineered > Bioreactor > EBPR >...
GGGCCCAAAACACCCGCAGGTAGGCGCTAGCTGATCCGATAGATGATGATTTCCGCCCCTGCCAGTCTGGCGCACGGGGGTTCACTGACGCCATAGCACGACCCACTTAGCCGAATCTATAGCCGGCGCCGCCACATAGTCCTGGCGCAGGCTGTCCCACCACCTTTGCAGGTTGCCAGGCAAGGCGAAATATGGGTTGGGCGTAGGCGCCAACTCAGAGCCGGGCGGCCAATAGTCAACGGGTAGGATCACAATCGCCGGCGGTTGCTGCAAAAGTGAGTTCTCCATCTGCTCAGCCTCAGCGCTGCCAGGGCCGAACATGCCGCCCAATACGACGTCGAAGCGCGTTTGATTGGCCCGTCCGGTGAGCAGGTACCATGCTGCGCCCCAGCCGTGGGCAAAGAGCGTGTCGTCGGGCAGCGCCTGTTGCGCGAGATTGGCCTGAATCTCGGCCGCTTGCGCTGCGCCGGCCGGGTCGCTGATGGCAATGTCGCCCAACGTTGTCGACAGCCAGGCTCGCTGGGCGCGCGCGGTCACGTCCGGTGTCAGCGCTTGCGCCAACAGGTTGGCGCCGGTGAGGAGCAGCAAGATCGTCAGCGCGGCCGGCCGCCAGCGTTGCTGGCTGAACGACCCTGACGGCTGCGTCGCTTCGCTGCGCGCCATCGCCAGCCAGACGAACAGCGCCAGGGCAGGGGCAATCGCCACGCCGCTGCTGTAGCCCAACAACAACAGGCGCAGGTTGGCCAGCAGCGCACAGGCCCACAGGGCCCACCAGGGCGGCGGCGCGTGGTATGTGCGTCCCAGCCAGGCTGCGGCGAGCAACAACGGCGTCAACAGCGCCCACGGCGCGGCGACCAGCCACTGCAGGATGCCGCTAACCCACCAGCGCCAACTGATCTCCGACAACGCAGCGTAGGGCGCAAAGCGCAGCGCAACGGCCGATGCAACTGCGGCTGCCCCTACGCCCAGGCTGGCAACCGCGCCTGTATAGAACAGCCAGCGCCCGCGTTGGCCATGGCGCCAGCCCAGCCAGAGCAAGGCCACGGCCAGCCAGAAGGCCGCCAGGCTGGCCAGCCAGCGCTTCGAGCCTAAGTCAGAGCCCCAGAAGGCGCCCTGCGCTACCATGTCATAGCCGCTATAGCCGCGCCACAGCGCTTGCCAGCCAGACGCGCTGGCTTGCCAGGCGAAGCCCAGCCCCGCGACCAGCCCGGCCGCCGTCAGCCAGCCCAGCCAGGCGCGGGCGGGCGCGCGGCTGCTCAGCAGCAGCACGGCCACCACAGCCGTGGCCGTGACGCCGAACTCCGGCTTGGCCAGCCACGCCAGGCCGGTTGCCGCGCCGGCCAGCGCCAGCCACAGCCGGTGTTGAGTCTGATGCCAGCGTAAAGCAGCGGCCAGCGCCCCCAGGCTGGCTGCCATGCCCCACGAGACCGATTGGTTGTAGACCAGCAAATGCTGGCGAATCAGATCGCCGGCCATGTGGGGGCCGGTCACGGCCGCGAACGCGACGACAAGGAGGGCATCCAGCGGGCGCAGCAGAGAGCGCACGGCAGCGTAGGTGAACAGCAGCGACGCCGCGGCCAGCAGGCCGTTGATCAGCGTGGCCAGGCCGGCGTGAGGGCCCCAGACGCGGAACATGCCTGCCAACGCCTGCGCCGACAGGGGACCATAGGCCCAAATCACATCCGAATAGAGCGTCTCGCCCTGGCTGAGGCGTGCAGCCACCTGCAAGAACCAGCCCTGGTCGCCGAGGAACATGGGAAAGAAGCGCCAATAGCGGGCGGTTTGCACAGCCGCCAGCGCCAGCAGCAGAGCCAACGACAGGATGACAAAGCTGCGCGGCGCTTCCCTGCGCCGCGCAGCTTGATCTTTGCTCATCGCCATCGCCGTTCCGGGAGGGTTAGTGATGTCAGTTCCATGCCTCGGCTGCTATGATGATATCCAACACGTCGATGGCGTCGTCGGCGTTCAGATCATAGCGCGGGTGATAGCTGCCGCTGCCCGCCAACGAGACCCAGCGCGCTGCTACCTCCTGAATGTCGGCCACGGTAACAGCGCCGCTTCCGTTCACATCAGGCACTGCTAACCCCACCGCAATCGCCTGCGAGGTTGTCGAGCCACGGTAGGTTACCGTCGCGCTGACAGGCAGGGTGGCGCTGAGGGTCAAGCTGGATGAAATCACGCTGCGAAAGGCCAGGGTGGTTGGGCTGCCAGCGGGCACGTCGCCGTTCCAGGTGATGGTATGGCTGCCTGGATTGTAAACCGGGCTGCCCGCGCTGGCCGCCAGCCAGGTGGGCGCACTGAACTCGGCCGGCAGCGTCATGGTCGCCTGCACGCTGGGCGCGGGCAGGCCATCGGCATGGGACAGAGACAGCGTGCCGGTGAAAGGAAAGCCCGGCGGCAGCCAATCTCGGCTGCCCGCCAGACTCGACGCCACCGCGTCGGGCGCGGTCAGGATCACCGTCAACGCCTGTAGGGCCACGCTGGGCGCCATCTGGCTGCTGACCGTGGCCGGCATGGCCAGGTCGAAGTTGTCCGGAGCAGCCGCAGCGTTGACCTGCACGGTGAAGGTCACGCTTTGCTGGCTGCTGGGCGGCAGATCGGGCAAACTCCAGGTGAGGGTGTCGCCGTTGTTAGCGCCGCCGCCGGCCGCGGTTACCGCCGCCAGGTGCTGGGGATAGTCCACCACGACCGACGGCCGCGTGGTGGTGAAGATGCTGCTGTTGCGAATCGTCAGCGTGTAATCCAGTGTGGCGCCCGGCAGGGCAGCGGCGGCGCTGACCTCCAGCGTGGAGCTTGACAGGTCGCCGGTGGGATAGCGCAGCTTGAGCGCCGGATCGCCGAAGAAGATCATGGTGTCGATCACGTCGTGGTAGCCGAAGCTGTTCTGGAAGAAGTACCATTTGGCCGCGTCGATCACGTCACCAGCTCGCTCGATGCGCTCTGCGAACAGCTTTGCGTGTAAGCCCTGCTGCAAGGTTAGCAAGGCGCTGCCGACATGCAAACCGGACGGCGACAGGTCGGCAATCGAGGCTCTGCCCGGTGTGATTACCATAATCTCGGCCAGGCTTTGCATGTAGGGGTAGCCCTCGTTGGCGAAGGGCGAGTTCCACACGAAGTAGCCGGTTAAGCAGGCGTTGGCTACGGTGAGAGGCAAGCGGGTGTTTGCAGCCAGCAACGGTGGATCCTTTCGCCAGAAAGCAGCAACGCCTCCCCAGTTTGTATTCGATCCATGCCCAAACCACTGCAAGTACAGCGCTCCTTGGTCGAACTGGGACCGGACGGCCGGACGCAGCTCCGCGTCGATGGTATGCGTGCCGTTGGGACAGACCTGCGGACGGCTGAGAGTGTCGTAGTAGACCCGGCGGTTGGCATAGGCTGTCGGCAGCCATTGTAGACGCCCATAGTCACTGAGTTGATGGAAGTTTCCGGCGGGGTCGCTACAGTCGTCCGCTACATAGACGGCGCGCTGCTGCCACAGCCCTGGCGGATTGGTGCTCTGATTTTCATAGCTCAGCGTCTTGTTCACCAGGGCGCTGACGTCGGCCGCGCTGTTGGCTGGGAAACGGCCTACAGCCATGTCAGGCAGATAATCAGCCACGCTATCGACGCTGACGTAGAGATTATCGGTTGGCACCTCGCCCCACCATGGATCGACGTAAGCGAGATAGGGCGGCACCAGGTTTGGCAGCGTCTGGGTTGTGACCTTGTTATAGTCGTAGTGGCCGTCGCCCACCAAGAGCACATAATCGGGAGTTGTAGCCCAATTATAGGCGGCGTAGCTCAGGAAGCTGCGGATGGCATGGGGGTCGATGCGGCCATAGCTCCACTCGTCGTAGATGTCCTGCACATTGACAAGAGCCACATTCAGGCCCTCAGTGGCGCGGTACGCCAGCAAAGGCTGCACGGCCGCCGCTAGTTGCCCTCCCAGAGTCGTGGTGCCGGTGTAGAAGCGCTGAGCGCCGATGATCGCTATGTAGTCATAGGCGTTATCTGGATTGGCCCAGTTCGAGGGCGTGTCCCGCTCAACAGATCCCGGCGCCAGCAGCGCTGCATCCGTGCTCAGGGCGTAAGTCGGCGCGGCCACAGTCTCGTCCCAGAAAAACAGGTAATTGCCGTTGTCAGGCTGGACGCCCATGCCGCTCAGACGCAGCGGTTGAGCGGGATTGCGCACGTCGAAGGCTGACACGAAGGGAGTGGTGAAGCCTGAAACTGCCACCGGGCCGCTGGGCGCCACCAAGCCCTCGATGTAGAGCCGGTCGTTGGCGGCCACGGCCTGCGCCGGGTAGCTGACCTGGATCCAGTCTGGCGATATCCAATAGTAAGACAGACTGGGCAACTGGGCTTGGCTTGCGACCAGATGCACGCGGTTGGGCGAGCCATCCAGCCACGCGGCCGGCATGCTGGCGCTGATCAGGCGATCGGTCCGGCCTTCCCACGCGTAGACGCCGATATCATGGTCATTGAGGCGCAACAGCACCGACTGGTCGGGGTTGGCCGCCTGGTTGACGCCGCCGTGAATCAAGGCCTTGATCTGCACCAGCTTATCCGCAGCGGTCACCGGGTTGCTCAGCGCCAGATCGTAGCTGCGAGTGACCGTGAGCGCAGTGGCATTGACATAGAGTTGCGTATCGAAGAAGTGATCTTCGTGGTTGGCCCGCGGGTAGAGGCTGCGATAGTCGCGGTCATACTCCACATGGAGCGTTTGGGTGATCACCGAGGTAGCGAGGGGAACCGTAGTCGCCGTGACCGGGCGCGTGGCGATGCGCTGGCCTACAATCCCGCCGCCGTAGGCGAACTGATAGACGTTGTAGTTCTGAAACCGGCCGCCGTCGTAGGGTACTGCGTAGAAGATCACCAGGTCACCTTGATCGAAGCTGCCGTCGCCGGCGCCCCGCACCTCGATGGCGATCTGCTGTCCCTTGTAGTAGATCGCGAATGTATTGGGATGGACTCCGCCAGGGCCGACGGGCACGCCTGCTGCGCTGAGGTCGCCGTAGGTCAGGCGATACAGACCGCGCTGCTTGGTGTGGACGCGCAACACGCCGTCGCCGGGCAGCGTCGTGGGTTGATAGAAGTCTCCAACCGGCGGGACAGCCGGAGTCAATCCGTCCAGCGTGCGCTGCACCTCTACCGTCAGCCGCAGGTCGGGGTGGTAGCGTACTTGGCGGGTGACGGGGTTGTACTGGAAGGGGAAGACGCGCACCGGTAGGATACGCAGATTGCCTTGCCGCACAGGGTCGCCCACCACCACGGGCGATGCGGGATAGAAGGCGTTCACGCCGTAGATGCCGGGGTCGGGCCGGTCAACGACTGGCACAGCGCTTGGCAGAGTCGCCAGGTCCTGCGGCGCGGTGGGCCCGTTTAGGTCCAGGTTTGGCGTCACGGCTGCGGGGATTGACACGCGGTCGGCCAGCAACTGACTGCCCACCGACTCGAAGGTCAGCGCCCACTCGCCAGACAAGGGCAGTTCGAAGGTCGTACCGTAGATCGGTAGGCGCGGCGCCCCCGGAGTCGTATTCCACGCATAGCCGGGCACTTCGACGCCGTCGGCGGTCAGGTGGTAATCGGGTGTTTCCACCCGGGCATGCAGCAAGTCCGCTTCACTGGCGGCGTGCAGCGCTGTCGATGCGGGCGTCCATAGAGTCAAGCTTAGCACGACGATTGCCAGACATTGTCTTATCCAAACAGATGTTGCTTTCACGGTAGTCACACCTCATGCGATAATATACCGGCAAATCCAGAACCTGTGATCTTCTGCCCTTGAACCGAGACCCTTGGCTGATGCGCAACGTCGGGCAAGTTTCGTGCAGCACCCGCTCAGAGTGACAACGAATGGGGAGCGATGGCCTTTGAGAAGCCGCGAACGGCAACTGCTACGGTGCATCATGCTCCCCATCCATCCCAACTGACCTGAAAATAGCCGCTCGGGCCGGTCTCCGACCGAGCCCGCCGTTTTCGTCCACGGTTGTGCGCCCAGCGCATGGATGGCTAATCGATCTGCGGTCCACCGAGCCAAGAAGGCGGATCGCAGTGAAAAAAGGTGGAACGCTGTTTGCAAAGCAGCGTTCCACCTTTTTTCATCTCTTGACACCGCCGAGTTGCCAAGTTGTCAACCCTGCCAGCAGCGTTACCGGTCTCAGGCAGAGACAAAGCCAATCGAGTCGTCGTGGCTAACCTGTGCACGCGACGCCAAAGTCAGCGCTCGCCTGCTAAGGCGATGCTTTGACGAGATTCGAGCGCCATTGCTCGTTTTGGTCATGGGGATGCGATCTGTCGAGGCGTCTGAGCCAGAAGATGCGCCGGTCAACGGAGCTGTCAGCTATTCGTCGTGCTGAATGGCCCGAAGAGAGGACCTGCATTGGGCTCCGGATCCTGCGCATTGGCGGTCAGGCGGCGTTCGACAAGCACCTTCGGTTCTTGCCACTTCTGCCGTGTCGTGGGGCGGGCGTCATCTGTTACATGGGTGGAATGATGCATGGTTTCCTCCTGCGTTACCAGGTCACTGAATAATGTCACCGATCAAAGTGCGATCCATTCGATCAGTCGCTTCTCTGAAAGCTCGCTAAGCAGGCCCATCGTAGCTTGATGAGCCTGTTCAAAATCGATTTCGTATTCCGCAGTCAAGGTGGCAGCGATGTCATCGACGGAGCGGCTGCCGTCTGCTAACTGCCAGATCCGGCTAGCGGTGGGATTGAGCATACGCACCATTCCCTCGTCCGGGGTAACGATGACAGCATCGGCGCCGTAAATACGAGACGCAACGCTAGCCGCATGCATGGGCCGTTGTAAGTCAGTTTCCGCCATTATCTCATTTCTCGCAACGACAATAATAGCACGCGCCATTTAATTCGTCAAATCATGTTTCGCGCAGATGTATGGGGCGCCGATTGGCGCCCGCGATCGCTTGATACAGCCCAATCAGTCGCTCCTTCTGCGCAGCCTCGCCGTGTTCAGCCAGCACAGCCTGTCGGCACTGCTGCGCTGCGGGCGTCCAGACGGATGGGCCGGCGCACACCAGGGTCACGATGGCGTCGGCCAGGGCCGCAGGGTTGTTGGGGGCTACTCGAGTGCAGCAGCGCTCGATGAAGGTGTTGCGGTAGGCCGGCAGGTCGCTGGTGATCACCGGCCGGGCGCAGGCCGCAGCCTCCAGCAGCGTGGCCGGAAAGGCATCACTGGACGGGTAGTTGAGCACGATGTCGGCCAGATTGTAGACTCCGGGCATATCGTCATGGGGCACCTCAGGAATCCAGCGAATTGCATGACCTACACCGAGGCTGTTTCCGATTCCAAGCACCTCGGCTGCCAGCGGTTCGGGCCGCTTGATGCGCCCCATGCCCAGAAATACTAAGATCAGCGGCTGGTCAAGGCGGCGATAGGCTTGCGCCACCGCTTGCATGATGTGGCGTTGGCCGTAGTTTAGCGACCAACCGCGCGGGGAGAGCAGGACAATAGCTTCTGGCGCTATGCCCAAGGCAAAGCGCCAAGCCGCGGCTTTTTCCGTGTAATCAGGATGAAACAACTGGCCGTCGACGCCGATTGAAAAGCACTCGACGCGCAGGGGCGCCACCCGGCGCTGAGTCATGACCTGCTCAAGATTGTGACTCTCGACCAACAGGGTGTGAGCGCCGTGGCGCAGCCGTCGCAGCCATCGATGGTCTGAAGCTGTCGCCTCCCCTGTCAACCAGCGGTTTAGAAAGCCCCACGCCGACACCACCAGCGGCCGCAAGCCTGCCCGCAGGCACGCGTCGCTATAGGGGCCTAACATGTAGGAATGCACCAGGTCAGGCTGGAACTGAGCCGCGATGTGCCGCAGCCGCAGCGCCGCCCGCAACGCCGCGGTCTGGCTGCGGCGATTGGGCTTTGCCCCCCGCAACGTGGCAGTCTGGCGTGGAGAGAGGTAGGCCAGACGAAAGCTGGCCGGCTTAGCCCGATCGCGGCGCGACCAAAAATCCACCGCGCAGACTTCGGCTCCGCTTTCTACGGCCCAGTCGATGTGGCGGCGCATGGCTACGGCGCGCCAAGGCCCTACCATCAAGATGCGCATGGGTCAGGCTCCTCTCGCCAGTTCCTGGTAAAGTGTCCACAAGCGCGGTTCGATGACCGTATCATCGTACTCGCGCTGCGCCACTTGGCGCGCCTGGTCCAGCCGGGCCTGACGCTCGCCCGGCGGCTGGTTGACCACTTGGACCATGGCCTCAGCCAGCGCCTCCAGGCTGCCAGGCTCCACCAACGTACACAGCGTTTCCACGAAGGCGCCGCGGTAGGTGGGCAGCAGCGGGGTGATGATCGGCGTTTCACAGGCAGCCGCCTCGATCAGCGTGGCCGCAAAGGAATCCACCTCAGGGTAGTTGACTACCGCGTCGCTCATCGCGTACAGGGTGGGCATCTGTTGGTAACGGATGCGCGGCAGCCAGCGCACGGCTGCGGCCGCGTCGCTGTGCGCTACCGCCCGCCAGGCCGCAGCCATGTGCGGCAGAACGTCGGGGCCATCGCCCAGCCCTACCAGCGCCAGCCGCGTGGGCTGGTTGAAACGAGGACAGGCCAGCGCATAGCTTTGCAGGATCGCCTGGTGGCCGTAGAACGCGCCCCACATGCGCGGCGACAACAGCACGAAGGCGTCGTCGGGGATGCCAAACAGCGTCCGCCAGAGCAGCGCCGCCTCTGTCCGCCCAGGACGAAAGCGTTGCGTATCCGCGCCCATCGGCAGCAACTCGATCCGGGCGCCTGGTTTGGCCAGCGCCTGGGCTGGCGCCAGCAGGGTAGGGGCGTCCACGATCAGCGCATCAGCCGCGGCCAGCACCTGGCGCACCGCTGGCGACAGGGATGGCTCAGTCTGCCCAACGCGCTGGCCCAACGCGCCCCAGGTGGAGACGAGCAGCGGCCCCAGCCCGGCCTGGACGCAGGCTAGCCCCAGCGCATCGACGTTATGCACATGGACGACCTCAGGCTGAAATTGGGCGGCGATGTGCTGCAAGCTAGCCACGGCCTGCGGGTCGATCACTGGCGCAGCGGATGGGGCAGGAGCGTCCCGCGTGGCGGGGGCCAGCACAGAAAAATGAAAGCCGGCCGGCGCCAAGGCGCGATAGCTGTCGTCCTGATCCACGACCCACACCTCGGCGTCGCGCTCTGCCAGCCAATTGAGCACCCGCTGCATTGCCACGACACCCACCGGCCCGATGGTCAGGATGCGCATGGCTCCTCCATAAGCGGGAGCAACGCACCGGCCAGGAAATCCCACAACTCGGTCGTGGGCCGGAAGCGCAACTGGTAAGCCGGTAGCGCCTGCACCAGGCGGTCTACCGCAGCCAACCAGGCCGTCGCACTGGCCGTGCGCTCCACGGCCGCCAGGTTGGTGCGCAACAGCTCCAGCACCGCTTCGGCCGGGCTGAGCGGCTGCAACTCGAAGATGGACGCATGAGCTAGCAATAGGAGAGCACTGGCCGGCGCACGGCGGTTGATCCGCCGCACCAGCTCAGGCGGCGTGGTGGGCCCGACAAAGGGCGTGCTGAGCAACTTCGGTTGTGATTCCGATAGATCTACGATCACCATCTCGTCGTTGAACAGCTCGGCGTTGCCCTGGGCCAATCGGGCCACAGTCGTCTTGCCGGCGCCGGCATGACCGCTGACCACTAGGCCGCGCCCCTGCCAGTGGATGCCAGCCGCGTGCAGGAGCAGACTGTGGCGTGTACGCGGCAGTTCTTGCATACAGGCATAGGCAAGGGCGCCCTCCAGCGAAGCGGATCCCAGCGTCAGAGAGGCGGTGCGTACCAAAGCCTGCCGCCGCTCCAGATCGACCCAGCCGCCGTAGCCGTTGACGCTGAAGCGGGTCAACGGGCCGTCGTGCTCGATCCAGCGTTGGCCCCCCAGATCCAGATCGGGATCGTGGCTGACCGTCACCTGCCATTCCGGCTCGCAGTCGAGCGGAAATTCGTTGTACAGCGGGGCGAGCACGGCCAGCCAGGCGTCGTCGGGTAGTTGTACCTGGAAGCCGACGCCGCCGACGGCCATGCCAAAGGCGGATGACGTGGTGAGCATGAAAGGGAGGTGGGAACGATGAACGATGAATGATGAACGATGAATCCGGAGGCCGGACTTTGCGTTCATCAATTACCGTTCCCCGGGGTACGCGTCCTGCTGGCTGGCCAGCAACGGATCGGCGCACGGCGGCTCCAGGCGAATCTGGCGGCGCAAGGTATAGAGCAGGCAATGGCACAGTACGGCAAAGGCATCCTCCACCTGCTCCATGCTGTGGCTGGGGACGTGAATCGCTACATCGCTCAGCTCAGGCCGGGCGATCTGGCCGCCGTCGAAGCCGCACATGGCCAACGTGCTGGCGCCGGCCTGGCGGGCCAAGGCCAGCGCGTTGACCACGTTGGCCGAGTTGCCGCTGCCGCTGATGCCGATCACCAGGTCGCCCGGCTCGACGAAGTTGCGCAACTGCTCGGCCAGGGCCACGGCGTAGCCCTCGTCGTTGCTCCAGGCCGTCAGCGCCGGCGTGTTGTCCACCAGGGCGCTGGCGCGGAAGCGATGGCGACCGGCCATGTTGGCGCCTTTGTTCAGGTCGCCGGCGAAGTGGCTGGCAATGGCTGCGCTGCCGCCGTTGCCGCAGATGTAGACGCGCGCGCGCCGCCGCCAGGCGGCCAGCAGCAACCCCGCGGCCGCAGCGATCTGGTCAGCCGGCAGAGCCGAGACAAGGGCCGAAACATCAGCCAGGTAGGTTTCGATGGGGGAGTGTGTGATAACTTTGGACATGGTTGGAGAGAGGCGATGTCGTGCAGCGTTTTTACGCGCCGTCCTGTCTAAGCAGCCACGCCTTGGCCGCGCCGGCCAGGGTCGCCAGCGGCGCCTTCTCGATCGTGCAGTCGGGCAGCGAGTCCAGGAAGAGCTGGCCGTAGCGCTTGCTGATCACCCGGTTGTCCAGAATCACGCACACGCCGCGGTCCTGGCGGCTGCGGATCAGCCGGCCGAAGCCCTGGCGGAAGCGCAGGATGGCGTCAGGCACCGAGTACTGGTAGAAGGCGTCGTCGAAGGTCTCGGCGCGTGCGGCCACCACCGGATCGTTGGGCACGGCGAAGGGCAGGCGCACCAGCACCAGCCCGCTCAGCGCCGCGCCCACCACGTCCACCCCTTCCCAGAAGCTGCGCGTGCCCAGCAGCAGCGAGCGCGGCGTGTTGCGGAAGTTCTCCAGCAACTGGCGCCGGCTGCCGCCGCTGCCCTGCTGAAAGAGGGTGATGCCGGCCGCGGCCAGCCCTGGCCCCAGCGCTTCGGCTGTCTGGCGCAACTGTTGGTTGGCGGTGAACAGGGCCATGGTGCGGCCGTCCAGCGCGCGTGCCAGCAGGTCGATGGCCTGCTCCACCTGGCGCTGAAAGGCTGGGCCGTTGGGATCGGAGATATCGGTGGGCACGAAGACCAGGGTCGATCTCTGGTAGTCAAAGGGGCTGCCCACAATGCCGGTGCGGGCCTCGCGTGCGTGCAGCCGCTCCTGGATGTAGCTGTAGCTGCCGGCGGTGCGTAGCGTGGCCGAGGTCAGCACCACCGTGTCCTTGGTCATGAACAGGTGCTGCTCCACCAGCGGCCCCACGTGCAGCGGAGCCATGTGCAGCGACAAGGCGCGCTCGGCGCCGTTGATCTCGGCCCAGTAGATGCCGTTCTCGTCCGGCTGGCTGATGGCCGCGTGCATCTGGGTGTAGGCCTGGCTGAACTGCTCGGCCAGGCTGCCGGTGTCCGCAGTCAGGTCCTCCAGGCCGGGCGCACCGCTGTCGTTCAGCTCGGCCAGCCCCTGGCGCAGGGTGTTCAAAGCCTGGCTCAGGTCGTACAGCGGGCCAGCCAGGGTGTCCCAGGCGATCTCCACCTGGGTGTAGCCGGGCTGGGTGCGCACCTTGCGCTCCAGCCGCACCCGCAGGCCATAGGGCCCGACCACCGCCTGGTCGGCCGCCAGGAACTCGGCCAGCACGTTGAAGAACTGGCGCAGCAGGTCGCGCGCGTGCTCGTTGCTGCGCTGCACAGCCAGCAGGTAGCGGTCCATCTCCTGGCGAACGGTCGGCATCAGCCCGGCCTTCTCCAGGCGCCGCCGCACGTCGTGGACGATGCCGCCGCGCCCGTCGCCGCCATCGGGGTAGACGTCGTTCAACATGCGTTCCAGGCCCGGCTGCGAGGCGCTGAAGCTGAGCTGCTGGGTGGTGGCGTCCTCCAGGTGGTGCGCCTCGTCGACGATCAGATGGCGATAGGCCGGCAGCACCTGGTTGCCAGCCGCGACATCGGACAGCAGCAGGGCATGGTTGACGATCAGCAGATGGGCGCTGTCGGCCTGGCGCCGGTTGCGGTAGAAGAAACAGCGGCCGCCCTGGCTCTGCACGCACAGCTCGTCGCTGCACGCGCCGCTTTCCGAGGCCAGCCGCGCCCAGATAGCTTCCTCGCGCCCGCCCCAGAGAAAGATCTCGGCCCGGTCGCCGGTGTTGGTCTGCGCCAGCCAAACCAGCACCCTGGCCAGCACCCGCAGCTCGTCGTCGTTCAGATCGGCCCGGCTGCGCATGGCGTCCAGCCGACGGGGGCAAAGGTAGTTGCTGCGCCCTTTGACCAAGGCTACCCGCAGTGTGCTGGCCTGGCGGGCGAACTGCTGGAAGCGGCTGTCGCCTTCGACCGGCTGGTCGCGCAGCCCCTGGAAGACGGCCAGCAGGTCGGGCACGTCCTTGGTGTAGAGCTGGTCTTGCAGGTTGATGGTGTTGGTGCTGACCACCACCCGGCTGCGGTTCTGGATCGACCAGGCGATGGCCGGCAGCAGGTAGGCCAGGCTCTTGCCGGTGCCGGTGCCGGCCTCGATCAGCAGGTGGTCGGCGTTGTTGAAGGCGTCGGCCACTGCGCGCAGCATCTCGACCTGCGGCTCGCGATGCTCATAGCCGGCCAGCGCCTGGGCCAGCGGGCCGCCCGGCTGCAGGAAACTGGTCAGCAGGTCCACGTCGATCGGTTCCGGCTGGTCGGCGGGCGTCAGCGCCGCGTCGGAACGACTGGCCTGGCGGGCCGCGGGGCTGAGCAGCGGCTCCAGCCCGCCGGCCTCCAGTGCTTTGCGTTCGTAGGTCTTGAGCAAGACGCTGCGGGACGCCTGCTTCTCGGCGCCGGCAAAGAAGGAGCGCAGGCTCCAGGCCGTCGACGCGGCCAGACGGTTGATCTCGATCAGCGTGGCCAGGGGTAGCCGCGCGGCCTCCTCTTGCAGCGCGGCCAGCAGCAGCGCCGTGGCGCGCGCGTCGTCCAGCGCGCGGTGCTTCGTTGGCTGGCTGGCGCCGAACTCGGCTGCCAGCGCGCCCAGGCTATAGCTGGAGCGGCCCGGCAGCACGATGCTAGCGATCTCGAAGGTGTCCAGCACGGGGTTGGAGAAGTTCAGCCCGGCCGCGCGCACGAAGCCCAGATCAAAGCTGGCGTTGTGGGCCACGACGGGCGAGCTATCCACGAAACGCCGCAGCGGTCCCAGCACCTGGCCGATGGCTGGCTGCCCGAGCAGGTCGCGATCGGCGATGCCGGTAAGCTGGCTGATGGCGAAGGACAGTTTGCGGCCAGGATTGACCAGCGTCGACCATTCGTCGACGATCTCGCCGTCGCGCAGCCTGGCACAGCCGATCTCGATGATCGCGTCATGCTTGGCGTCGAGACCGGTGGTCTCCAGGTCGAGGGCAACGTAGGTTTCGGACATGGCAGCGCCTATTCCCCCAGGATGTGGGTGCGCAGTTTGGGCCCTTCGAGCCTGAGGTCCAGCCGGTTGAGGACGTTGCGGTCCAGGAGAATTTCGCTACTTGCGATATCGCCTGCCACATCAAGCCCCGGAAACACGAGATCGCCGAGTCGCACATCGACCTCATACAGACCAACGGACTGTCTCTGGGACCACTGTGTCCTCAGCGTTACGCGTTTCAGGTAGGGAGCATTGAGTTGGCGCAAAAACGCCAATGGAACGATAGTCAAGTCAGCTCCACTATCGACCATCGCTGTGTAGGGGCCGTGCCAATCAGAGCTATCTGGAATAGCTAGCCATACGTCGAGGACCGGGAGTGGAGGCAGGCGTTGGCGATCATAATCCTGTATCATGTTTCGTCAGTTACCAAGTGGGGACTGCGCATCCAGAAAGTCTGGACCGGTTCATCCTCGACGAGCGTGAAAAAAAAGGGGACATTGCCGTATTGCTTGCGGATTCTTCTACGCAAGGCCACGCGGTCAATGTCGTGATCGATTACCTTGCCATGACGCATCGCAACATAGCGCCCGCGGTACTGCGCCAGGATCTCCTTGTGCTGGCGCTCATAGGCGCGCTGTTCCTGATCGACCTGCTGTACTTGTATATCCCAGTCGCTAAGTTCCTGCTCCTCCCCATTGACCGGCGCAGGATCTACGCTGATGAGAAATCGTGCAAAATCGAGCACCTGTGCGATGCGAGTCGCACGCATCTGGCGCACCGTTTGCAGCAATTCCCGTTCGATGTCATCCACCATCGCAGTCATGGTTCCACTCCTCGAACACCGAATGTCCGAACAAAGGTTCTCGTTGTACCGCTGCATTATACCCGAACAACCCATTTGAGCCAAGCATCCGGCTCCTGAAAACAGCGCACGTGGGTGCGACCCATTCGGCAGGCAGCGGCAACGACCGCACCCAATCTTGACAGAGTGCCCTGTCCGGTATAAACTGCTGTCGACAATTGATCAGTGCAAGGGGAGCCGGGAAGCGCCTGGCTGAGAGGGTGGCCGATCTGCCACCGACCCTACGAACCTGACCTGGGTAATGCCGGCGTAGGGATGCCTTTGGGCGCAATTACGAGGCCATCTGCCGTTACCAGGCAGGTGGTCTCTTTTTGTTTGGCATGTCCAGACCCTGGTCGTCACAGCTTATGCGCGCGTTCGTCGTTGCCAGCAGCCCCCATGCCCTTCAGCCGGCCGGCTACCAGCCCCAGCCCGGCGATCTGGTGCTGGCCGCGGACGGCGGGGCCGATCTGTGCCTGGCCTGGGGCTGGCCGGTGGACGCCGTCGTGGGCGACATGGATTCGGTGGACGATGCGGTGCGCCGCCAGCTTGAAGCGCGCGGGACGCCCTTCGTCGTCTCCCCTGTCGAGAAGGACGAGACCGACCTGGAGTTGGCGCTGCGGCTGGCGTTGGCGCGCTCCGCGCGCGCGCTGGTCATCGCCGGCGCGCTGGGCGGCCGTATCGATCACACCTTGGGCAACATCGCCCTGCTGGCTCTGCCCGCGCTCGCCCATGTTCCTACCTGCATCGTCGATGGCAGCCAGACCCTCTGGCTGGTGCGCGACCGGCTGACCATGCACGGCCAGCCCGGCGACACCCTGTCGCTGATCCCGTTCGGCGGCGACGCGCACGGCGTCAGCGTCAGCGGCGTTCGTTGGCCACTGCACGAGGCTGACTTGCCGCTGGGGCCATCGCTGAGCATCAGCAATCGCATGACTGCCGAGCAGGCCGAGATCAGCGTGCAGGCCGGCATGGTGCTGGCAGTCCACATTACCCGTAGGTCCGGCTACCAGCCGGACATCTCTGCCCGTAGGTCCGGCTACCAGCCGGACATCTCGCTGTCCGGCTGGTAGCCGGACCTACAGTGGGCCTGCGGTGGGCCTGCTCAGGAAATCAGAGGTAGCAACCATGAGAACTTTAGTCTTGGTGTTGAGTATAGCATTGCTGACAGCCTGCGTCACGCCGCCGGCCCCTGCCGGCCAGCCACAAACCCTGGTGCTGATGAGCCACGACAGCTTCGCGGTCAGCGAAGCGGTGATCCGCCAGTTCGAAGCCGAGCACAACGCCACGATCGAATTTCTCAAGGCCGGCGACGCAGGCGAGGCGCTGAACAAGGCCTGCCTGAGCAAGTCGACCCCGCTGGCCGACGTCTTTTTCGGCGTGGACAACACCTTCCTCAGCCGCGCCCTCGCCTGCGACATCTTCGAGCCCTATGCGTCGCCGGCGCTGGCCAACATTCCGGCTGACCTGCAACTCGACCCGCAGAACCGGCTGCTGCCCGTGGACTTCGGCTACGTGACCCTGAACTACGACCGCAACTGGTTCGAGCAGCAGGGACTGGCCGTGCCGCAGACGCTGGCTGACCTGACGCGGCCGGAGTATCGCGGCCTGCTGGTGACGCCTAACCCGGTTACCTCGTCGCCCGGCCTGGCCTTCCTGCTGGCCACGGTGGCAGCTTTCGGCGAGAGCGGCGACTATGGCTACCTGGACTTCTGGCGCGAGCTGCGGGCCAACGACGTGTTGGTGACTGACGGCTGGAGCGACGCCTATTTCAGCCATTTCACCGTCGGCAGCGGCGGCGAGGGCGACCGGCCCCTGGTGGTCAGCTATAACACCAGCCCCGCGGCTGATGTCTTCTACAGCGAAGGCGCCAAAACGGAGCCCGACAGCGCTACCATTGCGCCGGCCGGCGAGACCTTCCGCCAGATCGAGTTTGCCGGCATCCTCAAAGGCACACAGCAGCCGGCGCTGGCCCGTCAATTCGTGGACTACCTGCTGGGCGTCGCCTTCCAGCAGGACATGCCGTTGCAGATGTTCGTCTATCCGGCCAACCGGCAGGCCGCTGTTCCTGAGCTGTTCATCCAGTTCGCCCCTGTGCCCGCTGAGCCGGCGGCGCTGGAACCGGCCGCCATCGAGGCCAACCGCGAGCGTTGGATCGAGGCGTGGACGGAGACGGTGCTGCGGTGAATGATGAATGATGAACGATGAATGATGAACGATGAATGATGAACGGCAGCGAACGTGCCAGATCACAGTTCACTATTCGTCATTCATCATTCATCGTTAACCTCAAAGGAACTCAGGTGCGAATTCACAAGCCTTGGCGGTGGCTCTACGCGCTGCCGCTGATCTTTCTTGCCATCTTCTACTTTTACCCGCTGCTCAGCATTCTGTCCCTCAGCCTGGCGCCGCAGGGACGGCTGGACCTGAGCGGCGTGCAGGCGCTGTGGACGCGGCCCTATCTGGCGCAGGTGTTGTGGTTCACCTTGTGGCAGGCCGTGGTCTCCACTGTTCTGACGCTGCTGCTGGGCTTGCCCGCGGCCTACGTCTATGCCCGCTATGATTTTCCTGCCAAGAGCCTCTTGCGCGCCTTGACCACCATCCCCTTCGTCATGCCGACCGTGGTCGTGGGCGCGGCCTTCGTCACCCTGCTAGGCCCGCGCGGCGTAGTCAACGACTGGTTGATGGCCGCCTTCGGCCTGGCGCAGCCGCCCATCAACTTGCTCTACACTGTGGGGATCATCCTGCTGGCCCATGTCTTCTACAACGCCACCGTGGTGGTGCGCATCGTCGGCGGCTTTTGGGCCAACCTGGACCCGCGGCTGGGCGAGGCCGCGGCCGTGCTGGGCGCGCCGCGCTGGCGCCGCGCCTGGGAGGTAACGCTGCCGCTGCTGTTGCCCTCCATCACGGCGGCCAGCCTGCTGGTCTTCCTCTTCTGCTTCACCAGCTTTGGCGTGATCCTGATCCTGGGCGGCCCGCTGTTCAGCACGCTGGAGGTGGAGATCTATCGCCAGACCGTCAACTACTTCAACCTGTCGCTGGCCGCAGTGCTGTCGTTGTTGCAGTTGGCCATTACTTTCGTCGTGATGGTTGTTTACACCCGCGTGCAGGCGCGCGCGTCGCTGCCCCTCAACCTGCGGCCCCAGGCTATGACCACCCGCCGGCCGGCCAACCTGCGCCAGTGGCTGCTGGTGGGCGGCGTCAACACGGTGCTGGTTGTCTTTCTGCTGACCCCACTGGTGGCGCTGGCCGTGCGTTCAGTGACCCTGGGCGCAGGCCCTCCCACCTTACGCTACTACCGGGCGCTGGGCAACAGCCCTACCCAGAGCGTCTTCTTTGTCCCGCCCATCGAGGCCATCCGCAACTCACTGCTTTTTGCGCTGGCGGCCGTCGTGCTGTCGCTGCTGCTGGGGCTGATATCGGCCTATCTGCTGGCCGAGACTGGCCCTGACGGCCGGCCAAGCCGGCTGGCCCGCGGGCTGGATCCGATCTTCCTGCTGCCGCTGGGCACGTCGGCAGTGACGCTGGGCTTTGGCTACATCGTCGCCCTGGACCAGCCGCCGCTCAACCTGCGCACCTCGCTGGCGTTGATCCCGCTGGCCTACACCCTGTTGGCCATGCCCTTCGTGGTGCGTTCCATTCTACCGGCGCTGCGTGGGCTAAACCCGCGCCTGCGGGAGAGCGCAGCCGTCATGGGCGCGTCGCCGGCCCAAATCCTGCGCGAGATCGACCTGCCCATCATCGGCCGGGCCGTGCTGGTGGCGGCCGTCTTCGCCTTCACCATCAGCCTGGGTGAGTTCGGCGCCACGCTGCTGCTCTACCAGCCCCGCTATCCCACCATGGCGGTGGTCATCTACCGCGCGCTGAGCCAACCTGGTCTGCTCAACTACGGCCAGGCGTTAGCCATGAGTACGCTGCTGATGTTGGTTTGCCTGGCGGGGCTGCTGCTGATCGAGCGGGTACGCGTTGGCGATGTGGGAGAATTTTAGCTAGGGCGACGCATTGACCATCACACAGTTCTGACGTACAATAACGCTATGAAAATCGATGCCCAGCTTTATCGCAGAGCCCTTGAGGAATACAGGCAATGGAACGACGCCGAGTTGAAGGCGCGCGTTCAGGAAGCTGCAAATCGTGATCCAGAGGCAGGTTGGCAGGAGTTCAACGACCTGAGGGTATTTGCCAGGGCGATGGGTGTCGAACAAAGCGTTCTCCAGCGCCAACACAAACTCGAAGCCCTTCAACTCTACTATGAACGCGTGAAGCGGCTCGAGGCATGGAGACAAACGCGTGGATAAACGGCTAGCGGACGCTCTTCAACAGGTTACCCGTTTTCTTGAAGACAACGGGCTCCGTTATGCGGTCGTTGGTGGAATAGCGCTTTCCTACTGGAATGTCTCGCGTTTTACCTACGATATAGACATCAAGCTCCTGGTTCCGAATACAGAGTACGCAACCGCTCGTCAATTGCTGCGCAGCCGGTTTCCGAGCAAGGCGCGGGAGCATGTTCCGGAGAACATGTTAATCGTGGCCGTCAGCGTCAACGATGTCATTGTTGACTTCTTGCTGACACTGCCAGGCTACGAAGAACTGATCATCGAACGTGCTGTGCAGCAGGACCTGGGCGAATTTTCCATCTGGGTATGCACGGCCGAGGATTTGATCATCCAGAAAGTGGTCGCTGGCCGTGATAAAGACTGGCCGGATGTAGAAGCTCTGTTGATCGAGCAATGGCATAAACTGGATCAGCGCTACGTCGAGGAGTGGCTGTCTCAGTTCGCGGAGGCATTAGAGACCCCCGAATTGCTCTCACGGTATCTGGCTGTGCGGGGAAAGGTTCAGCGCCTGGTTGGATGAGGGGAACGACAAAGCCTGGACAACATGGCTATGCACAGAGGAGTCGAGAGTCTGCTTGAGATCCGTAATATTAGGAAATCCTTCGGTGTAACACCGGTCTTGCACGAAGTCTCCTTCGAGGCCAACCGCGGCGAGATCGTTTGCTTGCTGGGACCGTCGGGCTGCGGCAAGACGACGCTGCTGCGCATCGTGGCCGGGCTGGAGCAGGCCGACGCGGGCCAGGTGCTGTTCGCCGGCCGCGACCTGAACGAGACGCCCGTCCACCGGCGCGGCTTCGGTCTGATGTTCCAGGACTTCGCCCTCTTCCCGCACCGCAACGTCTATGACAACGTGGCTTTTGGCCTGCGCATGGCGCAACAGAGCAAGGTCGCCATCCGGGACCGGGTGGCGGAGATGTTGGAGCTGGTGGGGCTGACCGGCTACGAGGCGCGGCGAGTCCACGAGCTGTCGGGTGGGCAGCAGCAGCGCGTTGCCTTGGCCCGCAGCTTGGCCCCACAGCCGGCGTTGTTGCTGCTCGACGAGCCGCTGGGTTCGCTGGACCGCACGCTGCGCGAGGACTTGATGGCGGAATTGCGTCGTATCCTCAAGCATGCGCCGCGGGGGCCGGCCGCGCCAGCGGGCATGACCTCGATCTACGTCACCCACGATCAGCAGGAAGCCTTTGCTATCGCAGACCGCGTGGTAGTCATGAACGCTGGCCGCATCGAGCAGGTAGGGCCGCCGCTGACCGTCTATCGCCGGCCGGCGAATCCCTTCGTCGCGCGCTTTCTGGGCATGCACAACCTGCTGCCTGGCCACGTGACGGTTGTGGCGCCTGAGCTATGGGTAACCACCGCCCTGGGCGCTCTGCGCTGCGGAAGCCCCCCAGCCCGTGTGGCTCCGGGCGACAGCGTGGTGCTGCTGGCGCCGCCGGACGCCGCCAGCTTGGCGCCGCCGTCTGCTGGAGAGGCGCAGAATCTGGTGCAGGGGCAACTGCTGGCCGTCTCTTTTCGCGGTAGCCAGGTCAAGGTAACGCTGGGCGGCGCGGCCGGCGCTCCTCTGGTCTTCGAATTGCCTGGTTCGATGGCCGATGACCTGCCCCAGCCAGGCCAGCCGCTGCGCCTGGCGCTGGACCCCGACCGGTTGAGCCTGTTGCCTGCTGAGTGAGGCGGGAGATTGAGACAAGACATTTCTTCCGAAAAAATGTCTTGTCTGAATGGCTGCTGGCGCCGTTTCCCTCTCGAAACGAACGCACGTTCTATGAGATTTGACACGCAACCTCTTTGGTCGTATACTTGCCATGCTATCAGCAGCGCAGCGGTCTGGATCATTGACGCACAAGCACTTGGGATTGACACAGAATACAAGGCCGTTGCGGCGTTCCCCCCTCAGGGCGGCCACCGCAACCCACTGCCGCCCGACAACTTACCCCGCGGAATTGTGTATCCTGGTCCCGCTGCCCAGTTATTTACTATGAAGGAGCCGTGCCATGTTTAGCAAGACGATCGTTGTGGGCTATCTGGGCCGTGACCCGGAACTGCGCTTCACTCCCAGCGGCCAGCAGGTCTGTTCCTTTTCTGTCGCTACCAGCCGCAGTTGGACCGATCAGAGCGGCCAGCAGCAGGAGAAGACCACCTGGTTCCGCGTCACCGCCTGGGGCAAGCTGGCCGAGCTGTGCCACCAGTATCTCTCCAAGGGACGCCTGGTGTTGGTCGAGGGCGAAGTCGACGCGTCGGCGTGGACTGGCCAGACCGGCGAGCCGCGCGCTAGCCTGGAGTTGAACGCGCGCAACGTGCGTTTCCTGGGTGGACGCGATATGGTGGGCGGGCCCATGGCCGCCCGGCCCAGCGGTGGCTCCATGGAGGCGCCCGCGATGGAAGACGAGGATATTCCCTTCTGATCGACTGCCGGCAGAGGGTCTGATCGGCCCCTGTCGTCTCGTGCGCTTGATTTTTGCAAAAAGCCGTGAAAACGGCTCTTTTGTGCTTGACGCTGGTCTCCAGTTGTGGTAAGATCGAGACATAACGTTTTTGCCCAGCAGCGGGGCACAAATCCGAGTGTCCCGTCTATCTGGGAAGCACTTCTATCGGGCCAGGAGTACCCTATGAACCGCAACACACGTCGATTGGCCTTGGTGGTCTTGTTGTTGCTGGCTGTCACCCTCTTCGCGGCTTGTCAGCGCGAGCGGCCGGCGGCCCAGCAAGAGGACTGGACGACGCCCGCAGCCGGTCCGGCGGTGTCGCCTGATGCTATGGACGCTGTCTCGCCCGCTGTCACAGCAGTGACCGCAGGCCCTGCGCTACCCGCGCCGGCCGGCTCTGTCACCGGCACGCTGGCCACACCCATCGCCCCTGTGACTCTGGCCACTCCTACGGCGGCCGCAGTCATTACGGAGGTGGGCGCAACCTATGGCTACGTCATCGCGGCCGGCGATACCTTGTTCTCCATTGCCCTGGCCAACAATACCGACGTCGAAACGATCCGCCGTCTGAACAATCTACCTGACGACACCATTCAGGTCGGCCAGGTACTGATCGTCCCTGGCGTCGGCGCGCCGGCCGGCCAGGCTGGGACGACGCCAGAGGCTGAGGCGACGCCCGCCACCACCGTGGTACACATCGTGGCTGCTGGCGACAACCTGAGCGGCATCGCAGCCCAGTTCAATGTGCCTTGGCAGGATATTGCTGCTGCCAACAACATTCCAGCTCCCTACACCATCTATCGCGGCCAGAGGTTGGTCATTCCGGGCGTGTCGCCAACACCGGCGCCCACGGCTGAAGTCAGGAAGCATGTGGTGCAGGCAGGCGAGACGCTGCTGGCGATTGCATTGCAGTATGACACCACGACGCAGGCGATCATGGAAGCCAACAATCTCTCTGACCCTAACTTCTTGCGGGTCGGCCAGGAACTGGTCATCCCCTGATAGCCCGCGTGTGTTAACCTGAAAATCGCTCGGCCTAGACGGTTGTGTGCCGACGCGCATCGATGGCTGCTAAGAAAACAGCCCCGGCCTGATCCAGGCCGGGGCTGTTGAGTCTCTCGCTTGGCCGGCCAGCCTAGCAGGGGCTGTCAGCGCGCAGCGCCGAATGGGCGCCGATGCCGACCAGCAGCATATCGACGACCTGCTCCAGCCGCTCGCCCAGGTCGAAGCTGAAGTTCTCCTGGCACCAGATCACCAATTGCTGATAGTATAGGCCCTCTAGCATTTGCGCCACCAACTGCGGATCGACGTCAGGATGGATTTCGCCTGTGCGCTGCGCCCGGCTGATCAGCAGCACGACCAATCCCTGCAGGCTGAAGCGGCCGCCGGCCCTGGGCGCCAGATGGGTGATCTTCATCGCCTTGTTGACAGCCAGACTAACCAGGTCCTTGTCGTCCTCCAGGCTGTCGGCCAAGGCGTGCAGCACCGTCTTCAGGGCTACGATGGCGCTGCGCTCCTGATAGATTTGCTTGCCCGTGCCGTTGTTCATGGCTGCGCCCAGCCGGGTCATATGCCGTTCGCCGATGTAAAGCAGAACGTCCTCTTTGGTGGCAAAATAGTTGAAGAAGGTTCCCTTGGCGACGCCGGCCGCTTGCGTGATCTCTTCGACGCGCGTTTCGTCGAAGCCGCGCTGGCGAAAGAGCGTCACCGCGGCCGTATAGATATTTTCTTTGCGCAGCTCTTTGTTGTGAGCGCGCTTGCTCCGCGTCTTCGCGGCCGGCCGTCCTGCTATCCCTGTCGAAATAGGCGTTGTGTTCATAATGGTCTTGTTGCCGCCAGTTGGTCTTGTTCAGCAATCTTGCATCCTCAAAGACGACCCAGGTCAGAAAAAGGCACGTCCAAAGACGACCGACTATCCTGGTGTCAAGGACAGCGCAGACGCATGGCGCCAACGGACGCTGTGTCGTCGAAAGGTTAGCTGACGGTAACTACTCAGCCA
>Ga0209573_1002497_pt1 | contig 23259 bp, 17 predicted proteins | sample TNRBio252014_DNA_FD_185870 | JGI IMG/M metagenome (GOLD analysis project Ga0209573, IMG submission 185870) | Wastewater treatment Type I Accumulibacter community from EBPR Bioreactor in Madison, WI, USA - TNR Reactor_6/25/2014_ DNA (SPAdes)... | ecosystem: Engineered > Bioreactor > EBPR >...
TGGATCATCATCCTTCCGCTGATCGGAGCGATCCTCAACGGCCTCGTGGTTCGTTCGAAGAACGTCAAGGTCGCGGGACTCATTGGAACCGCGGCGGCCCTCATGGCCTTCGTTGTTAGCGTCGTTGCCGTCAGTCGCTATGGGCTGTTCTCCGAGGACATGGGCTACATCACGGACCGTTGGTTCAACTGGTTTAGCGTGGGACGCATCAGCGTTCCGTTCTGGCTCGAATACACGCCGCTTTCGGGGCTCATGCTGTTGGTTGTTACAGGCATCGGCACTCTGATTCATATTTTTGCGATGGGGTACATGGAAGAGGAAGAAAGCCCGTTTCGCTTCTTCTCCTATTTGAACCTCTTTTTGTCGGCGATGCTCGTTCTCGTCTTGTCCTCGAACCTCGTGGGGATATTCATGGGGTGGGAGGGGGTCGGACTTTGCTCTTACCTCCTGATCGGATATTGGTACAAGAAAGACGAAAACACAGCCGCGGGTATGAAAGCCTTTGTTACAAACCGTATCGGCGACCTGGGATTTTTTGTTGCGCTTTTCATGTTGGCGCTTTTCGCCAACACCTTGCAGATCCGTGAGCTTGTGACCTATTTCGCCGGCGAGAGTTCGCAGCTTTCGCCGGGCGTGCTGCTTGTTGTGTTGGGCGCTCTCTTCTGGGCGTCAACGGGCAAGAGCGCGCAGTTTCCCCTTTACGTCTGGCTTCCCGATGCGATGGCGGGTCCGACTCCGGTGTCGGCACTCATTCACGCTGCAACGATGGTCACCTCGGGCATTTTTGTCACGGTTCGACTCTGGCCCCTCTTCGCAACGCAGCCGGCGGTCCTCGACTGGATGCTTTGGGTGGGCATGGGGACCGCGTGGCTGGCGGCTCTTATCGCGCTCACACAGCGGGACATAAAAAAAGTTCTCGCGTACTCGACGGTCTCCCAGCTGGGCTTCATGTTCGTGGCCCTCGGCGTGGGCGCGCCGGTCGCGGCCTTTTTCCACGTCGTCACACACGCGTTCTTCAAGGCGCTTCTTTTCTTGGGGGCGGGGTCGGTGATCCATGGGATGCATCATGACCAAGATCTTTTTGAGATGGGCGGTCTGCGCAAGAAGATGCCCGTCACGCACGCGACCTTCCTGATCGGGACATTGGCGATCATCGGCTTCCCTTTTACGGCAGGATTTTTCTCAAAGGACATGATTCTCGCCAAGGCGTTTGAGCACGGCCCTCTTGCGTGGGCGCTGCTCCTTTCGGCCGCAGTGCTTACGGCCTTCTATATGCTGCGCGCGTACACCCTGGCTTTTTGGGGAGAGCCGCGTAGCAAGCATGCCTCTCATGCTCACGAAAGTTCGCCCCTCATGACGCTTCCGCTCGCGGTGCTGGCGCTCGGGTCACTTCTTGTGGGGTTTATGGAAACTCCGGTTGTGTTGCTTGATATTCATGCGCTTGATGCCGCCATCAAGGCCAGCTGGTATGGGTCGAGCGGGGAAATTGTTGGGCGTCACGCCCATCATCTCAGTCACGCTACCGAGTGGATTCTCATGCTCGTCACGTCGGTCGCTTCGCTCTCCGTTGCATATTTCTCGTACAAGAAGTTCCGAGACCACACGGCTAAAGAATCTGCCACGGGTGTTCTGGCGGACCTCTCGCAGAATAAGTTCTACGTCGACGAAATTTATCAGACACTTTTCATGAAGCCGCTCAGCGTGGCCGCGGCGTGGTCTTGGAAGATCATTGACCACTACGTCATCAATGGGACTCTTCATATCGTGCGAAACTCACTGAGTTTCACGGGACAGCTGCTGAGCTTTGCTCACACCGGCAATATTCAGACATACGCGTGGTACATGGCGGCCGCTTCGGCTTTGAGTCTTCTTGTTTCTTGGTGGGTGCTTAAATGACAGCATTGATGCTTTTTCTCTGGCCGCTCTTGTCGGGACTTCTTCTTTTCTGTCTGATCAAAGCCCCGATCCGCATCACGCAGTGGGTGAATATTGCGCTTCACGCGATTTGGGGTGTTTTTGTTTGGCAGGCATGGATCCACTTCGCGCCCCAGCAAATGGGTGTGGTTTTGTGGTCTTGGGACTGGTTTCCGGCGCTAGGGTCTTCGCTCAGTCTAGGGATCGACGGGCTGAATCTTCCTCTCATTGTTCTGAACTTTATTCTGAGCTTGCTGCTAGCATTCTATAGTCTCGGCAAACCAAAGCTGGGTGCAAGCTATCTCGCGCTCTTCTCGATTCTGAACGCCGGAAGTGTGGGATCGCTGCTCGCGCTCGACGCTTTGGCATTCTACGTTTTCTGGGAATTCATGCTCATCCCAATGTATTTCCTCATTGGAAAGTGGGGGTCGAAGAACCGTATCTATGCAGCGCTGAAGTTTTTTGCGTTTACAATGGCGGGATCTCTTCTGATGCTGCTGGCCATTGTTGCACTTGGGGTTGAGTATCAAACGCTCTCATGGAATGCGCTTCGTGAAGCTCAGATTCCCTATGATGGTCTCGGAGGTTTTCAGGGCCTCGTGTTCCTGGCGTTTCTGATCGCATTTGCGGTGAAGATTCCCGTGTGGCCCCTCCACACGTGGTTGCCTGATGCTCACACCGAGGCGCCAACCGGAGCGTCTGTGATGCTGGCGGGCGTTCTTCTGAAGCTTGGTGTTTACGGTATCGCACGATGGGGACTTGCGCTTTTCCCGATGGCCGCCCAAGACGTTGCTACGGTGATGATGGTGCTCGGAACAATTGGCGTAGTTGTGGGCTCGTTTGCCGCATGGAAACAGACCGACATCAAGCGCATGATTGCCTACTCGTCTGTGGCGCACTTGGGCTTCATGGTGCTCGGACTTTTTGCTTTCCAAGAAGAAGCTCTACAGGGGGCGATGTTTCAGAATCTGGCCCACGGCCTGAGCACGGGCGCCCTTTTCCTGATCTTTGGAATCATCTACGACCGCACGCACACCCGAGAGATTTCGCAATACGGAGGGCTCGCATCTCGTAACGGAATTCTCGCGACCGCGTTTGTTTTTTCGGCGATGGCGAGCATCGGACTCCCGGGCCTACCCGGCTTTATTGGAGAGTTCCTAATTTTGTCGGGAACCTTCTTCACAAATAAGGTCATTGCTCTCGTGAGCCTGAGCGGCGTGCTGCTTGGCGCGGTCTATATGCTTTCGATGCTTCGCAAGGTGGTCTTTGGTCCCGTAGGCCCGACGCTCGAAAGCCACGAGATCCGTCTCGAGTGGAACGAGTGGGTGGCCATTGCGCCCCTTATTGTGCTTATGCTCGTGCTGGGGCTGCAGCCTCAGTTTCTTTTCGAAAAGTCGAAGTTTGTGGTCGAGTGGATACTTGCGCTGATGACTTCGGGCTGGGGTGTTTAGCATGAACCAATTCTTCGAAACGTCAGTCTTCCAAATTTCTTCACAGCATTGGGGGGCTCTCGCGCCCTATCTTGTGCTGTGTTTTGGCATCGTGCTCACGACTGTTGCGGCGGGCGTTAAGGCGCGACGCTGCACCCATCAGTTTCTTTTGGGGCTGAGTTTTTTGGGAACAGCTGTCGCGGCGGCTTGCGGGCTTGGGATGCCGGAGCTGAATTTCTTTGGAACCTCGCTCGCGATTGACGATTTGAGTCGGTGGACGACCCTCGCGGTTTCGGGAGTCGGGTTGCTTGCGGCATTGTTTGTCGAAGAGGAAGAGCACGGAGAGTGGTCGACCCTTTTGCTGATTTCAACGTTGGGCCTGGTTCTTTTGCCCGGTGCGCGAGACTGGGTCGCCTTCTTTGTTTATCTCGAAACGCTCGCGATCCCCGGATATGTTATGGCGGGCTTGCGTCTGCGTCGCGATGGCGGTTTCGAGGCGGCTCTAAAATATCTGCTTATGGGTGCCTTTGCATCGGCGCTGTTGTTGATGGGAATCGCGCTCGTCTATGGTGCGGCAGGCTCTGTCGATTTCTCCACGCTGAGTGAGGTCACGGTTCGAGGACTGCCGTCGACGCTCCTCGTGGCGGGCGCCATGTTGATCGCTCTAAGTCTTGCGTTCAAGGTTGCGCTGGCTCCACTTCATATGTGGGCCGCGGATATCTATCAGGCTGCGCCAACGGGACTCGCCGCATTTATGGCGGGCGCTGGCAAGATTGCGGTGTTCATGGCGATGCTTGCTGCGTTTTCGGCGTGTGGTTTTCTTCAAATCGGCGCATTCGTAAAACTCTTTACTATCTTGGGAATCACGAGCGTGTTGGTGGGAAACCTGCTCGCGCTTTCCCAAAAAAATCTTCGTCGCATGCTGGCTTACTCGTCGGTCGCAAGTGCGGGTTACGTGGCGCTGACGCTTCCTGTCGGCCCCACGGCGTCCGTTGCGATTCTTCTCTACCTTGTGACATATGCGCTGGGGCTTCTCGTCTGTTTTGCGTGCCTCGAGGCGCTTGTGCGCATCACAGGCAAGCCGAGCAGTGCCGTTCTTGAGATCGCCGATCTCAAACAAGTTGACATCAAAAAGTCGGGCGTCATCGTTGCTTTGTTCTCGCTTGGTATTTTTTCGATGGCCGGCATTCCTCCTCTTCCGGGTTTCCTCGGAAAGTACCTCATGATTTCGCAGCTTTGGGGCGCGGGACATGTGCAGCAGGCGGTTTGGATCATCGTCGGCTCGATGCTCGGTCTTGCTTACTATCTCAAAATCATGGTTCCTCTCTATCTGGACTCACCGTCTGGAAACAAAATGCATTCGCTGCGCTCCTCAATCAGGGGACCGATGGCGGGCGCAATTATGGGACTTGTGTTGATGTTTGTGTGGGTGTGGGCTTACGCCAAGATGCAGCCGCAGAATCCACCGACCTCGTCGCCACAGATTGAGGCGCGCTAGCTCGATGGATGGATCGGACAAGGACGGCAAGACGGGGATCTTCAAGGATTTGAAGACCCGCATCTCTGAAAAATCCGTTCAGGTCCAGATGGCGTCCGGAAAAATCTACGGACCCTATTCGCGCGACGAGGTTCTTTCGTTCATCGAGTCGAAGAGAATTCGCGGCGAAGAAAAGGTCCTATTCGAGGGGGAAACCGAGTGGCGAGCGATTGCCACCGACCCCGAGTTTTTCGATGCGATTCACGCAGTGCTGTCGGGGAACAAAATCAAAAGAAGAAAGTCAGCGGCGGACGAAGAAAGCTCTGCTCCTCTCGATGCTTCGGACAAGACGCGTGCGTCGAAGCCGTCGTCCACTCACACGGAACTTTTGCTTCCCAAGCACGCGTCCGATCGAACGCGATTCACGGATTTAACGGGAGATCCGTCGACCTTGCCTATTTGGAGTCCTCCTGTTCCCGAGCCAGCCCTGGAAGATCCCCTCGAGGGCCGCAGCCCGGCCGTGAAGGTGCCTCCCGCGAGCCCAGCAAAGAAGACAAAATCCAAGCGGCCCTCCCCTAAACTTGTTGTTGCGATCGTCGCAACGCTGCTTTTGGCGGTCTTGATGTTGCCACGGCAAGGGACGAACTCGGGAGATGGGCGGAGTTTTCAAGTTCAGTCCGCTCGGTTTTACGGGCGTCCGCTGACGCTCGCGCTCAAGGAGCTGCGCTTGCCTTTGAGCGACGCTCTTCCTCCGCAGCTCACAAAGACCAGCCTCGTCGAAAGCTTTGTCTACTCTCTTAACGCGCGCAAGATTGTGGAACGTCTGAACGAATCTTTCGACAAGCGCAGTTTGCCCGAAGCCAAAAACAGCGCCTACTGGGCCCAGCGCGCTGTCGATCTGCAACTGCTCGGGTTTCGCACACAGGTTATCAATCTTCGTGTGGGCGCTTCGTTGATTGATCAGGGAAACGCGCTATGGAAAGCCCTCGATGAGCGCAAGCTCCTCGACGAGAGCGATAAAAAACTTCTAGCCTTGGTGAGCGCGCACGCCCTCGGAGATTGGGATGGCGTGAGCAAGTCTGGTGCACAAGGCTCCTCTCTCGTAGCGAGTTGGCTCGATGCGGATGCGCTTTGGTGGAACTCGTGGCTTCTCGGGGTCAAGAAAAACGTTCCAGCAGTCGGAAAAAAAGGAAGTCCCGCCGAGATGGAGCTGGTGGATAGAATCCGCCAAGCCTATCTCGAGGACAATGCTCAAATGTCGACGTGGTTACTTCAGTTGGCGGCGTTGGAGCCGGAGTCTCCGTATCTCTGGTACGTCTCGGCACAAATTAACTGGAGAAAAAGTCGCAACGTCCAGGTTCAGAGTGCGTATCGCGACTTTATCATCGGGTTGGGGTCGCTCTCACTTTACCCGCCCTCGATACAGATTGCGTATTGGGCCCAGTTCTCTGATTTTCTGAGATCCTACGCCCGCGCGGAGACCCTTCGCCGGGCCACTGACAACCTCGCGTTGCTGAGACGTGGGGACATCGGATCCTTGGGTTCCGATGAGTCCACCTGGTGGGACTTGGGGGATGAGGGGCTCAATGCCAAAGATATCGCCGACGAGATTCTCACCCGCTCGTCGAAGGGCATGCTCAATGCTCGTGATCGTGCCGCGCTGGAAGTTCTCGGGTCTAATATCGACGAAGGCGCACGGTACCGCTTTGTAGTGGGCACTCATCTTGCGTTCGAGGGACAGTGGGGCGGAGCTCTCAAACTCTTCGATGAGCTGAGCAAAGCCGATCCAAAAAATACGGACGCACTTTTTGGAAAGATCTGGGCACTCTGTAAGCTCTTTCGCTTTTCCGAGGCGCAGGATACCTACGAAGTGCTCGTCAAAGCCTCTTTAGGCACGACGACACATCTCAGGTCCAAGGCGATTCTTCATCTAGTCGGGCGAGAATATCTCGAGGCACACCGAATTTTTAGGGACTACCTCAAACAATCTCCCACGGACGGATGGGCGCATTACTTTCAAGCAGAGACTTTTTTGGCGCAGGAAAACTATCTCGAGTGCATCAAGTCGGCCAATCTTGCGAGACTTCATAGCAAGGGCGAGCTGCAATTTCGCTCGGAGCAAATATTCTATCGCTGTCGCGTGCGTGGAGGGGTGGGGATCCGGGACTCGCTGGACAGTATTGCCGCGCAGATCAAACAAAATCCCGACAATCTTCCGCTCCGTATCCTCTACATCGAGCTCATGAATGAAAGTCAGCTTTATGAGGATGCCATTCGAGTGCTCGAGGACTCACTAAAATATTTTCCTTACTCCGCAAAGCTCAAGCTTTCGGCGGGTGCGATTTACGATGCTCAAGGGGTGCCGGGCAAGGCGATCGAAAACTATGCCCAGGCGGCCAAGCTCGACCCCACTCAGGCCGAAGCCTGGGTGAGAATCGCAAAAGCGATGCAGAAACAGGACAGGTTCCTCGATGCCGCCAAGAACTTCGAGCTCGCAGCGCGGATTCAGCCCGCGTATCCTGAAATCTATCTTTTTGCAGCACGTGCTTACGAAAATGCGGGCCTGATTGAGGAGGCCGCTTTAAGCTATGCCAAAGAAATTGAGGAGCGCCCCGCAGCCGTAGGGACCTTCGTCGAAGCGGCCGAGTTCCTGCTCAAAAACAACGCACCTCAGAAAATCCCCGAGCTGTATCGTCGTTTTCAAAAAGGGGGCTTCGAAGAAGACCCTCGAGCCCTCGTGCGACTGGCACTGGCCTACAGCGTGATGGGGGATCTCGCGAACGCCAAGGCCTTTGCGTCACGCGCGGTGGCCGGCAATCCGGACAATCCGTATTCAAATCTGGTTCTCGCAAACATCCTCGACCGTGCGGGCGATTACAATCTTGCCAAGCGCTATTATGAATCTTACCTTAGGCTGATGCCCCTGGCGGAGGATCGAGATTCTCTTCGAGAGCGTCTCAGCAGACCGCCGTACACGAACTGAATACGGACACAAAGACAAGGAGCCCCCATGTTGGACTGGAGACGAATCGTAAAAGACGAAGAGGCGTTTGTGAAGGCGCTTGTGTCGCGAGGTTTTGAGCCGTCCAAGGCGATGGAAAGCTTTCAAAAGCTTGCTCTTGTTGCGAAGAAACGCACCGAAGCCTTGGCCCAAGCTGACCAGCTCAAAGCCGAGCGCAATCAGAGCGCGCAGAGTGTTTCTGAGCTCATGAAGGCCGGAAAAAAAAGCGAGGCGCAGGCGCTCATTGCAAAAGGTAAGGAGCTCGGCACCGAAATTGAACGCATCGAGGCGAGTGCGAACGCGATTGAGTCCGAGTTCACTCAAATTCTTGAAGTGCTTCCGAATATGCCCGACAGTTCGGTTCCACTCGGTAAGAGCGAAAAAGACAACCCTGTTGTGCGCAATTGGGGCGAGCCTCGCGCTTTCTCGTTTCAACCTCGCACCCACGACGTTATTGGCGAGAAGCTTGGGATGCTCGATTTTGATCGTGCTGCAAAAATCTCGGGCGCGCGCTTTGCGTTTTTGCGTGGCGACCTTGCCCGGCTTGAGCGAGCGCTTGCGAGCTTCATGCTCGATCTGCATCGGACGAAGGGCTACCAAGAAGTGAATCCGCCGTATCTGGTGAGCGCTCAAACGATGTACGGCATGGGGCAGTTCCCCAAGTTCAAAGAAGATGTTTTTGAAGTCGTCGGTCAAGACAAGTTTTTGATTCCGACCGCAGAAGTGCCTGTAACGAGTTTGTACCGAGACGAGATTCTTTCCGAAGAAGAACTCCCGCTAAAGTTCATGGCATTTTCGCCCTGCTTCCGCTCGGAGGCTGGGTCCTATGGTCGTGACACGAAGGGCCTGATTCGTCAGCATCAGTTCCACAAGGTCGAGCTTGTGAAGTTTGCGCATCCTGATACGAGTCTCGCGGAGCTCGAGTCGATGGTCGCGGATGCCGAACTTGTTTTGCAGAAACTACAAATCCCTTATCGCACCATTCATCTTTGCACGGGTGACATGGGTTTCAGCTCGCGCAAGACCTATGACATTGAGGTGTGGCTGCCGGGTTCGGTTTCGGATCCGGCTGCGAAAACACCAGGGTGCTACCGCGAGATTTCGAGCTGCTCGGACTGCGGCGATTTCCAAGCGCGCCGCGCGCAGATTCGCTTTAAGGGTAAGACCTCAAAATCGACCCAATACGTGCACACCCTCAATGGCTCGGGCCTTGCGGTCGGTCGCACGCTCGTTGCGGTCCTAGAAAACTATCAGCAAGAGGACGGCTCGGTTGTCGTGCCCGAAGTCCTTCGACCCTACATGGGGGGCCTGGACGTCCTGCGATGAGAACAAAGACCTCGAGTGATCGCGACTGGGTTCCCTACATGAGAAGGGCGCTAGAGCTCGCCCGGCTCGGCGAGTCGTTAGGGGACATCCCTATCGGAGCCGTGGTCGTCGACGCTCATGGCAAGATCATCGCGGAGGCTCACAACGAGCGTGAGATCATGAAGGACCCCACAGCTCATGCTGAGGTGCTCGCATTGAAGCGCGCGTCCGAGGTTCGGGGGGAGTGGCGCATGGTGGGCTGCACGCTCGTCGTGACGCTAGAGCCGTGCGTGATGTGTTCGGGCGCGTTATCGTTGTCCCGGGTGGACCGTGTCGTATATGGCGCAAGCGACCCCAAAGCCGGCGCCATGGGCTCGATTTATGAGATCCATGGCGACAGGCGCCTCAACCACGTTATCGATGTGATTCCAGGGATTTGTCTGGAAGAATGTCGCGATATGCTGCTGAGCTTTTTCCGGTCGAAGCGCGATAAAACTAAGGCTTGATATCCCGGGCCGAATGCTCTAACAACGACCGCTAGAGTGCACCCATAGCTCAACTGGATAGAGTACCAGACTACGAATCTGGGGGTTGTTGGTTCGATCCCAGCTGGGTGCACCACTTTTCAATTCTACTATCCCCGGCGCAGCTTGAATAATTTTGTCTTGAAAGTGTCCTCACGGCCATTGAGGCCGCTCCGGTACTTTCTGCGACAAAATTATCCAATCTGCTTGGGTCTGAGCCGAATTGATACTTGCTTGGTGGGTTTAGGCTTTGTTTTTTTTGGAGGTCGAAGGAGCCATCTTCGCTGGGGCCGCCGGGGGCTTGCATCACGCCATCAAGGGTTGTTTAAAGTCGCGTTCTGCGAAAATCGGCCGCACCTTAGACGTAGGGCTTACCCCTATAGCATTGCTATAGGGGCTACAATTGTTCAGTTGAGCTGTGTGAAGCGAAGAAACGCCCGGCGAGAGCGCCGGATGTCAAAAAAATATGTCCAAATTTTTAGACAATGTTCAAAATATTAGACATATTTGAAGAATGACGGAAACGATTCGCCTTAAGAGTCTTGCTACAAAAGCTAAGAAACTTCCTGCGGCTAAGCGTGAGGTCTTTGCCATAAGAAACTATCTTGGGCTTTGCGGCGAACAGCTTGCGGAAAACTCCTTAAAGAGCAAAGTGGCCGAGAGCCCCGATCTTTCGTGGATTGTCTATTTTTCTATGAACTGGAAAAAGTTTGGAGACATTTCCGATTTTTTTGATCTGTCCTCTGAGCAGGAGACTTCGGTTAAGTTGCGTGCCGAACTGCTGCTTGCCCTGCGCGAAACGCTTCGCAATCGCCAGCTGACGCACGAAGCTGCGGCCGAAATTGCGGGGGTGACTCGAAGTGCGTTCACCTCAATATTCGGGGGACACGTCGAGAGCGTGTCTTTGGACCGAATGCTCGACATTTGTCTGAAGTTGGGTGTTTCAATTCGCTACGAAATTTCGGCTTCGCGCTAGCGCGGGGGCATCCCTGAGGTGAGCAGGCCTGTGGCCATCGAGTCCGCTAGGCTTTGGGCCCAGAGGGCGCACTGGGCTTGGAGTTTTTTGTCCTCTAAGGGGACGCAGGCATTGAGTAAGATGTATCCGTTTTCGCCGTGCTGCTTTTCGATTTCTCCGGCGCGTGAGTCGAGCCACTGGGCCTGGTGGCGGCTGACGCCGTATTTTTCGACGGCGGCGTGATAGAGCGGCTCCACCATTGTTGGGACGAGAGTTTCGATGCCGATATTCAGCGCTGCGGTGCCAACTTGCCAGGGAAGATCGGTGCTGTAAATTGCGGCGCGAAGAAGCGCATCGTGTTTGATCCATACGGGGTCGGGTCGGTAGAGCCAGGGGTTCTCCTCAATCAGCTTACGGGGACCGCCGAAAGCTTCGACGATGCGGCCGAGGATGTCGGTGTCTCCGTCTTCGTCCTCGTGTCTTCCTTGCAAAAGAGAGGAGACCTCTTGGGGTCTTTTTCTCATGAGATGTTCGACGTGTTTTGAAAAATCGAGAAGGTGCCACATGAGCCCGGAGAAATAACCTTGCGCGTGTTGCCTTTCAGCGCGGCCTTCTTGCATTGATTTTACAAAGGGGTGTGCTGTGATGGCTGCGGCGCGGGGTTGGATGACGCTGGAGCGGAGGTCTTCGAGCCATGGAGCGTATTTCATGCCACGGATTTTGGCCGAGTTCTGGGCACAGTAAACGTGTTTTCAAGTTTGTCTAAAGACGAGACCGTGGTCTGACGTGGAGCCAACGTTCAGGCTGCGAGCTTAGCACCCTGCACGTCGAGAATTATTTTTTCGTCTGAGGACAACGCCTCGACGACGTCGAGCACAAGAATGAGCTCGTTAGCGCTTCGGATGGCTTGAGGAATCAGAGAGGGGTGACCTGAAGGAATGCTCGCGGCTGGAGTGTTCAGCACAGAGCTTGGCTCAGGACTGAGGACCGAGTTGATCGAATCCACAACGACTCCCACAAAGGTATCTTTCAAACGGCAGATAATAACGGCGGTGTCGTGAGTGAGCGAGGGCTGGAGGCCGATGCGGATGCGCAAGTCGATCAGAGTGATGATCTCGTCACGAAGGGTCATCAGTCCCAGCATATGGGGGGCGTCTTGGAGCATGGGGGTGAATTCGGGAAAGCCTACAACCTCACGCACCGAGGCAAGGTGGACCGCGAACTCGCGCCCATCCAGGGTGAAGCTCAAATAACGTCCGGATGAATCGACGATAGGGTTTTCCATATTAAGCCGCTTTCCTGGATTTGCTTCGGACGAGATCTTTGAAGCGTTGCCGAGGGTCTTGCGCGACGGAGCTTTGCGCTGCCTTGTCCATTGGACGTATCGTCACGACGGTCCACTTCTGACCCTTGTAAGTGTTGTAGCCGTTTGAAGAAGAGAATCCATAGGCAAAATCACGTTGCGCTTTGTCGTCGCGCTCTTTGTGGAAGCCTTGAGACGACGACGCGCCTTTGAAGAGGCTCAAATGAGAATAGTTTCTTTCAAGCACCCCGGTGCCGTCTTTTGATCCGACAACCAGGCCCTTCGAGTTGAGAAGGTAAGTTGAACTTTGGGAGTCGGCGATGGTTGCGCGAATGATTTGATCGAGGAAGTTGCAGTTGAATCGACTGCAGATCACGCCGCGAATCTGGTTTTGGGCGTCGTAAACCGGCGCGCTGAAGGTGATGATGGGGCACTTAAGGGTCTCGGAGACGTAGATGTCGCTGTAGTAAATCGATCCCGCTGCGGCGGCTTTGAGCCAATCCTTTGAAGAGAAATTTTGGCCGTGAACACCGCGGTTTACCGCGGTCGCGATCACTTTGCCGTTCAAATCGAGGACGTAGAGATCGTGATAGACCTCGTAGATGCGGTGGATATTCTCGAGAAGAGTGAGACAGACATCTTGCGAAACGCTGCCTTCAAGAAGGCTAATGATCTTGTCGAAGGTCGACCACGCTTGGATGTCGCAGTAACGCTCAAAAAGGTTGCGGTCGATTTTGCTCATCGCGTCGCTTGCGGCGTCCACCAGACGAAGCGATATGGATTGATCGACGGCGTGACGGAGCGAGTCCGTCGTGAGGTTGACCTCGTCGACGAACTGAAGGCTTTTTTTGGCGAGATGTGCGACCTCGTTAGCAATAATCGAAAAGCCTTCCCCGTCGGCACCGGCAAGTCCAGCCTGGATCGAGGCGTTCACCGCCAGCAGTTTAACCGCGCGGTTGTTGGCATTCACCTCGTCAACGACGAGCTCGATTTCACGCATGGAGTCTTTTAACTGAAGGCCAATCTTTTCGGATTCGATGCGGCCATCCAGAGCCACAAGCTCGGCAGGAGGTGCGCCGTTCACACGGTTCGCCGTTGCAACAATTTTTGAGTCGGCCGGGATGCTCCCGAGCCGGGTTGTGACGAGGGAGGACCAGCCCTTGCCACGATAGGCGTTGTAGCCTTTTGTATGGCTAAAGCCGCTCACCGTCGCGTCACCATTGCGTGCTCGCTCGACGCTGAAGCCGCAAAGTTTTTCGAGAGCGGCGTCTCCAGCAAGCGACCAATCCATGCGGTCGTTCAGGATGAGATGTTTTTTTAAAGAGGCGATAACGAAGCCCAAGTCGTCAATGATGCAGGCGCTCATGTCGGCGTCATAGCCGGCGCTTTTGATCATCTCGAGCGCGTAGTTCCAGTCGAAGCAGTTGCAAAGCACTCCGATGGGCTTGCCTGCGTCGTCGGTGACTGGGGCCACGTAGAAGACGGAGGGAGTTTTTAGAATTTCGCTTTGGTGGAGAGCCGTGACGTTCATCTCTCCGGCCATCGCTTTTTGGAACCACTCGCAAGAAGACCAGTCCTTGCCTTTGTGATCTGCGCCACAAGCCGCGGCAATGACGGTGCCGCTTGCATCGATCAGGAAAGAATCGAGATAGACAACGTAAATGCTCACGAGTTTCGTAAGCAAATAGCTCGCGCGGTCTTCATTGAGGTTGAGCGCATCAAGGGCAGGGTTCTGATCCGATCCCGCCGAGGCACTGTGGTTCGCGTGCTGGACCGCATTTTTGATGATGTCAAAGCTCGCCCAGGCCTGGACGTCGCAGTTTCTCTCAAAAAGGTTTCTGTCGAGCTTGTCGATCAAATCCTCTGAGAGTTCAAGGTTTCGAATTGCGGTGGCGTCGAATGCGAGGCGGCGGTTTCGGTCGATCGAGGTTGCGAGTTTTTCGCTAAGCTCGATGTTCTTGGAGGCCTGGGCTGCAATCTGGCCCGCAACAATCGAAAAGGTGCTAAGGAACGCAGTTTCGATGCGAAATTAAAAAAGGAGTTCTAATGAAGATCAATTCGACACGTTTCTCTCCTAGGTTGGCGGCGGCTCTCGGGCTGTTTGCCTCCGCACCCGCATTTGCTCAGGATGCAGCCGCAAGCGCCGTTAACTCGGGCGATGTGGCTTGGATCATGGTGAGCGCGGCTCTGGTCATGCTCATGACACCAGGTCTTGCATTCTTCTATGCTGGCATGGTTCGCGCCAAGAGTGCGGTCTCGACAATCGCACAATCGTTCATCGCTTTGTCTGTTATCTCCATCGTTTGGTATCTCTTCGGCTACTCACTCGCATTCGCCCCTGGAAGCGCTCTGATCGGGGGACTTGATTGGTCCTTCTTCAATGGCGTCGGCGGCACACCCAATGCGGATTATGCAGCGACGATTCCTCACAGTCTCTTCGCACTCTACCAAGGCATGTTTGCGATCATCACACCTGCTCTGATCGCAGGCGCATTTGCTGAGCGTATGAAGTTTGGGGCGTACATTGCCTTCATCGCACTTTGGTCGATCCTGATTTACTCGCCTGTCGCACACTGGGTTTGGGGCGTTGGCGGCCTTCTTCGTGGTTGGGGCATCCTCGACTTCGCGGGCGGTCTGGTGGTTCACCAAACAGCCGGTTTCTCGGCTCTTGCAGCCGCGATTGTCATTGGCAAGCGCAGCGATTACGGCAAGGTCAACTATGCATCCAATAGCATTCCTCTGATCGCAATCGGCACGGGCCTTCTGTGGTTTGGTTGGTTCGGCTTTAACGGTGGATCCGCGCTAGGTTCGGGTGAGCTCGCGGTCTCGGCGTTCTCGTCGACACATTTCGCAGCCGCTTCTGCGGGTCTTGTCTGGGGTCTCATGGATAAGATGCTCAAAGGCAAATTCAGCTTCGTGGGCGTGTGTATCGGAATCGTCGTCGGTCTTGTCGCCGTCACACCCGCAGCAGGATTTGTGACCGTTGGATCGGGACTTCTGATCGGCGCGGTCTCTTCTGCGCTGGCTAATCTCGTTGCGCACTTCCGCGCGAAGAGCCAGCTCGACGACTCACTCGATGTCTTTGCGTGTCACGGTGTCGGCGGTCTCGTCGGTTCTCTGATGACAGGTCTGCTCTGCTCAAAAGCTGTGAATGCAGCGGGCGCAGATGCGGGCATGGGCCAATTCTTCATCCAGCTGAAGAGCTCCCTCATCGTTGCAGCCTTTGCGTTCGTCGGAACTTTTGTAATCCTTAAAGTTCTCAAGGCAGTCTTTGGCCTGCGTCCGTCGGTGAGCGAAGAAAACGTCGGCCTCGATCAGGTCGACCACGGCGAAAAAGCGTACACCTAAGGCGCTCAACGTTTTAGAGGTCATTTGAGGCCTGCCCCCGCGTCTACTGAGCGGGGGCAGGCTTTTTGTTTTGCGGAGAGTCCAGCTCATTGCGCCCTGACTTGACCACGGGCACCACTGCAATAGACTCCCGTCACTCATGGCGTTCGGCACTCTGCTCCGGGGATGGAAAAACCTATCTATCTTCAAAAAGCTCTACGGGGTGGTGGGCCTCATGGCGCTGCTAATCGCGGTCGAGCTTTTTACGATGCTTTTTACGATGGACGTGCTCTCGGCCGTGCGTTCCTTCGTCGGGGGCGAGGGGATCTGGTCGAAGGCCCAAAAAGACTCGATCCAGAGCTTGCACAAGTACGTCTTCACGCTGGATCGCAAGTACTACCTTGAGTTCGAGCAGCATTTGCAAATTCCGTATGGAGACGGCATCGCTCGTGCCGAATTATTGAAGCCTGATCCTGACCTCGAAAAGGTGAGACAGGGCTTTGCTCAGGGGAATATTCATCCGCAAGACATTGATGGCCTCATAAGGCTTCTCCAGAGATTTTATTACGTCAGCTATATCGAGGAAGCGATCGATATCTGGACCGAGGCTGAAGCACATCTCGATAAGCTCGTGGATGCCGCTCGGGAGCTAGACGTTGCAATCTCCGCAAAACCGCGCTCGCGTGAGGACATTCTTCGGGCACTCGACAAAGTGGACGTTCTCAATGCGCAGATGACCGTGCTCGAAAACAAGTTTTCGCGTGTGCTGGGCGAAGGGTCGCGCTGGCTCGAGGGACAGCTCCGCTACCTTTTGATCTTTATGGTTCTGGTCGTAGAGAGCACGGGGATCTATCTGACCTTTGCGTTCAGTCGGAACCTTAGCCGAAGCATCAAGGAAATGAGTGAGGCGGCTCTCAAGGTGGGCGAGGGCGATTTCAGTAAGCGTGTTCCCGTCAACTCCGAGGACGAGCTTGGACAGCTGTCGCGTACGATCAACAACATGATCGAGAATCTTGAAGCGAGTATTGGGCACCGGCTGAAAGCGGAGAGCGACAGCCAGACAAAGTCGCTGTTCCTGGCGAACATGAGTCACGAGATCCGCACGCCCCTGGGGGTCATTTTGGGGTTCACAGAACTGCTCAAGCAAGAGGACCTTTCTCGTGAAGATCAGCAAAAGTTTGTCGCAACGATTGAGCGCACGGGCCACGATCTCAAGCAAATCATCAACGACATTCTTGATATTTCAAAAGTCGAAGCGGGATATCTCGAGATCGAAAAGAGTCGATTCTCTCTGAGTCAGTTTCTTCAGGATCTTCACGTAGCCCTGAGCTCGCGCGCGATCAAGAATTCCAACGCTCTTGTTTTTTCGACGCTGACTGCGGGGCAGAACGACTCCGTGGTTACGGATCGTGTTCGTTTGAGACAGATTCTTGTGAATATTCTTGGAAATGCTCTCAAATTCACCAAGGACGGGCGCGTGGAGCTGGATTTTTGGTTCGACGGAGCTCTGCTGAATTTTCGAATCAAAGACAATGGTATCGGGATGAGCGAGTCGGACGCGAAGCAGCTTTTCCAAGCGTTTTCCCAGCTCGATTCATCGACCACGCGCAAGTATGGGGGCACGGGGCTGGGCCTTTTCCTTTCCAAGAAGCTCGCGCAGAAACTCGGTGGAGATATTGTTCTCGAAAGCAGTCGTCCCGGACAGGGTTCGAGTTTTCATGTTTGGGTAGAGGCGCTCGTCGGAGAGACGTCCTCCCAAAATTTGTCGACCGCGAGTGGGTTGCTCGAGGTTCCCAAGCGCTTTGCCGACAAGAAGGTTCTCATCATCGATGACTCTCCTGAGAATCAACTCTTGGTGCAGACTTTTTTGAAGAAGTGGGGGCTTCAGTTTGAGGAGGCCATCAACGGAAAAGAGGGCGTTGAGAAGGCCTGTTCGGGTGATTTTGATCTCGTGCTGATGGATATCCAAATGCCTATCATGGATGGCTACGAGGCAACGCGTGAACTGCGTCGACGAAACTACACGAGGCCCGTGATTGCCCTCACAGCGCACGCGATGAAGATCGATAAAGAACGGTGTTTGAATGCAGGCTGCGACGAGTATGTCACCAAGCCTCTCGATTTCAAGGTGCTCTTCGACACCCTCGCCCGCTTTCTCGGCTGAATGCTTTCCTTGCAGGAATGCAGAAACCCCCCAGGGCCGCGAAGCCCTGGGGGGTGTTTTTATGGACACGTGGAGCGAGCGGCTTAGCGGATCCCGCGAACGAGAAGCGAGGCCTCGCTCAGGCGGCGTCCGCCCATGCTCACCGACTGTGCCGTGATGCGGATGCTTTGGATCGCGCGGTCTTGTCCGCGGAGATCGATGCGCAGGACGTCGCTTTCTTTGATAAATCCGCCGTGGAGAATCTCTGTGCGGCCATTGCCATAAACGATCTCGATCGAGTCGATGCGGACATCTCCTCCGAGCGCACGGAAGGCAAGCTTCGTGAAGCGACCTTCGTAGCGTCCGACCGTGATCACTTCTGTTGTGGCGTAGCGAGCACCGAAGTTGCGGGTCTGTCCAAGTGTGTCGCGGTCACCGGGGACATTGGGGTCGCCGACGTCGTTATACGTGCGGGAACGGAGGATCAGGTCGCGTGCGATGCGGACCGAGTATTCTGCTTGGCGCACAATTTGGCGGGGATCCATATAACGGTCGCCAAGGACAAGGGCGAGACGATCGAGTTCGCGAACGGCGCTCATGAGATCGATGTCGCGTGTGTGGCGGCTAAGAATTGTTTGCGCAAAGCGAACTTCGTTCTGGGCCTGACGGAAGTTCAGGGTGCGTGTGAGCTGCAGGCTGCGATCAAGCTGAACAAGGGTTTGGGTGAGTTCAACTCGGGCGCCGCTGTTCGTGCTGCGATCAAGCGCATCGATGGCACGAAGGGCCTCGTTGCCGCTGCGAACCACGGTGTCGACTTTTTGGAACACGGGGAGGCGCATGTCAGCGAGCGCGCGAAGGGCGTCATCGAGTGAGCGCTCAAGCCGCATTTTGTCGGTGCTGGGGCGCAGATCAAAAATATCGCGCTGGACCTGAAGGAATTTGTCTTCGGAGCGCCGAAGCTCGCCGTCGCCAGGACGTCGGTGATTTTGAGCGTGCGCGATGGCCTCCTGCACGAGAATGCGGTCTTGTCGTAGATTGGCGGCGGTCGCGCTGACAGAACCTAAAAGAACGACCGACATTAGTGTTGCGAAGAAATTTTTCGTCATATGCACTCCTCCATGAGATCTGGGGCTAGGAGTACACAAGTTGGGTGGACTCTACCAACTTAATTAGTCTGTATTCTCAAAAAAAACATTCTCTTAAGAAATTGGGATAATTTATTTCGTTATTTCGCAAAACTCTGCGTTTTTGGGGCAAAAACTCGCTATTTTGCGGGGGGGCGTCCCTCAGAAGCGGGCGAGCGCACGCTCGTGCGGTCTCCGCCGTGAGGAATCACATAGATGTCGATGCGCCGGTTTTGGGCGCGTCCTTCGGGGGTGCTGTTGTCGGCAACAGGGCGGAACTGTCCTGCGCCCATCGCGGTCAGACGACTGGGGTCAAAATAGTGGGCTTCTACGAAGTAGCGCACCACTGTGGCGGCTCGCGCAGACGAAAGCTCCCAGTTTGTTTGGAACTCGGGACTGTCGACTTTGAGGTCGTCAGTGTGAGCCTCGACCATGTAGTAGGCGTCGACGTCCTTGAGGACGGAGGCAACACGCGCGAGCATGGGTTCGGCGTCCCGCCGGAGAAGGGCGCTGCCCGCTGAGAACACGGACTGCGCAGAGATCGCAAATTGAATTTTATCGGGGAAAACTTTCAGGTCAAAAATCTCGTTCTTGATCGGCTTGAAACCGGTCTGGATGTCTTGGGCGAGCAGGTGCATGCGCGAGAGTCCGCCGGTTTTGTTGGAGTCACTGACGCCGCCGGTTTTGCCGGCGGAAATGGACTGAGCCCCATCGCTCGATGAGAAAAAGCCCATGTTGAGAGACTCACTGCCTTCCATGAATTTCAACGGGTCGTTGAAATAGCGCTGAATAACTTCTTTGGATTCCTGGCTCATGCCGACGATCCACATCACCATGAAGAACGCCATCATCGCAGTCACGAAGTCTGCGTAAGCAACCTTCCAAGCGCCGCCATGATGACCATGGCCGCCCTTCTTGATCTTCTTGATGATGATCGGTGTGTTTTCGTCAGCCATCGCCTATCCGATTCTTATGCGGCCTTCTTCGCGGATCCTGCGGATGCGTTCTTAAGAGTTTCTTCCATTTCCTTGAAGCCAGGGCGTTCGGTGGGAGAAATGCTACGACGCGCGAACTCGATGGAGACTTGGGGAGGGAGTCCGCGACAGTTGGCGAGGATTCCCGCTTTTAGCATGCCAAAGAAAACGCCTTCTGCTTCGTAGTGATGCTCGAGGCGTTTGGCGATGGGGCCGATGATGCCGTAGCCGACGAAAATCCCGAGGAAAGTTCCGACGAGAGCGGCGGCGACTTTTCCGCCGACGACTTCGGGACCCGCGGCAATACTGTTCATGGTGATAATAATCCCGAGAACCGCCGCGACGATACCGATCGCAGGAAAGGCATCCGCGGTGTTTTGGATCTGAGCAGGGATCTTGTGTTCTTCGGCGTGCATGGCATCCAGATCCGCGCCCAAAAGGTCATCCATGTCGTAGGGCGAAGGGCCGCCTGAGATAAAAGTTCTCATCGAATCCGCGATGAACTCGATGGCGTGATGGTTGTGAAGGATGTGTGGGTACTTCGAAAAGATGGCCGACTGTTCGGGGTTTTCGATGTGGCCTTCGACCGCCTGAACGCCGTCCTTCTTCTGGGCTTGGAAGAGTTCGTAGAGCAAGCTCAGGCCTTCGATGTAGTCGGACTTGCCAACATCCTTAATGCTCAGAGCCTTGATGGACATTCCGAAAATCGTTTTAACGTACTTCATCGGAGTGCTGATGATAAGCGCGGCGATTGCGGCGCCGATAATGACGACGTATTCGCCCGGATGCAGGAAAACGCCAAAGAAGGCGAAGTTCCAATGGGCGGCCATCATAAAGCCCCCGAAGACACAGCCAAATAGCATTAAGAGTCCGACAAATCCCATGAACGTCCTATCGACGTGCGCGGGCGGAATCTTGAGACGGGTTTTAGGGCTCGGCGCGTTAGATGGTCAAATGCGGTCGTAAACCGCAAATTTCAGAGGGGGATCCAGCGATTCGCCCTGTTGGGATTCGACCAGGTGAAAGTCCTTTTCAAGAGCGACCTGCGGAAAGCGAATGTCGCCCTCGTAGGGAGCGCCGACCCAGGTGATATAGAGACGACGGGTGAGTGGCAGCGCTTCGGCAAAAAGCTGAGCTCCTCCGAGGATAAAAATCTCTTCAGCGGGGGCTTTTGCTTCCTTAAGCGAGAGCGCGGCAACGGAAAGAGCTTCCGGGAGGCTCGCAACCCAAACGATTTCGGGGGCAAGTTCCGCCGGTCGAGCACTGCGCGAAAGCACGATGTTCAGGCGGCTCGGCAGAGCGCGTCCGATCGAATCGAAAGTTTTGCGGCCCATAATGATGGGCGCGCCGAGCGTGCGCCTTTTGAAGTATCTAAGATCCTCGGGCGCGTGCCAGGGAAGCGAGTTGTTGCGACCGATGATCCATTCTCGCTGTGTCATGGCGACGATGATTGAAATGCGCGGGGTCATCGCGTCGACTCCCTACACTGCGATAGGAGCTTTGATGCTCGGGTGGGCTTGATAGTCGACAATTTCAAAATCCTCGAAGCGGAACGCGAAGAGATCTTTGACGTCGGGGTTGAGGCGAAGTTGCGGAAGCGGCATCGGAGTGCGCGTGAGCTGCAGGCGAGTCTGTTCGAGGTGGTTCGTGTAGAGGTGCGCGTCGCCAAAGGTGTGTACGAAGTCTCCGACCTTGAGACCGCAGACCTGCGCGATCATGTGCGTGAGAAGCGCGTAGCTTGCGATGTTAAAAGGCACACCGAGAAAGGCATCGGCGCTGCGCTGATAGAGCTGGCACGAGAGACGCCCGTCTGCGACGTAGAACTGGAACAGGGTGTGGCACGGAGGTAGGGCCATCTGTGAGAGCTGACCAACGTTCCATGCGTTGACGATCAGGCGGCGTGAATCGGGGTTGCGTTTGATTTCCGCGACGACCTGAGAAATCTGGTCGATGCTTTCGCCGCCCGCTCCAGCCCAAGAACGCCACTGGGCTCCATAAACGGGCCCGAGGTCGCCGTTCTCGTCGGCCCATTCGTCCCAGATGCTCACGTTGTTGTCGTGTAGATATTTGATGTTCGTGTCGCCTCTTAGGAACCACAAAAGTTCGTGGATGATCGAACGCAGGTGCAATTTTTTGGTGGTGACCAGGGGGAAGCCTTGGGAGAGATCAAAGCGCATCTGGTGGCCAAAGACGCTCAGAGTTCCTGTTCCCGTGCGATCTTCTTTACGGGTGCCTTCAGTGAGAATTCTTTGCAAAAAATCGAGATAGGTCTGCATGGATTCACAGGTTAGGGCGGGTCGCGGGTGGCCGCAATAAGGGTGTGTGAAATTGAAGAACGTTAAGGGCTTGAAATTTGTGGTGGCCTTCCGCGCTGAGTCGTTCAAATTTTAAGTGCTGATCTGCGAGGTGTTGGTCGTTTGGAGGGAAGCCTTGCTACAAGCCTAGCGGCCGACGCAACGAACCGAAATCTCCATATCGCGGCCGACGGTCTGGAGACCGCGTTTGTGGGTATCAAAGCCCCGCCCAGATCCAGTACTGGGGACGATATGAGAAGACCACCATATGCATAAGAAACAATCTTTTGCGCCCAAGGCATCTACAAGGCGCGAGTTGCTAGGAAACTTCATAGAACTAGGATTGTCTGGATAGAATGCCAATTTAAAATCCTCCTGGCTCGGGAGAGTCCAGCTAAGCCCCAAATCCTTTTTTGATTCGCAGTAATCTTTAGCCTCAGCCTGAGTCATTTGTCCGTTGTCCTTTGATCCACCGGTCGTGGACTGGGGGCTCCAGGTGAGTTGCGAAGCATTATCTTTCACGTACTCTTCAACAATCCCCGCATCGCTCACATTGCGACTCACAACGCTTCCTACGACGGTTCCGTTCCAGAGTTTGACTTCCGTCGCACATTCTTTCTCGTCTTTACATGGACCTTTTGAGACCGCGGACTTTGGCGGAGCGAAGCCTTCGGATCCTGTTGATTTTGGTCCGTGTTGAGCCCAAGAGCCTTGTGCACCCACCAGGATGCAGGCGGTTCCCAGGGCGTTTTTAAGGTATTTTGTTAAAATCTGCGTCATCTTCCCTCCAGGCAACATCTAAGCAAGTTCCGTCGGCTTACTACAAGTCCCCCGCGAATATTATCGGTCCGATAAGCAAAGTATCTTTAATTTTCTTCTGACGAGCAACACATTCTACGCGCTTTACGGGATCTTGATTTTTGGGCATCGATCTATCGAGGTATCAAGCAGTTTCGATCTTCCGCAATGAGGCGCCTTCAATCTTCACCCAATCTTCATCCAACAGGACGAAACATCACGCTTATACTGAAAGCTAATTCCTGGCCTAAAACCCCTCTGCTGAATGTAAGTTCAAAAATCTCCTGCATCACAATCAACAAGAGGCACTTATATTCATATGGGTCATCTCAAAAAAAACGCCTTTGGCGCAGTCGTCGCATTTTCGCTGTCCGCGTGCACGGGGCAGCTTGCGGATAGTTTTCGCTATCAGCAACAGATCGAGGACTTCCAGACGGATGTTTCGGTCAATACCAAGATCGATATGTTGTGGGTTATCGACAACAGTCCCAGCATTGCACCTTCGCAGAAAAAAATCCGCGATGGATTTCGCCAGTTTGCGGAACAGTATATGAAGCCGAACTGGGATATTCGCGTCGCCGTGATTTCGCAGGACACTTATCTCGCGCATCCGAGCTTTGCGGGATTTTTGAACGGAGTGGGTCCCACGGGAAGTGCGCAGCGCTATTCGCGCGAAGCGGGGTATCAGTC
>Ga0209573_1002498_pt1 | contig 23256 bp, 23 predicted proteins | sample TNRBio252014_DNA_FD_185870 | JGI IMG/M metagenome (GOLD analysis project Ga0209573, IMG submission 185870) | Wastewater treatment Type I Accumulibacter community from EBPR Bioreactor in Madison, WI, USA - TNR Reactor_6/25/2014_ DNA (SPAdes)... | ecosystem: Engineered > Bioreactor > EBPR >...
AGATCACGTTTCATTTCATAGAACGTCTAGCTCATCCACGGCGGGGAGGGAAGCCCGAATTCAAACTGGAGCGTTACCCGCCGTTGGATGGAGCGTCTTGTTCGCGTCCTTATTTTTTTTGGAGCTCCCAGTGACTCGAAATGGCGCCAAGAGGTCCTTCTAGAGCGTTCATTTTGCCTCATTCTTCTCTAAAATGGAGGCAAAACGCTCTAAATAGCTCGTCATTTGCTCAATGTATTCATCGCGTTCCTTTTCAAATTTTTCTTGATTCGCACGTTCTTGTTCCCTCTGAGTGGCAAGTTTTTCGTAATAGTCATCAAGATCCTTTTCATGCCTCATCTGATCCGCAGAGAATTGCTCAAATTTAGCAGCCATATGTCTCTCATATTCCTCTTCCCTTGCCTTGTATTCCTGAACGCTACTCTGATATGATTTAAACATTTCCATTTGTGCTGAGTATGACAAGAATAACCAGAGGTGCCCTCCTGCGAACATAACCATGACAACAATCTGCATGGCGGCTATAGATTTTAGGAGCACAGAAGCTTCTCTATTTTCTTGATTCATCTCGAATTGATTTCTGACGTCTTAAAGAGGGATTTGCCGAACAGTCTTTGTTCTTACGACCGCCCTCAGGAATATCCGCAGAGCGACCAGAGCCGAGCATGCTGAAAAATCCCCGCCCTGACAAGGAATTTTCCAGGAAAGGTGCGTCTATCCGGGTTTACCCGGGGGCGGATTTCCGTCCGCCATTCCCAAGGTGATATGCGGACGTTCGCGGGGCTCGGAGCGGTCTTTTGGCGCTCCGGCGGCCGGCGCTCCGGAAACCCCATGGAGAGCGAGGATGACCCGCCTGCGTCCTCCCTCCGCAACCTGAGCTCGCCCCATCCCATTCCCGCCACGCGGGTCGAGGACGTCCCCGATGATTCCGGCGTGGGCGCAGAGGATCTCTGATCGCCCGGCCTGTCGCCTTCAGGGAGAGTGCCACCCCAGCACCCGGAAACTTCCGGCCAAATCGTGCATTTTAAAATATTTGCAAAAAAGTCTTCCCATCAGTCGGGCATTTTGCTAGATCGATTCCCATGACGACGGCGTCATGGTGCGCGGCGAGGGTTCCCAAGTCCCTGACGCGTAGGCAGCGACGGGGCAGCACCCCGCCCGGGAGGGTTTTGCTCCCCGCGCTGGCTGCCGGCTTCCACCCGGGGCGAAAGCCGGTCGTATTTGGGCCCAAACACTTGGCGAAATCGATGGCTAGGCCTTGTGTGGTCCTCCTTTCCATCCCGCCAGCCCGCCATCCGTTGAGGATCCTTGGTGTTTCCCCTGCACCATTCCGCGAAACGATCGTCGTATCGCGCGGGAACTCCGTGGTCCGCCTCGGGAGAGTGGGAGAATGGCCCAATTCCGTTGCGGGAGTTCGCAAAACCCCGTCAGCGCAGGGCAAAACGTCTTCAGCGTTCGGGAATTCCTCTACATGGGTGGGAATTTTCCACCCAGCTTTGCTGGTTTCCACTTCAGTGTTGGAGAAATCCTTCTCAGATTTTAGCAATCGCTGTAGGGGTTGGGGCAAATCCTTTACGGCTTTGGGGATTCCCTCTCAAGCTTTCGGGATTTCCTACTCAGGTTTTGGGGATTCCTACTCAGGTTTCGGGATTTCCTACTCAGGTTTCGGGGATTCCTTCTCAGGTTTCGGGGATTCCTGTATCGCTTTCCGAATTTCCTACTCGGTTTTTCGCGTCATCAGACGGCGTCTCCGAGGGTGCCTCACTACCACCGACCGATCGGCCATCACCGCTAGGGCATCCTTTTCCACCCGTCGCGGCAGGGTAGTCGTCCGCCGCGACCCACTCGGGCAGTCAACCGTCGGCTGCCGCCATCGCCTTCCTCCCCCGATATGACAAACGCAATCCAATGGGATGACGGCTCCGCGTGGGACTCTCCGGGTCTCACCTGGGGTGGCGTCGTCCCCGAACCGATAACCAAAAAGAAAACGAGTATGAATACGAAAGCCATCATCGACTTCAGCGGCTACGGCTCTCCCGAGCTCAGCCCCGTGGCCCAGCACATCCACGATCAGATCACGGCCAATGCCGCGACCTTCCCGAGCCTGCCCTTCACCATGGTCATCTTCCAAGGCTGGATCGACAGCTACGATGCCCTCCTCGTCGCCCGCGAAAGCAAGGCCACGGCGGACATTCTCGCCTTCAACGTGGCGCGTGCCGATCTCGAGGGCAATCTCGGCACCCTCGGCAACTACGTGAATTCCGTGGCCAACGGCGATGCCAGCATCGTGGAAAAGAGCGGCTTCCCCAGCTACACCACGGGCGGGGCACCCGATACCGCCCCGCCCGCGGCACCGACCGATCTGCGCCTGCGCCACGGAGAGCTCTCGGGCACAGTCGTGGCCCGCTACAAGCCCGTCCGCACGCCGAGCACGAACGAGATCCACGTCTCCACCGGCGACCCCAACGACCCCGCCTCGTGGACCCCGGCCGGGATATTCCAAAACGGAAAGGCGATCCTGACCGGTCTCACCCCCGGTGCGGTCGTCTGGGTGCGCGTGCGCACCGTCGGCCTCAGGGGCGTCATGGGCGCCTGGAGCGATCCCGCCCAGATCCGCGTGCTGTGAGGCGCGCGGCGCGCGCTGAAGACTGGGAGAAGGGGAGAGGAGGAGATGGGGGAGATGGGGGAGAAATCCTGCGGTCTCCTCCGCTCCTGCTCCCGGTTTGCTTTCGCTTCGCTCCCGCTACCCGCTTCGCGTGTTCCCCATCCCCCGGCCTCCCTACCTTTTACCTTTTACCTTCCAACCTTTTACTCCCGCGTCCCATGTACAATCCCGCCCTACCCGCCGACGGCTCGCCGCTCTCCAGCGCCGAGATGCGATCCCAACTGACCGGCCTCAAGGCCCTGATCGATGCGATCTCTTCGATCACCGCCGCGATGGTCGACTCGACGACCACCCTGCCGCCGGGCTCCTCCGCGGGCGCGACGGTCTCAGTGATCGGCAACACGCTCCATTTCACCTTCGAACTCCCCCAGGGCGAAACCGGCGCGACGGGACCCCAGGGATCTCAGGGCGAAGTCAGCTCGATGGATCTTTCCAACGCGATCCAGACGACCAGTGCGAACACGAACACCGTGGCCGAGGCCGTCATCACCGTCAGCGATCCTCCCCAGCAGATGGAGGTGCAGGCCATCGCCGACAAGCTCGACGAACTGATCCTCGCCCTGCGCCGGGTGTAGGGGGAAGTTGGATTGCGGATTGCGGAGTGCAGATTGCCGCCCAAGAGGGTTAGGCGTGGCGTTTGACCCTGTTGGGTGAGGCGGCCGGTCCTCCGTCGCTGGAAGAACAAAGGAGGAATCTCACGAAGGGAACGGTCGCCTTGAAAACCCGCGCTTCCACGCCCTGATACACGCACGTTTCCGGAGAAATTCCTTGTCAGGACGGCGATTTTTCCCCACGTTCGGCTCCGGTCGCTCCGCTGATACCACGGCGCGCGGTCATACGAAGAAAGACTGTTCTCCCCAAAAATTCCGATGCGATGCCTGACTGACAAGGAGGTCTCCGAGTGGTTGCTCGAGCATTCTGTTCCCGAAGATCCGTATCGCGGCGAATCGTCACCGGCTTATTACGTCCAGTTCTACGCGCCATCCGCGCACCGACATCTCGATGCGTTTGTCCGAAACTACCACTCGCTGATTATTCCCGATTCTGAGTCAATGATCCACATGACCGATTGGGGGCTATACCAGCCAAGCCAGATGATCGCGATCATGGGGATTCGTTCCAGTAGCGACGAGAATCGAAGGCTGATCCACGCACCGGGCCATTTACTAGCTCCCGAAGAGGCGGAGACGGGTGTAGCCCTTTTCAGTCTTTCTGCATCGTTTGCTTGGAGTTCCTACCTCTATTGCCCGAAACAGCGCTCCACTCTCTATAACTGGGAGGGGGACATTTTTGACTTCTGGACCGATTGCGATGCTACGATGGAGGAGATGAGGTTACTCCTGGCACGGTCCGAACTCGCCGAAACCACCCAGGGAGAACTAGACGAGGATGGCAAGGCTTCGCCTGCCATCTCTTGAACGCCAGAGAGAAATGCTCCGGACCTATCATCCGCTTCAGGAAAGTCTTACGGGCTACTACCTCGCCAGCATCGTCGAGTATTTTTTCGACAAGGATTCGAAAGAGAGGGTCAAGGTCTGGGAGTCTACGATTCTGATCCAAGCTCAATCCCCGAAGAAGGCGATCGAAGAAGCGATCAGAATTGGCAAGAGTAAGGAACGTGAGTATCGGGCTGGAGGCGGTGTGACGTGCCAGACTAGTTTCGGGGGAGTGACCCGACTCTCGCCAGTCCACGATGCGTTGGAATCGGGAGCGGAAGTGAGCTGGCTTGACCTTACCGGGATCGATGAGGCGACCCTTGCCAGAAAAATCGCAGGCGTCGAATTGGAAGAGGTCTATGCAGCGTTCGATCGGATTTCCGAGGATGGCGGAGACTTTCCTGCACTGGAATCCATCGGAGGGCAGCACGGCGAGGATTGACAACACCGATCTCGTTTCGTGTTGATTGACTTCCTTGACGCAATTTCTTAACCTCCCATCGAGGCCGCGCTCCCGGATCGGGCTGTGGCGCATAAAACGGCACGCCGATGAAACGCTTCGCAAACTGGTTCGCGGTGATCTCCGCATCTGTCGCGGCCTTGTGTCTGGGCTGGTTCTGGCTCCTCCCCAACGATCAGAATCCCAGGACACTCGGACAAGCCGTCCAGCACCTGCTCGACGAACTCCAGGCGGAGGATCTGCAGCGGATTGCGGACACCCCGACATCGGATGACCTCATCGAGTTCCATTTCTCCCACGGAACTCATATCCGGAACGAACTGGGACTCTGGCGGGGCAATCTTCGTCTGGTCCTGTCGATCGGCAAAAAGGAAGGGCTTCACCCCGATGGGGCGTCGCATCTCATCCTCATCGCCCTTTGGGAAACTCTGAACGCTTCCAGGACGGAAAATCACGACCCGCGGGGAGCAGCCTCGCAGCCGCCTGCGAGCTGACGTTCGGCAAAGAATCTCACGAATGCAATACGCTTGGGCCATCGCCAGTGTGGTAGTGCTGCTCGCGGGAAGTTGCGCCGCGGGGATGGCCATTCATCGAAGCGGGATGGGGTGGCGATTGGGCCGAAACATTCAGATGGGCACGACCGCGGCGATCTTCGCCGTCCTCCTCCACAACCTCTACTGGGAGCGTGAGATCAACGAAATGGCGTCGAAGGGATGGACTCTGCTCTACACGGCCCCGGCATTTCTGATCTGCGTTCTACTGTCCGGAGTCCTCGCGATCGTGTTTGCGGTTCGTTCCCGTCGCCTCCGTGGTCAGGCAGGTGATCGGCCGGCCGCAGCTGAAGATCGACCGGTGCATTGACTTCGCAGGCTCGAATCCTTATCCTCCCATCGAGGCCGCGGCCCCGGAGTGGGTTCGTCATGCCCCGACGTCACGCCGAAGTATGAAAACCTTGCTCATCGTATTGACTCTACTCGCGCTAGTTTACTCCGCGGCGGAAATATACTTCTCACGGGCCCAAACCACCATTCGGGAAGCATCCAGCGCGGTGCACGCTGGCGCGGAAGGCGCTGTTGTGGCGCAGCTTATCGAACGGGCAGCAGCCCAAACAAGCAAGGCGAGGCTTCTACTTGGTGGCGCCAATCAGTTTATCTGGCCGATAATCATCGTGGCCATCATGGCATACCGAAAACAAAAAACCGAAGCAAAGAAAACGAGCCTAGTCGTGACCCCGCAACAAATTGATCGCTAGCCCGGCCAGCGACCGATGACAGCCGCCACCAGCCACTTGTTTTCAAAGGCAGGCTCTCGCCAACATGTCGACGCTCGAAGCGAACCAGAGGTAGGCCCCACCACCTCCCCCCGCCGTAAGCCCCCCGCCCTTTCAGTTGACACCCTCCCCTCTCCGGGTTACGTCAAAACCATGAACTTCCGCAAGCGTTCCCTTCTCCCCATCCGGCCGGTCATGGCACGGGTGCGCGGGTGCTTGCGTCGATCCTGAGATTCCTTCCGATCCCAGTGTTTCCTCCGACCGACCCGCCGCAAACCCCGGCGGGTTTTTTGTTTCCCCCCATTTCGTCCTGCCCTTCTCTTCCCGCTTCACTCCAAGATTGCCTCCGCTTCGCTCCAGCTACCCGCTTCGCGTGTTCCAAGTCTCCCCCTTTGCTTTCGCTTCGCTCCAGCTACCCGCTTCGCGTGTTCCCCCTCTCCAAGTCTCCAAGTCTCCAAGTCTCCAAGTCTCCAAGTCTCCTCGTCTCCGCCCCTCCTCCTCATGCCCTCTCTTTCCAAACAAACCCTCCTCACCGAAGGCCGGGCCACCCTGACGCTCGCGTTCCCGCTCGTGGCGGGACAGCTCGGGCAGATGCTGGTGGGTCTCTCGGACACGCTCATGATCGGTCAGCTCGGGGTGGTGCCGCTCGCGGCGGCGACCTTTGCGAACACGATCCTCTACCTTCCGCTGATGTTCGGCATCGGCATGACGATGGCGGTCTCGATCCGGGTCTCGCAGGCGCGCGGCGCGGAGAACGTCCAGATGGCGCGCGAGGCGCTGCGCAATGGGCTCTTCATCGCACTGATGGTGGGGCTGCTCTCGGTGGTGCTGGCCGGGGTGCTGATCCCCTTTCTCCACCTCTTCGGTCAGGAGCCGGAGGTGGCGGCGGCGGCGGACCGCTATTTCCTGATCTGTGCGGTCTCGATGATCCCGGCGATCGGATCGATGGCGGTGAAGAATCACGCCGACGCGATGAACCATCCCTGGCCGGCTTTCTGGATCCTCCTCGGCGGGGTGTTGCTGAATGTCTTCCTGAACTGGGTGCTGATCTGGGGGAAATTCGGCGCTCCGGCGTTGGGACTGGAGGGCGCGGCGATCGCGACGCTGGTGTCGCGGGTGATCAGTCTCGCGGTGTTGATCGGATGGAGCCGGGGCTCGCGCACGATCGGGGAATGGGTGCCGAGGCATTGGTTCAAGCGGCCGCATGGTCCCTCGATCCGGTCGCTGGTGAAGGTGGGCCTGCCGGCGAGCCTGCAACTGCTCGCGGAGGTGAGCGCGTTTGTCGCGGCGACGATGGTCATCGGCACGATCAGCAAGGAGGCGCTCGCCTCGCACCAGGTGGCGATCACCTGTGCGGCGACGGTCTTCATGGTGCCGCTCGGGATCTCGATGGCGCTGACGGTGCGGGTCGGCGAGGCGTGGGGCGCGAAGGCGCACGAGCGGCTGCGTCCGATCGTGGCGAGCGGCTGGATCCTGGGGGCAGTCTTCACGCTCTTCAGTGCGACGGCGGTGCTGGCCTTTCCCGGGACGATCGCGGGCTGGTTCCTCGACGAACCGGAGGCGCTCGCGGTGGCGACGACGCTGCTGCTGGTCTCGGCGGCTTTCCAATTCTCCGACGCGATGCAGATCCTCTCGATGGGCGCGCTACGCGGTCTCGATGACGTGCACGGTCCGGCGTGGATCGCGGTCTTCGCCTACTGGGTGGTGTCGCTGCCGGTGGGAGCCTGGCTCGCCTTCGGCCTCGACTGGGGCGCCCCGGGGATGTGGTGGGGCATCACCCTCGGGTTGACGCTGACGGCGGTGCTGCTGGGGAGAAGGCTCTGGCGTAAGACGGCGGCGAAGGTGGCGGGCTGATGTTCCCCTTGTAACTTCCGCGCGGATCACTCCGTTGGTGCGGGTTCGGTGATGGCGGGCGAGTTTCCGGGCGGCAGGATCATCTTCCGATATTTCCCGAGGCTGATTAGTTGCCCGGCGACTTTGGGATCCACGATCCAGTCCAACAACCGGTCCGGTTCCGCAGTGATGACAACCTGCTCTCCAAAACCGGATTCATCCACCCGGTGCGCGAGTTCCGGCAGGATCGCTTCCTTGTCGAACATTCCCTCGTGAATTCCATAGAGGAACAGATCACCCTCGCCACTGAATTCATACTCGACCACGACATGCCTCTTCTCGTCATCTTCCCGCTGGTCGATCCATTGAAGCTCGGCGAGGATGAAATTCTTGCCCTTGTGGGAACGCGTTTTGGCAATCAGTTCGATTCCCACTCCGAATCCTTTGCTGTCGAAACCATCAATCAGCACTGCTTTGAGAAATCCGTCTTCGGTCTTTCCGATCACGACCATTTCCATGCCGAGGTCTTCCAAGGTCCTCGGCGCGTCAGGATCTCCGCGTTCTGCCTCGGATCGCCACACGGGCTTCCAGACTCCGATGAGACGTTCGTCGAGTCCCGCATCCGCCGTGATCGGATTCTCGACGGTCACCATGCATGACGAAAGCACGAAGACAAAGAGGCTGCACAATCCCAAGCCGGCAAACTTCCACATAGCGGAAGCGTATCTTCCAGCCGCCTGGGGCGCAAGATCCGAGAGCCCCGGTTCGGACGGATGTTTGCGCGTATCCAACTGGACTGTCTCAATGGCGGTTGCCGATACAAGCTCCATGCGTCTTCGTGAATTCCGTGCTTTCCGTGGATAGCCCTCTTCGCTATCGATCGCCCTTCACACCCCGAAGACCCAGCGTCCGATCGTCCACATCACCACGGGGATGAGGATCACAAAAAGCAGGTCGACCCAGATCCCGGCTTTGACCATGCGCGGCAGGGAAACGAGGCCGGTGCCGAAGGCGATGGCATTGGGCGGGGTGCCGACGGGCAGGGCGAAGTCGGCGCTGGCGGCGAGGGTGACGGGAATGCAAAGGAGCAGCACGGGCTGATCGACGGCGACGGCGAGCGATCCGATCACGGGAAGGAAGGCGGCGGTGGTGGCGGTGTTGCTGGTCAGGGCGGTGGCCACGACCATGACGGCTCCGACGAGCACGACGATGAGGAAAGGCGGCCACCCTGCCATGCCACCCAAGGCGGTCGCCATGGCAGCGGCGAGCTGGGTCTTTTCGATGGCTGCGGCGAGGCTGAGGCCACCTCCGAACAGAATCAGGACATCCCACGGCATTTTCCGCAGACAGGTCCAGTCGAGCACAAAGATCCCCTTTTTGACATCGACGGGCACGGCAAAGAGGATCAGGGCGGTCCCCATCGCGATGACTTCGTCGGTGAGGGCGGGAAAGTCGGCTTTCCAGAGCTCGCGACTGACCCACAGCCCGATGGCGAGGAGAAAGGCCCCGGTCACGGCCCACTCGGGCCAACGCATGCGTCCCAGCCCGCTCCGCTCGGCGTGCAAGGCCTCGCGCACGCCGGGGAAGTCGGTGTTGTCGATGCGGAAGCTGACCCGGGTGAGGATGAGATGCACGAGCGGCAGAGCGATGATCACGAGCGGCAGCCCCATCCAGAGCCATTGGGCGAATCCGACCTCGATGCCGTGGGTCGTCTCCATGTAGCCTTTGAGGATGGTATTCGGAGGTGTGCCGATGAGCGAACCCATCCCGCCGACATTCGCGCCGTAGGCGATGGCGAGGACGAGGGCGGCCCCGAAGCCGGCGGCGCGCGCGGTGCCCTGAGCCTCGCGGATCATCCCGTAGACGGAGATGCCGATGGGCATCAGCATCATCGCGGTGGCGGCGTTGCTCGTCCACATGCTGACGAACGCGGCCGAGACGAGAAAGCCGAGGAGGAGCGAACGCGGCCGCGTGCCGACCCGGTCGATGATGGCGAGGGCGATGCGGCGATGGAGATTCCAACGCTCCATCGCGAGCGAGAGCATGAAGCCGCCCATGAAAAGGAAGATGATGGGATCGGCGTAGGGCGCGGCGGCGTCTTTCATCGCGGTCTTTCCGGTGGTGATGCCAAGGGCGGGCAGCAGCACGAGCGGCAGGAGAGCGGTGGCGGGGATGGGCAGGGCCTCGGTCACCCAAAAGATGGCCATGGTGATCGCGAGCAGCGCTACCCGCGAAGCCTCGGGCGAGAGCCCGAAGAGCGGCGGTGCGAAAAAGCACGTAAGCAATGCGGCGAGGCCGAGGAGGAGGCCGCCACGCTGTCTCCAGCCATAGTCGCCCTCGAGGAAGGCATGATGCTCCTCGATCGGGGCGGGCGCGGCTTTGGCACCGGATGGAGAGTCGTCGCTCATCGGGGGCGGAGTGTAAGGGGCGCGACGGCTTTGAGGCAACTTTGTTTTTGGTTCACGAGTCACGGGTCATGAATCGTAGCGAAGCGGAGATGGACGGAGCGCAGCGAAGTCAATCACGAGTCATGAGTCACGGGGCGCTGTGGTGGTGTAGGGCGGAATTGCATTCCGCCGGGGGGCGATAGAGGTCCTTCGGTGTTCGGCGGCGGAGCTTCGGCATTCGTCTCCTCAATCGCGTGAGCGCCTGGGAGCGCCGGCATCCCTGCCGGCTCTTCGCCACTGCGGAACCGGTGGGCGTCTTTGAAGGGGGCGATGATCGCGGCGCGGGGCGGTGGGCCGCGGGCTTCTCGCGCCCCGCCGGGGCGCACACGTTGCCGAACGATTCATCCGGGGGTTCACCTCGCAATGCTCGGATCACCCCCGGCTACTTTCTTGCGTCCCGCCGAGACGCGTTGACTCAGCGCCCCTCTTCCATTCTGCAAGGATGTGGCGATTGTTTGCGACGATTATGCGCTTCTCCAGGACGCGCGGTCTCGCCGATCGCGGCACCGGAGGGGTCGGAGAGGGTAGCCGGTGGTGAAGCGAGGCAAGAGCGCAACCACCGGATTGCCTCGCATACATCCATCCGCCCCGGAGGGGCGGGAGAAGCGTCCCCCCGATCACGGCAAATTCAAAATCCGCTGGATCTCCGCGGTCCCTGCCTCTGTCCGGTGCACGGCGTGACCCGAGGGACGCACGACCAGCTCGGAGGCGACGCCTTCGATGTGGGCGCTGCGGTAGGGCACGACGCCGTCGCCGGTTTTTTCCAGGGCCACGTGGGGGAGCCGGCTGTTGCCGATGATGGAGTGATAGGTCACCGCGGGATTGAGCGGCTTGTTGAGAAAGACGGAAGTCGTCCAGGCATTACCGCTGAGTTGCTCGAGCGAGGTGAGCCGGTCGCGCGCGAACTCGAGTCCCTCGGGCGTGAGGGCGTCGGCGCTCTGGGCGATGATCTGGGTGGAGAGGAGGAGCAACTGGGATGGCACCTGGATGAGGTCGCCGAGCAGTTTCGCCCCCGGATGATCGACGATCTCGGCGCCCTGGTGCGGCGAGGCGCAGAAAACGACCCGCTTCACCTCGGGGATGGGCTCGAAATAGAGCATGCGACGCAAGGTCTCGCGCTCGCTCTCGGCGATCTCGAGCTGCGAGAGCGGCACTTTGAAAAGTCGGCTCCACTCGGCGTCGCCGCTGGAAAAGGTCATGGTCTTGGCGATGAGGCCGCCCATGCTGTGCCCGACGATGGTGATGCGCTGATTCCGTGCCCCGCGTCCCGCGCGATAGGCGAGCATCTTTCCGATGGCCTCGCGGAACTCGGCCGCCATGTAGGGGATGGGCGCGCCCGTCGGATAACCGAAGGTCCAGAATTCATAGCGCTCGCGGACGGCTTTGTCGCCATACGCGCAGTTCATCACCTCGTCCCAGGTCGAGGGGCTCGAGTTGATCCCGTGAATGAAAATGACGATCTCTTTGTCGGGATGATAGGGCGTGACCCGGTAGATCCCCATGCGGTCGGCGAACTCTTCGAATCGCAGGAGGGCCCCAAGGCTCTCGAACTGGAACTGGCGGTCGTGGAAATCTCGGGCGAAGGCCGCGGTGTAGTTCGCCGAAAGCGGGTATTCCTTGCCGCCGTAGGCGATCGTGCCGCGCACGGTGGGATCAAGAAACTCAAGGAGGGGCTCGGTCGGGCTGTCCAGATTCAGCACGGCGGTCACAGGCACCCAAAGACCGGTGTCAGGGATCATGGGATCGCTCTCGCTGCGCGATTTCCGCACGATCAGGGGCGTGCCCACACCGTTCACGACCGATTCGGTCCGCAGGCCGCGGCGTACCCGCACGAAGTCCGCCGGCACGATCTCGTCGGCCCCGGCGAGGTCGGGCATGTTGGCGGAATGGATCCGCAGATTGGCCCCGCCCTGGGTTGTCTCGAGCAGCGAGATCTCGCCGCCGCCTTTCGTCCAGTTGTCCGCTACCTGCACGAGCGAGGAGCGCACGGCGCGGTTGTAACGGTCGAGGGACTCGGGATCGGGTTCGACGCCCCGTTGCAGCTCGCCCCAGGTGAGCGCCGCCTCACCGAGGGGGATGGGCTGGCGATGGGCCTTGCCCCAATCCTCCCGCACCTTCACACCGAGCGAGCATGATGAGAGCGAGAGCATCATTGCCCCCGTCATCACCGCCGCCACGGTCTGATGCCCCTTGATCATCGCAGTCCTAGCTGTAGCCGATCGCCACTGAAAAGCGAATCCGCTACGGGAATATTTCTGGCATTTTTTCCTCGAAATTTCTCCCGCCCCGCGCCATGATTCGCCTCCCGCCCTCCAGGCGCTCTGCCCGGGGATCGGTTTTTGCCTCCTTCGTCCTCTTCCGAATTCATGAATTTTGCTTGTCCCACCTGTCACATTACGCTTCAGGCCGAGCCCGAACTCGCCGGCAAAACGGTGAAATGTCCCGGTTGCTCCACCCGGATCCAGATCCCCGAATTCACCGCCCAGGATCAGGAGGGCGCCGGTGAGGAGCTCGCCGAGGAGTATTACCAGCAGCTCCCCGAGCTGAATCTCGCGACCGGTCACGCGGGCCCCCACCCCTCCACCGTCAACATCTGGATCGCCGGTGCCCTCGGCATCGGTGCGACTTTCCTCTGGTATGTGGTGATGTTCCTCCTTCCGAAGAAGGAGGGCGATGCCTCCGGAATCGGCGTCTACCTCCGCGAACTCTTCTGCGAGCGGGGCATGACGCAGTATGTCACCACCGTGCTGGCCTTCTGGTGCATGGCCCTCCTCGTGCTGAAGTGGCTGAACATCCGCAAACAGCGGAGCGCCATGATGATCCAGGCCCTGCCGACGGACATCTCGGAGGAGATCAACCCGCAGAACCTCAAGGCCTTCCACGATCACATCATCAACTTCCCCAAGCCCCTGCGGAACACCTACATCGTCAACCGGATCCGTAAGGCCCTCGAATTCTTCTACGTCCGTCAGAACAACCCCGAGGTCGCGCAGATGATCAGCTCGCAGTCTGAGGTGGATGCGGCCAAGGCCAACGGCAGCTACGGGATGGTGAAGGTCTTCCTTTGGGCCATCCCGATCATGGGCTTCATCGGCACGGTCGTCGGGATCGGCGACGCCATCGGCGGTTTCGGCGCGGTCTTCGGTGCCGGCGAAGGCGGTGACATGAGCCAGATCAAGGAGCCCCTCCTCGCCGTTCTCGGGAGCATGGGCGTGGCTTTCGACACCACCCTGCTCGCCCTCGTCCTCAGCATCGTTCTCAGTTTCCCCGCCAGCTCTCTCCAGGGCTCGGAGGATGATCTCGTCACCGACGTCGATGAATATTGCATCGACCACCTTCTCAAGCGCCTCAACGACGGCGGCGCCTCCACCAACGTGGGATCCGATCCAGCCCTGCTCAAGGCGATCGGCGACGCCATCGCCAACAACCAGAAGGAAGTGATGGGCCGCTTCGAGTCGGCGCAGAAACACATGGCCGACAACATCGGCAACCAGACCAAAAACGCCGAGAAGGTCGCCCAGGTCATCGAGAAACAGCTCCTCGGCATCGACGAGCGTACCGAGAAGTACGAGAAGAAGCTCGATCGCTCGATCGATCTCCAGGTGGCGTCGTTGGCCGAAGGGATCCGCAATTTGAACGAGGTCCTCCGCGAACTGAACGGCAAGCAGATCGTCGTGCAGAAAAAGGGCTGGTTCAGCAAGGGGTGATCCGCGTATACTGACCCGAGATGGCAAAGCGAGCCAGAAACGGCGGGGGATCGGTGAATCTCTTCCCCTTCCTCAGCATCTTGATCTCGATTATCGGGAGCCTCACGCTCGTCATCGTGGTAGTCAATCTCATCGCGATGAACAAGGGCGAGGGCAAGACTCCCGACGAGGTCGAGCGTGCCCGCGAGTATGTCGCCCTCAAGAAGGAGCGCGATGAGAATCAGCAGCAGGCCGACAAGCTGCGACAACTCATCGAAAACCTGATCCAACAGAATCGTGATTCGCTCAATCTCAAGGACAAGCTCACGTCCCTGAAGAAGACCCTCGAGAATCAGGAGGAGATCGACAAGAGCCGCGAGGAGTTGATCGCGAAATTTAGCCTGCTGCAGACGACGAACAAGAAGCTCATCGAGGACGAGAAGTTTCTTCAAGAGGAGATCAAGAAGAAGGAAGCCGAACTCGCCAAGCGAGCGGAACCTCCCAAGGCCGCCTCCCTCCAGGTGCGTCCCAGCGGCAGCAGCGCCACCACCCGCCCCTACTTTGTCGAAGTCTCCGACCGCGGCGTCTACCTCCACCGCAGCCTGACCCAGGAGCCGCCCGTGATTCCCATCGCCTCGCTCAACCAGAGTCCGGAATTCCTCGAATTCCTCAAGATGATCGCCTCGCAGCCCTACAACCGGGTCATCTTTCTCGTGCGCGGCACCCCCGGAGCGGTGAAGACCCTGAACCAAGCCAGCGGCGTCATCGCCGGCTACAATCGCGCCAACGGTACCGAGATCATCCCCGGTCGCCTCCCCCTCCCCGGCGAAGGCAAGGTGGATCTCAAGCTTTTCGCCCAATACCTCGAACCCTGACCGAACCACCCTGACGAGATGGCCAAACGCCCCAGAGTAGAGGAAGAGCGGAGCATGGACTCCCTCATGGATGCCTTGACCAACGTGGTCGGCATTCTCCTCCTCATTCTCATCGTTCTCAGTCTGCAGATCACCACGGCGGTGAAGAAGATCGTCGACAACCTCCCCCCGGTCACGATCGAGGAACTCGAGGCCATCAAAGTGGACCGCGAGAAGTCCCTCAAGAACCTCGAAGAACTGCGTCAGATCCAACAGAAAACCCAGGACAATCTCCCCACCCCCGAAGAGGCCGCCCAGATCGCCGTCGAGCTCGAGGACTTCGAAAAGAACAACCAGGAACTCACCGACAAAACCGCCGACATCGCCGAATGGCACAAGAAGGTCGAGGAGCAGGAGGCCGCGAAAACGGAGAACGACGCGAAGGTCCAGACCGCTGACACCCGCAATCGCGAACTCGCCGCCCTCCTCGCCACCACCCCCGAGCAGCAGGCTCTCGCCGCCAAGGAGGTCCTCATGCCCAACCCGCGTGTCGCCGATGCCGACTCCCGCGCCCTCTATCTCGTCTGCAAGGGCGGTCGCCTCTACTACATCGGCGATCCCTACGAGCACGCCTTCAAGATCCGCGATGTGATCGAGCAAAATTTCACCGACCTAGCCTTCACCGGCAAGGCGATCGGCTCCTACACCTACGAGGTGAAGGATACCAAGAAGAACGACGCCGGGGCTTTCCTCGCCAAGACCGAAAAATTCCGGCTCAATCGCCGTGATCGGGAAGCCCTTGCCGCATGGGAACCGCTCACCCCCGTCTGGAGCAACCGCGAAGGCGTCGAGGCCAAACCCGCCAACGTCATCGACCGCATCTTCGGCGCGCAGGAAGAGGCCGAGCTCGCCGTCTCCAAATTCCGTTTCGACCTCAAGAAGATCCAGGCTTTCTTCGGCGACGGAAAGTTCGGACCGAAGGATTTCAAATACCACGTTGGCCCCTCCGGCGGCGACCGCATCAAGATGTCGCTCGAGATGAAAGCCGATGGTGGCTGGATCCCCGCCCAGTTCCTCGCCGCCAATTCCGAATTCGAGCAATTCTGCAAACAGGCCTCGACGAACCGGCGCACGCTCTTTTTCTACTACGTCGCCCCCGACAGCTTCGAGACCTACCTGCAGGCCCGCTCCAAGTCCGAGCAGTTCCGCGTGCCCGCCGGCTGGTCTGTCTGGGAGGGTGACAAACTCGAACCCCGCGCCGCTCCTGTGCAAGCGACCGTCCGCTACAATCTCGACCGTCTCCCCGACGCGGAATACCTGAAGATCGCCAATGCCGTCGGGCCCTTCCTCGTCGAAGAGCGCAACAAGGAGCACACCGAATTCGCCGCCCGCATCACCCAGGCCATCCCCGCCGACCTGAAGGACGAGGCCGCCAAGACGGATTTCGTCAACAAACTCACCGCCGAACGTCGCGAGTGGGGCGTCTCCCGCCTCCAGCCCTACACCCTCGCCGTGTTCCAGGCCGCCCTCGCCGCCCAGAAAGCCGGTGGCGAAACGGAGATCGTCCTCGAAGAACACCCGCCCGAGATCCCCGGCATCCGTGTCTTCCAGGCCTCCGCGCCGCCGTCCAAGCCGACTCCCCCGCCTGATCCGACCAAACCGCCTCCGCGGCCGGCGCCTCCGGCAGGTGGCGGCACGACGCTGATCTTGGATTGATCGGGCGCGAGGGAATACGGGGACCGCTTGTTTGCGCTGATTTTCGCTGATCGGGGATCATGAACTGGAAGATCGTCCCGATCACGTTTGTCTCACTGACGGTCCTCTGGATCGCCGGGCTCACCTGGTCCACGGTGAAAACGCGACGATTGGCCGAAGACGTATACCGGTGGACACACAACGACCCTACCCGAATCCGGTACGCTCCGGGAACGGTGTCTGAAACCGCTCCGGAATTCACCCGGCGTTTCAACGAATCCGAAATGCCTTTCAAGGAACACGTGCGCATTGCACCCTCCGGCCCATCGAAGAGCGTATGGCCAACCGTTTACTGGGTGACCAGTTCCGGAGGCGCCTCGGACGGAAGCGCATTCGAGACCGGCATCTCCCTCACCGGGAGTCGTCATCTCGCGATGATGCGCACCGAAGCCGAACCGGGCGAGGAGACCAATGGCTATGTCTGGATCTTGATCGAGACTTCGCTGTTCGGGCTATAGCGTCACGCCATCTTTAGGCTTGATTCCGGGTCATCCACCCGCCTACCCTCGGGAACCTTGCATCATGAATCCCGGCCTCACCCTCCTCGGCGACCACTCCACGCTCCTCGCGATGGGAATCGGAGTTCAGGAGATGATCGTGATCTTCCTGCTCCTTCTGATGCTGTCGGTGCCGGCGATCATTGCCATTGTCGTCGTCGTTTTCGTCAACCGGAAGGCAAATCGATCCGCGCCCGTCCCGCCCGAAGTCGCGGTACCTAAGTCCCGGCAAGAGCGATTGGCCGAACTCGACGGTTTGCTCGCCCAGTCCTTGATCACCGAAGCGGAATACCACACGCAGCGGGAGAGAATTTTGGCAGAAGTGTAGAGGTGATCAGCTTCCCCGCCGCACTCCGCCGACAAGGATGTCGGCGCTCCCAGCGCATACCTGCTGCCCCGTCCGACACCCGCGCATGCGCCGCATCACCTCTGCAAAATTACTCGCTCTCCCGCCCCGCATCCGCTTCACTGGAAGCTTCAGAACCTCTTCCCTCCAGTCCCCATGCGCCTCTCTCTTCACGTATCCCTCGTTCTCCCCCTCTCCGCATCTCTCTTTCCCTCAATCTCCCTCCAGGCCGCCCCTCCGGCTGGTTTGCCGAAGTTCGAGGCACAGGTGATCGATGAGGCGGTGGAGATCGGCTATGGGCTCGCGATCGGCGATGTCGACGGCGATGGCAAGGCCGATGTGCTGCTCTGCGACAAGCGCGAGATCTCGTGGTTCCGCAATCCGGATTGGCAGGAGACGCCCATCGCGAAGAACCTGACCCTGCGCGACCACGTCTGCCTCGCCGCCGGCGACATCGACGGGGATGGCAAGGTGGAGATCGCGGCCGGTGCCCAGTGGAACCCAGGGGAAACGAACGACAAGACCCAATCCGGGGCGGTCTTTTACCTGCAGCGTCCCGAGTCGGGCGAGGGCCCCTGGAAGCCGGTGCCGCTCTACCACGATCCCACGACCCACCGGATGCGCTGGGTGCCGACGGGGAAGGGACTCGATCTGGTGGTGCTGCCGCTGCACGGAATCGGGAACAAGGACGGGGCCGGCGAAAACACGGTGAATGTCCGCACCTACCGCGTCGACCCAACGAAGGCGGGCGATCCTGCGGCGTGGACGCACGAGGTGATGGGCACGAAGATGCACGTGACCCACAATTTCGACATACGCGACGGCCACCTCTACATCGGCGGGGCCGCAGGGATCTCTCGTGAAAAGGCGGACGGCTCGGAATCGACGATGTTGGTGACGACGGAAAACTCGACACCCCCGACACGCGGCGTCGGCGAGATCGCGAAGGGAGCGGATTTCATTGCGGCGGTGGAGCCCTTTCACGGCAACGACCTCGTCGTGTATCGGGAGAAGGATGGCAAATGGAGCCGCACGCTCCTGACCGATGCGCTGAATCAGGGTCATGCCATCGGGGTAGGCGACTTCAATGCCGATGGACGCGAGGATGTCGCGGTCGGCTGGCGCAACCCGGATGCGGAAGGCCACGTGGGTGTGAAGATCTTTTTCCAAAAGGCGGACGGCTCGTGGGAGAATCCGTTTTGGGTGGCGCGCGATCTCGTCGCGGCGGAGGATCTGAAGGTGGCCGACCTCAACGGCGACGGACGTCTCGACCTCGTCGTGGCAGGTCGCAGCACGAAGAACCTCGTGATTTTCTGGAACCGTCCGTGAGCGTACTCCATCCGTAACGTTGGATGAGCGGGGACGCGGAACTTGCATCGCCACCCGGCGCGGGGCACATTGAATCCCCTCCCCCCGAATCATGCGTGCGATCGCCTCAGCCCTGTGCCTCTTGATCCCGGCCCTCTTCCTCGCGGCCTGTGCCACGAATCCGGCGGAGCACCGGGTGAAGAAATTCCCCGAACGTTTCGCGGGTCTTTCGGATCGCGAAAAGGAACTCGTCCTGCGCGGCGAGGTGATCGAAGGCATGTCGCAGGATGCCGTCTTCCTCGCCTGGGGCCAGCCGGGCCGGGTCATGGCGGGCAGCCGTGACGGCAGCGGCAGCGAACGCTGGGCCTACTTCCACACGGCCCCGGTCAACACCTACTCGATGGGATACGGGGGCTATGCGCCGCATCCCTTCTACTCGGCCTACGGGGTGCATCCGGCCTTCGGCTATGGCTACGGTCCCGGCTGGGGCTTCGGTACGGGCGTCGATTACGTGCCCTATCTCGATCGCACCGTGGAATTCGCAAACGGCAAGGTAGTGGCCTGGGAACGCCTCCGATGAATCCCGCCATGGAGGATCGTTTCGGCCATCTCATCAGCTACCTGCGGGTCTCGATCACGGATCGCTGCAACGAGCGCTGCCAATACTGCATGCCCCACGAGGAGCAGGACTGGCTGCCCCGCTCCGAGGTGCTGAGCTACGAAGAGATCCTGCGCGTCCTCCGCGTCGGAGCGGGCATGGGAATCTCGAAGGTGCGCATCACCGGCGGCGAACCCCTGACGCGGCGGAACGTGGTCTGGTTCTTCGAGGAAGTGGCCCGGATCGAAGGTCTCACCGACCTCGGGATCTCAACGAACGGCACGCTCCTCGCGCGTCCCGTCCCGGACGGACGAACCATGGCACAGGCGCTGCGCGACGCGGGGGTGCGCACGGTGAACATCTCCCTCGACACCCTCGATCGCGAGACCTACGCGAAGACGACGGGACGCGACCTTTTTCTCGAAGTGATCGCCGGGATCGACGCTGCGCGCGAGGCGGGCTTCGAGAAGATCAAGCTCAACACGGTGCTGATGCGCCACCGCAACGAGCACGAACTCTGGGATCTCGCCGCCTTCGCCCTGGAAAAGGGCCTGCTCCTGCGTTTCATCGAGCTGATGCCGGTGAGCACGACGGAGGTTCTCACGGAGGACAATTTTCTCGCGGCAGGCGAGGCGAAACGGCTCCTCGAATACCGCTTCGGCCCGCTCGAGGCCCGTCCTGACATTCGCACCAATGGACCCGCCAGTTACTACGAGGTGCCGGGCACGGGACAGATCCTCGGCTTCATCGGGGCGATGACGAATCTCCATTTCTGCGAGAGCTGCAACAAGCTGCGCCTCACCTGCGAAGGCAAGCTGCGCCCCTGTCTCGGCAGCCATCTCGAATTCGACCTGCGCGAGGCCCTGCGCGATCCGGAAAAGAACGACGACGACCTCGCCCGGATCATCCTCGACGTCGTCGCCCGCAAGCCGGAGAAACACGACTTCCGCGAGAATTACCAGCCCGGCCGGAAGATGATCGCGATCGGGGGGTGAGTTCCGTGTAGCCGACCTTCGTGAGGCCGGGCCGTGGGTCTAGGGTCCTCCTCCCCGGGGTCACGGACCCCGGCTACATGGATGCCTCCACCTCCGCCGCCGTCATTTCGCCGTCAAAAACGTGGTAACGAAACCGCGACTCGTAGGTCTTCCCCGGCTCGATCGTGAAAGGCTCCTCGACCATGGGGGAAAAGACGAAATAGGGCTTCGAGGGATGGAGGCGCACCCATTGCGGCGCACGGAAGTTGTCCGGATGCGGGATCGCGACGATGCCGCAGGATGCCCCTTCAAGTTGCCCCGCCATTTTCACCCACTTCGGACGGGTGTGGTTGCCGGCGACGCGGTCCTTGCCTTCGTCCGTGACGATGCGATCGGGCACCTCGTCGAGCCACGCGGCGTTGCCGCGGATCGCCATGCCGCCGTAGTGGTATTTCTCGATCACGAGCGGCTTCGTCCCCACGCATTGCTGGGAGGAGTGCAGGTCGATCTGGTAGCGTCCTTCAACGAGCGACACCCGCACCTTCCAGGTCTCATCGAGCACGGGCTCGGCACCACCAGCGGCCGTGAGATCCTCGTAGCGATGCACGACATCAAATCCCGTTTCTCCCTCACCGGAATGAATCGCGAGGGTCTTCGCGTAGGAAACGCGCCCGCTCCCCTGCTTCTGATTCCAGAACTCAGGGGCACGACCGTCGAAGGTGGTTTTCGTCCAAGCGAAGAAAAGACCGTGTTGGTGCGGATGATCCGGAGCATAATCGTCCGTGATCACCTTGCCCGAAGGCGTGCAGAGCGGATGGATGTAGCCGGTGCGGGTGTAGAGCAGATCGTTTTTGGAGGCCTCCTCACTTGGCTGTTTGTGATAACGCATCACGAGCGCATCCCCGTTGCGGACCTCGATGGCGGCGTCGCTCTCAAGGCAGCGGAGTTGAGCCGAGGCGGGAGTGAGGAAAAAGAGGCCGCCACAGAGAACGGGGAGGAGTTTCATCCAACCAGAGAACACAAAAAGGGCGGCGCGGTCAATCCCACCAATGGATCGGAATTCGTGAAAATTCGCCTCCCTTCGCGGCCATTCGCGTTGAGGGCGGAAGAATGGGAACGCGAATGTCAGCGAATGGGACGCGAATGAGGGAACCCACCCGTCCACCAGCCCCAGCTCCGATCCGCTTGCACGCTCCCGCGGCGGCGGCGAAGATGGGGCCATGGAAGACACCCCTGCCCTCACCCACCTGCGTCCCGATGGCTCCGCCGCGATGGTCGATGTCTCGGAGAAGCCGGTGGTGCGGCGCGAGGCCGTGGCCTCGGGATTCATCGCCCTGCAGTCCCCCACCCTCGCCGCGATCCTCGAGGGTCAGGTGCCGAAGGGCGACGTCCTCGCCGTTGCCCGCGTCGCGGGGATCCAGGCCGCGAAGCGCACCGCCGATCTAATTCCGCTCTGCCATCAGTTGCCCCTCACGAAAGTGGCGATCGACTTCGACGCCCGGGCAGACGGCCTCGCCATCTCCGCAACCGTTCGTACCGACGCCAAGACCGGCGTCGAAATGGAAGCCCTCACCGCCGTCTCGATCGCCGCCCTGACGATCTACGACATGTGCAAGGCGATCGACAAGACGATGGTGATCGGGCCGGTCTTGCTCATTGAGAAGACTAAAGGGTGAGCGGAAGTCAGAGGTCGGAAGTCAGAGGTCGGAAGTCAGAGGTCGGTGAACGGAAGTCTGCGACTCCAACCTTGAGTCCGTCCACCGATTACCGATTACCGATTACCGATTACCGATTACCGATTACCGATTACCGATTACCCTTCCCACGCCATCGCTACCTGCTTAGAGCTGCCGAGCCCCTCGATGCCGAGCTCGACGACGTCGCCGGGCTTGAGGAATTGCGAGGGCTTGAAGCCCATGCCGACTCCGGGAGGAGTGCCGGTCGAGACGATGTCGCCGGGCTCGAGGGTCATGAATTCGCTGAGATAACTCACGAGGTGGGCGATGCCGAAGATGAGCTTGTTCGAGTTGCCGTTCTGCTTGGTCTCGCCGTTGACGGTGAGCCACATCTTCAGGTTTTCGGGATCGGCGATCTCATCCGAGGTCGCGAGAAAGGGACCGATGGGCGCGAAAGTGTCGCAGCTCTTGCCTTTCACCCACTGACCACCGCGCTCGAGCTGGTAGGCGCGCTCGCTGTAGTCGTTGTGCAGGACGTAGCCGGCGACGTGATCGAGCGCCGCTTCTTTCGTGACGTAGCTTGCCTTTTTGCCGACGACAAAAGCGAGCTCGACCTCCCAATCGGTCTTCTCACTGCCGCGGGGGATGACGACGGGATCGTTCGGTCCAACCATGGCGCTGGTGGCCTTGAAAAAGACGATGGGCTCTTTCGGAATGTCCATGCCGGCCTCGGCTGCGTGATCGGAGAAGTTCAGCCCGATGCAGATCAGCTTGCCGGGACGCGCGACGGCGGACCCCAGACGCGTCTCCGCGGAAACGCGGGGAGCGGAGGCGGCGTTGGCCTCAAGCCAGGCGGCGAGGCGATCGAGATTCGCCGGGTCGGCAAAAAAGTCGTGATTCCAGTCCATGCCGAAGGCGGAGGCATCGATGCGCGTGCCGTCTTCAAGTTGCAGACCGGGTTTTTCGGAGCCCTTCGGGCCAAAGCGGAGGAGTTTCATCGCCCCGACCCTAGCGAGCCCGCTTCGCTTCGTCAAACGGCCGAAAGACGCCCCTACGCCTTTTTTCCAAGAAGCTCGATCAACGCTGTGAGAGTTCTCCCGCCGGCGGCACGGGCACCGACTTCCAGAGCGACTCGGAGAAATAATCGCGGCCGAAGCGTTCGGGCCGCGCCGTCGTGTAATAGATGCGCTCTTCGTCGAAGAGCTGCTCGGGCCGGTAGAAGTCCGTGCCCTCGCCGACCTCGACGAGGTCATCGCGGGTCACCTCCTGCTGCAGGGTGGTCTCGAGCAGGTATTGCCGACCGGCCGTTTTCACCACGACCCAGGCGTGTTGGCCTATGTTGCCGTTCCACCCGATCGCGACGCGGGCATCGAAACCGGCCCCGACGAGAACGTCGGCGAGGAGGATGGCGGTGTCTTCGCAATCACCGGTCGCTTCCTGCCAGGTCTCGG
>Ga0209573_1002499_pt1 | contig 23253 bp, 17 predicted proteins | sample TNRBio252014_DNA_FD_185870 | JGI IMG/M metagenome (GOLD analysis project Ga0209573, IMG submission 185870) | Wastewater treatment Type I Accumulibacter community from EBPR Bioreactor in Madison, WI, USA - TNR Reactor_6/25/2014_ DNA (SPAdes)... | ecosystem: Engineered > Bioreactor > EBPR >...
AATGTCTCTTTATTAAAAATGAGTGGTACTGTTTTTTCGGAAAAACAGGAAACAGTTTTATGAGAAAAATTTTACTTCTTCTATCAACTGTGGTACTTCTTCTATTGTTCTCCTGCTCAAAATCATTGGAAGATCGTCTGATCGGTAACTGGCAACTGGAAGATGCATGGAAAAGAGTTTTTTTGGGCCGGGACCATTTTCAAACAGGATATGAATCCGGCATTTTTACATTCATGGAAAATGGAGATGCCAGCTATGCCAGTAATACAGATACACTCACTGGCTTTTGGAGAGCTAATAATTATACTAACAGCTATTACAATAGCAGCACAGATCAATGGGAATCAAGGCAAATGAGAAGGTTGAGAATAAGCCTTGTCAATTTTCAGCAAAACCGGAGGCTTGAATGGGAATTTGATGATTTTAGCTTCAAAAATGACTGGGAAAAAATAAAAGCAGAACAATATTCCCTTAGTAATGACAGAATATATGAGTTTGGCAGGCGGTAAAAATTTTAAGGGGATTCCCTTTTTTTAGTCAAAAAAAGTTTTTTATCTTTATTGTTCAATAATGCAACGCTTCAGTAAGTAAACTGGGGCGTTGTTATTTTTTATTTTATCAAAGGAGGTGAACATGAGTGGTATTCAATATGTGACAAAAGAGACGCTGGAGCAAATGAAAGCTGAGTTACAGCGGATGAAGGCCGTAGATCGTCCTGCTGCCAGTAAAGCTATTGCAGAAGCAAGGGAAAAAGGTGACCTGAAAGAGAATGCTGAGTATGATGCAGCTAAAGAAGCCCAGGGTATACTGGAAGCAAAAATTGCAGCTTTTGAAGGATCGCTGGCTAATATTCGTGTATTGGATGAATCCAGTATTGATACCAGTAAAGTATCTATTCTTACAAAAGTGACACTTACTAACCTGAATACCAAAAAACAGGTCACTTATAAAATTGTAAGTGAGCAGGAAGCGGATCTGAAAGCAGGAAAAATTTCAGTTACCTCTCCTATAGGCAAGGGTATTCTTGGAAAACAGGTAGGGGAAACAGCTGAGGTAAAGGCTCCGGCTGGAGTACTTACATTTAAAATTGAAGAGATTACGGCATAAACTATCTGCGGGAACTCAAAAATTAATAAAGCCTTCGTAAACACGAAGGCTTTATTATTAATAAAAGAGTTATAGCTTTAATATAAAAACATTCTGTGTTTGAGAGGATAAAGTATTATTTACTTTCAGTAAAATCAAAACTGTTTGGGGGTATGACAATATTTTCAAGAATCATTACTGGTGATATACCATGTTATAGAATCGCAGAGAATGAAAAATTCTTTGCCTTTCTTGATATATTTCCACTTAGAGAAGGTCATGTACTAGTGGTTCCTAAAACAGAAGTGGATAATCTGTTCGACCTGCCATCCGAATACTTACAGGAAATGTTATTGTTTGCAAAACCCATTGCTAAAGCAATTGAAGCTGCTTTTGATTGTAACCGTTGCGGTATCAGTGTAATCGGGTTAGAAGTGCCACATGCACATATGCATCTTATACCTATACGGTCAGCTAACGATATTAATTTTACGCAAGCCAAGCCAAAGGCATCTGATGAAAGTTTGAGAGCAGTGCAGGAAAAAATTCTGAACAAGATGAACTGATTTTTATTTAGGGTGATTTTTTATCCTGCCCGGATTCTTTTTTATAAATTCATCCCAGCCCTTTACGGCTTTCGGCATTTTCCCTAAAACTGAATTGGTTTGATAGTGATGACATAGTGCCACCGCTAATGCATCTGTTGCATCATACTGTTTTGGGTTTTCCTTGAATGATAATAATGTTTGCAGCATTTTCATAACCTGTTCTTTATCTGCATTACCATTGCCGGTAACGGATTGTTTTACTTTTTTTGGAGAGTACTCTGTTACTTCCAGTCCATGGCGCATAGCGGCAGCAATAGCAACTCCCTGCGCACGGCCCAATTTTAACATGCTTTGTACGTTCTTGCCAAAGAAAGGAGCTTCAATGGCAAAGTCAGTTGGCTGATATTTAGTTATCAATCCGCTCACCGTATTAAAGATCAATTGCAATTTTTTGTAACTGTCTTTTACCTTACCGGGTTTTAGCACACCCAATTCCAATAACGACACCTCATTGCCTTTGACTGTTATCAGGCCATAGCCCATTACTATTGTACCGGGATCTATGCCAAGGATTATTTTAACAGGCTTTTGCAAGCGGGAACGTATTTTTACAAGATTAATGAAGCTGCACCGAAATATCAAAATCTTCATCAATTACTTCCTTGGCCCGTTATTGTTTATCTGGCTTTCATGGTCAATTTACAGGGAAATAAAGAGCCAGCCTGATATTGAAACTGCATGGCAAAAAATTGGTGAGTCATTTTCAAGCCCTTTATTGCTTAATGTGGTGGCAGTAATATTGCTGATGATTGTTAACTGGTCCATTGAGGCAGTTAAATGGAAGATATCAGTAAGTGAGATTCAAAAAGTAAGTTTTACAAAATCACTCAGAGCCGTTTTATCTGGTGTTTCATTTTCAGTAAGTACTCCAAACAGGGTGGGAGAGTACCTGGGCCGGGTCTTATATATGGATGACGGGAACCGGCTTAAAACTATTTCCGTTACCATCGTGGGCAGTATCAGCCAGTTGATCGTTACCATATTCATGGGCTTAACCGGGTTGGTCATTCTCCGCCCTTATATTCAGGATGAACATGTTATTTCTTCTATCTGGCTTTCAATGATCATCTATGCCGGGCTGGGCGTATTACTTTTTTTAACACTATTTTATTTCCGGCTGTCTTGGCTAATCAAATGGGTGGACCGCCTGCCCGGAATGAAACGATTTGCTTACCTGGTAAAGGTTTTGGAGGGTTTTAATGCAACATTATTATTACGGATACTGTCTTTATCACTGTTCAGGTTCATCGTATTTATCATACAGTATTACCTGCTGTTTCGTTTATTTGATGTGGAAGTTTCCTGGTGGCAAACTTTTTGGTCGGTAAGTGTTTCGTTCCTGGTGATGGCGGCCATACCGACCTTTGCGATTGCAGAACTGGGATTGAAAGGTAAAGTAAGCCTTATTTTTACCGGGCTATTTAGTGCGAATAAAGCAGGAATAATTTTTACAACGGCCGGCATCTGGGTTATCAACTTAATCATCCCGGCCATTATCGGAAGCCTGATGATACTGAGCATAAAAAAAATTAATACAGAGAAGAATGAAGGGACTTAAATTCTTAGCGCCGGCTTTTTTAGTGTTGCTTGGCTTTTCCAAACAAACAAACGTACCCGCCGACACTTTTTGTGGTATCAGGAATGTGGCTTTCCAGGTAGATGAGGAAGTGACGTTTACTGTTTACTATGCCGTGGCAGGAGTATATGTAAATGCCGGAACGGCCACTTTTACAAGTAAACTGGAGAAAATAAATAACAGGCCGGTGTATCATGTAACCGGGGAAGGAAAAACAAATTCATCCTACGACTGGATATATAAAGTAAGGGATAAGTATGAAACCTATATTGATACGGCTACCATGCAACCATTGAAGTTTGTTCGCAATGTGAATGAAGGGGGATATAAAATCTATCAGAATATAACATTCAACAAAACAGCTAATACAGCCATCGCCACTGATGGAGTGTTTAAGGTACCGGCCTGTGTGCAGGATGTGGTAAGCGCCATGTACTATGCCCGTAATATTGATTTTTCTAAACTGCGTCCGGATGATAAGATTCCTTTTTCTATGTTTCTGGATAATGAGGTATACAATATGTATATCCGCTATGTTGGAAAAGAAGAGATAAAGACCAAGTATGGAAAATTCAGGGCTATAAAAATAAAACCTTTGCTATTGAAAGGACAGATTTTTGAGGGCGGAGAGAAAATGACCGTTTGGGTGACAGATGATAAAAATCATATACCTATAAGAGTCGAAAGTCCGCTGGTGGTGGGGAAAGTAAAAATTGATATGATGGGACATTCCAATCTTCGTCATCCGCTTACATCACTTATCAAAAGGAAGTAACCGGATGCTTTTTAGATTTCTTCCAGTTTAAAAAAATCTTTTGGACGAACTCCTCTTTCTGTTTGCTGCAGGTTGCAACATTCATACACAGGGTCATGCTCAAAGAAAAGTATATAATCACCTTCTATTGCTTCCTTCAAAAATGATTTCTTTTCATTTAAGGTTGTGAGAGGAAACATATCATAAGCCATTACATAAGGAACGGGAATATGTCCCTGTGAAGGAAGAAGGTCGGCCATGTATACAATTGTTTTGCCCTTGTACTTTACCTGGGGCAGCATCATGCTTTCGGTGTGCCCGCTTACAAACCGTACAGATATATCATTGGCAAAAGCTGTTTCGCCAAGTTTGCCGTCAACCATTCCGGTTACATCAACAAATTTTAATTGCCCGCTTTCTTCAATCGGTAAAATATTCTCTTTTAAGAAAGAAGCCTTTTCCCTGTCGTTAGGATAAACTGCCCAATCCCAGTGTTCTTTATTGCTCCAGAAAACAGCATTCTTAAAGGCAGGGACTAATTTATCACCTTCTCTTTTAATAGAACCACCACAATGATCAAAATGGAGATGCGTAAGGAATACATCAGTGATATCGTCAGGGTGAAAGCCATGCTTTGCTAACGATTTGTTCAGTGTGTCGTCTCCATGCAGGTAATAATGGCTGAAAAATTTCGCATCCTGTTTGTCGCCATTGCCATTATCTACCAGTATCAACCTGTTGCCATCTTCGATCAACAGGCATCGCAGTGCCCAGGAACATAAATTATTCTCATCTGCAGGATTGATCTTGTTCCATATGCTTTTCGGTACCACACCAAACATGGCGCCTCCATCCAGCTTAAAATAACCTGTGTTTATAGTGTAAAGTTTCATGCAGTTTTATTTTTTGCAGCAGCATTGGCATAAAATAGTAACAACAGACCAATTATGAAAAAGGTGGCGAGAGCCAGCACTGAACTTCTTTGAGAGCCTGTTAATTCAGTAATAAAGCCAAAGCTAAAAATACCGACTACCGCTGCTATTTTTTCTGTCACGTCATAAAAGCTGAAAAATGAGGTTGTGTCTTTGGTGACCGGCATCAGTTTGGAGTAAGTAGAGCGGCTAAGCGATTGTATGCCACCCATAATAAAACCAACTGCAGCTCCCAGAGAATAAAATTCAAAAATACCGCCTACCGGGAGAAAATAAGCTACCACACACAGGCATATCCATAAAACTACAAGTGTCATTAGTGTTTTGATATTGCCAATTTTAGATGATAACCAGGAGATGGTAAAAGCACCGGGTATAGCAATAAGCTGAATGATCAGAATGGCCACTATTAAATTCGTAGTGGGTATTTCCAGTTCACTCTTACCATATAAAGCAGCAACCAGCATAACGGTTTGCACTCCCATGTTGTAAAAGAAGAAAGCTGAAAGAAACCGCTTTAAAGAGGGGATTTCTTTTAATTGGCCCCATACTTTTTGTAACTCTTTGTATCCTTTTGAAAGCACATGGTGTTTTAAATCGCCGGTACCTGCCGGGACGGGATTCGGCAAACGGTGCAATGAGTATTGACCAAATCCCCACCACCAGATGCCAACCAGCAAAAAGGAAATTTGTGAACCTTTACCTTCTGTAATGCCAAATTTTTCATGCATTAAGACAAATACAAAACAAATTACCTGCAATAAAACACTGCCTACATAACCATAAGCAAAACCTTTGGCGCTGATGCGGTCACGGTCTTGCGGTGCGGCTATTTCAGGTAAAAAGGAATTGTAAAAAACCTGGCTTCCCCAAAAGCCAACGCAGGCAATAATGATAGCTGAAATACCGAGTGCCAAAGTACTTCTGTCAAAGAAAAACATAGAAGCACAGGCAAGGCTGCCCATCGTAAGAAAAAAATTCAGGAAGTTCTTTTTATTTCCCTTGTAGTCTGCAATGGATGACAGTAATGGTGAAATAAAGGCTACCACAAGCATGGCGAAAGCAAGAGCATAGTTGTACAAAGCTGTATTTTCAAACTGCCTTCCCAAAAAAGTGACAGCTGTTTTTGAAATGTTACGATCATCAACCGCAACAGCTTCGAAATAAGCAGGAAAAATCGTAGACGTAATAACCAGGTTATAGGAAGAGTTTGCCCAGTCATACATTGCCCAGGCATTTACTACTTTTTTCGGAGCCGTCTGCATAGTGAATGCTTTGAGTAAAAATAGGGATTACCAGTCGTTAAAAAAAAATGCCTGCACAGGTTACCGGCAGGCATTTTTTTATCAATATAACCAGGTCATTCCATTTTATACATATATGTTTTAAAAGGATTGAACCTGTCATCAGCCAGATGAAATATAAGGGGAGTGCCTCCCAGAGTTTTTTCGGAGATCAGCATAGCGAGGTTTTGAAACTCGCTGTCAGGCAGAGCATCTGCTTTTGCCCTGTTGGCTACCATACTTACTACCACATCACCACTTTCATCCTTACCTACCTGGAAACTGATAATGCCAGCCGGATGAATCTCTTTACTCAGAAAAGCGGCGATGCTTTTGCCCTCCTCTTCGCTAAAACTGTCTTTAATGTATACTTCAATATTTCCATCTGCCACTCTTTTGCCAAAAGCAGGCTTGTCAAATTTTTTAAACGTGTAGGTCCGGATCGTCTTAAAATATTTATCTGAAAGCAGCACATTTACCGGGGCGCCGTTAAAAAGATTTTCAGATAATTCATTTCCTGTAGTATAAAAGATATCATCTTCCATTTTATCCATTACTTCCATGTTAGATACCATTTTGAAATTGATGGAATCGCCATTTTGGGAGAGTTGAACACTTTTTCTTGGAGTTTCTCCATCTTTATTTTTCCAGCGGGGTAGAAAATAATCCAAGGTTTTTTCAGCCTGTTCTTTTGAAATACCTTCTTTGTAATAGACTTCCATAAAATCTTTGGATACTTTATCTCCATGTTTGGAGCAGGCAAAAAACAGTATGCTAACCAGCAGTGAAAGAAGAATCTTGTTCATATCTGATATTTTATTTTGACATAGATAAGAAAAAATCAACCTTACTGAATACCCTTTTCAGGTGATTTTACCCTTTCAGATAGCCCGTAGCCAGCATGATCAATAAAACTATACCACCAATAATACGGTAATAACCAAACAGCTTAAAACCGTGTTTCTGTAAAAAGCCGATAAAGAATTTGATAGCCAGCATGGCCACAATGAAAGCTACAATATTTCCTATTGCAAATAGTTTTATGTTCTCTGTGGTGATAGTCTCATAGCCTTTCAGCAGTTTGTAACCGGTAGCAGCAGCCATCGTCGGTACTGCAAGGAAAAAAGAAAATTCTGCTGCCAGTTTCCTGGTCAGGTGTTGCTGCATACCCCCGATTATACTGGCAGCACTGCGGCTTACGCCGGGAATCATGGCCACACATTGCCACAACCCGATCATAAATGCTTTTGGATAACTGATCTGTTCTTCTGTTTCTACCGGATGATGTTTGAATACATTGTCAATAAAAAGCAGGATGATCCCACCCAGTATCATAGTAATCGCTACTGTTAAAGAACTTTCGAGCAGGTCATCGATCTTATCAGAGAAAATAAATCCGAGCACTAAAGCCGGAATAACAGCCACCAGTAGTTTCAGGTAGAACTGCCATCCTTTTTTTCCGGCCGTTAAAGGAGTAATGAATTTTTTCCAGTAGAGCACCACTACAGCCAGTATGGCTCCTAATTGAATACCAACGGTAAAAAGTTTGGTAAAATCATCATGGGGAACACCCAGCAATTTTTCTGCAATGATCATGTGCCCGGTAGATGAGATGGGCAGGAATTCTGTAATTCCTTCAACAATGGCAATGATAACTGCTTCGGCGACACTCATGGGGTAAGTTGGTTAAGGTGTATTATAAAGGTCGTAAAGATAACAGTTTGATGAACGTACAGAAAATACAAAGGCGATGGATAACCACCGCCTTTATAAGAATATTATTATTGAATTAATTGGCTGTTTTGGGTTTCTTAAATATTGCAAAGATTTCCACTACCAGGCCTGCCAGTATAAGTATAGGGGCCACAGTGATTCTGGTCGTACTATAAACGGCCTCCTTGTTAAAAACGGCGGGATCGGTATTACTTTTTCCGCCTGACATCAGGAACATACCAACAGCTATCAGGATAATACCCGCCAGCATCCACATATAATTATCCTTGCTGAACATAGCAGGTGTTGCTTTCACTTCACTCATTTCTTTCAAATTTTAGTCGTGCAATATAGGAATTTTGGTGGATAAGAATGAATAGCTGCTTGTATGGAGCCTCACTCACTATTCATTAATATAAATCATCCAGTTTCATCTTCAGGTATTTTATCACACTGCGGTGAGTACTGAAAACGGTGATGCAGACACCCAGTATGATCAGGCCTGAGAAAAGTAATACCAGGCTGGTATTATCATGTATGGCTTTCATTTCCGGGATGAATTTTTCGATCACAAACAGGAACAGGATCACGGCTATGGCAGCTATTACCCCGCTGATGGCGCCATTGATCACGGCTCTTACATTCATTGGCTTGGCAATGAACCAGCGGGTGGCACCCACCATCTGCATGGTTTTGATAAGGAACCGGTTGCTAAACATAGCCAGTTTAATAGTATTATCGATCAATACGATCACCACAATGGACAGCACCACCGCCAGTATCAGGATGCCGATACTGATATTGCGGAGATTGGTGCTCATTTTTCCAATCAGTGCTTCGGGATAATCCACATCGCTTACATAAGTCTGATTTTTCAGGTCTGCCTTGATGGCTGCCAGCGAATCGGTATTCAGGTACTGGTTCTTTACTTTAAAATCGATACTGTTAGGCAGGGGGTTTTCAGTGAGTATCTCTCCCCAATCCTTATTACCATCAGCCAGGTATTTTTTCTTGGCCACTTCTTTGGTCACATAGGTATACTCTCTGATATATGGCTGTGAACTGATATAAGCTACCAGGGCAGCACTGTCTTTGGGGTTCAGGTCGCCCCGCAGGTAAGCACTTACAGTTACATTTTCTTTGAAGTGATCGGAGAGTTTACTGGTATTGATAACGATCAACCCGATGATACCCAGGAAAAACAGAACAAGGGTAACACCAAGAATAGACATGAAGTAGGAGGGTTTTCCCCGTTTGATAGAAGCTTTGCCTGATTGGGACATGCGATTGTTTTTTCAGATTAATGGATTGCACGCAAAAATAGCAGTTTAGGGCTACAATCAGTATTTTTGCTACCCGCCTGACAGCCGTCAGGCAAGTTTAAACGATTGCTCCCGGTTCATATTGCCATCTGTGGCTGCAGATATTTGTTAAAGAATTACCGTTGGTATTAATATCGTTTCAAAAAAACATAAAGGAAGGCTGATATATATGGAATACAATTTCAGGGATATTGAAAGGAAATGGCAAAAACAATGGAAAGATAGCCAGGCTTATAAGGTGAAGAACGATTTTTCCAAACCCAAGTATTATGTGCTGGATATGTTTCCTTATCCCAGCGGAGCAGGATTGCATGTAGGTCACCCGTTAGGTTATATCGCTTCTGATATCTTCAGCCGGTATAAAAGATTAAAAGGATTTAATGTATTGCACCCGATGGGGTTCGACAGTTTTGGGTTACCCGCCGAACAATATGCACTCGATACAGGTCAGCATCCTGCCGAAACAACAAAGAAGAATATCGCCACTTTCAAATCTCAGCTGGATAATATCGGTTTCTGCTATGACTGGGAAAGAGAAGTGCAGACCAGCGATCCGAAATATTATAAATGGACGCAATGGATATTCCTGCAGTTGTTCAACAGCTACTATAACCGCTCAAAGCAGAAAGCAGAAAGCATAAAGCAACTGGAAAAATTATTTGAAGAGCATGGTTCCAATGCAGCCGGCATTGCGCCTTCTGCCTTAAGCTTTACGCCGGAGGAATGGAAAGACTTTGATGAAAAAACGAAGCAGGATATTTTAATGGACTACCGCCTTGCCTTCTGTGGTTATGGAGAAGTGAACTGGTGTGAGGCTTTGGGAACTGTACTGGCCAATGATGAAGTGGTGAACGGGGTAAGTGAGAGAGGAGGACATCCGGTCGTGAAAAAGAAGTTGCGGCAGTGGTATTTAAGAATAACGGAATATGCAGATCGGTTGCTGGAAGGACTGGACCGGATTGAATTCAGCGAGGCAATGAAGGAGATGCAGACCAACTGGATCGGTAAAAGCAGCGGCGCTGAAATTGATTTTGCTGTCAAAGGATTTTTGAATACAAAGCTCCGTGTTTATACAACCCGGCCTGATACCATCTTTGGCGCCGACTTTATGGTGATAGCTCCTGAACTGGAACTGGTAAATGAAATAAAATCGGCAGAACAAACAGCAGCCGTTGATGAATACCTGGCCTATGTAAAAAGCCGCAGTGAACGGGAAAGAATGGCGGAAAAAAAGATAAGCGGGGTATTTACCGGTGCTTATGCTATCAATCCCTTTAGTGGCAGGGAGATTCCTATCTGGATCTCTGAATATGTATTAGCCGGTTATGGCACAGGTGCTATCATGGCGGTACCCTGCGGTGATGAAAGAGATCACAAGTTTGCCCGGCATTTTAATATTCCTATTACTAATATTATAGGCAGCTATTATAATGGAGAGGAAGCCAACCCTACCAAAGAAGCCATCCTGCAAAACTCCGGCTTCCTGGATGGCATGGTAATGAAGGATGCCATGGAAGTGGCCATACAGGCATTGGAGGATAATGGTATAGGTGTGCGGAAAGTGAATTATAAAATGCGGGATGCTGCCTTCAGCCGCCAGCGTTACTGGGGCGAACCCTTTCCGATTACATGGAAAGATGGCATTGCCAGAGAATGGAAAGGAGAGTTGCCATTAGTATTGCCGACAGTAGAAAAATATGGTCCCGGTCCTGATGGACAAGGTCCGTTGGCCAATATACCTGAATGGGTGGCCCAGGAACTTGAAACTAATACAATGCCCGGGTATGCGGGCAGTAGTTGGTATTTTCTCCGTTACATGGATCCACAGAATGATGAAGAATTTTGTAACCGTGCCGCAAGTGATTACTGGAACCAGGTAGATTTATATATCGGCGGGACTGAACATGCGGTTGGACATTTATTATACAGCCGTATGTGGACTAAAGTATTGTATGACCTTGGCCATATTGGTTATGATGAACCATATAAGAAATTAGTGAACCAGGGGATGATTACAGGAAAAAGTGCAATTGCCAGAATAGTATGGGAGGAAATACGACTTTCCTCTAATCCTGATAAATTTTCAGAACCTATCCCTTTTGTTGTTCCTAATGAGTTTCCAAATTTATTTTCAGAGAGCATACCCGTGAATGATAGATTACCGGTTGACTCAATAACAATCGGGGGTGCTGGAGAATTCTTGTTAACTCAAGAGGATTGCTTAAAAATTAGTAACAGATACCCCAAATTTAATGGTATTAGGATTGCATCTTTTGAGGATGGGAAAAGGATGGTTAAAGAACTAAAACATCTTCAGATTAAAGAAGAATGGTTTAGAGATGTAATTCAATTAAATGTTTTAGACGAGAAAATGTCAAAATCAAAACTAAATACATTTAACCCGGATGATTTGGTAATGAAATACGGCGCCGACACTTTCCGTATGTATGAAATGTTTCTCGGCCCGGTAGAAATGAGCAAGCCATGGGATACAAAAAGTATTGAAGGAGTACACCGTTTCCTGAAAAAATTCTGGCGGTTGTTTGCTGATGAGACGAAGGGTTTGATCGTTACCAATGACGAACCAACTGCAGAAGAACTAAAAGTATTGCACAAGACCATCAAAAAAATTGAAGAAGATACCGAACGGTTCAGTTTCAATACAGCCGTCAGCGGTTTTATGATCGCTACCAATGAACTCACCGATCTGAAATGTCATAAACTTTCAGTGCTCGAACCGATATTGATACTGCTTACACCGTATGCACCGCATATTGCGGCTGAATTGTGGAGTTTGCTGGGGCATAGCGACAGTATACTGGATGCAGCTTATCCCAGGTTCGAAGCAAAATATGTGGCAGAAACCAGTAAGGAATATCCCATTTCAATAAATGGCAAGCTACGCACTACCATGAATATTGCATTGGATGCGACACAGGCAGAGGTAGAGCAACTGGTTCTTCAGCATGAAGTGGTGCAAAAATGGCTGGAAGGCAAGCCGCCCAAAAAGATCATTTTTGTAAAGGGGAAAATGGTGAATGTGGTGATATAAATAAACAAATTAAAGCGGTTTTTAAGTAACTTTTATACCTGTTTGTTGCCGTATTGTATAAGATGATTAATATTGATGTATAAATTATAGCTATGAAGATTTTCTCTCTTTCGATGGTTGCTGTTGTTATACTGGCTGCTTTTTCTTTCCAGGGACCTACCATAAAAGCAGTTGAATTAAAGCCCTGGCTGGGCAACTGGAAAGGAAGCCTGACTTATCTTGATTATTCAACCGGCCAGGAAACTAAAATAAAAGCAGATATTAAGCTGGGACCAATAGTGGACGGAAATAAAGTGGCTATTGCCTTTAATTACCCTGATGAGCCCGGAGCTTCCAGTAAGGACACTCTTCGTATCAGTGATGATGGCAGATCGGTAAATTACATGAACCTGTCCAGCAAGAAGAAAACTACCAGCAGCTTTGTCTTTGTTTTAGAAACGGAGGGAGAGGATAATGGCCAGAAAGCAGAGATCAGAACAACCTATTCATTTAATAAAAACACCTTTTCAAACAAAAAGGAAGTTCGTTACCGTGGCCAGAGCGATTTTTTTGTGAGAAATGAATATAAGCTTACCCGTTAGTTCCTTTATTTACCCGGCTCTTTCTTCACAAGCCTGATCATAGCACTGCTTCCTTCGGTGCTGGAGAGATAGGCATCCTGCCGCTGCCCGTTTACAACTGCCACCATATAAGACGTATTGGGAGGAATAGATCCCATATTTTCTGCTACCATCACCAGTTCATTGCTTTCAGCCATTTCTGATACCGCCAGTTTTATGGAATAGGCGCTGGCAGTGAGTTTAATATGCTGAAAGATCAGTTTATCATTTAAAAAAAGGGAGATAGAGTCGCCGTCTATTTCAGCAGTATCATAAAAGCGGAGTTCTATTGAATCGCCGTTTACAGGAATTTCTTTGATAAACACTTTTTGACGGGCAGTGAATTTTTCTTCAATGGTTGGTGCTTTGGGTGGCTCCGGTTTTTTTTCTATTTGTGTTGGTTTCTCCATTACCGGGGTATCATTTTTAGGAGCTTCAGTTTTTGGTGCCGGTTTTGGTATTTCTGTTATTGTTTTCGTTTCTTCTTTGATCACTACTGGTTGTTCTGCAGGTTTCACCGGTTGTTGAGCAACAGTATTGATGCTATCAATTATTTCCGGATCGTTGCCACCTACTGTATAATTGTCGATCACAAAATCCCATTCGTCTTCAAAATCTGTTTGTTCATTTTTATCCAGGTGAACATCTCCTTTGATATCAGAGCTGTTTTCTTTTTTGGCAGCTTTACCATCCAGCATCATTTTGCCACCACCGGGGCAATTAAAGTCTGCACGGGAGAGCAACGGCATTTTTCCTGGTGTAGAAATAGTAAACCGGCCTGCTTTTTCTTCAAGTAACTGGTCGTCCCACCACACGGCTTCATTAGTAGCAGCATCAAAATATCCTTTGATACTGTAACGGCGGTAATTAGTAGCAGACTCGTAATAGTACGAAGTGCCTGTAAGGCTGTCGCCGTTTTGAATGATCTTTACTTCCACTTTCTGGCGGTTGATCTTTCCCTTCCACACTCCGGTGATCATCTGGCTGCTGGCAGATGTAAAACCAAAACAAATAAGTAAAAAGACTATTGTTTGAAACGTAGTTTTATTCAAAATGCAGGTTTAAATGTGTTTTCAGGGCTATTCTCTTAAACGAATCAGTGGTAACAAATATTTTGCCTGAAAATCAGGGGATTTGTTTTGGCTGGAATTTGTTTTATTTCCTATATTAGTCCCGTATTTTGTGCCATTACCTGCTTATGAAGAAAGTATTTTACTATTCTTCTCCATTTCGGGTATTTGCATGTCCCCGAATCTCATATCCTCTTAAAATACCACCAAACCCGTTGAAATTTCACGGAAGTATTCGGCAATTAAACCCAACACTAAACTTTTATGAGAAAAGTTCTACTCCTTTCTGGTTTATTGATTTGTGCTTTTACAAGCTTTGCACAGGTTGATAACAGAGCAAAAAATGCGGCATTGCAGTTAGTCAGGCAAAATGCTGCTTCGATCAAGCTGCCATCACAAGATCTTAATGATGTGATCGTTTCCAGTACCTACCAGATTACTGGTACGGATGTGATCATGGTGTATTTGCAGCAGAGCTACAAAGGCATCCCCGTATACAACCAATTGAAAACAATGGCATTCAGAGGAGGAAAAATTGTTTCTGATGCCGGCGAGTTTCAGTTATCAATGGAAAAGATGACCGGTAATGCGAGTCCGCTGCCCGGCATATCTCCTGCAAATGCACTGCAGGCAGCATTTGTTGAAGCAAAAGTACAGGCAACTGAACTACCTGTTCCGGTAAGCATACTGGAAAATGGACGCAAGTTCGAGTTTGGTAAACTGGGTGTTGCTCAATTAAATATTACTGCAGAGCTTATTTGGGTGCCAAATGATAAAGGAATGTACCGTCTTGCCTGGCAGGTCTTTTTAGCTCCGGAGAAATCATCTGACTACTGGTTGATGAGAATTGATGCACAAACCGGTGCTCTTCTTAATAAAGATAACCTGACCATTACCTGTAAATGGGATCATGAAAATCACTCAATCGAGGAGCATATAAAAGAGAACCATCAAAAAAAATCAGGTGTTGCGTCTAAAAATAATTTTGTATTACAGAGAAATGATAACACAAACAAATGGGAGTATAAACCTTTTGTAATTGGAACAGCTACATACCGTGTTATCAGGTATCCGGCTGAAAGCCCTCAGCACCCTGGCGGCGCTCCTTCATTGCATACAGACCCATGGACACTGGTACCGGGTAATGCCACTTCTTTAAAATGGCATAGTGATCCCACTGATTACAATATTTCCCGTGGTAATAATGTATGGGCACAAGAAGATGCAAATGGAAATAACGGTACGGGTTTACCAGCTACTTCCACAACTGCCCTTCCCAACCTGACTTTTGATTTTACATACGACTTTACACAAGCGCCTCAGAATGCTACTAACCAGCAGGCCGCGATTGTGAACTTGTTTTATATGAACAACCTGATGCATGACATGGCCTATACATATGGCTTTGACGAAGTGTCAGGAAACTTCCAGGCCGATAACCAGGGCCGTGGTGGTGCTGGCAATGACTTTGTGTTTGCTGATGCGCAGGATGGATCTGGAACTAATAATGCCAATTTTGCCACACCGGCAGACGGATCAAATCCGAGAATGCAGATGTTTCTTTGGACAGCACCTAACCCTGACAGAGATGGTGATTTGGATAATGGAATTATCCAGCATGAATATGGTCATGGTATCAGTAACCGTTTGACAGGCGGACCTGCGGTTGTAAACTGTTTGCAGAATGCTGAACAGGCAGGTGAAGGTTGGAGCGATTATATGTCACTGATGATGAGTACCAACTGGGCAACTGCTACTGTTAACGATGGACCTATCAGAAGGGGAATCGGAACTTATGCCTTGAACCAGCCTATTACAGGTAATGGTATCCGGGTTCAGCCGTATTCTACTGATATGAGTATTTTCTCATTAACCTATGCAAATCTTCCGGGTCAGGCAGTACCTCACGGAGTAGGTACTATATGGTGTGGTATGATATGGGAAATGACCTGGGAAATAATTAAACAGGATAATTTCATTGAACCTAACTTTTTAAGCCCCCCCGGTGCTGTATCAACATGGAGAGGTAATGCAGCTGCAATGAAACTGGTAATGGAAGGGATGAGATTACAACCTTGCAGCCCGGGTTTTGTACAGTCAAGAAATGCGATTTTGCAGGCCGACCAGGTATTTTTCGGAGGCCGTTATGCCTGTGCTATATGGAGAGCTTTTGCAAAAAGAGGATTGGGCCGCAATGCTTCACAAGGTTCTAATACCAGTATCAGTGATGGTACTCCTGATTTCTCAGTTGATTCCGGAAGCTTTGGCCTGAATCCTGATGCAGCAAGTGTATTGGAAGGTAACAATCTTACTTACACCAATGCTGTTAACTCAGGTGAGTGTACGCCAATGGCAAACTATGTATTGAGAGATACATTGCCCACTACCGTAACCTGGGTGAGCGGTGGTGTATATACACCGGCAGACAGGGTAGTAACATTCAGCCCGATCAACCTGCCTATTAACACTTCTCAAAACTTCCAGGTAACGGTGAACGTTAATGCTGGTACCTATTTCACACCAGTACAACTCATCAACGATCCCGTTACAGCTATTGCACCAAACTGGACCGCTACATCTACCACTGCTAACGTATGGACTACCTCTGGTGCTTCTGTAAGAAGTGCGCCACTGGCATTCTTTACACCTGACCCGGCAGTTTCTTCTCAGCAAATTCTTGCCACTACAAGCCCGATCGCTATTCCTGGTAATGCATCGGCTGTTACTACTATGAGTTTCTGGCACAGGTATGTTGTCGAGAACGGTTTTGACGGTTGTGTAGTCGAGATCAGTACGAATGGCGGTGGTACATGGACAGATCTTGCTCCTTATATGAGCGGTGCAAGATATAATGGTACATTGTCAGCCTTGAATACATTCCTTGGTGGACGCCAGGCATTCACCGGTAACGTTGGGGCAGCTTTTGTAGAGACAAGAGTTAACCTTGCTTCCTTTGCAGGTCAGAATGTATTGATCCGTTTCAGATTTGCTTCAGATCCTTCAGTAGGAGGAACAGGTTGGTTCATTGATGATATCTTACTGGAAAGCAGACCGTATGTATTTACAAAAGCAGGTCTGTATGACAATACTAACGCAAGAGTAAGTTATAAGGATACACTTACACCAATCACAAGTTTGGTAGGTTGTGTGGATCCTGCGATCACTAACCATCCTAATAGTGTGGTTCGTTGTTCAGTTTCAGGTAATGCCGTATTTACTGTTACCGCTACCGGTACTAACCTGGTTTACCAATGGCAGTCAAGTACTGATAATGGTGTAACATGGACCAATATTACCGGTGCCACTCTTGCAACATATACAATTATCAACCCGACTACAGCCCTGAACGGTACTTTATACCGTTGTAATATTTCTGGAGATTGCGGTTCACCCGTTACATCGAACCCGGCCTTAATATATGTAAGCCCTGCGCTCACACACTCTGCTGTAACTGCAACTCCTGATAATGGTTGTGCACCTGCTGCAACTACTATTACCGGAACAGTAAGTGGCGGTACGGCTGTGGGAGGTACAATCGGAACATCTGGGGTTATAAATACAGCTATACCAGATAACACTCCGGCTGGTATCAACTCAACAATCACATTACCTGCATTGACCATGCAACAGGCGGGTAATTTAAAACTTCGTATAAATGCTACGCATTCATGGGTAGGAGATCTGAGAGTTACTCTCACCAGCCCATGCGGAACTACTTTTGCATTTGACAGACCTGGTTATAATGGTTCCGGCTTTGGATACAGCGGTGACCTGGCAGGTGTTTACACCTTTGATCTGAGCGCTGCAACAATATTCCCTGAATCAGGTCCGGCAGTGGTACCTGTTGGAAGTTATCAGCCTACTGATGCAGCAGGTGCTGCTCATACATGGGCTGGTGTTACCTTCCCATGTACAGCCGCCGGTAACTGGGTATTGAACATTGCAGATAATGCCGGTGGCGATCTTGGAAACCTGGTTGATTGGGCAATCCTTATTGGTGGTAATTACACTCATAGTTTGTCTGGTCCTGGTACTATTGTTCAAAATGCACCAACCGGCGCTAATAATAGTAATGCCAGTTTCAGTGTAACAGGTATTCCCGCAGGTGTGCAGGTTTATACCCTGACATCAACCGATGCATTAGGATGTAGTGTAAGTTCAACAGTAAACGTAACAGTTACAGCTGCTCCCGGCATCACTACACAGCCAGTTAACAGAACAATCTGTCAAAATGGAAATACTACATTCAGTATTGTAGATAATTCACCACTACCGCCATCTTACCAGTGGCAGATCAGCACAACTGGTGCCGGTGGTCCATGGACAAACCTGGCAAACGTAGCACCGTTCTCAGGTGTTACTACAAATACATTAACTATTACAGGCGCAGGTCTTGTTTATAACGGTAATTTCTTCCGTTGTGTGGTAAGCAATACCTGCGGAAACTCTAATTCAAATTCAGCAACCCTTACTGTTAATCCGCTGCCGGTTGTGAACTCTGGCCCCAGCGGTCTTTGTGCACCGGTAACATTAACAGCTAGTGGTAATGCAGATACATATTCATGGTCACCAGCCGGCGGATTGAACACAACAACAGGTACGACCGTAATAGCTACACCAACTGTTACAACCGTGTACACAGTAACTGGTACTATTACTGCTACCGGTTGCCAGAACTCAGCTTCTGTAACTGTGTTGGGTACACCAGCCACACCGGTTATCACTCCGGCAGCACCGGTTATTTGTGCCGGAACCATACAGCCATTAACCGTGGCACCAACAACAATGACGGTTAGTTACTCAGGTACAGCATTGGCTATCCCCGGAACGGGTACAGGTGCTTCAACAGGAGCGCCAGCTAATATTTACCCGGCTGTTGTGAATGTTACAGGTCTGCCAACATCAGGTGTAAGAGTGAAGTCTGTTACCTTAAACGGATTCTCTCATACTTTCCCGGCCGATGTGGATATGGTACTGCAATCACCAACAGGAACTAACGTAGTATTCATGTCTGACGCCGGTGGCGGAACAGATATTGTGAATGGTAATATCACATTTGATGATGCTGCGGCCAGTTTGTTGCCAGCTGCACTTGTTTCAGGAACATTCAGACCAACCAATGCGGCTGGTCCGGATGCATTCCCGGCGCCAGGTCCTGGTTCTATCACACAGGTTAACCCGCCGTTGTCAGGTTTCACCGGAAACTTCAATGGAAACTGGAACCTGTTTGTGGTAGATGACCTGGGTGGAGATATTGGTACATTGAATAGCTGGACCATCACTTTCGAAATACCAACAGCGATATGGTCACCAGTTACAGGTTTATATAGTAATGCAGCTGCCACTATTCCTTATGTAGCGGGAACACCTGCTTCAACAGTTTACTTCCTGCAGTCGCCAACGACTACTACAAACTATACCTATACAGTAACTAATACATTAGGTACATGTAGTTCGGCTCCTGCCAGTGTAACTGTAACAGTGAATCCTGTACCAACTATTTCAGTTGGACCAAATAACCAGTGTGGCCCTGTTACATTAACAGCAACAGGCAGCTCCAATACATATGCATGGAGTCCTTCATCTGGCTTAAGCGGCACAACAGGTGCTACAGTGACAGCAAATCCACAATTGAATACGACTTATACGGTTACAGGAACAATTACGGCCACAGGTTGTACAAGCAGTGCTACAGTTAATGTTAATTCAACACCTGCTGCACCAATAGTTACACCTTCAGCTGTGAACATCTGTCTCGGAAGTACTACCACATTGGTTGTATCTCCAACAGCTGTGACAACACCGTTGGGCGGAACAATTACAATTCCAGCAGGAGCACCTACTTCTACAAGTGGTGTGGCTTCTCCATATCCCGCTACAATCAGTGTAGGCGGATTACCACCAGCAGGAGTAAGAGTGAAATCAGTGAACATTAATGGTATCAGTCATACCTTCCCCGGTGATATTGACATGTTGTTACAATCACCAACAGGTACCAATGTTATCCTGATGTCAGACAGAGGTGGTGGAACTGATATTAATAATATTAATCTTGTGTTTGATGATGCCGCTGCGGCCATATTGCCCACAACTATTGTTGGAGGTACATTCAGACCTACTAACACAGCAGGCCCGGATAATTTTCCTGCGCCTGGTCCGGGTAGCGTTACCAATGTTAACCCAACCTTGTCAACCTTTACCGGTAACCTCAATGGTAACTGGAACCTGTTCGTGAATGACCAGGTAGGTGGCGACTTTGGTTCTATAACCAGCTGGAGCATAACTTTTGAGATAGTTGGAGCATTGTGGACACCTGTTACTGGTCTTTATACAGATCCTACAGCAACGATTCCATACGTAGCTGGTACATATGCAGGAACAGTGTATGCCAAACCTACTACTACTACTACTTATGCAGTAACAAGAGCAACAGCAACCTGTACTTCAGCTACGACAAATGTGACTGTGACAGTATATCAACCGGTTACTATTACTACACAGCCGGCTAACCAAACTGTTTGTGCTGGTGCTAATGCTACATTCAGTGTAGTTACGGCAGGTAACTTCCAGACATATCAATGGCAGCTGAGTACTGATAATGGAACTACATGGACAAATATCAGCGGCGCCAATGCAGCCTCTTATGTTGTAACAAATACTACTACCGCATTAAGTGGCAGAAGGTATCGTGTGATTGTGACTAATAGTTGCAATACGGTTACTTCAAATGCTGCAATATTGACAGTAAATGCCTTGCCAACTGTTGTAGCGAACGACCTGTTTAGCAGACGGATCTGTATCAGCGATACATTAGTTCCATTAATTGGAACACCGGTTGGTGGTAGCTGGAGCGGTATTGGTGTTTCTGGTTTCAACTTTATACCAGGTGCAACTGCTGTTGGCACATATGTGCTTACTTATTCATATACTAATGCTGCCGGTTGTACTTCAACAGATACTACATTAGCCAAAGTAAGTGATTGTCCTGAAAGGATCAGGTTATTGAGAGACGATGCAGTGATATTGTATCCGAATCCGAATAATGGACAATTCAACATCCGCATGAATAGTGTATTGTATAATTATCTTGCCATGAGAGTATATACGTCTGCAGGACAATTGGTACATACACAACAATGGAGTGGATTGGTTTACGGCCGTGTAGTGCCGATCAACCTGACACACTTGCCGGCTGCTGTATATATGGTAAGGTTTATCTATGATGACGGAATAAGAACGTCAGAGAAGACTTTCCCTGTAATAGTAGGCAGACAATAAGATCAAAATTGAGTTTTCTTATTATAAGGCATCCCTTTTAAGGGATGCCTTTTCTTTTTAACAGGGACCACTTATCTTTAAGCAATGACATCGCAGGAGCTGATACGGGTATTGCAAAAAAACCAGGGGATGTTTTATCCTGTTGTTCCATTCGATCCGTCAAAAGACAAATTACTGTCATTAGATTTTACGATTGGTAATAAGGAACTGGCTGATGATGTGTTGCTGCACTCGGATCAGTTTATACGTTACATCAATGATAAATTAAATGATGCCGGTGCCCGTTATGGAATAGGTGGTTATGCAGAACACCGGACTGTGTACAGCAAAAGCAGTGTTTTTGACGGTAATAATCCCGGTGATGAACCGAGAAGGCTGCACCTTGGAGTTGATATCTGGGGTAAACCTCATACGGCGGTGATAGCGCCTTTGGATGGTATAGTGCATAGTTTTGGATTTAATAACAGGCCGGGTGATTATGGAGCTACTATCATTCTTACACATATCCTGGATGGCTTATCCTTCTATACTTTGTATGGACACCTCAGCCTTAACTCTATAAAGAATCTTTCAGGAGGGGAACGAATAAAGGGGGGAGAAATTTTTGCCGAATTCGGTATACCAGCGGAGAATGGAGGATGGCCGCCACATCTTCATTTCCAGATTATACTTGATATAAATGCTTGGTCTGGTGATTACCCCGGAGTCTGCAAGTATTCAGAAAAAGAAAAATGGCTGGCCAATTCACCAGATGCCGATCTTATACTGGGTCTTAACGATTATATAAGCCAACTCCTCTTATCTTAATACTACTCATTCAGAGTCTCTGTTTCTTTGCACTGGCTTTTGAAAATGGTAATTGTAAAGCAAAGTTCCATTCACTGTTAAACCCCGTCCTTATTTATGAAAGCTCCGGATTGTACCCGGAATTTTTTGTGTCAGGCTTTAAGTAATTTGAATGCATGTGTCCACTGATTCCTGGTGAAACCCGGAATGCACCATAGAATACAAAGAGGTTCTATAGCTCTTGCGGCTTCTACCCTGCCCATATCTTCTGTTTCCCAGCCAAAAGATGTAAGGATACTTGTAACAGTTTTCTTCGCCTCTTCATCATTGCCGCATATAAACATGGTTGGTACACCATCCGGGAATTTAGGTTTGTACATGTAAGCATTACCAACACTGTTAAATGCTTTTACCACCCTGGCATCAGGAATTAAAGCCTGAATTCTTTCCATCAATGAATCTTCAAGGGTGGTAAAGAATTTCAGTACACCATTATCCGGAGGAACAGCCGCAATAGGATTGGTGGGATCAATTACTGTTTTTTCAAAAAAATGCTCCTTGCCAGCCAGTGATATTGCATCTTCAACTGCTAAGCCACTTACTGCCAGCACAATTATATCTCCGAATTGAGCTGTTTCCTGGAATGATCCTAGCAATCCATCCTTATTTTCCTTTTGCCATTTTATTACTTCCTCTTTTGAAATATTACGGGTTCCCAGCATTACTTTGTAGCCTTCCTTTAAAAAAGCAGTGGCCAATACCTGTCCAACCTGCCCGGAGCCAATGATGCCAACTTTCATAGAAATATTTTTTAAATGATTAGTTTTACAAAGTTGAGAAAAATTTGTTCATGGCTAATCCTAATTTGAATTCAGATAAAAATGACCTGACCGCAGCAGATGCGGTATTTGAGAATTCTATCCGTCCGGCGCAGATAGATGATTTTTCTGGCCAGGACCAGATCATTGAGAATCTTCGCATTTTTATCAAAGCTGCCAGGATCCGTGGCGAAGCGCTGGATCATGTATTATTTCATGGTCCCCCCGGATTAGGGAAAACAACATTATCCAGGATAGTAGCGAATGAACTGGGAGTGAATATTAAGGAAACATCAGGGCCAGTGATAGAAAAACCGGGAGACCTTGCCGGACTCCTTACCAGCCTGGAAACAAATGATGTTTTGTTTATAGATGA
>Ga0209573_1002500_pt1 | contig 23244 bp, 21 predicted proteins | sample TNRBio252014_DNA_FD_185870 | JGI IMG/M metagenome (GOLD analysis project Ga0209573, IMG submission 185870) | Wastewater treatment Type I Accumulibacter community from EBPR Bioreactor in Madison, WI, USA - TNR Reactor_6/25/2014_ DNA (SPAdes)... | ecosystem: Engineered > Bioreactor > EBPR >...
CTGCCGTCGTTCAACGAGGGGAAACTCACCATCAACATGCAGTTCAACCCCGGCATCTCGCTTGCCGAGTCGACTCGGATCGGCGCCGCGGCCGAGAGGCTCATCATGGATGTTCCGGAGGTGAAGACGGTTGGCAGGCGCACCGGCCGCGCCGAACTCGACGAGCACGCCGAAGGCGTTCATTCGAGCGAGATCGACGTCGATCTGCGCCCATCGGCGCGCGCCCGCGACGAAATCCTCGCAGACATCCGGGCACGCCTGGCCGTGCTGCCGGTGGCCGTCAATATCGGCCAGCCGATCTCCCATCGCCTCGATCATCTTCTATCCGGCATTCGGGCGCAGATCGCCCTGAAGATCTACGGCGACGACTTCGACACGCTCAGGAGCCTGGCAGAGGACATGCGCCAGCGGCTCGCGACGATCCCTGGCCTCGTCGATCTTCAGGTCGAGAAGCAGGTCCGCATCCCGCAGGTGCAGGTCAAAGTCGATTACCAGCGCGCAGCCCTTTACGGCGTTACGCCGGCTCAGGTCACGCAAGCGGTTCAGTCGTTGTCCAACGGTCTCGTGGTTTCCCAGATCGTCGACGGCAGCCGGCGCTACGACGTCACCGTCCGGCTCGGAGAAGCGGACCGCACGCGCGCTGGGCTCCAACGCGTCATCATCGAGACCCCTCTCGGGCACGTGCCGTTGCACCGCGTCGCCGACGTGATCGAAACGGACGGACCGAACCAGGTACTGCGCGAGAACGCCCAGCGCCGGATCGTCGTTCTGGCAAACTCCGACGGCACCGACATGGCGGCGCTCGTCGATGCCATTCGTCGCCAGATCGCCGAGGCGCCGCTCCCGGCCGGCTACTTCACCCAGCTCGAAGGGACGTTCCAGGCGCAGGAAGAGGCCTCGCAGCGGATCGCTCTGCTGTCGCTCGTCTCGCTCTCGCTGATTTTCGTCGTTCTCTACAGCCGCTACCGGTCGGCGGTCCTCTCGCTGATCATCATGGGCAACGTGCCGCTGGCGCTGATCGGCAGCGTCGCCGCGCTGCTGATCGCCGGGCAACCGCTGTCGGTCGCGACGATGATCGGTTTCATCACGCTCGCCGGGATCAGCACCCGCAACGGGATCTTGAAGATCAGCCACTACATCAACCTGGCCCTGTACGAAGGCGAGACCTTCGGCAGGGCGTTGGTGATGCGCGGCAGCCAGGAGCGGCTTACGCCCGTGCTGATGACGGCGCTGTCCGCGGGGCTCGCCCTCTTGCCGCTGATGATCGATGCGGACGCACCCGGCAAGGAAATCCTGCATCCGGTCGCCATCACCATCTTCGGTGGCTTGGTCAGCGCTACCCTGCTGGACGCGCTGATGACCCCGCTGCTGTTTCACCGCTTCGGCGCGCGACCCCTGGCACGGCTTCGCGATCGCCAGGCGCAACTACAAACCGCCGAGGCTTACTGAGCCCGGCTGGGCAACGTCGGCGTAGGGAGGGCACATGATCGTCCGCAGCTTCTTCGTTCTTTTCAGCCTCTTTATCGTGCTCGGAAGCGCCGATGCTCACGGACCGGAGCGTGGACCCAATGGCGGCCAGGTGCAGGATCTCGGCGGCAACCATGTCGAACTGGTGATGCAGGGCCAGGAGATCGTCGTCTACCTTTTCGACGCCCAGAACGCGCCGATTGCGGCGGAAGGCGTCGTTGCCACCGCCACCGTTCTGGCCGGCGGCGCGCAGCCGAAAACCGTTCCCCTGCAGCCGGCAGGCGCCAACGTGCTGCGCGGCCGCGGCGAGCTCGTCGAGCAGCCCGGGTTGAAGGTCGTGGTGTCCCTGACGCTGCCCGGGCAGCGCCCGCAGATCGGGCGCTATGCCCTCATCGAGTAGGCATGGACCCGGAAGCGCACATCCTCGTCGTCGACGACGACAGCCAGGTTCGCCAGCTGATCGGGCACTTCCTGCGCGAGAACGGCTATCGCGTCACCGGCGTTCGCGACGGGCGGGAGATGCGCTCGACCCTCGCTTCGGCCGACGTCGATCTGATCATTCTCGACCTCATGCTCCCCGGCACCTCGGGGCTCGATCTCTGCCGGGAGCTCCGCGCCAGCTCCTCGCTTCCCATCATCATGCTGACGGCCAAGGGGGAGGACACCGACCGGATCGTCGGCCTCGAGGTCGGCGCCGACGATTACCTGCCGAAGCCTTTCAACCCGCGGGAACTGCTGGCGCGGATCCGGGCCGTCCTACGCCGGGCCGCCGCCCCGCAGCCCGAGAGCTCGACAGGTCGTGGCCACCTGATCACCTTCGCCGGCTGGACACTGGATCCTTTGCGCCGGGAGGTCACCTCCGCGGACGGAGTGGTGGTCGACCTGAGCGGCGGTGAGTACGACGTGCTGATCGCCTTCGTCGAGCACCCCAACCGGATCCTCAGCCGGGAGCAGCTTCTCGAGCTCGCCCGCAACCGCGTGCCCAACCCCTTCGATCGCAGCATCGACGTGCAGATCAGCCGCATCCGGCGCAAGCTCGAGATTGACGAGAACGCGCCTCCCCTGATCAAGACGGTTCGCGGTGCTGGCTACATTTTCCTGCCGGCGGTGAAGCGGTGCTGAGCCGGTTGGTCCCCGACACGCTGGCGGGGCGAACGATCATCATCCTGCTGTTCGGCCTCGGGCTCTTCCACCTCTGGAGCATCTGGATCTACCAGGTCGGTGTCGAAGACCTCTTGGGCAGCACTCGGGAAGAGCAGCTTGCGGAGCGCCTGATCTCGGTCAAGGACGCTGTGGGCGCCCTTCCTGAGACCGAACGGGAGCGAATGGCGCATGCTCTGTCCACGGCCACCTTGGAGATCCACTGGAGCCCGCGCAGCCTGGTCGGTCCGGCTGGCGACGAAACCCACAAGACGGCACTCGTTCGGCAACGGTTGCGAGAGCTGGTTCCCGATCTCGCCCACGACCAGGTTCGCCTCGCCTTCGCCGACGAAGGAGGGTCGCAAGCGGCGGCGGACGCCGACGCCTTCCGTCACCTCCTGCTCGCCTCGGTACAGTTGGCCGATGGCTCCTGGCTGAACTTCAGCGTCGCCACCCTGCACCCGGCATCGGCGCCGGACCACAGCGTCCTCGGCTCGCTGACAGCGATGGCGGCGGGCATCCTGATCGTCTCGGTCTTCCTGGTCCGCTCGGTGACCGCGCCGCTGCGGGCTCTGGCGCGCGCCGCCGACCGGATCGGCGTCGGTGCCGCCGCGTCGGATCTGCCGCAGTCGGGGCCGCGGGAGGTGCGGCTCGCCGCTATGGCCTTCAACCGGATGCAGGAGCGGATCAAGCGGCTCATCGACGACCGCACCCAGACGCTGGCGGCGGTCTCGCACGACCTCAAGACGCCGCTGACCCGCCTGCGCCTGCGCGCCCACTTCGTCCAGGACGAGGAGCTGCGGGGGACGATCGAAAGCGACCTCGACGAGATGGAGGCGATGATCCAGCTGGCGCTGGACTTTCTGCGTGGCGACGCCAGCGGCGAGGAGACCAGGACCGTCGACGTCGGCACGATCGTCGAGTCGGTCTGCGACAGCTTCGCCGACAGCGGCCACGACGTCGTGCTGCACGCGGACGTACATGCGCCCCTCTCCTGCCGGCCGCTGGCGCTCAAGCGGGCCTTCTCCAACCTCGTCGACAACGCGGTCAAGTACGGCAGGCGCGCGCGCGTTGCGCTGGAGAAGCGGGCCGACGAGCTCGTCATTACCATCGACGACGACGGCCCTGGGATCCCCGAGGCCGAGTTCGAGCGCGTGTTCGATCCGTTCTATCGGCTCGAGGCCAGCCGCAGCCGCGAAACCGGCGGGACCGGTCTTGGCCTGACGGTGGCACGCTCGACCATCCGCGCCCACGGCGGCGACGTGCGGCTTGCGAACAGATCCAGTGCCGGCCTGCGGGTGACGATCACGCTGCCAATGCCGCCTCATCTCCATCTGCCAGGAAACACTTCGTAACGCTTCCGTACACCACCAGCAACTCGGCGAGCGTAGGCTCACCTGATGCTGCTACCCGTCATTTCATTCGGGTCAATGGACCTTTTCATCCGCTGTGAAGCGACCCGGCTACGGCCGCGCTGCCGGCGAATGACGGCGTCAACCATCTCCTGATTTCGCTCATGTCACTCATGGAATGGCTCCACCGTTGTGGACACAGCGCCCTGGAGCTGGCGGCGCTTACCTCAGCGGGGTTTATCCACGCCGTGCTTCACGTCGTGATCTACGGCACGCCGCTCGTCCTGCTGTTTTCGTTGATTTGGGGTTCGGTCCTGCTGCGCAGGAAAATAAAGGCGCGGGCGTTGCGCAAGGAGGCCGCGGACGATGGCCTGTATCGTGCGCACGCGGTCGGGCTGACGGACGGGATCTTCAGGCTGATCCTCCGCCGGACCCGGCTTCGCCAGGCGGCCTTGCTGCTCATCGCCGCAGCGGCGATGCCCACGCTCTACCTCACCCTCGAGATCCCGAAACACATCGTCAACCACGCCATCGGCTCCCAAAGCGGGGTGATACGGATCGACGACGTTGCTTTCGGCCAGGTCGAGTTCCTGGTGATCCTGTGTTTTCTGTACCTTGCCTGCCTGCTGGCGAACGGGTCGATAAAGTATTGGCTGAACGTGTACCAGGGCCGCGTCGGCGAGATCCTGATCCGCCGCCTGCGGCTCATGGTTTACCGTGGCTGGAGCCGCAACGGCCGCCCCGGCGGGCGGGCGCAACTCATTCCGATCATCGTGCAGGAGGTGGAACCGGTCGGCGGGTTCGCCGGCGAGGCTTTTGTCACTCCGGCGTTCCACGGCGGAACGTTCCTGACGCTGCTCGCCTTCATGCTGATCCAGGATCCCGTGCTGGGCGGAGCCGCCCTGTTGATGCTGCCGATCCAACTGACGGTCATCCCTCCCCTGCAGCGCCGGATCAACGAGTTGAACCGGACGCGCGTGCGCGAGGTCAGGCATCTGGGCGGCCTTCTCGGCGATCATCAACCGCACTCCGGGGGAGCCTCGGCTCACCTCCAGCCGCTGTTCGCAAGCGTTCGCCGCATCCAGGAGATCCGGTTCAAGATCTTCAGAAACAAGTTCTTGATGAAGTCGTCGATAAACTTTCTTAACAACCTGGTTCCGTTCTTCTTCTATCTGATCGGCGGCTACCTGGTCATACGTGGGCAGATCAGCTTCGGCGCACTGGTTGCCGTTCTGGCGGCGCATAAGGACTTCTCGGCACCGCTGCGCGAGTTGCTGATGTACTATCAGATCGCGGAGGACGTCCGCGTGCGCTACCGCGAGATGCAGAGGTTCGTTGCCGGCTTGGCGGTGCAACATTCATCCGGCCAGGGGCTCAAGCCTTCTGTCGGACGGGAGGTGTTGCCGGCTGCGACATGACAGGCCGCTCCGGATTTTTGAGGCTGTGGGCCTCCTGCTGGCAAGTTGTCAGAGCGCGTTCGGGATTGAGCTAGATGACATCGAGCCGCCGTGGCCGGTGTTGAGCGCACGGACCAGCTGCAGGGCTTCGGGGCCGCGGACCTCGCCGACGATCAGCCGGTCGGCTAGTCTAACATCCTGAGCGAGCGCTGAAGCGTCCTCGACGTATCGTTCCAGCGGCAGGTGCGTGACCGGATGACCATGACCGGACGATGGACCTCGGGCGGCCTCGTCATCGTCCCCTCACCTTCCAGGTCGTTCATCGGCGCAAGTGGCCCGCTCGATCTGAATCGTGGCATGGCTGAGGCCAAAGCGCTCCGCCAAGACATGCTTGAGCTGATGCAGTGCTGCGTCATGGTCTGTACTTTCGCCAATATTGGCATGAAGGGTGATCAGGGGCCGCTCAGGAGTCAGCGACCACAAGTGGACATGGTGGACGCCGAGAACGCCAGGGGCCCCTGCCACCAATTCTTTCTCAAGGGACCCCGTGTCGATCCCTTGAGGGGCTCCTTCCATCAGGACGTGCCAGGACTTGGTAATCAGCGACCACGCGCTGCGGACAATGAGCAAGGCTACAAGCACCGACAGGAGTGGATCGACCGGTGCCCAGCCGGTGATCAAGATCACGACCGCGGCAACGATCGCGGCTGCCGAGCCGAGAAGATCGCCCAGCACATGAAGTGCTGCCCCCCGCACATTCAGGTTGTCCCGGCTGCCACCGTGGAGGATGGTAAAGGCGATGATGTTCGCCACGAGGCCAGCAAGGGCAACCACCAGCATCGTGCCACCGAGAATTTCAACGGGAGCAAAAAAGCGCCGAGCAGCCTCGATCCCGATCCATACCGCGATCCCGATCAGCGTCGCGCCATTGATGAGCGCGGCCAAAACCTGAAAGCGATGCTGGCCGTACGAATGCACCGGCGTAGCCGGCCGTCTACCCACCCGGAACGCGTACCATGACAAGGCTAGGGCGCCGGTGTCCGTCAGCATGTGACCGGCATCCGCAAGCAGCGCCAGAGACCCGGAAACGATGCCGCCAACAACTTCCGCTACCATAAAGCTTCCGGTGATGAGCAGGGCCCAGAAGACGCGGCGCTCCTGGGCCGCCGCTGTTTGTTGGGTTGCGGCAACGTTCAGACTTGGCGGCTTGTCGTGGCGATGATCGTGCATAGGCGGCACCTTTGCACTCGCTTCATCTAGCTAGCCCGTCGCTCCTCGGTGATGTGCATCGTGGTAAACGACATCGATAATGGTGCCCGGGGGGACCAGTTCTGGGACCCGTACCGTAAATCGGCTGCCAGCCCAGCCGTACTTCAACTTAATCCGTCTCATGACGTACGGGGCGTCGTCGGCGATGACTTGACCGTCCGGCGACGTCACCAGAACGTGGACATGCGCCCCATACCGCGACAAGAACCCGCCTCCGCCATATATTCTCCCACGGATCACGGTCTCATTGTCGCCTTCGTCGAGATAGACATCAACGTCTGTTGCAGGGGCTTGAAAGCCCTCAGGGATCCTCACGTCCACGGTGCCAGCATCCACAGCATTCGATCCTTCCAAAGCGCATGCTGACAGTGAAACCAACAGCAAGCATGCTATCATGACCGTAGTGTTATTTTTGTTCATTTCAGGATGCCTCCGTGCTTGATCTGGCTAACTGGACGGTCTGCTTTGCTATCGCAAGACCGTCGCTCTGCGGTTCGGCTGTTGATACGTCGTGTCCACGTGCATCTGCTCTTTTTTCTCTTCTTCGTCCTGTTCGACAGCGAACCACTTGTAGATGGACGGGATCACCACCAGGGTGAGAATGGTCGCCGTGATCAGCCCGCCCACCACCACGGTCGCCAGCGGCCGCTGCACCTCACTACCGGTACCGGTCGCGAACAGCAGCGGAACCAAGCCGATCATCGCCGCCGTTGCAGTCATCAGCACCGGCCGGAACCGCAGGCAGCCGCCTTCGATTGAAGCGTCGTCAATCAAGCGGCCTTCCCGAACGAGTTGATTCAGATACGTGACGAGCACCATGCCGTTGCCGACGGCGATCCCGAACAACGCGATGAAGCCGACGGACGCTGGAACAGAGAGATTTTGTCCCGTAACCCACAGGCCCACGATCCCGCCCACAAGTGCCAACGGGATGTTCAGCATGATCAAGCCGGCGCTCTTCAGAGAGCCGAAGTTCATGAAGAGCAGAAAAAAGATCAGCCCAAGGGTAAGAGGGATCACAACGGCGAAGCGCGCGTTGGCCTCTTGCTGAAGCTCGAACTGGCCGCCCCACTCGATGAAGTATCCAGGTGGAAGCTGCAGTTTGTCAGCGACGACCTGCTTGCCTTCCGTGACGAACGAGCCGATGTCCCGACCCCGGACGTTTGCCTGAACAGTGGCGAACCGCTGATTGTTCTCGCGTGTTACCTGGCGTGGGCCGATAACCTCTTCGATGATCGCGAGCTGCGATAGCGGCACAATCTCACCACGGGGCGTGCGTACGATGATCTGGCTGATCGCTTCCACAGTCGCCCGGGACGTCTCGACGTAGCGCACGACGATGTCGAAGCGTCGAACCTCTTCGAACACCTGTCCCGCTTGCCGGCCGCCAACCGCCGTGCTGAGTACAGCCTGCACGTCATCCACATTCAGGCCGTAGCGGGCGATGGCGTTGCGGTCGACGACGATGCGAAGCTGAGGTGCGCCGGTCAGCTGGTCGCGCTGAACGTCGCTGGCGCCGTCGATGGCCCTTACCAGCGCTTCCAGTTCGGCCGACTTCGCTTGCAGAATGTCCGAATCTGGGCCGAACAACTTGATGGCAAGCTGGGCGCGCGTTCCTGTGAGCAGTTCGTCGACCGCCGCGGCGATCGGTTGGGTGAAGTTGAACTGTGCTCCCGGAAAATCCTCGAAGGCCTCAGCCATTTTTGCGTAGAGCGTGTCCGGCGTATCGGCCGTCGTCCAGTCTTCCTGAGGCTTCAGGGCGACGAAGGCCTCGGCGCTGTTGATCGGATCAGCGTGGGCGCCAACTTCTCCACGACCCACCCGTGTGACGACGCGGGTGACCTCTGGGAACGACGTCATCAGCCGCTTCTCGAACCGGGTAACGGTGTCCCGCGCCTCCTCCAGGGAAATGGATGGTGCCATCGTGACCCTGACCAGAAGGTCACCCTCATAAAGACGCGGAACGAACTCCGAACCGATCCGCGGCAAGATAAATCCCCCAACGACCAGCATCGCCGCAGCCAGGGCAATTGCCAGACGGCGGTGGCCGACGAAGTAGGTGACGAGCGGCCGGTAGCCCTGCAGAAGGCGTCTGACGACCCACGGCTCGTGGTGTGTCGTCTCCTTGTCCCCTGCGGCTGGCCGCTCAGGCCGTCGCATCAGAAGTTCTGCAAACACCGATGTGGCAATCACAGCGAAAATCAACGAACCGAACATGGCCAAGGCCAGCGTGTAGGCGAGCGGGCGAAAGGTCTTGCCTTCAACGCCCTGCAGCGTGAACAAGGGGATAAAGACGACGATGATGATGAGCAGGGCAAAGGTGATCGGCCGCAGCACTTCGGCCGCCGCCCGGGCAACGATTTCACGCTTGCTTTCGGTCCAGTGGCCCGACTTCAGCAGCCTGTCGATGTTCTCGACAATGACGATCGAGCCATCGACCAGCAGGCCGATGGCGATGGCGAGGCCACCCATCGACATGAGGTTGGCCGAGATCCCCAGCACGTTCATCGCGAGAAACGTGAAGGCGATGCAGAACGGGATCGACAGGGCGACGACGAGGGAAGGCCTGACCGCGCCGAGGAAGATGAGGAGCACGAGCGCGACCAACACGATGCCCTCGACGAGGGCGCTGGTCACCGTCTCGATGCACTTCGCCACCAGGACCGATTGGTCGTAGTACGGGACGACGACCAGGCCTTCCGGCAGCTGCGCGTTGATCTCGGTAAGACGCCGCTTTACATCTTCGATGACAGTGGACGTGTTGGTGTCGATCAGCTTCAACACTAGGCCAGCCACGGCTTCTCCTTGGCCATCCAGAACCGCCAAGCCCTGCCGGGGCGCTCCGCCGACCTCAACCTCCGCAACGTCGCGAACGTATACGGGCGTGCCATCGGCGCCCTTGACGACAATGCTCTCGATATCTGCGATGCTTCCGGCGAGGCCTACTGACCGCACCACCAGCAGTTCGGCGTTTCTTGCGATCGTCTGAGCGCCAGCATTGGCGTTATTGGCGCTGATCGCATCAGCAACCTCATTTATGGTGATGCCATAGCGCAGAAGCGCGTCTGGCTGAACCTTGACCTGATACTGTTTCTCCTCTCCCCCGAGCGAAAGCACTTCGGTGACGCCAGGGACGGTCTGCAGGTTGTACTTGATGATCCAGTCCTGGGCCTCGCGGATCTCGCGAAGGTCACGCGTCCCCGTCTCGTCGGCAACGAAGAAGAAAAGGATTTGGCCGAGGCCGGTTGTGATCGGGCCCATCTCCGGTTCGCCGAACCCCTTCGGGATCTCCTCTCGCGCAAGCTGCAGCCGCTCGCCCACGAGCTGCCGGGCGAAATAGATGTCGGTGCCGTCCTCGAAGTAGATGTTGACCACGGAGAGACCGAAGTTGGACGTGGATCGGATCTGCTTCAGGCCGGGAAGACCATTCATTGCCACTTCGACCGGAAAGGTGACGTAGCGTTCCACCTCCTCCGGGGCTAAGCCCTCCGTCTCGGTAAAGACCTGGACCAGCGCCGGCGTCACGTCCGGGAAAGCATCGACAGGAAGGCTGCGCAAACTGGCCAGCCCGGCGCCGATCAGGCCTATGACAAAAGCGATGATGAGCAGCCGGTTGGAAAGTGTCAGGTAGATGAAGTGCTTCATCAATGGCCGTGTCCGTCGCCGAATGTTGCTTTCGCCATCTGAGCCTTCAACGTGAATGCGCCGGTCTGGACGTAGCGTTCGCCGGCCTGCAGGCCATCCAGAACCTCGATGAAGTCCCCATTGCTGCTGCCGGTCCTGACCGGGCGCGGCACGAAGCCTTCCTCGCTGGCGGCGAACACCACGGTATCTCCTTCGTGCGACTGCAAAGCTGTCTTGGGCACGCGGACCTGCGCCATCTTGCTCTCGACAGCGATGCGTGCGGTGACGAACGAGCCGGGCCTTAGGCGCATCGAAGCGTTGTCGAGCACCGTCAGCGCCCGCGCGGTTCGCGTTTCTTCACCAACATTGGGAGCGATAAAGCGGATCGTCCCGATCGCGGCCCCGCCCTCAGGCGACGCGACCGACACCTTCTGGCCGATGCCGACCCGCCCCAGATCCTTCGGATAGATGCTGATGTTCAGCCAGACCGAGCTCAGGTCGGCGATGACGAACGCTGGGCTATCTTCACCTATTCGCTCACCCAGCGTGGCATGACGCTCGACCACAATGCCTTCGAACGGCGCGGTCAGTGGAACAACGGTGAGCTCCGACTCGGCCTGATCTGGTAATCCGTCGATGTAAGCATCGTCGAAGCCTAGCGCGTGCAGCTTTTGTTCGTTGGCGCGCTTATCGATCTCCGCTTCGGCCAGCGCCTGTTTGGCTTCGAGATACTCCTGATCGGAGGTGACCTTCGCTCGCCGCAGTCCGCTCTCGCGCTCGAAGTTGGTGCGCGCCAGAGCCAAGCGCTCCAGGGCGGAGAGATATGCTGCTTTGGCCTCGGCCAGCTCGCGGCTCTGCATGAGGGCAAGCCGTTCTCCCGCTTGCACTGGATCCCCGAGCGACTTGTCGACCTTGATGATGATCCCCGGCACTCGCGGCGTGACGTGGGCCAGCCGGTCACCGTTGAAGGCGATCTCGGCGGGGAAGTCGATGAACACGTCCAGTGGTCCGGGCTCAGCAGTGCCCACGCCGATGCCAAACTCCTGTAATTGCTCAGGAGTGAGATTTATGCCTTCGGCATGGTCCTCACCTTCGTCCACATGCCCGCCTGCGTCTTCCTTCGTCTCGGCTGCGTGCCGCTCACTCGCGGCTGGCTTCGGCGCGTCATGCGTGTCAGCCGCGCTTGCCGTTTCAGCGAACGGACCGCGTGCCGCTGGCAAGCCCCCGGCCAACACGAGCACGGCTAGGAGCGAAAGAATGCGCATCATTTCGTTTGGGCCTCCGGTATCAATGCACCGCCTCGACCGGGCGAGCGATGAGCCGCTCCAGGTCAGCGAGAGCCTTGGTAAGTTCGGAACGCGCTTCCACCCCTTGGATCTGCGCTTCGAACAGCGTGCGCTGGGCGTCCAACAGGTCGATCAGACTGAACTTGCCCGCTTGGTAGCCGGCCGTGGTCGCGCTGAAGACCGACTGGGCCGCCGGGATGATGCGCCCGTCGAGGCTGCGCAGAGATATCTCCGTGCGCCGGACGGCATCGTAGGCGGCTCTGAACTCCGCTCGCTGCCGGGCAAGAAAGGCCGCCCTCCGCCGCTCTGCCTCGGTGCGCCGAGAAGTGGCGGCCGCGATGGCGCCCTGGTTCCGGTCAATCACCGGCAGCGGGACGGCCAGTCCCGCAATGAAGGCGTAATCGTCGTTGTCGGCGAAGCGTCGTGCCCCCACGCTGGCGGTGATGTCCGGAAGAGCCGACGCGCGAGCGAGCCCGAACTCAGCCTCACGCAACGCAATCTCGTCGGACCAGCGCGCTGCTTCAGGAGCGCCCGCCAGTAGTCTTTCCAGCACTTCAGGCGGTGGTAGCTCCGCTGCCGGCGGGCGATCTTCTTCAGCCCGCGAGACCGGGGCACCGGCCTCCCCCCACAACGCGGATAGCGCCGCCTGCGCCGTCGACAGTTCCTGTTCGGCCCTAAGCGCCTCCGCACGGGCCGCGGACTTCACAACATCGATGCGGGTTCCCTCCACCGGCGAAACCTTGCCCGCGCGAACGCGCGCCCCGACGGCAGCAGCAAGGCTGTCGGCCAGCCGCGCCAGCTCGTTCGTCAGGCCGACCTTTTGCTGCGCCGCAAGCAGGTCGGCGAACATCTTGCGGGTGGACGTGATCAGGTCCAGCCGCGTGGTCTCGTAGTCCCACCCCGCGATGCGTCGCTCGTAATCGGCGGCCGTCGCCCGGCGCCGAATCTTTCCGGAGACGTCGATCGGCTGTGCCAGGGAGACGGTGTACTCAGCAGACTCGAAGTTCTCGCGGTCGCCCGTCCCGGCAAAGTTCTCCGCCTCGCCGATCAACTCTGGGTTAGGCCACAGCGACGCTTGGCGAGCATCGCCTTCCCTGGCGCGGACGGCTTCCGCCGCGGCCGCCAGATCCGGGCTGCTCGCCAGCACGCGCTGGAGGGCTGTTTTCAGCGTAATGGCGCTGGTTGATGGAGCCGCATCAGGCCGAGCGTCGACCGCCTTCGCCTCCGCGGCCGGCTGGCGGAGTTCCGTTGCCGGGGGTATGCCAAGTACTCGAGGCGGAGGTAGTGAGGGTGTGCCCTGAATTGGCGAAGAGCACCCTGTAATGCCAGGTGCAAGAACACCCAATAGCAGGAAAAGCAGCAGCCGCGACATGAAGCCTCTTCCTGAAACAATGATCCTGAAGCCAAGCCGCGTTACGGCCTGCGCATTCGCGATCTCAAATCTCAGGAGGGCTCAGGTAAGAAGGCGGACGCTTCGCAGCGAGACTAAGAACGGATCGTCGCCGGATGTGCCGAAAAATGAGTAACCGCCGCCCGAAGCGGCGGTTGTTCCATCGACAGTATGGCCGGAGGTCCAAACGAGCGCGTCGCCGGCGTTGGGCGGACCGGTGAGCAAAATGGTTGGCGGCGCTTCACCTCGCTTACCGGACAGCGTTGGAGCTGGTTCCGGTGGAAGGAGGCGATCCGTACACCCTTCGCAACAGGGGGCAGCAAGCTTAGCAGCACCGACTTCGTGGACGGCTGCTGGATGCTGGCAAGAACCCGAGGCTCTGAACTCGACGGCGACCCGACCATCCTGCTCGCTGCAAATTACGAAGCCTGCCGCCTTGCCGGGCTGAACCACCACGTGCGCAAGCACGAGCAGCAGCCCCATCAACAGGCGAGATGCCCACCACAATCTCAGCAGCATGACCCTCTTCTACGGGCACATGCTGGGAGAGGTCAAGCCGATGGTCGTTCCGGCGGTGTTCCGGCATGCCGCTCTGTTGACCCTCCAGTCGCTACAGCCCCTATCTTTCCGAGAGCACAGGCGCAGGAGCGTGGGATGGCTGATAGCTGCGGAGACTCTTGCCAGGCGGTCGACGTTGCGCATGCCGCCCCGGGCTACCGGCGGGCGCTTTGGGTTGTCGTGCTCTTGAACCTGACGATGGGCGTGGCCGAGATGATCGGCGGCTTCCTCGCCGGTTCGCAGGCGCTGAAAGCCGACGCCCTCGATTTCCTGGGCGACGGCGTCATCACCCTGTTCGGACTCCTCGCGATCGGCTGGAGCCTGAGCTGGCGAGCCCGAGCCGCGCTGATTCAGGGCGTGTTCCTGGCCGGCTTGGGGATCGGCGTCCTCGCCGCAACCACCTATCGCGTCTTCGTCCTGCATGCACCCGAAGCAGACGTCATGGGGATCTTCGGCATGATCGCTCTTGCGACCAACGTCATCGCCGCCTGGGTGTTGGTGCCGCACCGCAAGGGCGACGCCAACGTTCGCGCGGTCTGGCTGTTCAGCCGCAACGACGCGCTCGGCAACATCGCGGTCGTGATCGCCGCCGGGCTGGTCGCTTGGACGAACACACCCTGGCCCGACCTTGCCGTCGCCGCCATTATCGCCGGGCTCTTCCTGCACTCCTCCTGGGAGATCATCGGACACGCGCGCGCCGACCTTAACCGCGCGGCTGCGCCCTCCACCGGAGGGTAGATGCAGTGGCATCTCCTATGGGGAGGCGGCGTTGCGCACTTGTCGGCCGTTCACGGTCTCGCCGAGATTCCTGATGATCCCGCAGGCGCCTGCCCGATGCTCCGGGTTCTGGCGGTCGTCGCACATCTGGCGGATGTCACGCAGCTGCCGCTGCAGGTGCTGAAGCGCGTCCACCTGCTGGGCAATCCGGAGGATCTGCAGATCCAGAAGGGCGAGCACTGCACGACAGTCGGTGTCGGGTTCGCCTCGGCAGCCGAGCAGCACCCGGATCTCCGCGAGCGCCATTCCGAGTGAGCGGCAGTTGCGGATGAACACCAGGCGCGCGGCATCCTCGGCCGTGTAGAGCCGGTAGTTGCCGCTGCTGCGCTCCGGCCTGGGCAGCAGCCCCTCCTGTTCATAGAAGCGAACGGTTTCAACCTTGCAGCCTCCTCGTTTCGCCAGCTGGCCGATCTTCATGTCGCTCCTCCGTCCACTCTCCGGCGCCCTTGACTCTGAAGTTGGTTCAGGGTGTTGCCTGACAATGGCACGGGTTCCGGAAAGGAGAGCAGCACATGGTCGGCGTGCGGGGAGTGGTGCTGGCGGGACTGGTCGCCTCCGTCTTTTGCGCGAGGCAGGCCGATGCGCAGCAGGCGCCGAGGCCGGATGCGAACCCCTGGTCGCAATGCTGCGGGATGGACCAATGGCCGATGGGACCAGACGACATGGGGCCCGGGATGATGGGGCGCGACGGCATGGGCGGGATGGCCGGCAGCATGCCGAGGCACCGTCAGGCGATGATGTCCGGAGTGCCGGCACCGTACGATAGTCTGGCCAACCCGTTGCCGCGGACGCGCGAGACCCTCGATCGCGGGGCGGCCGTCTATGCGGAGAACTGCGCGTCCTGCCACGGCCCGACGGGCCGAGGGGATGGCGAGGCCGGACGTGAGCTGTCGCCGCCGCCCGGCAACCTGGCGTGGCTGTCCCGGATGCCGATGGTTCGCTGGGATCCCTTCATGTACTGGGCAGTCGCCGAGGGCGGAACTGCGTTCGGCACCGCCATGCCAGCATTCAAGGATACACTGTCAGAAGACGACATCTGGGCGGTTATCGCGTATATACAGGCGCGGTTGCCGCAGATTGCTCAGCAACGTTGATATTCATTTATTTCAGTTGTCAAAGCGCGTTCGGATTGAGCCAGATGTCGTCGATCCGCCGGCGCCCGTTCCTGACCGCGATCTGGACGACGGCGCCGATCGACGCCTCGACCGCCTCGAACCGCGAGTTTGGCTCCGCCTCCAGGACCAGCGAGTGAAGCCGCGCCATCGATTTCTCCCGGCCGTTGGCGTGCAGGGTGAACATGGAGCCGCCGTGCCCGGTGTTGAGCGCGCGGACCAGCTGGAGGGCTTCGGGGCCGCGGACCTCGCCGACGATCAGCCGGTCGGCTGACATCCTGAGCGAGCGCTGAAGCAGGTCGGCGAGCGTGCTCACCTGCGGTGCGCATTCGAGCGCGATCCAGTTCGGCCGCGGGCTCTCCTGGTCCGCGGCGGTGAGGTAGAGCTCGCGGGTGTCCTCCATCGTCACGATCCTCTCGTGCTCGGGGATCAGCCCGATCAGGGTGCGCATGAGCGTCGTCTTCCCCGAGACTTGGCCGCCAGAGATCATCGTGGTGATCCCGCGCTCGACCAGGAGCCGGAGCTGGTCGGCCTGGTCCGGGGTCGCGATCCCATCCTCGACGTAGCGTTCCAGCGGCAGGTGCGTGCGGGTCAGCGACCGGATGACCATCACCGGGCGATGGACCTCGGGCGGCCTCGTCATCGTCAGGCGCAGGCTGGGCGGCACCCGGATCGAGAGGAACGGCGAGGTCCGGGAGAACTCGCGGCCGGAGAAGACGGCGGCGTTGGCGCCGATGTCCATCACCATCGCGTCGGTCAGCGGCGAGTCCTCCATGGTCCAGCGCCGGCCGCCGGAATCGACCACGGTCTTGCCGTCGCTGTAGACGATGTCCGAGAGCATGGCGTCGGCCTCGACCATCTCGAAAAACCGCTTCAGCCGCCCGCGGAAGAATTCGAGCGCCACATCGGAAATCACCGAACCGCTCATCGGTCCCTCTCCTTCCCCGAGGGCCGCGTTCAGCCTGCCGGAGGCGGTGACAGACGTCCTGGGGCGCGCTATGCGAATACCGCCCGCGTATCGCGGTCAATGCCCTGTATTTCCTTGATAATAGCGCGTCGCCGAGCCGCTTATGGTGTTGCAGTATGCTACATCTTACGCCACGCTGGCGGCGATGGCAAACCCGCCTGGCAGACACCCGCAGACCTCGGGAGAGACGCCATGAACGACGCGTTCAACATCGCCGGCCGGTTCGAGAGCGCCATGGCCGCCCTGCTGCCGACGATCGAAAGCCTAGGGCTATGGGTCGTCGGCGCCGGCGTGGTGATGATCGTGGCCGGCCTCGTCTTCCGCTCCCGTGAGCCGTGGCTTGCCACCCTCACCCTTCGCGGCGTCGGCCTGGTCTGCCTCGGGATGATCATGATGGGCGTCTCGGTCGTCCTGTGAGGGCGCGCTCCAGGCGGGGCCGGTGGCTGGTCCTGGCGGTGATCCCGCTGGCCGGGCTCTCGCTCTACATTCCGAGGTGGTTCGGGGTGCCGCCGCTCGTCCTGCTGGAGACCGGCACGTCGATGCCGACCGGGCTCTACGTCTACGACCATGCGCTGCCGGCCCGGCCGGGCGAGGTGGTCGTGCTGGCGAAAGCCCCGCACTGGGGACGGGCCTACCTGATGAAGAGGGTCATGGGCTGCGGCGGCGACGTCTTCTGCTGGGACGAGGGCCGCCAGGCGCAACGGCTGAACGGCCGGCTGCTGCCGGGCCCGTCGGCTCGCGCCCTCGAGCTCGGTGTTCCCGTCTGGAAGGAGTGCCGCTCACTGCGCGCCGACGAGTACGTCGGCTTCGGCGAGGGCGCCGACAGCTACGACAGCCGGTATTTCGGGCCGAGCCCGGCTGTGGTCATCTACGGCGTCTACCGCCTCGCCTGGGCGCTTCGGCTCCGGCCGGCCGAACGGGCGCTCTCACGGCGGTGACTCGCCCTTGTCGAGCCGGATTCCCGGCGTCCCCGTGGCCCAGGCGCCGGCCTCGGGGAGAGGTCCGAGCTGGCTTTTGAGCCACATCAGGGCCAGCCGGACGATGGTGTTCTGCGACCATCCCCCCTGCTCGGACACCGAGCGGAGAAGACGCCTGGAGCGCTCCGAAACCAGGTAATGCCGGCCCGGCCGGGCGGCAAAGTCCGGCAAAGCCGGGAGGGCGAGGGTTTGCCGGGCGACGATGATCAGCAGATAGGCGTCGATCGCGGTTTCGATGACCTCCGAGCCGCTGAGCCCGGACATCTCCACCACCCTGTCGATCCAGGCGATCTCCTCGTCCGACAAGCGAACGAACAGAGATTCCGGCCTCTTCATTCGAGACGGCAAGGTGGTGTCCTCGATGATGGCACATAAACATCCACCTCGGTGCCAGGTCTCTGTTCGGCGTGCGGCCCACCTGCGCAGCCGCTTAAGCTTCAGGGGAAGCAAAGCGGCCTCGGCTTGGGCCTGCACGCCGCGACATCCGCACGTCGGGACTGCATCATACCATCCAAAGGACACATTCAAACCGGGGATCGGCCGGGATCACCCAAAGGGGAAGCGCCGGCGAGGCGGCGCTTTTCGCGGGAGCGCCCGCGGCGCCGGCAGGCCTAGCACAGGCGCAGCGTCTCGTTGACGTAGAGCCGGCCCAGGGTGCCGGCCTCGATGGTGATGATCGGCTCCCACGGCAGGGTCTTCTCCAGGACCTGGGCGCCGAAGCGCCCGAGCGTGCCGCTCACCTCGCGCTGATAGGCGTCGACCTGGGCGTTGTCGTTCGGCAGCGCGCCGCGCTGGCCGACGTTGAACACGGTCGTCAGGATCCCGGCCAGGATCGCGTTGCCCCAGCGGATCTCGACGTCCCCGCCCATGCCCGCCTGGCCGCTGGCGTCCGAGCCGGCGGCGCTGCCGAGATCGACGGTGCTGACCGACGGGTTGCCGCCGAAGCCTGTGGCACTCGTCATCTGCGTCCAGAGGATCGGCGCCCGGCGGTCCTGCAGGGTCATCGAGCCGTCCTTCCGGACCTCGCCTGTGAGCTGGGCCCCGGCCGGCACCAGCACCTTGCCCCGATAGCCGGGGTCCGGCGAGAGGACCGGAGAGACCACCCGGGCGACGATCGGCCCGCCCTGCTCGGTGTTCACCCGGGTTTCGAGCGCGATCTCCATGGACGATCCCGGCCGCAGGGCGCAGCCCTCGCCGAGCCTCCCCCGCCGGCCGTCGCGATAGCCGGGCGGGCGGATTTCGACCGGCTCCACCCTGAGCGCCACCTCGCCGAGCCGGTCCTTGGGCATCGTCGCCTTCTTCGCCGGCGGCGGCGCCGGCGGCGGGGTCTTGGGCTCCGGTACTGCCTGCGGTGCCGCCGCGGCCGCCGGAACGCCCGGCTGCGGAAGGCTCACCGGACCGGCGTAGGGCTTCACCTCCGGCGCCGGCTCGACGTGCGCCGGAAAGATCATCCGCCACATCGCCTGGGCGGCGATGATCGTCATCAGGATGGTGATGACGATGGCGGCCAGCACGAGGCGCAGGCGATGGCCGCGCGCGGCCGGCAGAGGCATCGCACTGATCGCCATGGCGTCATTCCTTCCTGGCCCTGTCCCTGTCGCCGGCGGCGCTGCCGATGCGGACGATCTCTTCGCCGAGCCGCAGCTCGGCCTCGGTGACGCGGCGGTTGGTCACGAGCCAGAGTGCGGGGCCGGCTTCGAGCACCTGGTAGGAGACCGTCTGCTCGCCTTGCTTGCCTGCGAACAGCGCCGGCAGCGTCGGCGGCGGCTCGGCGAAGCCGATCACCAGCTTCTCCTGGTCTGCCCAGACGTCCTTCGGCATCCACGGCGCCGGCGGCTCCGACTTGGCCTTGACCAGGAGCGCTTCCCTCCCCCCGACCGGCTGCGGCGGCCTCCCCGCGGGGTCTTCGCTGCGCTTGGGCGGGGCGTGATTGATCTCCACGACCGGCATCGCCCGCCAATCACGGACCTGCAGCTGGACGGTGTAGACCCCGCCGTCTGTGATGACGGCGGCCTGAAGGGTGCGGTCCATGCAGGGCGCCAGCGGCTTGGCCGCCTCTGCGCCGAAGCGCTTCGATCCCGGGGCTGCGCAGTTGGGCATGAGCGCCACGGTTGCCCGCTGCCCGGTGGCGCCGGCCTGGACGCTCAGGTCGTCGGACGACCCGACGATGCCGGAGGTCAGGCTCTCGCCGACCGGCAGGAGCAGGATCGTCGGCTCCAGCGGGGCCACCGGGATCTGGTAGACGCTCCTGGGGTTCCAGTCGGCGATCACCCAGGTGTTGCCTTCGACCTCCTCGCGCTTAACCGAGCGCACGGTCCTGAACGGCTCCGGCTTCGGCGGCAGGACGACGGGCGCCGCCGCCGGCAGCCGCTGCGCCGGAACGAAGGGCGTGTAGGTCGGCGTCGTCTCCATGCTGGAGTCCGTGCCGCAGCCCACGGCGAAGCCGGTGGCGCTGAGCGCCGCCACGACCGCCGCCCGGGTCCGGGGCGAGGCCATCACCGCTGGCTCACGGCGGAATCGGCCGGCAGGACGGTGTGCGAGAATGCAACAGTCAACAGGCCGGTCGGACTCTTCTCGACTTCCTCGAGCGTCTTCGGTTTCGACTTGGCCAGGGTGATCGTCCCGCCCTGGCTGGTCCAGGCGCCGGGGCCGTTCTCGCCCAGGGTCCGCTCCCGCCAGGTCACGTGCGCGGTGGCGCGATCCGCCTTCGCCCGATCGACGATCGTGGCCTCCAGGATCTCCACTTCGGCGCTGGATCTGCTGAGGCTCTGCGCCTGCTCCTTGCGCCAGGCATCGACGGACAGCCACAGATCCTGGGCGGTCGTGGCCGCCAGCTGACGGACCTGGTGGCGCTCGGTGCCGACGTCGGTCGAGCGCGAGCGCACCAGCCAGATCCACTCGCGCGCGGCGGCGATCCACACCCCGTCCGAGGGAACCCAGGCGTCGTAGCGGGTCAGGACCCGGCTCGGCAGCCCGGACTCCGGGACCTCGATGACGGAGACCTTGTTTTCGCACGCCCGCCCGGCCGCCCACCGTTCGACCCCCTGGGCGACGAGGCCCGCGGCCAGAACCGCGCAGGCGAAGTGCGTCGTCCAGATCACCCGGCGGCTCACCCCGATCGCCCGCCACAGCGCCTCGCGCGAGGCGAGCAGCGCCCTTGGATCGTCCGTTCCCATGGATCGACCTCCCTCCCGGCCCACGACGGGGCCAGGGCTTTTTCGAGGGCCCGGGCAGGCCCTAAAGCGCCATCCCGCGCGCCCGCGGGCCACGGGATTTTCGGAGGTCATGCTGCCATAACTGTGTTGCACTCTGCTAGAGTTGATTTTACGCTTTCGGAACTTGGCCGTTAACTTTGCAAAGGGGTGTTCCGATGACCCGTGAAACAGCCGTTCGCTGCTGTCTTGCCGCCTTCGTGCCCGCCCTGCCCGCCCTGCTCGCCCTGCTCGCTCCCGGCCTCGCCCACGCCGGCGACATGCTCGGCATCTACGACGCCAGCGACAACTGGGCCGCCTCGCTCACCAGCGTCGGCGTTCCCGCCGCCATCTGCGGGATCGCGGTGGCCGGCGCCGGGATCATCACCCACAGCTGGTCGATGGCGGTCGGCACCGGCGTCGCCACCGCGGTCGGCGGCGCCGTCATCACCAATGCCTACGACGGCGCGCCGGCGCTGTTCGGCGGCGGCGCCGGCGGCGGCGATCTCTCCGGCTACCTGCCGGACGCGGCGGCCGGCGGCCTCCTCCAGCTGCTGCAGGGACTCGTCGGGTGAGCGGGCCCGTCGACGACGAGGTCGACGGCTGGGTGCTGCCGGAGACGCCCGGCCTCGGGCAGCGGCCGCTGATCCTGGGGCTCCCCTACCCCGCCGCCGGCGGCCTGATCCTGGCGGCGATGTCGATGTCGCTGCTGGCCAACTGGTGGGCGGCGGCCACCGTCACCGTGGCCTCGTTCTGGGCTTTGGGCGCCGCCCTGACCCGTCACGACCCCTGGCTGTGGGAGGTGATGATGCGGGCGGCGCGCTACCCCGGACGACTGGACGCCGGATGATCTGGGGCAGGGCGAAGCACATCTCCGACTGCCTGGACTGGCTCTGGACCCGCGAGCGGTCCATCGTCTTCACCGCCACCGGCGGGCTGATGGCCGTGGTCGAGGTCGTGCCGCCCGATCTGGAAACGGCGTCGGCGGAAGAGTCGGTGTCGCACCACGCCGCCATCACCGCGGCGCTGACCCGGCTCGGCAACGGCTGGAGCGTCTGGATCGATCAGTGGCGGCGGCAGGACCGGGGCTACCTGCCGCCGTCCGACTTCGGCGGCAATCACGCCGCCGTTCTTGCGGACCGCTCGCGGCGAAGCGACTTCGAGGCCGGCCGGGCGGTCTACTCCAATCGCCTGTACGTCGCCGTGCACTGGGTCCCGCAGGGCCGCGACGCCACCCTCGCCTACCTCCAGGACAAGTCGCCCCGCGACCGGCAGGTCATCCTGGAGACCTTCCGCGACGGCGCGGACCAGCTCTTCGCGGAGCTTGCCCATCAGTCGCCGAGCGTCGCCCTGCTCGAAGGCGACGCACTCGCGACCTACCTGGCCGAAACCGTCACCTACCGGCGGGTTCCGACCCACCTGCCCGAGGCCTTTCTCGCCCAGCACCTGGGCGCCGCCGACTGGACCACGGTGCCGTCGCTCTCGATCGACGGGCTGCATGTCCGCGCGGTCGAGGTGCACACCTTCGGCCGGGCGACCCCGCTGACCTTCCAGGTCTTTCACGAGCTGCCGTTCGAGGGCCGCTGGACGACGACCATCCACTTCCTCGACCGCGACGACCAGCGAAGGACGCTGGCCCGGCTCAAGAGCGAGTGGGCGCCGAAGAGGTACGGCATGCTCGGCCACCTGTTCGAGGCCACGGGGTGGAAGCGGGTCGAGGAGGCCGAGCGCAAGGACATCGCGGCCATCCAGCGCAACCTCAGCCTGCTCGAGGAATCCATCGCCGATACCCGCGACGGCCTCGTCATCGCCACCGTCACCCTGCGCGTCTGGGATCCCGATCCGGCCCTGGCCGACGACCGGGCCCGGATCGTCCAGGGGCACCTGAACGCCCGCGGCTGGCGCGCGCGGGTCGCCACCGTCAACGAGACGCCCGGCGCCATCGCCGACATCCCCGGCAACGCCTCGCGCGAGCGTCTCAACGCCCGGAGGCCGCTGGTGCAGCTCGAACGCATCGGCCGGGCCTCGCCGATCACCGGCCTGACCGACGGCACGCGGGAAGACACTCGCCTCGGCGGCCCGGCACTCCTGGTCGCGAAGTCGCGCCGCCAGGGGCCGCTGTTCTTCGCGCTGCATGCGCCAGGCCACGACGTCGGCCACACCCTGCTCGTCGGCCAGACCGGCGGCGGCAAGTCGGCGCTGATGAAGCTGATGGTCCTGCAGCATCAGCGCTACCCGGGCTCCACCCAGACCCTCTTCGATCACCGCCGCACCGCGATGATCGCGACCCTCGCCTCCGACGACGGCCAATGGCTCGAGCTTGGCTCGGGCGGGATCGGGGTCCAGCCGCTGCGCGACCTGGACAGCCCCGAAGGCTTCGCCTGGGCCGTCGACTGGCTTTGCGCGGCGCTGGCTTTGCGCAACGTCTCCGTCGACGCCGATCTCGATCACGCCCTGGTCGAGGCGCTGAGCGCGCTCCGCGGCCTCGATCACGGGCAGCGGACCCTGAGCGCCGCCTGCGCGCATTTGGGCGCCCACCGCCCTGCGCGCGACGCCCTCGCCCATTACACCGCCGCCGGCCCCTTCGGCCTGCTGCTCGACGGCGTCGTCGCCGGCTACGGCGCGGCGCGGCTGCTCTGCATCGACTACAGCAAGGTCATGGGGATGGCGGAATCGCCGCTCATCCTCTCGGCCTGCTTCCGCCAGGTGTCGACGGAGCGCATCCGCGGAACGCACC
>Ga0209573_1002501_pt1 | contig 23231 bp, 22 predicted proteins | sample TNRBio252014_DNA_FD_185870 | JGI IMG/M metagenome (GOLD analysis project Ga0209573, IMG submission 185870) | Wastewater treatment Type I Accumulibacter community from EBPR Bioreactor in Madison, WI, USA - TNR Reactor_6/25/2014_ DNA (SPAdes)... | ecosystem: Engineered > Bioreactor > EBPR >...
GCAACACCCCGGACCCAAAACGCCCCAGCCAACTAGCCAGGTCAAAAACGCTCAGGAAAGCCCGAGAAAAACCAACCGCGCCCGCCGCAATCCCTCGCAGCGCCGCCGTCGATGAATGCGGTATAGGACGCCGCCGCAGCTCATGTCAACAGTGTCGCGACACTTTTTTTGCAGCGCACCCTTTTTTTGCGCCGCGGCATCGCCGCGCGCGCCGTATTGCCGCCACGTTCGCGGCATTTCGTGCCGCGCAGCCCGCCGGCGAGACAATTGGATTCGGCTCGGGTAAAGATTGTGACGCTGTTGCCCCGCCGATGGAACCCGCGCCTTTGACGCCAGCCGCCACGCCAGCCGACATCCGCGCCGAACGCTCCTGGGGGACGCTCGATCTCGGGCACGAACCGCCGATCGAGGCGGACGGGCTCGACCATACCGAGGATGATCGGCGGCGCGTTTCCCTGCGTTGGCTTTCAGGAACCGTGCTCACCGGGCTTTTCGGCGCGCTGCTGATCGGCGCGGCGATTCATGTCGCTCTGAACCGGCAGATGCGCATCGCCGAGGCCCCGGTCATGGCGACCAGCAAGTCGCGCGAAAGCGCCGGGGATGTCAGCGTCAATCCGCGCAAGGGCGACCGGCTGGTCAAGTCGGTCGATATCGTCGCCGCCAAGCAGACGTTCAGAACCCCTACGTCGATCCGCAGCGGCGACAAGGAAGTCGTCAAGACCCGCGCCTTCACCCGCGTGGCGACGACCCTGACGCTCTCCGGCGCCGGTTTCTCCGATGAGGTGCCGACCTTCAATCCGCTCAAGCTGCTGGCCGACGCCCGCAACGCGGGCGAAGCGGCGGCGGATGCGGAGCCCGCCATCGAGGACGCCGACGTGTCGTTCCAGACGCGGGATTTGGCGCGGGAGGGCGAGGTGGCGCCCAGCGGGGCCCTGACGGCCGCGGAAGTCCAGGCGCAACTCGCCGAATATGTGAAGAGCGTCGCCGCCGCGGGCGCGCGGGCGCCTTTGCCATTGCCGCCACAACTCATGCTGATGCGCACGAGCCGGGCTGCCTTCAATCCCGTCGGAACCCTGTCCTACGCCCGCGCCGGCGAGGCGATCATGAACGCGCCGTTTTCCTCGATCGAGGTGCGGATGGTGCCGGAGAACGTGACCCAGGTCGCGCGCTCGGCCGATCCGCAGCCGACGCAGATGAGCGAGAAGCTGGCGCTGGTGCGGCGCGGCGAAGGCCTTGACGACGTCTTGCGGGCCAATGGGGTTCCGCGCGACCGAATCGTCGCCGTCATGGCCGCGTTCGGCGCGAAGCGCGGCGAGCCGCCGGCTTCGGAAGGCCAGAAAGTGAAGATGCTGTTCGCCGATTTCGCCGGCGACGGCGTGATGAGCCTGGCGCGCGTTTCGATCTACGCGGACGACAAGCTCGTCGTCACGGCGGCGGCGACGGATCGCGGCGCGTTCCTGCAGGTGGCGCGCGGCGAACAGGCCAAACCGGTTGTCAGCCGGCGCAGGGCGGCCGACGACGAGGACGAGGACGAAGAAGATTCGGGCGGCATGCGCCTCTATCATTCGTTCTACGAAACGGCGCTGAAGCAGGAGATTCCGAAGCCGATCATCGACGATCTGGTGCGGGTCTTCGCCAATGACGTTGATTTCCAGCGCTCCGTCGCCGGCGGCGATTCGTTCGAAGCGTTCTACGACGAGAACGACGAAGGCGAGCGTTCGGATCTGCTCTACGCCTCGATCACCACGCGCAACGAGACCTTCCGCTACTACCGGTTCCAGACGCCGGACGACGCCATCGTCGACTATTATGACGAGAACGGCCGCTCGACGCGCAAATTCCTGATCCGCAAACCGATTTCGACGGGCGAGACCCGCTCCGGCTTCGGCATGCGCCGCCATCCGATCCTCGGCTATTACAAGATGCACACGGGCGTCGACTGGTCGGCGCCGATCGGCACGCCGATCTTCGCCGCCGGCAACGGCACCGTCATCAAGTCCGGCTGGAGCTCCGGCTATGGCCGGCGCGTCGAAATCCAGCACGTCAACGGATATATCTCCGCCTACAGCCATATGTCCGGATTCGGCCGGGGCATCAGCGAAGGCGTGCGCGTGCGGCAGGGCCAGGTCGTGGGCTTTCTCGGTTCCTCCGGCCTGTCGACAGGCCCGCATTTGCACTACGAGGTCATGGTCAACGGCCATTTCGTTGATCCGATGCGCGTGAAACTGGCGCGGACGCGCGAATTCGACGGCCGCCTGCTCGGCGACTTCAAACGCGAGCGCGACAGGATTGACGGGCTGATGGCCAAGGCGCCCAATGCGACCCGCGTCGCCGAACGCGTCGGCCGCTGAGTTGACCGGCGTTCTTGTCGTCGTCCTGCCGGTTTTCGGGCTTCTGGGGCTCGGCTATGCGGCGGCGCGCTTCGGCCTCCTGAGCTATCAGGCGGGCGAGGGCCTTTCGGCGTTCGTCTTCACGTTCTGCATTCCGCCGCTGATCTTCCGCACCATGGCGACGGCGAGTCTGCCTGACAGCCAGCCGTGGGGCTATTGGGGCGCCTATTTTCTCGGCCTCGCCTTGTCCTGGGGGGTGGCGATGGCGCTTGGCCGCGCCGTCTTCAAACTGGACCGGCGCGAGAATGTCGTCGCAGGCTTCGCCGCGGCGCAATCCAACACCGCGCTCGTCGGCATCCCGCTCCTGCTCGAAGCGTTCGGAGACGCCGGCGCCGTGCCGCTGTTCCTGCTTCTGGCCGTGCACCTGCCCGTCACCCTGACCAGCGCCACCATGTTGATGGAGGGGCCGCAGGGTCTGCATCCGCTGCGCCTGATCAAGACGCTTCTGCTCAATCCGATCCTGCTCGGCCTGATCTCGGGGCTCGCCTTTCGCGGATTCGGGGCGACCTATGGCGGGGCCCTGCGCGTCATCGTCGATTATCTCGCCAACGCGGCCGTTCCCTGCGCGCTTGTCGCCATGGGGCTGGCCCTGCGCCGCTATGGGCTGCAAGCCGACCTCAAGCTGACCGCGATGATCGTCGCGCTGAAATTGTTCATTCATCCCGCCCTGGTCCATCTGCTGGCGCACAAGGTTTTCGCCATGCCGCCGGTTTGGTCGGGCGTGGCGGTGCTGTTCGCGGCGATGCCGTCGGGGATCAACGCCTACCTCTTCGCCGAACGCTACAGGACCGGCGTGGCGCTGGCGTCGAGCGCGATCGCCCTGACCACGGGGCTATCCGTGGTGAGCGCGGCATTCTGGCTTTGGATGCTCGGCGTCGGCAAAAACTAGCTCTGTTCTCCACGGAGTTGATTGATCGCATTGCACGCTGGCGCCTTGCGCCTTCCCCTGCGTCAGGCGATGAGACGGGCGGGGCGCGACGATATGGCGATAACGCGGATTTGGGCTGTGCGCGCGGGCGCCGGAAGTCAGGTCGATCATATTTTCACCGGCCGCAACCAGCTCGCCGTGAATTTCTCCGAGGCCGGGGGCGACGCCAGCGCCCTGCCCGCCAGCCGCGCCGCCTTCAAGGAGGCCTTCGGCCGCTCCGACATGCGCGCCGAGGCCATTCCGATCCAGGCCGGACAATTGTTCCGCTTCGTGCACGAGATGCGCATCGGCGACCGCGTCATCTATCCCCGCAAGATCGACCGCGTGCTGATGTGGGGCGAGGTGACCGGCCCCTACGTCTACGATTCCGAGGGAGCGCCGGATTTCGCGCATCGACGCGGCGTGCGCTGGCTCGCCCAGATGAGCCGCGACGCCTTCTCGCAGGGCGCGCTCTACGAACTGGGATCCGTGCTGACGCTGTTCGAGGTGAAGAGTTTCGCCGACGAATTCATGCTCCGGTTCGAAACCCCGACGGCGACCGGGGACGCCGGCGGCCCGGGCGCCGACGAGACCGAGGAGATCGTCGTCAAGGACATCGTCGAGACGACTCGCGATTTCATCTTCAAGCGGCTGAAGACCGATCTGAAGGGCTTTCCGCTCGAGGCCTTCGTCGCCGACCTGTTCCGCGGCATGGGCTACCGCGCGCATGCGACGCGGGCGGCGCGCGACGAGGGCATTGACGTGATCGCCCATCGCGACGAATTGGGCGTCGAGCCCCCAATTCTGAAAATTCAGGTCAAGGCGCAGGAGAGCAACATCAGCGCCGATCAGGTGAAAGCCTTTTGCGCCATGGTCAACGACCGCGACGTCGGCGTCTACATCACCATCGGCGGCTATACGGCGCCGGCGCGCGATTTCGCCCGCACCAAGGGCAATCTGCGGCTGATCGACGGCGTTGAATTCATCGACCTGATCCAGAAACACTACGACCGGCTGGACCATCGACATCGCCGGCTGATCCCGCTGCGGCAGCTGCTCGTGCCCGATGTGGCGCTCGACGAAGGCTGAAACGTAAAAAGGCCGGCGGAACGCCGGCCTCGCGCATCCTGTGGGGCGACAACCCCGTCTTCGTTCTCAGTCGTCGTTCCTGGACTTGATCGTCAGGATCTGGCGGCCGCGATACATGCCGGTCTTGAGATCGACGTGATGGGGGCGGCGCAACTCGCCCGAATCCTTGTCCTCGACATAGGTCGGGGCGGCGAGCGCATCCGCCGAGCGGCGGAAACCGCGCTTCATCGGCGAGGTCTTTCGTTTCGGAACTGCCATGTTTCTTCTCCAATGGGGCAGCGTCGCCGGCCGCGGAACGGGGCGTCGCGGAAACTTGAAGGCGGGCTCATACAATAGAAACGGGCGGCTGGCTACCCCCGGCCGCGCGGCTTTCACTCCAGACAATCGAGCAGGCCGCCTGACAACCGCGCGCGGGCGGCGATGGTTCCGGCGTAGGCCTGCTGGCGGGCCGTCGGACGGGCCGGGTCGCGGGCGAGGGGCAGCGGCAGGGCGGCGGCAAGCAGCGCCGCCTCGCGCGCGGTCAGCGCCGCGGCGCTCTTGCCGAAAAAGCGTCGCGCGGCGGCCTCGGCGCCGAAGACGCCCTCGCCCCATTCGGCGATGTTGAGATAAACCTCCAGCACGCGCCGCTTCGGCCAGGCGAGATCGATCGCGAGCGCCAGCGGAATTTCCAGCGCCTTGCGGAGATAGGAGCGCGACGGCCAGAGGAACAGGTTTTTCGCTGTCTGCATGGCGATGGTCGAGGCGCCGCGCGAGGGGCTGTCCTCATCGGCGGTCTCGATGACGGCGTTGACCGCGCTCCAGTCGACGCCGCCATGCTTGCAGAACCGCGCGTCCTCGGCGACGACGACGGCCTCGAGCAAAGCCGGAGACATGCGCTCCAGCGGCGCATAGACGCGCTCGACGCGCTTCATCGTGACATGGCGGGCCAGCATCAGGGTCGAGACCGGCGGCGCAAAACGCCACAGGGCGATGAGCGCGGCGAGCACGACGGCGAGCGCCAGAGCCAGAGCGAACAACGCCCTGCGCCATCGGCCTGCCCTGCCCGCGCGCATGATCTGCATGACGCCGAGCCTTGACCCAATGGCGCCCCTGAGGCAAGCCCGTTCAAACGCCCGGACCCCAGGACGCGCCATGCCCGACCCATCGGATTTCGCCGAATTCCAGCGCCGCCTCGCCGCCGACGCCGCCGCGACGGAGGAGATGCTCGTCGGCCTGCTGGGCGACGCCGCGTCGCCGGGCGAAATCTGCCGGCCGCCGCGCCTTCTCGCCGCGATGCGGCACGCCGTGCTGGGCGGAGGCAAGAGGCTGCGGCCGTTTCTGCTCATCGAGACGGCGCGCCTGCACGGCGCCGAAACCGACGGCGCGACGCGCGCCGGCGCGGCGCTCGAACTGCTGCATTGCTACTCGCTCGTCCACGATGATCTGCCGGCGATGGACGACGACGACCTGCGGCGCGGCCGCCCGACCGTGCACAAGGCTTTCGATGAAGCGACGGCCATCCTCGCCGGCGACGCGCTGCTGACGCTGGCCTTCGACGTCATCGCCGCGCCGGAGACCCATGCCGACCCCGCAGTCCGCGCCGAACTGGCGCTGAAGCTGGCGCGCGCCGCCGGGCCTGGCGGCATGTGCGGCGGTCAGATGCTCGATCTCGCCGCCGAGGCGGCGGACGCGCCGTTGTCGCGCGGCGATATCGCGCGGCTGCAGGCGATGAAGACCGGCGCGTTGATTCTCTTCGCCGTCGAGGCCGGCGCGCTGATCGGCGGCGCCGCGACGCCGGCGCGCGAGGCGCTTGCCCGCTACGGGCGCGCGCTCGGCGAGGCGTTCCAGATCGCCGACGACCTGCTCGACGCGGAGGGCGATGAAGCCGCGTTGGGCAAACGCGCCGGCAAGGACGCCGAACGCAACAAGGCGACCTTTGTCTCCGTTCTCGGGCTCGACGGCGCGCGGGCGCGGCTTGCCGATCTGGTGGGCCAGGCGCAGGGCGCGCTGGACGACGCCGCGCCGCGCGCCGCCACGGGCGTGTTGCGGGCGACCGCGCGCTTCATCGCGGAGCGGCGGAGTTGAGCCTTACTTCGCCGGCGCGCCGAAGCGCCTCTCGACATAATCCTGCACGATGGCCTTGAATTCGCCGGCGATATTGTCGCCGCGCAGGGTCATGGCCTTCCTGCCGTCGATGAAGACGGGGGCGGCCGGCGCCTCGCCCGTGCCGGGCAACGAAATGCCGATGTCGGCGTGTTTCGATTCGCCCGGACCGTTGACGATGCACCCCATGACGGCGACGTTGAGCGCCTCGACGCCGGGATATTTCACCCGCCACAAAGGCATGGCGGCGCGGATGTTGTCCTGGATGTCGCGCGCCAGCTCCTGAAACAGCGTCGAGGTGGTGCGCCCGCAGCCCGGACAGGCGGCGACCAGCGGCACGAAGGCGCGAAAGCCCATGGATTGCAGAAGCTCCTGCGCCACCCGCACCTCCAGCGTGCGGTCGCCGCCGGGCTCGGGCGTCAGCGACACGCGAATCGTGTCGCCGATCCCCTCCTGCAGCAGGATGCCCATGGCGGCGGAGGAGGCGACGACGCCTTTCGATCCCATGCCGGCCTCGGTCAGTCCCAAATGCAGGGCATGATCGCTGCGCCCCGCGAGCATCCGGTAGACGGCGATGAGATCCTGCACCGCCGACACTTTGGCCGACAGCACGATGCGGTCGCGCGAAAGGCCGATCTCCTCGGCGCGCGACGCCGAGAGCAGCGCCGAGCGGACCATCGCCTCGCGCATGACGGCGCGGGCGTCGACGGGCCGCGCGGCGCGGGCGTTCTCGTCCATCAGCGCGGTGAGCAACTCCTGGTCGAGCGAACCCCAATTGGCGCCGATGCGCACGGCCTTGCCGTGGCGCGCCGCCAGTTCGACGATGGCGCCGAACTGCCGGTCCTTCTTGTCCCTGAAGCCGACATTGCCGGGATTGATGCGATATTTGTCGAGCGCCTGCGCGCAGGCGGGATGATCGGCCAGCAGCTTGTGGCCGATGTAATGGAAGTCGCCGACGAGCGGGGCGAAGACGCCCATGGCGCGCAGCCGGTCGCGGATATGCGGCAAGGCGGCCGCCGCCTCGCCGCGGTCGACGGTGATGCGGACGAATTCGGAGCCGGCGCGGGCGAGATCGGCGACCTGCCTCACGGTGGCGTCAATGTCGGCCGTGTCGGTGTTGGTCATGCTCTGGACGGCGACAGGATGACCGCCCCCGACCATGACAGCGCCGCGGCCCGCGCCGATTCGCACGCCGACGGTGCGCTTGCGGGCCAGCGGCGCGGCGGACATGGCTGCGGACAACGGCGCTTCGAGGATCATGAAAGGGTCTCCGACGGATTTGCGGTTACCTGCGCGGCGGGCGCGGCCGCGTCAAGCGCCGCCGCAATCGGCGCAGAGGCCGGACAATTCCACCACCTGCCCGTGCGGCCGAAATCCCGCGGCGCGCGCCAGCGCCGTCAGTTCGTCCCGCAGCGGCCCGGACGTCGCCTCGGCGACGGCGCCGCAACAGGCGCAAATCAGGAAAGCGACGGGTTCGTCGCCATGCCGGCCCGCGCCGCAGGCGAGCCAGGCGTTGCGCGAGGCGAGCCGATGGGCGAGCCCCTGCTCCAGCAGGAAATCGAGAGCGCGATAGACCGACATGGGCGCGGGCCGCTTGCCCGTGCGCGCCGCCAGCGCCTCGATGATGTCATAGGCGCCGAGCGGCTTCCCCGCCGTCGCGAGAATGTCGAAGATCGCGCCGCGCGACGGCGTCAGCGCAACGCGCGGCGGCGCCGGGGCGGGATGCGGGGCGTGCGGATGAGCGCAGACGTGGACGGATGGCGGCGCGGTGCGAGGCATGACGCGAGTATAGAGAAAGGGCGGAAAAGCGAAATGGCGCCAGCCGGCGCTGATTGCATTCGCCAGGACGCCGATTGGCGTTGGACGAAAGGATGGACCGCGGAGGCGCCGCGCCGCATCGCCGCGGCATGCGCCCTCTCCATCCAAACGCGCAATTCCACACGGCCCGGTTTCTGCCTATAAACCCTCCGAAACGTCCCTGCCGCTTCCAGGAGATCCCCATGACCCTCAAGACCCGCAACGCCGTCGTCACCGGCTCCACCTCCGGCATCGGCCTGGCCATCGCCCGCGCGCTGGCGGCGGAGGGCGCGAATGTGATGATCAACGGTTTCGGCGACGCGGCGGCGATCGAGGCGGAGCGCGCCGGCGTCGAGAAGGATTTCGGTGTCCGCTGCGTCTATAGCGGGGCCGACATGAGCAAGGGGGCGGAGGTGGCGCAGATGGTCGCCGACGCGCAAAAAACGTTCGGCTCGGTCGACATTCTCGTCAACAACGCCGGCATCCAGTTCGTCTCGCCGGTCGAGGATTTCCCGGTCGAGAAATGGGACGCGATCATCGCGATCAACCTGTCTTCCGCCTTCCACGCCATCCGCGCCGCCACGCCCGGCATGAAGGCGAGGAAATGGGGCCGCATCATCAACACGGCCTCGGCCCATTCGCTCACCGCCTCGCCGTTCAAATCGGCCTATGTCGCGGCCAAGCACGGCATCGCCGGCCTGACCAAGACAGTCGGGCTGGAGCTTGCGCAGTTCGGCGTCACCTGTAATTGCATCTCGCCCGGCTATGTCTGGACGCCGCTGGTCGAGAAGCAGATCCCCGATACGATGAAGGCGCGCAACATGACCGAGGAGCAGGTCAAGCGCGACGTGCTGCTCGCCGCCCAGCCGACCAAGCAATTCGTCACCGTTGAGCAGGTGGCCGCGCTCGCGGTGTTCCTGTGTTCGGACGCCGCCTCACAAATGACCGGGACCAACGTGTCGATGGACGGCGGCTGGACAGCCCAGTGAGCCGTGCGCCGCGCGTCGACTGGGGCGGCCAGAAGAAAATCAATCTGGCGCTCCAGGGCGGGGGCTCGCACGGCGCCTTCACATGGGGTGTGCTCGACGCCATTCTCGCGGACGGCCGTCTCGACATCGAGGCGATCACAGGCGCGAGCGCGGGCGCGATGAACGCCGTCGTCTTCGCCCAGGGCTATCTCGAAGATGGGCGTGCCGGCGCGCGCCAGGCGCTCGCGAAATTCTGGGAGGCGATCAGCAGTCGCGAGGCGCTGTTGCCGGCCTCGCGCGACATGATCGACCGGTTCTGGAAGGCGTGGGGCTTCGATGGGGTGACGACCTCGGCCATCGGCGCGGCTATGAGCCAGTTCGCCTCGCCCTACGACCTCAACCCGCTCGACGTGAACCCGTTGCGCGATCATCTGGGCGAGATCGTCGATTTCGCCAAGGTGCGGGCCTGCGAGCACATCCATCTGTTCATTTGCGCGACCAATGTGCGCACCGGCAAGATCAAGGTGTTCGAGCGCAAGGAGCTGACCGCCGATCACATCATGGCCTCGGCCTGCCTGCCGACGCTGTTCAAGGCTGTCGAGATCGACGGCGAGCCCTATTGGGACGGCGGCTACATGGGCAATCCGGCGCTGTTTCCGCTGTTCTACAACACGGCCTGCCCGGATATTCTCATCGTCCAGATCAACCCGGTCGAGCGGCCCGGCGCGCCGCGCTCGGCGGGCGACATCCAGAACAGGGTCAATGAAATCACCTTCAACGGCGCGCTGATGGGCGAATTGCGGGCGGTGGATTTCGTCGACCGGCTGGTCGATCAGGGGCTTTTGGCGCCGGAGCGCTACAAGCGCAATTTCATCCACCGCGTCGATGGCGGCGCGGCGCTGCTGGCCTTTCCCGCCTCCTCCAAGCTCGACACGACGTGGGACATGCTGATCCGGATGCGCGACATCGGCCGCAAGGCCGGCAAGGATTGGCTGACGAAGCATTACGACGACGTGGGCCAGCGCGACACGCTCGATCTGCGCATGGCGTATTCGTGAGCGCCCGCCGCCCTACGCCCGGAACCGCCAGACCTGCGTCTTCTTGATCTCGGCGTCCTCCAGCGCGCGCGTCACGGGGACGCGATATTCGGCGATGGGCTCCAGCCGGTCGCGATCGAGATAGGAGCGGCCGGGATCGCCGATCAGCACGGTCGCGCCGCGGGCGTCGAGATCGGCCAGCCAGTCGGTGACGCGTTTGGCCATGTCGCGCTCGTAGGAGACGTCGCCGGCCAGCACCACGTCCCACGGCTCGATGCGGCCGATGAGATCGCCGGCGCGGATTTCCAGCGCGACATCGTTGGCGCGGCCGTTGAGGATGATCGAACTCAGGGCGAAATCGTCGATTTCGCTGGCCTCGACGCGCCGGGCGCCGGCCAGCGCGGCGGCGATGGCGACGAGGCCGGAGCCGGAGGCGAAATCGAGCACGCGCTTGCCGGCGACAAGCGCCGGATTATCGAGAATGTAGCGCGCGAGCGCCTGCCCGCCGGCCCAGGCGAAGGCCCAGAAAGGCGGCGGCAGGCCGATCCGGCCAAGATCATCCTCGGTCTTTTGCCAAAGTTCGGTCGCCTCGTCGGCGAGATGCAGGGTGATCTCGGGCGCGTTCGGAACCGGCGCCGCGCGTGTGTGCGCGCGGATGAACGCGGCGCGGTCGCGGGTGTCGGGCGCGGCGTTCAAGGCGATCCGGCGAGGGCCGGCGCGCCGGGAACCGGGCAGAAGGCGTCCTGCAACGCGCTCATGACGCGCACGACATTGTCGTCGGCGAGGGCGTAGAAAATCGTCTGGCCGTCGCGCCGGGTGGAGACCAGGCCATCCTTGCGCAGCAGCGCGAGATGCTGCGACACGACGCTCTGACGCACGTTCAGCGCCTCTGCGATGTCGCCCACCGAAACCTCCCGGTCGCAGATCAGGCACAGAATGCGCAGCCGCACCGGATTGGCCAGCGATTTCAGAAATTCGCTCGCGCGATCCGCGGCCTCCGCCAGATCGCCCGCATTGAGAACCGTTGCTGCTTCGCCCACGTCCGACCCGCTCATTTTCACGTCTGCGTCGACATTAGCATGGTTTCGAATAAAATGGCATAGGCGCGCGCATTTGCCGCCGACGGCGCGCCGGAGTTGATACGGGTCAATTTGCCATTCGGCAATCTGGTGCAGTTTCGCCGGGTTGCGGGCGGGGGCCTGATCAATAACGGTGGGCGTATGAACGTGCAGCAGCGAAGCGTTGAGGCGGATCGCTCCCGGGACGACCTGTTGCCGCTGATGGGCAACGAGGCCATCGCGCGCGGCGCGTGGGAGGCGGGCGTCAGGGTCGCCTCGGCCTATCCCGGCACGCCTTCGACCGAGATTCTCGAAAACCTCGGCTCCTATCCCGCCGCCGACATCAACGCCGAATGGGCCGTCAACGAGAAAGTGGCGATGGACACCGCCATCGGCGCGGCGCTGACCGGCGTGCGGGCGATCACGTCGATGAAGCACGTCGGCCTCAATGTCGCCTCCGACTCGCTGATGTCGCAGACCTATATCGGCGTTCACGGCGGCCTCGTACTGATCGTCTGCGACGATCCGGGCATCCATTCCTCGCAAAACGAGCAGGACACGCGCCTGTTCGCGCGGCTGGCCAATGTCCCCTGCCTCGAGCCGTCCGACGCTCAGGAGGCGCATGATTTCACGAAGCTCGCCTTCGAGATGTCCGAGCAATTCGACACGCCGGTCATCGTGCGCTCGACGACGCGCCTGTCGCACACCCGCAGCGTGGTGAGAGTGGGGCCGCGCCACGAGCCGCCGGCCAAGGGCTTCGTCGATCTGTCCTCCAAGACCGTCACCATTCCGGCCAATGCCCGCCGGCTGCATCCCAAAGTGCTGGAGCGCGAGGCCAGGCTCACGAAATATTTCGATGATTCGCCGCTGACCCGGTGGGAGAAGGGTGAGACAAGCTACGGAATCATCACCGGCTCGACCTCCTACATGTATGTCAAGGAAGTCGCGCCGAAGGCCGCCATTCTCAAGCTCGGCGCTTCCTATCCGCTGCCGGAGGAAACGATCCGCGCCTTCGCGGCCTCGGTCGACCGCGTGCTGGTGGTCGAAGAGCTCGAGCCGGTGCTCGAGACGCATATCCGGGCGATGGGGATCGCCGCCGAGGGCAAGGCGTTCTTCCCGCGGCTCGGCGAACTCTCGCCGGAGCTGGTGCGCGAGGGCCTCGCCAAAGCGGGGCTGATGGAGGCCGCGCCGGCGCGGCCGTCGATCGCCGTCGAGCCGATGGCGCGCCCGCCGGTGCTGTGTCCGGGCTGCCCGCACACCGCCACCTATCTCGCCCTGCGCGGCGTCGAGGCGCGCGTCGCCGGCGATATCGGCTGCTATACGCTCGCCGCCGTCGAGCCGCTCAAGAGCATCGACACGACCGTGTGCATGGGCGCCAGCATCGCCAACGCCGTCGGCATGTGGAAATCCGGGGCGGAAAAAAAGCCGATCGTCGCCACCATCGGCGATTCGACCTTTCTGCATTCCGGCATCGCGCCGCTGATCGACGCCGTTTACAACAAGGCGAACATCACTGTCGTCATTCTCGACAATTCGATCACCGCCATGACCGGCGGGCAGGACCATCCCGGCACGGGGCGGACCTTGCGCGGCGAGCCGACGCACAAGGTCGATTATGAGACGATTTGTCGCGCCGTCGGCGTCGAATGGGTGCGCAAGGCGGACCCTTACGAGGTCGGCCATCTTTATCAGACCCTGCGCGAGGCGATCGTCCATCGCGGCCTGTCGGTCGTCATCGCCGAACGGCCCTGCGTGCTCGATCCCGTCAAGATCAAGGGCCAGCCGCTGGCGGTCGCGGCCGAGGGCTGCATCGCCTGTCAGGCCTGCATGAATCTCGGCTGCCCGTCGATCACCTGGACCGACCAGATGCATGAGGGGCATCACAAGGTGACGATCGACGCGTCCACCTGCATCGGCTGCACGCTATGCGCCCAGCTCTGCCCGACCGATTGCATCCAGCCGGTGCTGTCATGACCGTCGTCGTTCCCGTCAACGCGGCGAAGCCGGCCGCGCGCAACATCATGATCGTCGGCGTCGGCGGTCAGGGCGTGCTGATGATCTCCAAGGTCATGGCGACGCTCGGCGCGCGCCAGGGCCTGCAGGTCAAGCAAAGCGAAGTGCACGGCATGGCCAAGCGCGGCGGCGTGGTGTTCAGCCATGTGCGCATCGCCGGGGAGGTCTGGTCGCCGACCATCGCCAAGGGCGACGTCGACGCGCTGATCGCGCTGGAATGGGCGGAAGGGATCCGCTGGCTCGACCATCTGCGGCCGGACAACGGCGTGTTCATCGCCGATACGAAGCGCATCGTGCCACCCTTCGCCTGCCGCAACCGCAAGGCCGGCGCGGCGCTCAACTACGCGCGCGAGACGCCGGAGGAGATCATCTCCAGCGTCGCCGACGGCTTCGCGCTCGACGCCACGTCCATGGCCAGGGAGAAGGGCGATCCGCGCGCCGCCAACACCGTGCTGCTCGGCGTGCTGTCGACGGCGCTCGACTATCCGATCGGAGACTGGCTCGCCGTCATCGACAATCTCGTTCCGCCGAAGACGCGCGCCATCAACCGCGCGGCCTTCGAGGCCGGACGCGATTGGGCGCTGGCGGCGCGCGCCGACGCCAGCCTGCGCTACGATGGATCCGTGGCCCGCTACATGGCGCCGGGCCAGAGCCCCGACGTCGAAATCGCGCTGGAGATCACCGGCGCCTGGTGCAAGGGCTGCGACATTTGCGTCAAGCTCTGCCCCGAGCGTTGCCTCGCGTTGAACGACGAGCAGGTGGCGTATCTGCGCAAGCCGGAATTGTGCACCGGCTGCCATGTCTGCGAATGGCTGTGCCCGGATTTCGCCATCAGCGTCAAAACTATCGTCAAGGAAAAGGCGCTCGCCTGATGTCCGCTTCTCCCCGTTCGCTTCACGGCAATCAGGCCTGCGCGCTCGGCGCCATCGCCGCCGGCTGCCGCTTTTTTGCCGGCTATCCGATCACGCCCTCCTCGGAGGTCGCCGAACAGATGTCGCGCGAGTTGCCGCGCGTCGACGGCGTGTTCATCCAGATGGAGGATGAAATCGCCTCGCTGGCGGCCGTCGTCGGCGCCTCGCTCGGCGGCTCGAAGGCCATGACCGCGACCAGCGGCCCCGGCTTCTCGCTGATGCAGGAAAATCTCGGCTACGCGGCGATGACGGAGGCGCCCTGCGTCATCATCAACGTCATGCGCGGCGGACCTTCGACCGGCATGCCGACGCGCCCCTCGCAAGGCGACGTCATGCAGGCGCGCTGGGGCTCGCACGGCGATCATCCGATCATCGTGGTGACGCCGGCCTCGGTGCAGGAAATCTATACGGAGACGATCCGCGCCTTCAATCTGGCCGAGGAGTTCCGCGCCCCGGTGATCGTGCTCTACGACGAGATCATCGCGCATCTGACCGAGACCGTAAGCCTGCCGCGCGCCGACGAGGTCGAGACCAGCACGCGCAAATGGGCGACGGGAACGGAAGAGAATTATCTGCCCTATGCCGAGACCGACGACCTCGTGCCCGTGATGTCGCGCCCCGGCGAGGGGCACCGCGTGCATGTGACCGGCCTCACCCATCTGCCCGACGGCTTTCCGACGCAGAAGCCCGAACTGGCCGACCGCGCCCTCAAGCGGATTCTCGACAAGATCGAGATCGGCCGGCCGCGCATCGACAAGGTCGAGCATTTCGGGACCGAGGACGCCGACTATCTCATCATCGCCATCGGCATCGCCGCGCGCGCCGCGCGCCGCGCCGCGCAAGTGTTGCGCAAGGAAGGCCTCAAGGTCGGCCTGCTGCGGCCGGTGACGCTGTGGCCCTTCCCGGAAGAAGCGGTGCGGCAAGCCGCCGCCCGCGCGCGGAAGGTGATCGCGCCGGAAATGAACATGGGCCAACTGGCGCTCGAGATCGAGCGCCTCGCCGGCGCCGACAAGGTCGTGCGCCTCAACCGCATCGACGGCGAGCCGATCACGCCCGACGACATCGCAGCCCGCATCCGGGAGGTCGCCTCCACATGAACGAGATCGTCCGCCCGCCCTTCGAGATCCGGGATTATCTGCGGCTCAACCTGATGCCGCATTTCATGTGCCCCGGCTGCGGCCACGGCATCGCCTTGCGCGCGCTGCTCTGGGCAGTGCATGAACTCGGCGTCGACAAGAACAAACTCGCCATCGTGTCGGGCATCGGCTGTTCGGGGCGCGTCGGCGCCTATATCGACGCCAACACCTATCACACGACGCATGGGCGGCCGTTGGCCTTCGCCACGGGGCTGAAGCTGGCGCGCCCCGACCTGCACGTCATCGTCATCACCGGCGACGGAGATTGCCTGGCCATCGGCGGCAATCACCTCATCCACGCCTGCCGGCGCAATCTCGACCTGACCTGCCTGATGCTCAACAACGAGGTCTACGGCATGACCGGCGGCCAGGTGTCGCCGACCACCGCCGCCAACCGGCTGACCACGACGACGCCCGGCGGCAACACCGAGCCAACCTTCGATTCGTGCAAACTGGCGGAAGCGGCGGGCGCGGGTTTCGTCGGCCGCGAGGTGACGCTGCAAACGCCCGCCTTGAAGAACCTGATCAAGGCGGCCATCGCCTATCCCGGCTTCTCCTTCGTCGAGGTGCTGTCGGACTGCACCGAGATCTACGGCCGCAAGAACGATCTGGGCGAATCGCCGGAGATGATTCTGAGCCAGAAGGCCGATATGCGGCCCGAGGCCTTCGGCAATGTCGCGGACCAGCCGTTCCGGCCGCATCGCATGCAGACAGGCGTCATCGCCAAATACGACAAACCGGAATATGGCGCGGCCTACCGCGCCCGCGCCGCGATCGAAAAAGCCAAGGCAGGACGGTAAATCATGGCGCGCACGGAAATCCGCCTCGCCGGCTCGGGCGGCCAGGGCCTCATTCTCGGCATGCACATCCTGTTTCGCGCCTTCGGGCTCGAAGGGCGCAGCGCCTCGCAATCGCAGAGCTACGAGCCGACCTCGCGCGGCGGCTTCTGCTATTCTGACGTGATCGCGGCCGAGGATTCCGCCGATTATCCGCTGGTGACGCGGCTCGACATGATGGCGGCCCTGTCGCAGATCGGCCTCGAACGCTCGATCGCGGCGGTCAAGCCTGGCGCGCTGATCGTCGTCGACGAACGGCTCGTGCCGGAGCCGCCGACATCCGGCTTCGACGTGCATGTGCTGCCGATCGCGGCGCGGGCGGTGGCCATCGGCAGCCCGCGCATCGCCAATATCGTGGCGCTGTCGGCGCTCGTCGCGCTGTCGGGCGTGTGTTCGCGCGAGACGCTGGAGCAGGCGGTGCGGCTGGAGACGCCGAAGAAATTCGCCGATCTCAACCTCGCCGCGGTGGCTGAAGGCTTTGCGCTGGCGCGGGCGAAGGCGGCAGCGTGAGCGCGGCTCACGTCTCGCAGGCGGGCGCTTCCGGACGCGGCAGCGGGTAGCGGGCGCGCGGCGGCAGGCGGTGGATGGCCATCGCCACGACGACCAGCGTCACGGCGCCGCTCAGCACCGGCGTCAGCAGGAATGTCCAGGAGGGGTGCGTCAACGCCACCGCCATGGCCGTGGCGGCCGCGGGCGGATGGGTGAGACGCAGCAGCCCGAGAAGGACGATGACCATCGCCGGAATCGCCGCGACCATCCAGGCGCCGTGCGGCAGCCAATGGTCGGCGGCGAGCGACGCTGCGGCCGCGACGACATGCCCGCCGACGACATGGGCGGGCTGCGACAGCGGGCTTTCCGGCACGCCATAGACCAGCACGGCGGAGGCCGCCAGGGGCGCGACGATGACGCTTGCGCCGGTGATGTCGCCCAGCAGCAGCGCCACGCCGAAAGCGGCGAAAGCGCCAAAGCCCGCCTTGAGCCAACAGGGCGCGCAGACATCCGCCTGATGACGCTGAATGAAGCGTTTCGGCACGCGCGCATCTCCCGTAGTCGCCGCTGAAATGAGCAGCCCGCCCATTTCTTCATCATGTTCGAAATTTTAGATATGTCCAGAGTGACGATGCGCATCGCCTGCGTTTGAGACCGGCGCGGCCATGATTGGCGCGTTCTCGCGCATGCCGCCCGACGCCCGCCCCCGCCTCGGGCGGCTTAGCAAATTGGAAACGGAAAAACGTTAGATATTTCAGATCGCCGGATTTGAAATGAGCACGGCGCGTCCTGGTTTCGCGCTTCCGTTGCGTCATCGAAAGCAAAAACAATGACCCAGACGCAGGATATCGAAGCGAAAGCCGAACCAGCCCCGTTCAGACCTGTCCTTTCCGGAATGGTTTCCATCCTCGCCGTGGATGACGATCCCATCCAGCGGGAATTCTCCGTCGTTTATCTTTCAACCCCGACCGCCGAGGTGCATGTCGCGGCCAACGCGGAAGAGGGCCTGGCCTTTCTGGACGGTCGCCATGTCGACCTTGCGTTGATCGACATGGAAATGCCGGGCATGGGCGGCGTGGAAATGGTGCGGCGCCTGCGCGCCGACCCCCGTTTCGCCGAACTGCCGATCATGATGATCACCGGCCATGAAGACATGGCCTCCATCGACGACGCCTATGACGCCGGCGCGACGGCCTTCATGGCCAAGCCGGTGAACTGGCGCATTCTGGCCTATCATCTGCGCTTCCTTCTCCGCGCCCAGGCCGCCATGAGTCGCCAAGGCTGAAGACGAGCCCTGGGCGCGCCGAAGGATTCACGCGCGTCATGAGGGCTGGCGCGCAGATATCGCGGCGCCCGACAGCGCGCGGCCTTCCGCCGCCAGCCTCTGCCGCCGCGTTCATCAGGCGGCGTCGGCGGGCGCGAGTTGATCCAGCGCGGACAATGCCTCCGCGATCACGGCGTCAAGGGCCGCGAGGGCCTCCGCTTCCGGCAGAAGCCCGTTTTCGCGGGCGCGGCGCTCCAGTTCGAGCGCCGCGGCGGCGACGCGCGAGGCGCCCATGTTATAGCTCATGCTCTTCAGGCTATGCGCGAGGCGGCCAATGGCGTCGAGATCGCCGGCGGCAAGCCCGGCGTGGAGTTGCGCCGCGCTGTCGGGCGCGTGCCGCCGGTAAAGACCGCAAACCCGTCGCAGGAATTCAGGCTTGCCCGCGGCGGCGAGATCGCGAAGCTGGCCGGTGACCGCCGGATCAAGCACCGGCGTCTCGTCATCGGGCCCGGCGGGAGCCGCCGCGCCGTCCCAGACGACGCCGTCGCCGAACCAGGTCGTGAGGCAATCAGCCAGATCGCGCATGGTGAAGGGCTTGTGCAGCACGCCGTCCATTCCGGCGTCGCGCCAGGCTTCCGCGCCCGAGCCGACCACATGCGCGGTCAACGCGACAATCGGCAGCCGCGCCGCGCCCTGCTGCGTTTCCATGGCGCGGGTCTGGCGCGTGGCCTCGAACCCGTCCATTTCGGGCATGGAGCAGTCCATGAGCACAAGGTCGTATGTTTGACGGCCCATCGCCGCGAGCGCCTGGACGCCGTCCTCCACGAGGTCGATGTCGACGCCAAACCGCTGAAGCGCCGTCGCGGCGACTTCCCGGTTCACGGGATTATCGTCGGCGACCAGCACTTTCTTGCCGGGGAATTGCGGCAGGTCGCCAGGATCGCGCGTGGCGCGACGATATTCGCTCAGCGGCCGGCCGTCGCGCAGCGCCGCGACGATCAGGCCGAGTTCCGGCAGGGAGAGCGGCTTTTGCAGCACATAATCCGCCAGTCCGGACTCGACCATGCTCTCGCCGCCGCCATCGCCGAGATCAGCCAGAGCGACAATCACGCCCGCGCCGGGACGACGCGGCGCGGCGCGCAGCCTTTTCGCATCGATGATCAGCAAATCCCGGGCGTCCATTTCCGACCGCCCCACGTCGGACGACGGTCGCTCCACGGCGAACCCGGCCTGCGCGAAATAAACGGCCAGCGCTTCCCCGGTCGCGGCGCCCGCAACCGCGAGGACGAGCCGGCGCGCGTCGCTCAGACGGGGAATGTCGGGACCTTTCGCCGTATCGGCCAACGGCAGGCTGAAGTGGAAGGTCGCGCCTTCGCCCGGTTTGCTGTCGACGCGCAGGTCGCCGCCCATGGCGGCGACGAGTTTCTTCGAAATGGCAAGGCCAAGACCGGTGCCGCCATATTTGCGCGTGGTCGATTGATCGGCCTGCTCGAAGGCGCCGAAAACGGAATCCAGCTTGTCGGCGGCGATGCCGACGCCCGTGTCGCGCACGGCGAACAAGACCCGGGCGGAATCGCCGGGATCGGGCCCGATGAGCACCTGCACATCGCCTTTTTCCGTGAATTTCAGAGCATTATTGACCAGATTGCCGATCACCTGCCCCAGCCGCACGGGGTCGGCGGCGACAGGCGCCCTGAGGCCGGGGGCGAAAATCGCCGCCAGATCGAGCCCCTTGCTCCGCGCCTTTTCATGAAAAAGGCTCAGGGCGGTTTCGGCGGCCTCGGCCGGATCGACGGGCAGGCGCTCCACTTCGAGCTTGCCGGCCTCGATCTTGGAGAAGTCGAGAATGTCATTGATGATCGCCAGCAGGCTTTGGCCGGAGCGGGCGATAATCTCCGCCTGTCGCTTGGCGCGCGGGGCGAGATCGGTGGCGGCGAGAAGCTCCGCCATGACCAGCACGCCATTCATCGGCGTGCGGATTTCATGGCTCATGGTGGCCAGAAAATCGGATTTGGCGCGATTGGCCGTTTCGGCGCTGTCGCGCGCCTGACGGTAATCCTCGGTGCGTTCGGCGACCTGCCGCTCCAGACCTTCGGCGTAACTCGCCAATTTCCGGTCGCGCGCGCCGATTTCGCCGATCATGGCGTTGAAGCTCGACACCAGTTGGCCGATTTCATCCCGCCCGGCTGACGGCAGTTCAGCCGAATAATCATGCGACCGCCGCACGCGGCTCATGGTTTGCGCCAGAGCGGTCAGCGGGCCGGTGATGGAGGCCTGCAACCGGCCGGAAATCAGCAGCGCGAGAACCAGCGCGAGACCGCCGCCCGCCAGCGTCTGCGTCAGCGCCGCGAAAATGCGATCGTTGAAATCGCGGGTTTCGCCAATGACCTCGATCCGGCCGACCGTCCGGCCCTCCAGCAGGATCGGCGTCGAATATTGAATGGCGTGGGCCCGCATCAGATCGAGCAGGCCGGGAGGGGGATCGCCGGCTTGCAGGTGAATGTCCGAGCCGAGCAGCTCCGAGGCGCCGAGATCGGCGAGCGGGCGGCCTTCAGCCGTCAGCGCCGCGACATAATGCACATCGTCGATCCTGGCTATGGCGCGCAGCGCGTCGCGCGCGGCCCGCGCGTCGCCCGCCGCGGCGGCGCGCGCGGCGGCGGCGGCCATGACCTGCGCCGTGGACGCCAGCGTGGCGTGCTTCAAAGCGACGTAACGCTGCGCTTCCTGCCAGACCGAAAAGACCGTCACGATCAATTGGGCGCCGATCAACGTCGCGCCAATCAGGGCAAGGAGTTTGATCTTGATGGTCCAACGGATCTGAAAATTCATGGTTTTTCGAACTCGGAGCCTTTTGGCGCATGTTGACGCCAGGACATTGCGCGACGCTTGCAGCGGGGGACGCCCCGGCGCGGCGCGTCACAATATGCCGCGCGCGCCCGCGACAGCCTGGCTTGGCCGCTCCGCGCCGCGCGCAAGCTGCCGCGCCCAGAGTTCATCGATGACTTCCGGCTGAACCGGACGGGAGAACAGGTAGCCTTGCAGGCAATGGCAGCCGGCGACCCGCAACAGGAGCTGCTGATCGTCGTTCTCGACGCCCTCAGCCGTCACCTTCATGCCCAGCGCGCGCGCCAGGGCGACAACAGCGTGAACAATGGCGGCGCCGCGCATCGACCGGATATTGTCAATGAAGCACTTGTCGATCTTCACCTTGTCAAACGGCTGGCGAAGCAAATAGGCGAGCGAGGAATACCCTGTGCCGAAATCGTCGAGCGCGATCTTGAAGCCCAGCGCGCGAAGCGCGGTCAGGGCGATTTCGGCCAATCGGGGATTTTCGAAAAAGGCGGTTTCGACAATTTCGAGTTCGATTTGCTCGAATGGCGCGCCCGTTTCGCGCACAATGGCCTCAACCCGCGCGACAAAATCAGGCTTGAGGAATTGCAGCGGCGAGACGTTGATGCTGACGTCGAGGCCGGGCCAGCGCAATGCGTCGCGGCACCCGCGGCGCAGAACCCATTCGCCAAGCGCGTCGATCAGGCCCGCGCCTTCGGCAAGGCCAAGAAAATGTTGCGGGCCGAGAATCCCGCGGGTCGGGTGGCTCCAGCGCACCAGGGATTCGACCGCGACCATCGACTTTCCGTCCGCCGTCATCTGCGGCTGGTAATATAAAATCAGTTGATCAAGCCGGATCGCTTTTTCGATATCGGCGCTGGAAATGTCGTTCAACATGACGGCCTGTCGATTCCGATGTCCTCACACCCGGCCATTGTGCGAGGCCTTCGTTAAGATTCCGGCATGTTCGGCGACCGCCTGACTGAACGTCTGACCGACTTCGCGTCGCCGCGCGCCCGGACTCGCGCAAAGCCCCGGCGCGCGCGCCGGTTTCAGGGATCAGCCGAGACGACGGCGCGGGAAAGGACGCCCGATGTCCGCGCCTTCCGCCCGATCCCTCGGCGGCCTTGCGCGAAACGTCTACCGGTCGAGCACGACATTGCCCGCGGTGCGGCCAACGCCGGATGGAACGGGCACGTCGGTGGCGCCGTAATTGGTGTTGAGCACGAGGCTGCTGTTCCTCACGCTGATCACGCCGGCGACGACGATCGTATAGGCGGACTGGTCGGCCACCGGGTTGGGCGAGGAAATTTCGAGCAGGCTCTTGGGCAGGTAGATCGTGCCGAGCAGGTTGCGCGCCTGCGTGCTGGCGATGATATGGAGGCCCACCGGCACGTCATTCGACTCCCACAACAGGATGCCGGCCATCGGCCCCGTGCGCGGCGCGGACAGGTCGATCGTCGAGGTCGCCTGAAACTGCATGAAGGCGCCCATGCCGGTGAAATAGAATCCAACGTCGGCGCCTTTCAGCGTCGCGCCGTTGGTGACGATCAGAGCGCCGGTCTTGATCACATAGACGCCCGGATTGAGCGTCACCACCGCATTGTTGCGGAGGATCAGGCCGCCGCAATAGACGCCGGGGTTGAGCGTCGTGACCTGACCGTCGATGATTCTCCAGGAGTAATCGCAGGCCGTGGCGCTGGAGGGCGCCGGACGGGAGATCAACGGATCGGGCAGCGCCGGACAGTCCAGTTGCGGGGCGGAGCTGAAGCTCAGACTGTTGCCCTTGAGGCCGCCGGCGGAGCAAACAGACGCGGCGGACACACGCGCCGAGACGTCGGCGATCAGCCCGGTCGGATTCTCTTCGTTCGAGTAGAGCGAGCATCCGGGCGCTGAAATATTCGAGTTCGCCCCGACGTTGAGGCCGAATTTGAGAAGCGTCTGGCGCGCCAGCGTCAGCATGCACAAGGGCGCGCCGCCCTTGACGCTGGCGCGGGCGCTGGCCGAGACGGTCGAGGAAATCAGGCCGAGCTGGTTCGCGAATATGGTGTTGGCGCTGGCGGAGATCTTGACGGTCACATTCTGGAAATCACTGGACACCGCTGTCGTCGTCGTCGCATTCGCCAGCCTGGTGGAGCTGTAGACCAGCGAATTCACGTAATTGCGCGCGACCTGATCAATGGTGGCCGCCTGAACGTTGCCAAGCCGCATCTCGCGCGCGGCGGCCAAAGCCGCCGAGTCGGCGGCCGATTGAAGCTGGCCTTTGGACTGGTTCAGGTTCGCCAGATCGACAGCGACGATCGTGTCCCACAGCGTGGTGTAACTTTGCGGGCTGATCGCCACGCTCACCGGCCAGAGCCGGGTTGTTCAGGTCGCCACGGCGGGCAGCCCGATGATTGGAGTATCGCTCAGGGGCGCGATGGTT
>Ga0209573_1002502_pt1 | contig 23228 bp, 19 predicted proteins | sample TNRBio252014_DNA_FD_185870 | JGI IMG/M metagenome (GOLD analysis project Ga0209573, IMG submission 185870) | Wastewater treatment Type I Accumulibacter community from EBPR Bioreactor in Madison, WI, USA - TNR Reactor_6/25/2014_ DNA (SPAdes)... | ecosystem: Engineered > Bioreactor > EBPR >...
GGCCAGTATCTCCAGCCGCTCGTGTTTTGTGAATTTACTTGTCCGCATTTTCTTGCGATTTAGATGTTCCAAAATTAGGACTTTTATACTAAATTGCGGTTGCGCTTAGTGGGGAGCGTACAAAGAGAGCGGCAGACAAGACGCGACGGATTACAAATCCGCGCGAGCAATGACGTGTTTTATGAAATTCTGAGTAATGAACAATCTGTGCGAGCGGGGAGTTGGCTTTGCGCTTCGATTTGCCCCGCTTGACGCTCATGGACCTGTTAGCGGTTTTATTCTTTTATTTGCCCCATTTTCTCAATAGCCATAATTTCTCTTGCATTTTCGATTTCCTTAAAATCTTTTCGCAGCCATATACTTTTTATCCGCTTTTCCCCATTTTTAGTCTTGTATAAAATTTCGAACTTGGGACCAAATACACTATTTATATACTCTATTTTTTGTATTTGTTTTTTTAAAATAATAGTATCCGTTGATTGAAATCTTGCATAAGTAAATACAAATAATCCAAATAATGTTAAAATTATTCCAAAACCAAGATGCATTAGTTCTATATAATAACTCCTATTATCATAAAGTTCTACTTCATTTCTTGTAAATATACTTATACCAATACTAAAATGAAAAAGAGAAAACAGTATAAATACTCCTGAAACAATAAATAAGATGATTCTCTGAAAATTTAAACTTCTACTGTAATGAGGATAAATAAAAAAGTATTGTTCTTCCTCAATTTGACAAACCCCATTTATTGTATTAATAACTTTCATTTTTTTTATATTTTTAGTACTACCAAAAGAAATTATTTATATTACCAATTATTGATTGTTTTAATAACCTCTAACAACGGTTAATCGTCAACTCCTCCTGTAGACCCTATTGCGTCAAAACCCGCTTTGTCAACGCTTGATACCCAAACAGCCCTTGCGTAAAGCCAACCAACTCGGTTGGCTTCACGCGCCTGCCGAGCCAATAAAAGATCGGAAAGAAAAGGCACAAGGTTCATATTGGTGATTGTTTAGCTATGTAAATGTAACCCAAACTTTCAAATCTCCAAGTCATCCAACGGACTTTTTAACTTGTCCCAATTTTTTAGGTAACCCCAATTCATCGGGACAAGCTATGGTATAAATCTCCGTCATTTTGGCGCTTTCGTGCCCGGCAGGTCTTGAATATGGCGCTTCGTGGAGATTAAAAAATGACTAACTTTCGGCCAATTGCACCACACATGCACCAGGCCGGAAAAAATATACACCGCTTTTCCGAACGCCAGCAACCGGCAGGCATCCGGCAGTTGCTCGCGGCAGGGCTTTTATTGATTCTGCTGGTGCACCCGCAAGCCTGGAACAGTTGGGCCTTAATGCTCCGGGCGAAAATCAGATACGAGGTACGGGAAAAGATAGCCGAAAAGTCGCACGAGGATCAGGCTTCCACAACGGTGCTCAAAATCCCGTTAAGCTGGATAGAAAAAGGCCACCCGGAATTGATCTGGACGGAAGCGGATGAGTTTCGTTACTACGGAGAGATGTACGACATTTTGAGCCAGGAACAGCATGGCGACACGATCTGGTATACTTGTTTCCACGACAAAGCGGAAACGGAGTTGATGGACGGCGTCTTTGAAAAAATGCAGGCCCGGCAGGATCCGTTGTCTTCCGGCGCAGTGCGTTTTGTGTTTGCAGCTTTATTTGAAAAATGGCACTTGGATGATGGGGTGCTGCACGATTTAAACTTTCCTCCGGCTAAGCAGGCGCTAAACGACGACGATCAACGTATGTCAGGAAGAGCTTGCGACGGGCCTGTTCCGCCGCCTCCCAAAAGCGGGGTTTCTTTTTTTTAACGTGAACTTGGGCATTATTTCAGGAACGGGGAAGGATAAGGCGGGCTAAAGCCCGCGAAACAAAGCCCGCCTTTGCACGAGATCACGTTTCTTTAAAAAGTTTGGCAAATCGGTATCAGCTTTCTGTTGCAAGGCATTAATAATGTGTAGCACGAGTGACCGGTTGACTTACAGTCTAATGTACTCAACTTAGCGGGTAATAACCACGAAGTGGTTGAAGGTGAATAGCCCCCGATGCAATCGGGGGTAGGTCGCATCAACGGAATGTAACACCCAACCCCGAATGGGGTTGAATGTTAATACGTCATGCCGCAATATTCAATATTCAATATTCAACCCCATTTGGGGTTGGTTCCCCTCACCACTTCCACTTTTCCCCCGATTGCATCGGGGGCTATTCAAATTTGACCCTTTCAGGGTCGTTCACGTCGCTAAGTTGACGACATTAGACTCCAAGTCACCCGGTCACTATGAAGCTGATTCCGGTATTTCATCATGTCGAAGCAGGCTGTTTGCGCGTTTGTGCAAACAACTTTCGCTATTATAATTGCTTCAAAATGAAAAGGATATTTCTGTTATGCCTGTTCTTTGGGAGCTTTTCGCTTGTTGCACAAACCGTTGTGATCAAAAGCGACGTGACTTTGCAACCCATCGAAGGCGTTTATATATACAGTGCCGACGCAAAAATAAATGCCTATACGGATGCCAATGGCCGGGCATCTTTGAATGGGGTATCGGCTGCCGCCAATGTCCTGGTAAGCGCCGTAGGCTATGAGTCGAGACAGCTCACGTGGTCTGAAATTGCCGCCGGGAACAACATTATTCTGTTGACTGAAGCGCGGATAAATTTAAATGAAGTGGTCGTTTCGGCCAATCGCTGGGAGCAAAATTCCCGCGAAGTGCCGGTGCGCGTTACCGCAATCAGCGCCAAAGAAATTGCGCTGCAAAACCCGCAAACCGCAGCCGACCTGATTGGCCTTTCCGGCGAAGCCAGCATTCAAAAAAGCCAGTACGGCGGCGGAAGTCCCATTATCCGCGGGTTTGCGGCCAATCGGGTGGTTTTGGTTGTGGACGGGGTGCGGATGAACAACGCGATTTACCGAAGCGGAAATTTGCAAAACATCATTTCTTTAGACCCGCAAGCGGTTGAACAAGCAGAAATTGTATTCGGTCCAGGCTCAGTGGTTTACGGCAGCGACGCTATTGGCGGGGTCATGGATTTTCACACCCTGCGGGCTAAATTTGCTACAGCAGAATCGCCTTCCCTGTTCAAAGGCAGCGCTTCGGTGCGCTACGGTACAGCCAGCGACGAAAAAACGGCGCACCTTGATTTCAATATTGGATTCAAAAATTGGGCGTTTGTCACCAGTGCTTCTTTCAGCGATTTTGGCGATTTGCGCATGGGCGCCAACGGTCCGGAGGAATTTCTCCGACCGGAATACGTGATCCGGAAAAACGGCAAGGATACGATTGTTCAAAATGAAAATCCGTTAGTTCAGGTTCCGTCTGGTTATCAGCAAATCAACCTGATGCAAAAAATTCGCTGGAAGCCTTCGGAACGCTGGGAACTGAACTACGGCCTGCATTATTCGGCTACGACCGATGTGCCGCGTTACGACCGCCTCATCGAATACGCCGGCGCTGATTTGCGCGCTGCAGAGTGGTATTACGGGCCGCAGGTTTGGTTGATGAACAACCTGAATATCCAGCACCGGGCAGCGACCGGGATTTACGACAACGCCCGGCTGCTTCTGGCGCACCAGCGTTATGAAGAGAGTCGCCATGACCGTCGTTACGGGAGGAATCAGCTTCGTCACCGCAATGAAGCAGTCCATGTAATTTCCGCAAACTTAGATTTTGAAAAGGCTGTTGGCGACAAGCACACTTTTTACTACGGCGCTGAATTACTGCTGAACAAAGTGGGCTCGGTGGCGGAAGAAGCAAACCTTGCGTCAGGAGACATCGGGCCGCTGAGTACCCGCTATCCGGATGGCTCTACCTGGAATGCGGCCGCAGTTTACGGGAGCTGGAAATCGAAACTGAGCGACCAATTGAATTTATTGGCCGGAATCCGGTACAATTACGTGACGTTTGAGTCGGTCTTCGACACGACTTTTTTCCCGTTTCCAATCATTGAAACCAAACGCTCGATGGGCGCACTGAACGGCAGTCTGGGCTTCACCTACCTGCCGGATACGAATTGGGAGTTCAGTCTGAATGGTTCAACCGGTTTCCGGGCGCCCAATATTGACGATGTTGGAAAGGTATTCGATTCTGCGCCGGGAACGGTGATTATTGCCAATCCTGACATCAACCCGGAATACGCTTATAATGCGGAAGCGAGTATTTTCCGTCGGTTCGGGCAATCGTTGAACATTGAATTAACGGGCTACTACACCCTGCTTGACGATGCTTTGGTGCGCCGTATGTACACGCTCAATGGTCAGGACAGCATTCTTTACGACGGCGAACTGAGTCAAATTTTTGCCATCCAAAATTCAGCAAAAGCTTGGGTTTGGGGCATTCAGGCGGGTTTGGATGCACAATTGGGCGGCGGCTTTTCCCTGTCTTCGCGGTTCAGCTACCAGCAAGGCGAGGAGCAGGACGACGACAATACCGAATATGTACCGCTGCGCCATGCAGCGCCCTGGTTTGGCGTCACGCGACTGCGGTATCAACGCACCCGGTTTCAGGCAGAATTTTATGCTGAGTACAGCGGCGCGTTGAGCTTTGAGGAATTGGCGCCATCTGAGCAAATCAAGCCGTATTTGTACGCGAAGGACCAGCAAGGCAACCCTTATTCGCCGGCCTGGTACACGCTGAACCTGAAACTGAGCTACCAGTTGCTGGATTGGCTGCAAGTCAGTGGCGGCCTTGAAAACATCAGCGACCAGGGCTACCGCACGTATTCTTCGGGCATTACGGCGCCGGGGAGGAATGGGATGGTGGCGTTGCGGGCAAGGTGGTAGAGAATTCTGGTGTTCTCTTTTGGACATAGGAAATAAGGCGGACTAAAGCCCTCGGAACATGGCACGGTGCCCTTCGTTTCGCGGGATTTAGCCCGCCTTTTACTTTCTACGCTCTTTAAATGCCGCCCAATTCACGTTAACTCAATTTTTAAACTGAAAAACCTCCGTAAACTTTTTGCCATCGCTATTGAAAAACTGTTCGTATTCTTCCCGTTTCAGGAAGTCTTCCGGATTTTTTTCAAGCTGGATGGTATCGCGGGTTTTGTTCAATTCTCCGATCGGGCCTCCAATTGTTTTATTGAAGGTTTTGGTGAAAACCCGGTAAGCTACGACCCGGCTGGGGAAAACGATGATGGTATCCGCGCCGTGTTCTGTGGGTCTTAAGAAGGTCTGAATGGGATATTTTGCGTCTTCGATCTCCTGTGCCTGCATTTGCCGGAGTATCCGGTTGTTATCGGCCTGGGTTTTTGCAAGCAATATTAAAATTGCGATCAGGGCAAGGCCAAATAAGGAGCCAATGTTTGCAGAGCGTGCGTAGTTGCCCGACATAAAGGCAGTCAGTGCCAGCACGAGCGCGATAATTAGCCCGATGACCGGCAGGAAAAACAGTGACCGGTACAACCAGGCTTTCGGGTCGCTGTCAGAGCCGGGCGCATCGAAAGAGAAGGCAAACAAAAACAAATACATGAAGCCCATGCCCACGATGAGCAGGCAACCCAGAATGAGCAGGAGGATGGCGATGATTTTCATATTATTTGATTATAACTGCTTTCTAAACAAGGACAGATATTTCAACTAACCCTCCATCAATGATCTCAAATACGCTACCATTTCTTCATGACCCTGTTCTTCTGCAAACGACAACGCCGTATCCCCGTTGCCATCGGCGTAATGCACCCGCGCTCCGTGTTTCACCAACAGTTTTGCCATGTCGAGTTGGTTGCGATAAGCCGCATGCATGAGGGGAGAGGCGGCTTTTTTTCCGGCATTGTGGACGGTACTGCCCGCTTTGATCAATAATTCGGCAGCCTCAAGATCGTTGGAACCCGCCACCCAGAACAAAGCGTGCCTGCCCCCTTCTACATAATTGATACCAAAATTACGAGCTAAAAATCCGAGCAAATCAGCATCACCTTCAATGGCGGTGTTCATAATAAGATCGAGGGTATGATCGCCATCGCTGATTTCGTCTAAGCGGCGCCGTTCGGAATGCAGTCGGGCTTCGTGGGCATTATCGGGGATTTTTTTGCCGGATTTTTTTTTTTGCTCATGAATTGGATGGTATAGGAAATATAAATTTAAATTTGACCGTTATTTCGTTTTGTAGATGGAAAATAACGGGGATTAAATGAGCTACATCACAAGGAAATCGGAAAATGAGATTTTACAATTGCTCCAATATTTCCCTGCGGTAGCGATTGTGGGACCCCGGCAAGTTGGAAAAACCTCACTTGCCAAATATTTGGCAAACCACTTACAGAAATCTTCGGTCTATTTTGACTTGGAAGACCCCGATGATCGTGCCAAATTTGCCAACCCCCGCTTGCTGCTTGACCCATTGGCCAGTAAAACGGTCATTTTAGATGAAGTTCAAAAAATACAAGGTTTGTTCCCTGTATTGCGCAGTATTATTGACCGCGACCGCCAACCAGGGCGATTTATCTTGCTGGGTTCTGCTTCACCTGATCTTATCCGTGATGCCTCCGAAACCTTAGCAGGCCGAATTGCCTATTACGAACTTACGCCTTTTCTGCTTTCAGAAATCGCCTACGCAACCGATTGGCAAACCCACCTTTTTCGTGGCGGGTTTCACGGCTCTTTACTAGCTCCAAACGATGAATTGGCTCAACATTGGCGCAAAAACTTTATCAACACGTATCTCGAACGCGACCTGCCCATGCTTGGTCTCAATGCCGAACCTACGCTCACTTCCAAACTTTGGCGCATGGTGGCGCATCTGAGCGGCAGTGTACTAAACATGGAAACCATTGCATCAGGTTTGGGCATCAGCAATACTACTGTGCGAAAGTATCTTGATTTTTTTGAATCTGCCTACCTCATTCGGCGTTTGCAACCCTTTACCCCCAATCTCCGAAAAAGACTCATCCGCACCCCGAAAATTTATTTGCGAGATACTGGTATTTTGCATCAATTACTTGGTATTCAATCATTTATTGATCTTTCTGGCCACCCGGTCGTGGGCGCTTCGTGGGAGACTTATGTCATCGAGCAAATAGCAGGACAACTACCCGAGTGGGCTGAAATGTGCTACTACCGTACCGCTGACGGCACCGAAGCAGACTTGGTACTGGCACGAGGTGGGGTGGCTGAAATATTGATCGAAATTAAGTTTGCTACAGCCCCAAAGATGACCAAAAGTCTGCATATAGCAAAGGCCGATCTCGGCACTCAGCGTAATTTTGTGATTTGCCCCGTCGGCCAGGGTTTTCCCCTTACAGAGGATGTTCAAGTATTGGGCATAGGTGAAATTGGCCGGGTTTTTGAATGAACTGATTTCTTGTCGTAAAATTTCAGGTTTTTTGAGAAAACAACAGCGATGCGTTGCACTATTCGAAAAGATATATTTTGATCAAGGAGTATTTTCATAAGGCAAAATCAGGCAACCATGGACGTGCGTTGTTGGCGCATGGCAGCAAATTCGAGTGCTGCGACCAAATCTTCTTTAGTAAGCTCAGGAAAATCAGCCAAAATGTCCTCAAATGACATATCGGAGGCTAACCAGCGCAGGATGTCTTCAACCGTAATACGCATACCCCGGATGCAGGGCTGACCACTGCGTTTGCCGGATTCAAGGGTAATGATGTTTTTGTAAATGTACATCGGATGCTTTTTTAAAGGTTGTGATGTTGTATACAAAAGTAAGTAAAAAATACACTTTTGCCAAATATGCATCATCCTCCCAAAATATTCATCACATCCACCAAGCAATCTCCCAACTCCAGCATCGCATTAATCAAAGCGATTTGCGAAAAGCTTTTTAAATCCTCAACCCGAATGGTCACGGCTTGCAGGCGTCCTTCCTGAAGTAATTGCTCCCGTTGTATTCCATGTAGTAGCGGCGTTTCCGGCGTATACCATGCCTCACCGTCGTAGAAAGCCAGATTGCTGTAAGAGCTGTCGCAGAGGCGCCCGTTTTTTACAATCAGGATGTCGTCGCAGTCGGCTTTTTGCCAGAATAGATGATTTAAGGCGCTTCGGTCTTCGTACTTCCAGGCATAGTCAATGGCATCATCCACAACGAGTTTCAGGCTGCGAATGGGGCGGGGCGTGTAGGGTGAAAATTCAACCTGGAGCAATTCCCGGGCGTAGATCACCCGGCATTTATAAATCCCTGTTTTGCAATGCGCGGGCACCTGCAACCAATCCGCCAAAGGTAGGGTAGGAGGGGCGTCCGGAAAAAAATGCTGCCGGGTGCGCTGCAAACGGGCTTCATGCAAAGGTAGCTTGCAGGGCAGGCCGTTCTGTATTTTGATCGTTTCGATGAAGCGGGACATAGACTTTGTCAATGAGTTCCTGGTATTCTTTTTCGGGTTCGCTGTACACGGTGATGCCGCCGCCGCTTTTGTACAATAAGCCTTCCGGCGTTTTTTCGATGAAGCGGATCATGACGGCGCTGTCCACATTCCGGCCGTCGAAGCAGCCGCAGACGCCGGTGTAGAAACCCCGCTCGTAGCGCTCTGCCGAAGCGATGATCTCCAGCGTTTTTTGTTTGGGCGCCCCGCTGATGGAACCTGCCGGCAGCAATTCGGCAAATATATCGCCCAGCCGGTTCTGGTGATCATCCGGTAACTGGCCGATAATGCGGGAAGACACCTGCAAGAGGTCTTTTTCGGAGGTGGTCAGGCGCTCTATGTATCGGTAGCGCTCGACCTGTACCTGCGAAGCCACGCGGCTCAGGTCGTTGCGGATGAGGTCTACGATGGTGGCGTGCTCGGCTTTTTCTTTTTCGTCGTCGAGGATGCGTTGGGCGGCGTTGGGCAGGCTGGCGTCTATCGTGCCTTTCATGGGGCAGGAAGCGATGACGCCGCCGTTGATCTGCACAAACGTTTCCGGGGAAAAAACGACAAATTCGTTGCCAACCCGAAGTTTGTAGCGGGCTGAGCTGTATTGGAAAATTTCCTCCAGCGTTAAGTTGGTAACGATTGGCGTGGGGAAAGTCAGGTTGGTGAGAAAGGAATTGCCGTTGCGTTGCTGAGTGACGATCTCGTGGAAAGCTTCGAGGTAGCGGGGATAGGCGACCGGGTATTTTTCAAACCAGATGTCTTTGTTCCCGGGCAAAACCGACCCCGTTGCCGCATTGCCTTTTCCATTGAAATTGTAGGCAATGTTTTTGGAGTCGAGCGTATCCAAGGGTTCAACCATCCACTGTTTCGCTTCAAAATCAATCAAAAACAAAAAGGGGGTGCCTGATGCGCCGAGTTGGTTCATCCGGAGTTGTCCTTCTTGTTTAGGGGATGTTTTGAGTGGATATTGGTGCATGCGTTTGAATATCAATGTTTTTTGTTTTTTACCACATAGTTCACATAGAATCGGTCACATAGATCACATAGTGCTACTCCCAGGGTGCATCAGAACTATGTGAACTACTGTGAAAACAACTATGTGAACTATGTGGTGAAAAATCCTATGTGGTGAAAAACTTAATCCATGAAACTATTCTCCGACAACAACTTCAGCAGCACGCCGTTCGTCCAGCCGAAACCGTCCTGTACCGGGTATTCACCGCCGCCAGCTTCCAGTGTCATGTCGAGGACGTTGTATTTTTCGACCATTTTGCCGGTATTTTTGTACACTTTTACGTTCAGGTGCGTCCAGCGCTGGCGAATGTTTTGAGCCAGTTCGTTGTTGCCGTATTTTCTCAACCCCTGGATCGAAATCCACTGCAAAGGCGCCCAGCCGTTGGGGGCATCCCATTGCTGTCCCGTTGCATTGGCCGTTGTGACGATGCCGCCGGGTTTTAGTAACTCGCGCTCCAGTACGACGGCGCAGGATTTGGCGTGATCCGGAGATGCGATGCCGAAAAACAATGGGTACATACCGGCTGCCGAAATGACGCCGGTGCGCGCTTTTTTCACAAAATCATAATCCATAAAATACCCTTTTTCGGCGTCCCAACAATAGCGAGTCAGCACCTCAACGCGCTGTTGGGCTAAGTCGAAGTAGCGTTTCGATTGTTCCTGGTCGCCTTTTTGCGAGTAAGCTTTAGACAGGGTCATTTCTAAGTTATAGAGCAGGGAATTCAGATCCACGGGAATGATGTCGGCGGTGTGGATGGTGGCCAGCGTTTTACCATCGGCGAGCCACCGGCTGCTGAAGTCCCAGCCCGATTCACAGGCTGCGCGCAGGTGGCGGTACACTTCTTCCGCCGGGCGTCCGCTTTTGGCAGCAGTTTCCACGTCTTCGCGGTAGCTTTCTGCGCGTGGCGTCGCGCGGTCGTCCCAATAGCGGTTGAGCACGGAACCTTCGGTGAGGCGCACCACGCGGCGGTGGGTGGGCGCAGCGCCTGTCAGATTCGGGCTGCCGTCCATCCAGAAATTGTATTCTTTTTCCAATTGGGGCAGGTACTGAGCCAGCGCTTCATTGCCTTTGGCTTCTGCCAGCAGACCGGCCATCAGCGCAAAAAAAGGCGGCTGTGAGCGGCTGTTGTAGTAGGTGCGGTTGCCGTTGGGAATGAAACCGAGTTCGTCAATCAGGTAAGCGAAATTGTCCACCATGCTCTCCATCATGTCTATTTTGCCCGCAGACTGCAAGCCCAGCATCGTGAAGTAGCTGTCCCAATAATAAATTTCTCCGAAGCGGCCACCGGGCACGACATAAGGTTTGGGCAACGAAATCAGCGTACCGGTCGAGGTACTGTCGGCGCGGCGCGTGAGCACGTCCCAGAGTGCATTGATGTGGTCTTGCGCCGAGCGCGTGGTGTCGCTCACAAAACCGCTGGCAAATTTATGCGGCAGGTCGAAATATTGGAGGACAAAAGCGCGCAGGTGAAATTCCGGATGATTCTTATTGGCTTCGTAAGCTTCCATGATCTCTTTCACGGGCACTTTGGGCGTGCAGTCGGCAAAGGTTTTTCCGTCGGGAAAAACGCTGGCGGTTTGCACAGCAACGAACAAATCGCCGTAAACTTCTTCCGGCGAGGGGTATTTGGCGGTTGGCGCTTCATTGGCAGCGGAATCGTTTTTGCAGGCGGTGGCGCACAACAAGGCGCTCAAAAAAAGGAGTGCGAGGCGTGATCGGGACATGTGTGGTGGTGTTTGATTGAGGGGGTAAAGCTAAGAATAATTCAGAAACCTGACTTATCCCTCAAAATGGTCGCCGGTTTTAAGCCCTGTGGGTTATCTTCACGACCTGAGCCATAACAAAGAAAAGATGAAAACCACAATCCTTGCTTTTTTGCTGTTGTTTTCCTGCGGGGTGTTGAGCGCACAATGCCCGGAAGGCAGTGTCTACCTGAGTTCTCAGTTCGAAGTGGACACTTTTGGCGCCAACTGGCCCAATTGCGAAACCATCGCCGGCGATTTACACCTCGGCAAATACGATCAGCTTGCTAATATTGATAACCTGCTGGCAATGAGTAATATCTGCCGGGTGGAAGGGTCGCTCTACATCCGCTCGAATTTCTTTTTGGAAAACCTGCATGGGTTGGAAAACCTTCAGTTTATTGGAAAGCATTTTGAAATTTCCGAAAATCAGCGCTTAGTTAGTCTGGAGGGTTTAGATCAGCTTGAAGTTGTAGGCGACTCGCTGGTCGTATTTGAAAATGACGCTTTGCGGTCTTTTAACGGGCTGGAGCAATTGGATACCATTAGAGGTAATCTTTCTATTTACAACAACAATAGTCTACTCAATTGTGAAGGTTTGAATAGTCTCCGGTTTGTTGGAAACGACTTAGGCATTTACGATTGTGAGGCACTAATAAATCTAGACGGACTAAACCACCTTACCTCAATTGGCGGAGATTTCACCCTGCTTGCTACTTACCGATTGGTTGATTTACACGGTTTGGAAAGCCTGGATAGTATCCATGGAGGGCTGGCAATTTTTTATACTTTTGATTTGACCACTTTAGCCGGGCTGGAATCCCTTAAATACGCCAAATACCTTGTCGTAAAAGGGAATGACTACCTGGCAAATTTCAAAGGTTTGGAACAACTTACTGTTGATAAATTAATTTTAATTCTTAATAATCAACATTTGGAAGACATTTCCGGATTGAAACTATTCGATGGATTTAAAGGGGAGCTTACCATTCATCGCTCTGCGTTGGAAAATTTAAGTGCATTATCTGGTCTCCATTCACTTGCTTCTCTTACTATTTATGAAAACTTCAATTTAACCAGCCTTGCCGGCCTGGAAAATTTGACCAGCATAGATTCTTCAATTTATATCTGGTACAATGAAAGCTTGAGCGATATCAGCGCTTTAAACCACCCCATAACTTTTAAAGGCGAACGTTTAACCATCTCAGAAAACGCTTCCCTGAGCGACTGCGCAGTGGAAGCCCTCTGCAACTGGATAAGCAGGCCGGATGCGATAGACGTCATGATCATCAATCAAAACAACGCAGGCTGCAACTATGTGTGGGAAATTGAAGAGCCCTGCATGGATAAAGGGTTGCTGGAGCCTTATGTGCTGCTTTGGCCGAATCCTTTTTCTGACCGGCTGGATGTATTTGTCAATGTGCCTTACGAAGAAGCAACCCTCCGGATTTGGGATGTTTCAGGCAGGTTTTTGATGCAGGATAAGTTCATCCGAAACTGGAATTTTGACCTTGCTTTTTTGAGTGCTGGGGTGTATTTTGTTGAAATTCAGGTAGATGGTCATAAGTTTACAAATAAGATGCTCAAAATTTAGAGTATAACAATACCGGCAATTGCGCTACGGTATCTACCGTAGAAGCTGCCTGCCTTGCTGTAGGGACAACGGATCTTGATGCTGCTGACGTACAAATCGCAACGAATCCTAAAACTGGTTTGATTACGCTAACCGGGCTTGAAGGGGAGATTGGGGCGATTGAGGGGTGGGTGCTGCGGGCAGGCAAGTGTTGGATAATTCTCTTCTCTCAGATCGGGCTTGACAAGGTGCGGATATTTTGCTGGATGAGCGTATATTTGCTATGAAAACAAGGAATCATGTCTGAGAAAAAAGAGAAAAAGCTGGATACCCATACCTCCTCTACCGTGTATTTCAAATCTCTCACTATCGGGGATATGAAATGCTTTGGTGGCGAGCATCATGTTGACCTAAGCGATGGAGAGGGACGGCCTGCACAGTGGACGGTGATTTTGGGGAATAACAATACAGGGAAGACGACACTCTTGAAGTGTTTGGCTAGTTTGGAGGTATTCAAAATGAGTGAATTTGGTAGTGAACTCCAATACTTGCCATATACATTTACAGGGAGAGAGATGGAAAACGGATATTGTTTAGTGCAGAGTGATTTGTTTGTTACAAAATCTAATTCCATTAAAATTATTACAGAACCAGTGGTCACTGATTGGTTCTTCGAAGGAGATATTGATGAAGGATATTATAATGTGTCGTTAGAGAATAGCAGTTTCTATGAAAATTTAAAAGTTGAAACATACGGCGCTTCCCGGAAAATGGCAGCGAAAGGAATGTTGTGGTCCAATGAAGAGGAACGGCACCTCAGTCTTTTTCAGAATGCAGATTTATTTAATGCTGAAGAATGGTTACTCCAACTTAATCTTGCAAAACTACAAAAGGAAAAAGGAGCAAAAAAAATTATTGATAAAGCAAAAGAAATAATGACTTCGGGCCTCCTACCGGATGTAACCGACTTGCGGTTTGCTTCTAAAAAGCGGGGGCAATCTTTCGACAATTTTATAGAATTTGAAACCGACTTCGGTTGGATCCGCCTTCGCGACCTTGGCTATGGCTACCAGACCATGCTTGCCTGGGTACTTGACCTTGTTCGGCGCATGTTTGAACGCTACCCGGAGTCTCCAAATCCTATTCGGGAGCCGTCAATTGTGCTGGTAGATGAGATAGATTTGCACCTGCACCCCGAGTGGCAGCGCAAAATCATCTCCCATCTGACAAAATATTTCCCCAATACCCAATTCATAGTGACCGCTCATAGCCCGCTGGTGGTACAAAGCGCCGAAAGAATAAACCTTGTGTTGTTGGATAAAGAAGGAGACCACGTCACGATACGGCAACCAAAGATACCGACTTACCAGGGCTGGTCGCTTGAAGAAATTCTCACAGAACTTATGGGATTGGGCGAGCGTACCCATTCCGAAAAGTACCTCGAACTCATCCGGCAGTTTGAAACAGCACTCGATGGTGAGAACTACGAAAGCGCACAAACCGCCTACGACGAACTCGACAAAATTCTGCACCCGCAAAGTCATCAACGCAAGCTGCTCCGCCTGCAAATGTCATCGCTCACACCCGCTTAAAAGCCATGATTCGACTTGTTGCCCGACCCTGTCCGCCAGAACTGACCCCCGAAGTTCAAACTGCACTTACTGCAAAGTATTTGGCGGATAACACTACTGCTCCCTGGAAAAAAGCGTACATTGAACAGGAACTGTTGTTGATGTCGCATGACAAATGTTGCTATTGTGAATGCCATATTCGGGAAGAAAGCAAGTACATGGAAGTGGAGCATTTTTTTGCTAAACGGTGGCATGAAACACAAGTCTTGGAATGGACCAACCTTCTGCCAGCCTGCAAACGCTGCAATATCAGGAAGTCTGACCACGACTGCGCGATTGAACCAATTATTCACCCTGTTCAGGACGATCCTCGGGATCACTTAAAATGGCGAGCTTACCGGTTTTACGAAAAAACACCATTGGGAAAAACGACCATAGCGGTAGTGGATTTGAATGATCGGGAGCGATTGGTAATTAAACGCTTTGACATCGGCGAGCGCATTTATGATGAATTAGACCGACTGGAAGATATAGTTATTGATTTTTACAATGGAGTAAATACATCTATACGTCGAAAAAGCAAAATTGTAAATTGGATGAAAAACATCCTCGAAGAAGCGCAACCCCAAAAAGAATACGCCGCCACTGCCGCCACGGTTTTGCTCAATGAGCCTTTGTATCAAAACGTAAAATCTATTTTACAAGATTGCAAGATTTGGAATGCTGAAATGGATAGTCTTGAAATCTCGGCACGTGCAATAGCGCTTGAAATTTTTTGAAATTGTTGTAATCTATAAATTCGCGTTATTTTATTGATTTAATTCTATAAATTTGCGTTAAATCATGGAATGGTTACGAATTTAAATGGGGTACTAAAACCGGAAAAATGCCTGCGGCTTGGCCTGAAACCTACCCGCAGGCTGACTTCCAGGTGGTAAATAAAGACAATTGGCTGCCTTTTGTGCTGGAAGTCTGAAGCTCTATTTCAAAACCACCTTCCCCGAATACCTCCCCAATCCTTCCACTTCCACTTTATAAAAATAAATCCCTTTCGGATGATCGTGGCCGTTGAAAAGGAAGCGCTGTCCTTCAAACCCTTTGCGCAACACCAATCGCCCAAACGAGTCATACAAAACAAACGTGGCTTTTACGGGCTGCGCTGATGGGATTTCAAATGTAACTGCTCCTGCAGAAGGATTCGGGTAGGCGAGCAATGCGCCCAAGCCTTCCGGCAATTCGTGAACATCGGTGGAAACTTCGATGAAATTTCTGCCGACGGTATGAAAAACGGGGTTGGTAATGACCGGTTCGTTGAAGTCGAAATAGATGGCCGCTTCGTTTTCAATCACAGATTCCAGCGCCACATCGGGCTTTTGTGAGATGCGGAAATTCACAAACCCATGCGAAAGCGCCTCGTTCACATTCGAGTCGGGTAGCAAAATGTTTTCGAACCGGAAGATGGCCACAGCGTCGCCTTCCAAATCAAATTCATAGTTGTGACTGGCAGCGCCGGCGCGCAAACTTACAGGGTCGAGGAACGGAGAAAGGGTATCCCGGATCACTACCATAAAGGCTGTATCTGTTCCTGTATTCTGGAACCGGATGCGGTATTCAATAGCTGTGTTGGGTTCGATGTAATGCTGGGCGCCGTAGCCTTTCGGCCAACCTAGTTTGTCGTTGGGGTCGTAGGCGCCGATTACTTCTTCGCAATCCATGTCTAAAAATGGATTTCCATCGGCCATCGGGTGTTCGTTGACAAAACCTGTACTGAATGGATTGAGCTCATTCAGTCCGCAGCCTTCCACAAAAGCGGTGGGGATCAAATTCCCCGGGTGGTTTGGCTCCTGCTCGCTGATGATGCGCCAGGTAGCGCCGTTGGCCGGCTGAAGGAACGTCGCCACCTCCGATGGATCGAATACTTCGCTGTCTTGAAGGAAAATGATCTGGTCCTCAATGACAATGTAATTCATAGGTTCAGTGGTTGGCGCAGTGCCTACATTTTCTAATTCCAAAACGACCGTAGTGTCGCCCTGACATCTGGCGCGTGCCACCATGCTGGCGCCCGACCAGTTGAAGGGGATGCCGCAAATGGTGTCCGGAAAGACATGCGCTTCCACGCACAAAGCCTGCCCCAGATCGGCTTCGCAACGAACCAAAGCGACGATTTGGAAATTTCCGCATTCGCCTACGTCTATATCCCCAACCGGGAAGGTATAGGTGTTGCCGACCTGTCCGGAATGCGGAAGGCTGCTGCTTACCAATTCCAACAGGCTGTCTAACGTCACTTCTACAGTAGCAGCTTCACTGGGCGCGGTGCCGAGGTTGCAGTATTTTACATAAAAAGTGTTGTTAAAACAGCGGCGAAGAAACGGCGTAGCAATATCCACTTGCATGGCCGGGCATTCAATGGCGGCCTGAACGGGAAAATGGGCGGATATGATTTGGTTGACACCGGAGATGTTCACCATTACCGGGTTTTCACACGGAGACCAAAGGTTGTTGGGCGGGAAAATTTCGAGTATATAAGCGCCTGTGTCAACACCAATGGAGTAGTCGCCGTTGCCATTCGTGACCCCATGGTATGTGTTCAATCCCGTGGCCCGAACAACCCAGCCGGCGAGTGGGACGTCTTCTGCCGAGACTAAGCAATTCAAGTCTTCCTCAAGGGCGACTTTCCCCTCGATCGTATTTGGAAAAACTGAGCCAGTCGCGGTAAGTTTAACTGCATAAGGCTGATAACTAAAAGGCAATTCAGTATATTTATTCCCGATTGCATAATACCCGCCGTCGTTTGTTTGCAATACATTCGCAAAACTGCCGGGTTGCGGGGAAGCGTATAAAAAGCCAAGCGTTCCCGGCGCGTCAAATTTCATGACCATGTGATAAGCACTGATATAAAGCAAGTCGGACAGGGTGCCGGCAATAGCGATTCCGCCATCAGAAGTTTCAATGATTTCATTGAGATAAGCTGATCCCCAAGCTGTTGTGTGCCCAGGTAGCTGTCCAAACGGCATTACCTCTCCCTGCCACAACAGGTTTCCGCTGCTATCGAACCTGAAAACATGAAGGTCTGTGTTGAAAAACCCACCGGTATTAGCTGCCACTGCATACCCCCCGTCAGTGGTAGAAATGACATCAATATTGAGAATGTCAAAGAACGATCCGCCTTCCTGCGGGGTCGTCCATTCGATATTACCGTCGGCATCGAATTTAACAAGAATAGGGCCACTATGAGTCCAAGCCCCTCCCGTAAAGACGAAGCCCCCATCCTGCGAGGCCGTACCCCGACCGCCTTCCGTGAAGAAGTCTAAAAATACTTCCTTTTCCCAGACGAAGTTGCCGCTGAGGTCAATTTTCCAAATCAGAAGGCGACCCGAGATAGAAAAATGATCTATAGAAATGTAGCCATCGGCAATCTGGAATAGGGATACGTATGGGTTCAGGACGAACAATTCCGAAATAGGATGAGCAGATACTAAATTGGCTGCCGTGTCAATTTCAACAACCCGATAGTCATCACTCAGGAGCGCTATGTTTCCGGAGGGCAAAGGAAACATTTTAGTGCTGTTGACTCCCGGTGGCAGGTTTCTGATCCATTTTTGAATGCCCGTTTCGTCCGTCCGGATCATGGAATTGGATTGGTCGCCATCGGTTAAAATCAGGTAGTCGCCATCGGGTGTTTGAATGGCGTCAAAAGCCTGGGAGGTCTCGTATAATTGCTCCCAACCCTGAGAAAAACCAATGCAGGAAACCAGTACAAACAACAGAATTGAGGCCGTCTTTTTCATAAGCAAAGTCTTTTTTTCAATGGATGTTCCAAAGGTGAGGAAACAAACTCTGGCAAGCAATAACAAAAAAGCATCTTTGTCAATTTTTACGCTTGTTTATTAAATAGAATTTTTATAAAATTTGTTTTTTTTAAAATTTTGATAATAAATGAATTATATCCACAGTTGATTTGTAGTTTTCGGGTATAACTTGTCAATATTTTTTATGAAAAAAAGCCCACTCTTTCGCCTCTTTCTGACCCTCGAAAAGCCCGAGCGCCGCCAATTGCGCAAGCTCGTGCATTCCCCGTTCTTCAATCAGCGGGAAGACGTGGTGCGCTTGTTCGATCATTTGGATAAATATGCGGATGCGGGCGGCCCTCAACTGAACAAAGCCAAAACCTTCGCCAAAGTCTTCCCCGGCCAGCCTTACAACGACGCGCTGTTGCGCCATGCCATGAGTTTTTTGATGCAAAACATCCGGGAGTACCTCATCTGGACAGAGGTAGGCCGCTCAGAGTTTGAACGGCAAATGCACCTTGCCCGCAGCCTGCGTCGCCGGGGTTTGGACGACCAGTTCCAGCGCGCGCTCGACCGTGCGGAGGAGGAGGTCAGTCAATTCCTGAATGCAGACCGGCATTGGCAGGCGTACCAGTTGCAAAGCGAACGCTACCATGCAGCCAGCCGGCAACAGCGACGCGGGGAGATGGGCTTGCAACGCCTGACGGATGAATTTGCCAATTACTTCGCGGCCAACCTCCTGCGCCAGGCTTGCGGCATCGCTACGCATCAGGCCATGACCAAACAGGCGTACAACATCCCTTTGCTGGAGGAGGTGCTGGCAAAAGTAGAAGCAGGCGAATTTGTGGGCATTCCGGCAGTGCAGTTGTATTTTCACGCTTACCAGGCGCAGCAAACTTTGGAAAACGAACAACATTTTAAAGCGCTGACGGGGTTGCTGGAAACTTATTGGCTGGATTTTCCTACCGACGAAGCGCGCGATCTTTTCCTTTTGGCCATTAATTTTTGTATCAAAAAAATCAACAGCGGCGTGGCGGCTTTCCGGAGAGACGTATTTAATTTATACCGGTCGGGGCTGGAAAAAGAGGTGTTGCTGACAAGCGGTGTTATCTCCCCGTTCACCTACAACAATGTACTGAACAGCGCTCTTTTAGTGGATGAATGGGACTGGGCGGCGAGTTTTCTCGAAAAATTCAAACCCCGCCTGCCCGAAGCCGAGCGGGAAAATACCTGCCATTTTAACCTCGCCAACCTGTATTTTCGGAAAAAAGAATACAATCGGGCCATGGACTTGCTCCGCCAGGTGGAGTTCAAGGACAAACTACACAACCTCGACGCCCGCCGGATGCTGCTGCGCATGTATTTTGAAACGGGCGAAACAGATGCCCTGGAATCGCTCTTAGACAGTTTTGAAACGTATATCCGCCGCCAAAAAGACCTCGGGTATCACGGCGAAAACTACCTGAATCTGATTCGGCTGACGCGGAAATTGTTGCAAACGCCTCCCGGCGAAAAGGACGCGCGGAAAAAACTGACCGCCGAAATTGCGTCATCAAAAGCTTTGGCAGAACGGGAGTGGCTGCTGGAAAAGATTCGCGAGTAAGGATATTTATTACACCAGCTGTTGAACATTTCCGAATCCCCATCTTCAAATTTTCAAAACTTGTCCCGCCCGGCGGGGTCATCAAATATTCAAATCATTTCGTGGTATCCGCCGGATGCAACGTTCCCTCGCCAACCTTCGTGCCATTTTGGTACTCATACTGCAACGTCACTTCGCCTTTTTCATTGAAATGTTTGAACGGGCCGTCTAACTGGCCGTTTTTATAATTGGCTTCTTTTATGATTTTTCCGTCGCGAATCTGAAATTCCCGCTGCGGGCCGTGCAAGGCGCCGTTTTGATATTCAGCGGTTTGCAGGGGGCGACCAAAGCGGTATTTGGCCCAACTGCCATGCAATTGGTCGTCTTTGAAATGGGTGATGATGTCAATGGTACCGGCTTCGTTCATTTCGATGTAGAGGCCATTTTTTTTGCCAGCCACATAATTCACGATTTTTCGCGGGCGGACGGGGTCATTTGCGTAAAGCGTCCAGGTTCCGGTGCGTTTGCCGTCTAAGACATTGCCCATTTCGCGGATCACGCCTTCTTCGCTTTTTTTTATGGCCATTTGTATCTCGCTGCCCGGCACGCTTTCAAGGGTGTAGCTGGCAAGGTCGAATTGATCTAATGGCGCCGCCTCTGTTGACCCGGCAGCGGATTTCGGTTTTTTCGCCTGATCGCAGGCAATCAGCAGGAAAGGCAAGACAAGCAGGAACAGGTATTTCATGGCATCGTTTTTTTAGCTGCGCAAAAGTAGTCGTTTGATGATGATTTACCACAACTTGTCAAGCGGGATAGATTTTTTATTTTTTACCACATAGTTCACAGTAGAGCTTTTCACATAGTTCACATAGGCGGCTTCCGGGTGCTATGTGAACTATGTGAAAACAACTATGTGAACTATGTGGTAAAAAAACTCACAAACTCACTTCTTCCGGAAAGCCTGCCACGAAAACCACGTCAACGACCGCCAAAGCCACTCCAAAGGCCCGTATTGAAAATGTTGCAGCCAATGCTTGCTCCACCAAATTTGCACCACACAAACCGCCAAACCAAGGGGCAGGGTGACGCTGTTGCCGAAATCGCCGATTAACCCCAATCCGAAACTGAAAAAGATGGTAGTGCCGATGAGGGTTTGCAACACGTAATTGGTCAGCGCCATGCGGCCATACGGCGCAAAAATCAATAAACGCCGTTGCCATTTGGGTTTTAAAAACAGCAAGGCAAACGCGCCGATGTAGACGAACGTCAGGGCGATATTGGCCCAGTCAAAAAAACTGATGCCGAGGAAATTAGCCAGCGATTCGGGGATTTGTTTGCCAAAAACGCCAAAAGTTACGGCAGCGGCAGCGATCAACCCCAAAAACGTAAAAAGTCCGTAGCGCAATAATTTCCGCCAGACCGGCCGATAGGCTTCTGCAAATTCAAACAAGCGCAAACGACCCACGAGCAGGCCCAACAGGAACCATCCAAAGCTCTGATAACCCCGCGAAAATAAGCCAAACTGAAACTCCATTTTTTGCCAAAACCCATCCCAACTGTTCAGCCAGGCTATTTCAGAAAAAGCGCCTGATTTCACGGTGTTCCAGTAATGCAGGTCGTTTTCGGGCGACGATTCCATGCTCCCGCCGCCGCTGAGTTGGATAATCAATCGCGGAAGCCCCAGCAACAACAAGGCTGCTATAATCCCCACCCAACGATCAGGAACCCGGTAAAATAGCAACAACGGAAAACCCAGCATGGCAAAAACCGTGAGGATGTCGCCGCGGTAAAAACACTGGTGGAACAACCCGATTGCGAATAACACCACCAATCGCCAGGCAAAACGCAGACTGAAATCCTGTCCCGTTCGAGCCTGCGTACGGTCCATTTGAAGGCAAAAACTGAGTCCGAACAAAAAGGAAAACAGCGCAAAAAATTTGCCTCGGATCAAAACCTGAGTGATGACTTCGAGCACAAGATCCACCGTGTTTTGCTGGGTGAAGTTGCCCACGCTTTCCGGCGGCGCACCCGCTAAGTATTGTTCCATGAAATGCACGATGGCGATCCCGGCCAAGGAAAAGCCGCGCAGGGCGTCTACGAGTTGGAGGCGGTTGTCGGGGGCGGGCAGGGAATGGGTTTGCATGAAGCTTGGTGCGTTGTTGGTTGGTTTTAAAATTATTAGACATGGGATAGGATGCTTTTGGTTGCATCATACCCCTATTTTGCGACAGTGACCGGGTGACTTCAAGTCACCCGGTCACGAACCCCGTCGCTCAAAAAATAAACCTCGTAGACAAAAAATTAGACAAATCTTCCTTCACGATCTCATTCAGCAGCGCCTTGTTGTCGGCCCGATCTTTGGTGGCCACTACGGATCGGATGGAAAAAGACCGGATGGCGTCCAGCACCGAAAGCGTACCCTGCGCGGAGTCTTTCCGCCCCGAGAACGGGAAGGTGTCCGGGCCGCGCTGGCATTGTGCGTTGATGTTGACGCGGGTGACCTGGTTGACCAATGGATCTATCAAACTCGCGATTTGCGTTGCATCCGTCCCGAAAATCGAAACCTGCTGGCCGTGGTCGCTGTCAATCAGGTATTGCACCGGCTCTTCTAAGTCTTCAAAAACCGCGATCGGAATCACCGGCCCGAATTGTTCCTCCCGGTAAAGGGTCATTGTAGGTTTTACGGGGTACACAATCGCCGGAAAAACAAACGAGGCGTATTGCGACCCGCCGCCTTCATTCACCACCGTGGCCCCTTTGCGCGTCGCATCCACGATGACCTCCTGCAGGTAGGCGGGCTTTTCAGGCTCAGCTACCGGCGTGATTTGCACCCCTTTGTCCCACGGCATACCCAATTTGAGTTCCGCTACGGCTTTGGAAAGTTGTGCCACCAACGCATCTACAATGGCGCGGTGTGCCCACACGATTTTGATGGCCGTACACCGCTGCCCGTTGAAAGACAGGGCGCCGAGGACGATTTCTTTTACGGCAATATCTAAGTCCGCATTTTCCAGCACGATGGCGGCATTTTTGGCGTCCAAGCCCAACACCGAACGCAGGCGGTTGACTTTCGGGTGCGATTTTTGCAGTCGGTCGGCCATGCGTGAAGACCCGATCAGCGTCAGCACATCCACTTTTCCAGATTCCATGATGGGCGGGATGACCACCGAGCCGCGGCCATACAGGAAATTGATGGCCCCTTTCGGGAAGCATTGGCGGAAAGCTTCCTGAAACAGGCCGTGCAGCAAAATGCCCTGGCGCGGCGGCTTGAACAGCAAGACATTGCCCATGATCAGGGCCGGAATCAGCAGTGTGAACGTTTCGTTGAGCGGGTAGTTGAAAGGCCCCATGCAGAGCACAATGCCCATTGGCGAGCGCCGCACCTGTCCGATGATGCCCTGTTCGATCAGGAATTTGCTGCTGCTGCGGTCTAAGTTTTTCAATTCGTCAATGGTGGCGTAAATGTATTCCACCGTGCGGTCGAATTCCTTTTCGGAATCGGCTAAGCTTTTTCCGATTTCCCACATCAGCAGCTTGACTACGGCGCTGCGTTGTTCCACCATCATTTTGGTGAACGCTTCCATGCTGCGGATGCGGTCTTCTACCGACATTGTCGGCCAC